>OGYI01000018.1_pt1 | contig 180503 bp, 139 predicted proteins | sample 1576521 | NCBI WGS metagenome assembly OGYI01 (sample SAMEA3541484, study PRJEB24748) | human gut metagenome | biome: human gut; feature: human-associated habitat; material: faeces | place: China | collected 2012
GCCAGCGGTGCAAAGGTAACTGTTACAGTTGACTAGTCAGACACGCCGCCGCGTTGCTGCTTTGTGCCGTATAATGTCCACTACCTATGACGCGATACAAAAGAAAGGTGTTTGCCCATGCAGGCACAGAAGGCGGAGGGAACCCGCGACCTTATCGGCGCTGAGATGCGCGCCTGGCAAAAGATGCAGCAGATTGCTGCCGGCGTGTTCGAGCCGTTTGGCTTTAAGCCCATCGAGACGCCCGCCATCGAGCAGGTGGACGTGTTTGTCCACGGCATCGGCCAGTCGACCGACGTCGTGCGCAAGGAGATGTTCCGCGTGTTTAGCGGCGCCAACCTGGAGCGCGTCTTTACCGAGGGCACCGATACCAAGCTCAAGCCCAAGCAGCGCCTGGCGCTTCGTCCCGAGGGCACGGCTGGCGTGGTGCGCGCCGTCGTGGAGAACAACTTGGTGCCCCAGGGCTCCACGCCGTTTAAGGCTTACTACGCCGAGGCCATGTTCCGTGGCGAGCGTCCCCAGAAGGGCCGCTTGCGCCAGTTCCATCAGGTGGGCATCGAGTGGCTCGGCGCTCCCGATCCGGCGGCAGACGCCGAGTGCATCATCATGCTCATGGAGTTTTACAAGCGCCTGGGCTTCGATCTTTCCAAGCTCCGTCTGCTCATTAACTCGATGGGCGACGCTCGGTGCCGTCCGGCTTACCGCGAGCAGGTCAAGCAGTTTATCCTCGATCACGCTGACGAGATGTGTGACGAGTGCCGCGAGCGCGCCGAGCTCAACCCGCTGCGTGCCTTCGACTGCAAGAACGACCACTGCCGCGAGATCATGGCCGACGCGCCGCTGATGGGCGACAACCTGTGCGACGAGTGCCGCGAGCACTACGAGCAGGTCAAGCGCTATCTGGATGCCGCCGGTATCGAGTATGTCGAGGATCCCACACTGGTGCGTGGTCTGGACTACTACACCCGTACCGTCTTTGAGGTCGAGGCTCCCGGCGCCGGTGTCGGCTCCATTGGTGGCGGCGGTCGCTATGACGGTCTGGTCGAGCTCGAGGGTGGCAAGCCCACGGCGGGCGTCGGCTTCGCTGTCGGTTTTGAGCGCGCCCTGCTGGCCCTGCAGGCCTGTGGTAACGACTTGGGTGCCGAGGAGGCCCCGTGCGTCTACGTCGCCAACGCCGGCAAGGAGCTGCGCCAGAACGTCTTTGCCATCACGCAGGAGCTTCGCGCCGCTGGCATCGTGACCGAGGCCGACTACCAGGGTCGTTCGCTCAAAGCTCAGTTTAAGCAGGCCGACAAGGTTGGCGCCAAGCTCATTTTGGTCCTGGGTGGCGACGAGCTTGCCGCCGGCAAGGTCAAGGTGCGCGACATGGAGAGCCATGAAGAGGTCCTTGCCGATCTGGCCAACGTCGTCGAGGCGGTTCGCGAGCGCCTGTAGCGCATCATTTTGAGCTGCGGGTCCGCTTGAGTGTCTCGTCCATTGCGAGCGATTGTTACGGGGGTGTTTCGCATTTATGCGGAATGCCCCCGTTTGTGTATGCCGTCCACCGAGAAATACGACCATTTAGAGCAAAAACCCTTGCAATGCAGAAAATACTTTTGTGTGGTAAAGCGCAATCAGTGTCGAAAGTATTTCGCAAGCGCCTATAATGAATACCGCATGTTACGTGCATAGAAGGAGGAATGGGAGGAAACGTGGCTGAGAACCTAAGCAACCAGTCTGTACCCGAAGCCGCGGCGCGCGTCGCTGCCGTGGTCAACCGCCTCGTTAACCGAATCGGCTCGAATGCCGAATCCAAGGAGCGTCTCGCTGAGATCGAGATCCCCGAGGAGCTGCGCGACAATCTGGCGCTGTTCTTGCGCCTGGAGCGCCGTGTGCTTAGCGAGTATGATCCCGAGATCGCGGACCTGTTCGACAAGATTTTGACAGCCGAGATTGTGGCCAACGCCGGAAACCCCGGCACCCGTGCTGCCGACGAGTCCGTCGACGAGCAGGGCGTGCCCACTGCCGACGAGCCCACCGCCGTGGCGTTTCGCGACGTCGTTGATCTGATCGACAGTCTGCCGCTCGATAAGCAGCAGGTTATCGTCCGCGCCTTTACGAGCTTCTTCCATCTGGCAAACCTGTCGGAGGAGAACTACCGCGTGGCGCAGCTGCGCGAGCGCGAGGCAGGTGCGTCGACCGATACCGAGGTCGATCCCGCCAACGAACTCACCGTCGCCTATCACCAGTTGGTAAACGAGATGGGTGTCGAGGGCGCCAACGAGCTGCTCGACAAGCTCGAGTTCCACCCTGTCTTTACCGCACATCCCACCGAGGCCCGTCGTAAGGCCGTCGAGGGCAAGATTCGCCGTATCTCCAACCTGCTGGAGGAGCGTCCGCGCCTGGGCGGCTCCGACCTGGTGGAGAACGAGCGCCATATGCTGCAGGAGATCGACGCTCTGGTGCGTACGAGCCCCATCGCGCTCAAGAAGCCCACGCCGGTCGAAGAAGCCGATACCATCATCGACATCTTCGATAACACGCTGTTCGACGTCATTCCCGTTATCTATCGTCGTTTTGATGACTGGGTGCTGGGCGACAAGGCCGGCACCGTGCCGCCGCTGTGCCCGGCGTTCTTCCACCCCGGCAGCTGGATCGGTTCCGACCGCGACGGCAACCCCAATGTCACCGCCAAGGTGAGCCGCGAGGTTGCTGCCAAGTACTTCACCCATATGGTGCTCAAGCTCGAGGACAAGTGCCGCCGCATCGGCCGTAACCTGACGCTTGAGGCCACCTACAGCAAGCCGTCTGCCGAACTCATCAACCTGTGGAACCATCAGGTCGAGATGAGCACTCAGTACACCGCACGTGCTGAACTGATCTCCGAGCACGAGCCGCATCGCGCCGTTATGCTCGTCATGGCCGACCGTCTGAACGCCACCGTCCGTCGCATCACCGATACCATGTACCACAGCGCCGATGAGTTCCTGGATGACCTGCGCGTCGTCCAGCGCTCCCTGGCCGCCTGCGGTGCCGTCCGTGCCGCCTACGGCCCGGTCCAGACCATCATCTGGCAGGTCGAGTCCTTCGGCTTCCACATGGTCGAGATGGAGTTCCGTCAGCACTCCGTGGTGCACGCCCGCGCCCTCAAGGATATCCACGAGAACGGTATCCATGGCGACCTGCAGCCCATGACGCGCGAGGTCATCGACACCTTCCGTGCCATCGGTTCCATCCAAAAGCGCTACGGCAAGAAGATGGCGCACCGCTACATCATCTCGTTCACCAAGAGCGCCCAGCATGTGGCCGACGTCTTTGAGCTGGCCCACCTGTCCTTTGCACACGAGGAGGATGTCCCCGAGCTCGACGTGATCCCGCTGTTCGAGCAGCTCGAGGACCTCGAGGGCTGCGTCGACGTGCTCGACCAGATGCTTACGCTGCCCGTGGTGCAAAAGCGCCTTGCCCAGACCAACCGCCGCATGGAGGTCATGCTGGGCTATTCCGACTCCTCCAAGGATGCCGGTCCTACCACGGCCATGCTCGCGCTGCACTCCGCGCAGGAGCGCATTGCCAAGTGGGCCGAGAAGAACGATATCGACCTGGTGCTCATGCACGGTCGCGGCGGTGCCGTGGGCCGTGGCGGCGGTCCGGCCAACAAGGCCGTGCTGGCGCAGCCCAAGGGTTCGGTCAACTGCTTCTTTAAGCTCACCGAGCAGGGCGAGGTCATCTTTGCCCGTTACGGCAACCGCACGCTGGCTCAGCGCCATGTTGAGTCCGTTGCCGCCGCAACGCTTTTGCAGTCGGCCCCGAGCGTCGAGAAGACCAACACCGAGACCACGCAGAAGTTCTGGGATATGGCGGAGAAGCTCAACGCAGTAAGCCATGAGCGCTATCTGGACCTGCTGAACACCGAGGACTTTACACCGTGGTTCTCGACCGTGACGCCGTTGACCGAGGTCGGTCTGCTGCCAATCGGCTCGCGTCCCGCCAAGCGCGGCCTGGGCGCCAAGTCGCTCGACGACCTGCGTACCATTCCGTGGATCTTTAGCTGGAGCCAGGCACGCATCAATCTGGCCGCTTGGTACGGCCTGGGCACCGCCTGCGAGCAGTTGGGCGACCTTGACCAGCTCAAGGCTGCCTACCAGGAGTGGCCGTTCTTCCGCACGTTCATCGACAACATCGAGATGTCGATCGCTAAGACCGATCAGCGCATCGCCAAGATGTACCTGCACCTGGGCGATCGCCAGGATCTGTCCGAGAAGGTCTTCACCGAGATGCAGCTCACCCGTAAGTGGGTCCTTGCCATCGTCGGTGACGAGTGGCCGCTGCAGCGTCGCCGCGTGCTCGGCTGCGCCGTCCGCGTGCGTAACCCCTACGTCGACGCCCTGTCCATCGCCCAGGTCCGCGCCCTTCGCGAGGTGCGCATGAACCAGGACGAGATGGCCGAGGAGAAGAAGGCCGAGTACATGAGCCTGATTCTTTCGACTGTGACCGGCGTCTCGGCGGGATTGCAGAACACGGGGTAATCGATAGCCCTGTAGTCGTCCGGGCCCGCCATCAGCTTACTTTTAGGCACGTCCTCGGACATGCAAGAAGCCCTCGCTGCGCACTTCGTGCGGCGAGGGCTTCTTGCGTCCTGTGGAGTGCGCCGGAAAGTAAACATACGGCGGCCCCTGCGATGTCCGGTCTTCGGAGGATTACTGGCTGGGGAAAAGATGGCGCGCTTCGCGCACTTCGATGGGGCTTCGTGCTGCGGAATGCATTCAGAGGGAAACCCGTCGGGTCCCTTCGTCCTCGGTCTTCTGGGATTAAAGCTGAAGGGAATAAGGCGCGCTTCGCGCCTCGCGTCTTATCGATCGGGATTGAGATGCATGTGGCGCTTCTTGACTTACGACTGTAGCGGCCGCGGTCCCGTTTGGGATCGCGGTTGTTTTGTTGTGGGTCAAATATGAACGTTGTGTTAATGAGTCGGTGGACGGTGGTGTTTTTCGGTGAGCGGCGTATCCTTCCAACGGTTTATCTAGTGTGTCAGTTGAAAGGAAGAGGGCGCTCATCATTGTTTGAATGTGAACTGCCGTTTGACCACAAGACGTTGCATCTGGAGCTTGCGGATAAGAACTTCGCAGGCGTGATGGAAGGTCATCAAAACGAGTTTAAGACTACGAAATCGCAGGAAGAGCTGGTAGAAGAGTCGCTTGCCAATCCGTATGGCTCGCCTTCGCTCGAGGAGCTTTGTGCTGGCAAAAAGGATATCGTCATCATTAGCTCCGACCATACGCGTCCCGTTCCTTCGCGTGTGACGATGCCTATTCTGCTGCATCACATTCATGCCGCTGCGCCCGAGGCGCGCGTTCGCATTCTGGTTGCAACTGGCATGCACCGTCCGTCGACGCACGAAGAGCTCGTCAACAAGTACGGCGAGGAGATCGTTGCCAACGAGGAGATCGTTATGCATGTCGCGACCGACGACAGCATGATGAAAAAGATCGGCACCCTGCCTTCTGGTGGCGAGTGCATCATCAACAAGATCGCTGCCGATTGCGATCTGCTGCTTGCCGAGGGCTTCATTGAGCCGCACTTCTTTGCCGGTTTCTCTGGCAGCCGCAAGTCCGTCCTGCCCGGCATCGCCAGCTACAAGACCATCATGTACAACCACAACGGTCAGTTTGTGAATGACTCCCATTCGCGCGCCGGCAACCTGTGCCACAACCACGTGAGCGAGGACATGTTCGCCGCTGCCGAGATGGCGCACCTCGCCTTCGTGCTCAACGTAGTGCTTAACGGCAAGCATGAGGTCATTGGCTCCTTTGCCGGTGACATCCACAAGGCGCACGAGGCCGGCTGCGAATTCGTGAAGAGCCTTGCCGGCGTTGAGCCCATCGAGTGCGAGATTGCCATCACCACCAACGGCGGCTACCCGCTCGATCAGAACATCTACCAGGCCGTGAAGGGCATGTGCGCTGCCGAGGCCACGCTTCCCGAGGGCGGTGTGATCATCGACGTCGCCGGTTGTGCCGACGGTCACGGTGGCGAGGGCTTCTATCACAACATCGCCGACAACGATCCGGCGGAGTTTGAGCGCGCCTGCATCGACCGTCCCAAGGACGAGACCCTGCCCGACCAGTGGACGAGCCAGATCTTTGCCCGCATCCTGGCGCATCACCCTGTGATCATGGTCACCGACCTGTGCGATCACCAGATGCTCAAGGATATGCACATGACGCCGGTCAACACTATCGAGGAGGCGCTCAAGCTCGCCTTTGAGATGAAGGGTGCCGATGCCAAGGTTGCCGTTATTCCCGATGGCCTGGGCGTTGTCGTCGCGCAGCACTAGTGCGCGGCCTAAACGAATCGTTTTTAACCGACAAGAAAGATAAGGTTTTATGCTTACCAAACTCCTCTGCGAATTCGGCGCAACTGCCCTCATGATCATCTTTGGCGTGGGCGTGCACTGCGATACCGTGCTCAAGGGCACTAAGTATCAGGGCTCCGGCCATAGTTTGCCATCACCACCTGGTCTTTTGGCATCTCGGTCTGCCTGTTTGTCTTTGGCGGCGCCGTGTGCATGAACCCTGCTATGGTGCTTGCCCAGTGCATCGTCGGCCTGGTGCCGTGGGGCAGCTGCATCCCCTTCATGATTGCCGATATGCTCGGCGGCTTTGTGGGCGCCGTAATCGCTTGGTTGATGTATGCCGATGAGTTCAAGGCTTCCGAGGGCGTCGTCGACCCCATTGCCCAGCGCAACATCTTCTCGACCAACCCCACCACCGAGGGTACGAACTATGTCCGTAACTTCTTCTGCGAGGCTATCTGCACTTTTGTGTTCATCAGTGCCATCCTTGCTGCCGCTAGCCGCGCCGGCGAGAACGTTCTGATGCTCGCCATCTGCGTCGGCCTGATCGTTTGGGCTGTTGGCATGGGCATGGGCGGCATCACCGGCTTCGCCATGAACCAGGCTCGTGACCTTGGTCCTCGCATGGCCTATCAGGTGCTGCCGATCAAGAACAAGGCTGACAACAATTGGAAGTACGGCCTGCTTGTTCCTGGCATCGCTCCGTTTGTCGGTGCCGCTCTGGCCGCGCTGTTTGTGCATGGTTTCTTGGGCATGTTCTAGTCCAAGACAATTGATATAACGCCCGGGTCCGGCATAGGTTATCTTTCCGCCGCGTCCTCGGACATGCAAGAAGCTCCCGCTGCGCACTTCGTGCGGCGGGAGCTTCTTGCGTCCTGCGGAGTGCGGCGGAAAGATAACCTATGCCGGACCCTGCGGGAATCCAGTTGCGTTCGAACAAGCAACCAACATATATATCTGAATTTGGATGTGGTGGGCACTTTGTTGTTAGGCGCTTTGAGGTGCGAGTGACACTTTGGGATGCGTGGCGCCTTGGGGTGGGGCGATGCTTTGGGATGAGCTTCTTACTTAGTTGAAGAGGGGCTTAATGGCTGATAGGTAGTCTTTGGCTACTTCGGTCTTATCTGCTTGGAAGTTGTGCCAGGCCCACCATTGGACCATTCCTACGAAGCTTGAGGCTATGTGGTGTAGTAGGAAGCTTCGGTCCATAGTGGCGGCGGGGCCGTTTGGGTCGGTAGGGACGGTTTCGGCTGCGCGCGCCATGATGGTCTTGCGGAGGCAGTCGGCGAAGACGCGTGAGCCGGCGCCGGCTACGAGGGCTCGTACGCCCTGGCGGCGTTCCCAGAGGTTGTTGAGGATATGCTCGACTTGTACGAGCGGATCATCGAGCGGTGTGCCATCGTCGTCGAGGGCGTGGGTGCAGATGTCGCTCACGAGTTCGGACAGTAGGTCATCCTTGCTCTTGAAGAGGCCGTAGAATGTCGCGCGGCCTACGTGAGCGCGCGCGATGATGTCGCCGACGGTGATCTTGCCGTAGTCCTCCTCGCGAAGGAGCTCGGAAAATGCCGTGACAATAGCGGCGCGGCTTTTGGTTTTGCGGGCATCCATGGCTATGCATCCACATGAACAAGCAGGCAACGGAGCGTGCCGGAGCAGCCCTCGTAGGGGCGCTTACCGGCGCCGTAGCCGACGGCCTCGATGCGGTAGCGGGCCGGCAGGTGCTCGGACGTGCGCAGTGCGGCGACGATGGCGGCACCCGTGGGCGTCACGAGCTCGCCGGCGACCGGTGCGGGCGTGAGGGCGATATTGTCCGCCTGGCACAGGTTGACGACAGCGGGGACGGGAATGGGCATGAGACCGTGGGCACAGCGGATGGTACCGTGACCCTCAGAGAGCGACTCGACCACGATGTCCTCAATACCCAGGTCATCGAGGCAGATGGCGACAGAGCAGACGTCGACGATGGAGTCGACGGCGCCCACCTCGTGGAACATGACGGTCTCGGGCGTTTTGCCGTGGGCCTTGGCCTCGGCGGCGGCGAGCGCGGTAAAGATGGCGAGCGCGCGACGCTTGGCGCCATCGCTTAGCTGCGAGCCATCGATGATGGCGGTGACGTCCGCCAAAGAACGGTGGTGATGGTGGTGGGCGTGATGGTGACCCTCGTGGCCATGACCGTGGGCCTCATGGTCATGCTCGTGGCAGTGCTCGTGTTCATGCTCGCCATGATCATGATGGTGGTGCTCATGCTCGTGCGTGTGCTCGGTGCCCGCTTCGTTGCCGTAGAGCCAGGCCATGTCGTGGTCGTGGTTCTCGAGCTCCTCTGCCAGCTGAACGTCAAAGTCGCAGGCGTCGATGCCATGCTTGTTTACGCGCGTCACGGCAATCTCAAAGCCGCTGACCGGAAGCGTGGCGAGCTGATCGCGCAGATGCTCCTCGCTGGCGCCCAGGTCGAGCAGGGCCGCGACGGTCATGTCGCCGCTGATGCCCGAGGTGCCGTCGATGATAAGCGTGTGCTGATGGTTTGACATGAAATGCTCCTTAGCGGGCGCAGGACGCGCCGGCGCTCAGATGATTGATAAGACTTGCCTGGTAGGCGGCACCAAAGCCATTGTCGATATTGACGACCGAAACGCCGCTGGCGCAGGAGTTGAGCATGGCGAGCAGCGCGGCTACGCCGCCAAAGCTCGCGCCGTACCCCACGCTGGTAGGAACGGCGATGACCGGACAGCTCACAAGGCCGCCGACAACGCTCGCCAGGGCGCCTTCCATGCCGGCGATGGCGATGACCACCTGTGCCTGGGCAAGTTCCTCGGCATGCGCGAGCAGGCGGTGCAGGCCGGCGACACCCACGTCGTAGAGGCGACCGACCTCGTTGCCGTAGAACTCGGCCGTCAACGCGGCTTCCTCGGCGACGGGCAAGTCGCTCGTGCCGGCGCAGGCGACGACGATGCGTCCGTTGCCGGTGGGGGAGGGCTTGCCACCTACCAGGGCGAGCTGGGCGTTCGAGACATATCCCAGGTCGATGTCGTTGCCGAGAAGCTCAGCGGTGCGCGCGGCTTTTTCGGCATCCAAGCGCGTGACCAGGATGCGCTCCTGGCCAGCATCGCGCAGTGCTTCGATAATGGCGGCAATCTGCTCGGCGGTTTTACCGGCCCCGTAGACAACCTCGCCGGCTCCCTGGCGCACTCCGCGCGAAAGATCGAGCTGCGCAAAGCCCAAATCGGCGGTCGGAGCCGTCTGGATGCGCGTGAGGGCGACTGCCGGGGTGACTGCTCCGCCGGCAACATCGCTCAACAATTGCTCAAGATCTCGCTTATCCATATATGTTCCCTTCGACGGCGCAAAGTCTAGCACTCAAAGGGTATGTTTCCGAACACTAAGACAAAATTGTTCGGAAACTATAGGACAGGCTGATTCAATTGTTAGACGGATCGGCTAGTCGCGCAGGATGATGTCCATGGCGAGCATCAGGTTGCGTTCGTCGATGACAAACGGGGCTGCTTCGCGCGTCTTGGGCTTGGCGCAAAACGCGATGCCCGTGCCCGCGGCCTGGATCATGGGAATGTCGTTTGCCCCGTCGCCAATAGCGACCGTGTGGGCCATGTCGACGCCGCACTCAACTGCCCAGTCCAGCAGCTGGATGAGCTTGGACTCCTTGGTCACAATGTCGGCAGCCAACTTACCGGTGAGCTTGCCGTCCACGACCTCCAGACGATTGGCCAGGCAAAAGTCGATACCCGCGGCAGCCACGATCTTATCGGCGACCTCGTGGAAGCTGCCGCTCACCACGCCGACCTTCCAGCCCTTGCTGTGTGCCGAGCGCACAAGCTCCAACGCGCCGGGGGTAAATGTCACGCGCTCAAAGGTGCGCTCGAACACGCTCTCGTCCAAGCCGGCAAGCAGCCCCACGCGCTCCTCGAGCGCCTGCTTAAAGTCGAGCTCGCCGCGCATGGCGCGTTCGGTGACCTGCGCTACCTGCTCGCCCACGCCGGCCTCCTCGCCCAACAGGTCGATGACCTCCTGGTTGATGAGCGTGGAGTCGATATCCATAACGATGAGGCGTGCAGTCATGGCGGGCCTTTCCGAGTGCAGTTGTATTAGGGCACATTGTCGCACGTGGCGCGCGTTGGCGACGGTCACGGTGCGTCAATTGTTTCGTCTCCGTCAAGTCTTTGGGCAAGAGTTACTTTTTCGCGGCACATCGTTGCGGGTGCGATAATATAGAACGCCATGTCTGGCTGCGCGGTTTACGCAGGCTGGGCAAATCTGTACGACGCCGCCCGGAACGACACGGGGCGGCACAGATCCATAAAGGAGGATCACTGGTATGAGCCAGACCCGTCCCATCGATGAGCATTCCATGCACACCCGTACCTGCGGCGAGCTTCGCTTCGAGAACGTGGGCGAAGAGGTCACCCTCACCGGTTGGGTGAGCCGTCGCCGCGACCACGGCGGCCTAATCTTTTGCGACCTTCGCGACCGCGAGGGCATCACGCAGCTCACCTTCGACCCCGAGCACTCCGACGGCGACGCCTTTAAGATCGCCGAGACCATGCGCCCCGAGTGGCCCATCAAGATCCACGGTGTCGTGCGCGCCCGTGGCGAGGAGACCACCAACACCAAGCTCGCGACCGGCGAGATCGAGGTCCTGACCGACCACGCCGAGGTGCTCAACACATCCGTCACCCCGCCGTTCCAGATTGAGGACGGCATCGAGACCAGCGAGGACACCCGTCTGCGCTATCGCTATCTGGACCTCCGTCGTCCCGAGATGATGGCCAACCTCAAGCTGCGCTCCGACTTCACCTTTGCCATTCGCGAGGCGCTGCACAACCGTGAGTTCATGGAGGTCGAGACGCCCTCCCTGTTCAAGTCCACGCCCGAGGGTGCCCGCGACTTCATCGTCCCCAGCCGCATCCAGCCGGGCAACTTCTACGCCCTGCCGCAGTCCCCTCAGCTCCTGAAGCAGCTGCTTATGGTCGGTGGCGTCGAGCGCTACTACCAGGTTGCCAAGTGCTTCCGCGACGAGGACTTGCGTGCCGACCGTCAGCCCGAGTTCACCCAGGTCGATATCGAGATGTCCTTCGTGGACCAGAACGACGTTATGAGCGCGCTCGAGGAGGTCCTGGCCGACGCCTTCGGCCGCATGGGTGTCGAGATGCCCACGCCGCTGCGCCGCATGGACTATCGGGAAGCCATGGACACCTATGGCTCCGACAAGCCCGATACCCGCTATGGCATGCACCTGGTCGACCTGACCGACATCTTTGCCAACTCCAAGTTCAAGGTCTTTGCGACTGCCGCAAACGAGGAGGGCTCCGTCGTCAAGGCCATCAACGCCAAGGGCGCCGGTGCCTGGGCTCGCGCCAAGATCGATAAGCTCGCCGGCGTGGCCTCCACGTTTGGCGCCAAGGGCCTGGCCTGGATCGCCTTCCGCGAGGACGGCTCCATCAACAGCCCCATCGTCAAGTTCTTCTCGGACGAGGAGATGGCAGCTCTGCGCGAGCGCATGGGCGTCGAGCCCGGCGACCTTGTGATGTTCGCCGCCGGCCCGCGCCTGCTCTCTGACGAGATCCTGGGCGGCATGCGTTCCCACATGGCCAACGCGCTCGAGATCAAGCGCGAGGGCCACGACTTCCTGTGGGTCGTCAACTTCCCGCTGTTCCACTGGGACGAGGACCGCAAGGCCTATGCAGCCGAGCATCAGCCTTTCACCCTGCCGACCGAGACCGACATCGCCAAGATCGAGGCAGATCCGCTGGCAGCCGGCTCTTGCACCTACGACTTTGTCATGGACGGCTTTGAGGCCGGCGGCGGTGGCATGCGTATCCACAACGCCGAGATGCAGATGTCCATGCTCAAGCTCCTGGGCTTTACCGAGGAGCGCGCCGAGTCGCAGTTCGGCTTCCTCATGGAGGCCCTCAAGTTTGGTGCGCCCCCGATGGGCGGTTTCGCTCTGGGCCTGGATCGCGTGTGCATGCTGCTCACCGGCTCCGACTCCATCCGCGACGTCATGGCGTTCCCCAAGACGGCCAGCGGCTCCGACCTCATGTCGGGCGCCCCGAGTGCCGTTAGCGGCGCCCAGCTCAAGGACGTCAGCCTGCGCCTGATGTAGGCAAGCAGCTACCTATTGCTTGCAACGAGGGAAGGACGCGTGCCTTCCCTCGTTTTTTATGCGCCGAGGTTGTGAGGGCATGGGATGACCGGGCGTCGCGGAAAGTGCGTCCCGGAATCTGCGTCCGGAATGGGATGAGCTTTCCGCTAGGGTTGTTCCGCGGAAACTACGACCCGGAATTTGCGTCCAGAACGGGATACGGTTTCCCGAACAGGGCCCTTTGGGAAAGTGCGACCCAGAATCCAACCAAATAACGGGACACAGTTTCCGGTTGAGCTTCTGGCGGGCCTCGGCAAGCATCTCACGCTACAATAACTACCACGTGGCTGGGTTTGCCGGCCGAATGTGCGATGCCGCGGGAGGGGACATGGTCGAGTTTACAAAGACGATTAAAGATCCGTTGGGACTACATGCCCGCCCGGTTGCGCTGCTCTACGACATCATTGCCAAGCATCGTAGCGACGTGTCGGTTAGCATCGGCGACCGCCATACCGACGGCCGTGATGTGATGGGGCTCATGGCGCTTTACGGCGAGTGCGGCGAGGACATCGTCTTTCGCGTTTCGGGCGTAGACGAGGCCTCGTGTGTCACGTCGATCAGAAACCTCTCGCTCTAAACGCAACAAGGGACTGCGGACAGTCCCTTTGTCACATCTCTGGGAGGCGCTCTTTGCGGCGCCTCTTTTGTTTCATATGGGAAACTTTTCCGAAAACTGAATAGGGACCCTTTCCAAAAAGTTAACCACGTGCTAGTTTACTGTAGCGAACATAGACGTGGTTAACTTTTGCTGCGTCGATGTTGAGGACGAACTGACGTTAGGAGCACACTCATGTCTTGCGGACCGCAGATGCCGGCCATGCCGCTTTCGATGGTGAAAGCGGGCGAAACCGTGCACGTGTCTCGTGTAAAGGGCAATGAGGACATGAAGCACCACCTCAAGGACCTCGGCTTTGTCGAGGGCAGTGAGGTTCACGTGGTGAGCTCGAGTGGCGCCAATATCATCGTCACCGTGCTGGGCGCACGCTTTGGTATCGATACCAAGGTCGCCATGCACATCATGACCGTCGGTTAGTTCGCAGCATTTCATAAAAGCTGAAAGGGGGAAAAGAATATGAAGACGTTGGGTGACGTTAAGGTGGGCGAGAGCTCTACCATCGTCAAGCTTCACGGCGAGGGCGCGCTTCGCCGTCACCTTATGGACCTGGGCCTCATCAAGGGCACTTCGTTCAAGGTCGTTAAGGTTGCACCGCTCGGAGATCCGGTCGAGATCAACGTGCGCGGCTACGAGCTTTCCATCCGCAAGGAGGAGGCTGCCGTCGTCGAGGTCCAGTAAGGGCCCGCGGCAACTATTTATGCAGATAAAGTTAGGTTTTTCTAACTTAAATTTGCAATGTTGAAGCACATTATCCAGCCCGTGCGGAGAAAGCAGCGCGGGCACACAAGGAAGAAGGATTGAATGGCGGATTCTCAGATCCATGTCGCGCTGGCGGGTAACCCCAACTGCGGCAAGACCACGCTTTTCAACCTGATCACCGGCGCCAACGGCTACGTTGGCAACTGGCCCGGCGTCACGGTTGAGAAAAAGGAAGCCAAGCTCCTGAGTGACAAGAACGTCACGATTACAGACCTCCCCGGCATCTACTCGCTTTCCCCCTACAGCCCCGAGGAGCAGTGCTCGCGCGACTACCTCATGAGCGGCGAGCCCGATGTCGTTGTCCAGGTGGTCGATGCCACCAACCTCGAGCGCAACCTGTACCTGGCGCTTCAGGTTATCGAGACCGGCCTGCCCGTGGTCGTCGCCCTCAACATGGCCGACCTGGTCGAGAAGAACGGCGACAAGATCGACACGGACAAGCTTTCCAAGAAGCTCGGTTGCCCGGTCATGATGATCTCGGCCCTTAAAAACAAGGGTATCAAGGAGCTGTTCGAGCAGGTCAAGAAGTCTGCTGCTTCCAAGGGCCAGGTGCCGGAGCACAAGTTCGATTCCTCCATCGAGGACGTTCTGGACCACATCGAGAACAACCTGCCGGCGAGCGTTCCCGCCAACAAGCGTCGCTACTACGCTGTCAAGCTGTTTGAGCGCGACGCGGACGCCTGCAAGCTCATCAACCTCACCAAGGAGAAGGCCGCTCGCGTCGAGCAGCTGGTCGCCCAGTGCGAGCAGGATTGCGACGACGACGCCGAGTCCATCATCACCGGCGAGCGCTATGGCGTGATTGCCCACATTATCGACGAGTGCATGACCAAGGCTCCGGCCAAGATGAGCACCTCCGAGAAGATCGACCGCGTGGTTACCAACCGTATCCTGGGCCTGCCGATCTTTGTGGTCATCATGTTCTGCGTGTACTACATCGCCGTTTCCACCCTGGGCGGCACGGTGACCGACTTCACCAACGACCAGCTCTTCGGCACCGACGGCTGGTACGTGCTCGGTCAGGGTCGCGACGCCTATGACGCAGCTGTTGAGGCTGCGGGCGACAACGCCGACTCGGTCGATCCAGCACAGTACGGCCCCTATGTCCCGGGTATCACCACCGCGGTGCATGACGCTCTCGTGGCGGGCGGTACCGAGGACGGTGGCCTCGTCGATTCGCTGGTCTGCGACGGCATCGTGGCTGGCATCGGCGCCGTCATGGGCTTCGTCCCGCAGATGTTCCTGCTCTTTGTGATGCTGTCCTTCCTGGAGGACTGCGGCTACATGGCCCGCGTCGCCTTCATCATGGACCGCGTGTTCCGCCGCTTTGGCCTGTCCGGTAAGTCCTTTATCCCCATGCTCGTGTCCTCGGGCTGCGGCGTCCCCGGCGTCATGGCCACCAAGACCATCGAGAACGAGAAGGACCGCCGCATGACGGTCATGACCACCACGTTTATTCCCTGCGGTGCCAAGCTGCCGATCATCGCCCTGCTCATGGGTTCCATCATCGGCGATTCTTCCACCACCGCCGCATGGATCAGCCCGCTGTTCTACTTCTTGGGCGTCTTTGCCGTCATCGCCTCGGGCCTCATGCTCAAGAAGACCAAGCTCTTCGCCGGTCGCCCGACGCCGTTCGTTATGGAGCTTCCCGCCTATCACTTCCCGGCAATCCGCTCTTGGGCGCTGCATGTATGGGAGCGCTGCTGGGCCTTTATCAAGAAGGCCGGCACGGTCATCTTTGCGTCCACCGTCGTCGTTTGGTTCCTCTCCAACTTTGGTAGCTACAACGGCGCCTTTGGCTACCTGCCTTCCATGGAGGGCATCCCCGAGGAGTTCATGGATTACTCCGTGCTTGCCATGTTCGGCAACCTGGTCGCTTGGATCTTCGCCCCGCTCGGCTTTAGCACCTGGCAGGCCACCGCACTGACCGTCTCGGGTCTCGTTGCCAAGGAGAACGTTGTCGCCACCGCCGGCTCGCTGCTGTCCGTTGCCGACGCCGGCGAGACCGACCCGAGCCTGTGGACCGCGTTTGCGGCTATGTTCCCGACCATGGGCGCTTGCGTCGCCTTTGGTGCCTTCAACCTGCTGTGCGCTCCGTGCTTTGCCGCTATCGGCACCATCCGTAACCAGATGAACTCCGGTAAGTGGACCGCGATTGCCATCGGCTACGAGTGTGCCTTTGCTTGGGTCATCGGCCTGTTCATCAACCAGTTCTATAACCTGCTTGTTCTTGGGCAGTTTGGTATCTGGACGGTTGTGGCCATCGTGCTGCTGGCTGCGATGCTCTTCCAGATCTTCCGTCCCATGCCCAAGCATGCTTGGACCGACGAGGACGAGACCAACACCTCTTCCGCCGCAGTTTCCGCTTAAGTCCAAATAAGGATTAGCCCCTTTCCACGAGCCCGGGTGTCCCAGTGACACTCGGGCTTTTTGGTGCAATGGGGGACAGATTGCTTTGCTCCAGAAGTAAGATGTGGCGTTTCCGCAGATAAAACCGACCAAAACAAACCTGTCCCTTTTTGGCAGGTGGAAGATGGGGTAAAGTAAGTGGTGGTTAACTAGAGGAGGCTTACTATGGCACCTATCGATATTGTTGTGTTGGCTGTTATCGGCATTGCGTTTGTCGCCGTGTGTGTGCGTATCTACCGAAAGGGCACCTGCGCCGACTGCGCCCAGGGTGGCGTTTGCACGGGGCATTGCTCCAACAAAAAGACGTGCGCCGCACTTAAGGGCGTGGACAAAATCGCCGAAGACTTGGGCCGCGGGATCAAATAAGGCCCGGACATCAAAGCGCCCCGCGAGCATTCGTTCGCGGGGCGCTTTGCGCATTTGGACGCGAGCGCGGCGAGTTGAAGAGTAATTTTGGGCATCGTTAAATCAGTTGCGGTGAAATGCGGACTGTTTTGGCTGTCAAAGGCCTTATCTACTCCGTATTCCACCGCAACTTTTTGTGGGGTGGGCTAGAGACGCTGCATGCGGTACCCGACGCCCATGTGCGTCTGAATCATCTTGGGGTGAGAGGGGTCTGCCTCGATCTTCTTGCGCAGGGTGCGCATGAACACGCGCAGGCTCGCCAGATCGCTGTCCCAGCTCGTGCCCCATATCTCGCGGGTGATGAAGGTGTGGGTGAGCACCTTGTCGACGTTTTTCGCCAGAAGGACGAGCAATTTGTACTCGGTTGGGGTGAGCGAGAGCTCGCGTCCGTCTTTCGTCGCGTATCCCGCGGCGTAGTCGATATGCAGCGGACCGTTGTCGAACGTGCTCGCTTCTGTCGACTCGCTCGACGCCATCGAGGAGCGCCTCAAATTCGCACGGACGCGCGCGAGCAACTCATCCACAGAAAAGGGCTTGGTGAGGTAGTCGTCTGCCCCTGCGTCAAGTGCTGCAATCTTGTCGGAATCTTCGGTGCGCGCCGAAATGACGATAATGGGGACTGCCGACCAGCTTCGGATCTTCGTGATGACCTCGATACCGTCAATGTCGGGAAGGCCGAGGTCGAGCATGATGAGGCTGGGGCCGTGCGACACCGCATCCATGATGGCGGCCTGGCCGTCGCAAACCTTGCTCACGACATAGCCGTGGAGGTCAAGCGCGGTCGAAACGAGGTTTTGAACGGTCAGGTCATCTTCGACCAGGAGGATGCGTGGCTTAGCGGCATTATTCATGAATCTCGATCTCCTCAGCGGGCAGGGTAAAACGGAAGACGGCCCCATGGGGGTGGTTGTCGCGAACTTCGATGACGCCGCCATGCGCCTCCACGATGGAGCGGCAGAGCGACAGCCCAAGGCCGATGCTTCGACGCGAATCCACGGGCCGCGTATTGCTTGAGGTGAAGAAGCGCTCAAAGATATGAGGCTTGTCGCAGTCTGCCACACCCGGCCCATCGTCTGCGACGTCCACCACGACGAACGCACCCTCGCGACGTGCGCTGATGGTGACAGTCGAGTCCTCGGGCGTGTATTTGAAGGCGTTCATGATGAGATTCGTAAGCACCTGCATGATGAGATGGACGTCAATGCGTACCAGCAGGATGTCGTCAGTGTGCTCGATGGTGACGGTACGTCCATGCGATGCTTGGGCGGCATGGCTGAGGGCGGCCTCGATGACCTCGTCGATGAGCTCGGATGTGAAGTTGAGGTGAATGGTGCCGTCCTCGACGCGTGTGATGGCGAGGAGGTTCTCCACGGTATCAATAAGCCAGAGGGAGTCATCGTAGATGGCATCGGCAAGATCGCAGCGCTGTTCGAGGCTGAGCCTCTCGTCGCTCTTCCGAAGGATTGCCGCAGATCCGGATATAGCCGTGAGGGGTGTCCTCAAATCGTGGCCGATGGAGCGCAAAAGGTTGGCGCGCAGCTGCTCGTTTTTCGCCAAGACCGCAGCCTCTTCGCGCTCTTGCGCCGCTCGGTCACTTTCGAGCGCCAAGGCGCATTCACCTACGATAGATAGGACGATCGAATGCTCGAAGGCTTCGGTCTCGCGCCCCTCCAGGGCGATGCCGATGACACCGAATACCTTGTCGCCGGTGCGAACCGCGAGGTAGAGACAGCGCGCCTCAGGCAGGGTCCGCGTGCTTGCGCCCGCGCGCTTGTTGTTGGTGAAGGTCCAGGTTGCAACGGCGCGCTCGTAGTCGGTGAGCAGCGACGCGGATCGGTTTTCGGTGCCAGCGGACTCATAGAGCGCCTTGCCGAGCGTGCCGTGTTCGGCGGGGTAGAAGACCACGTCGAGTTTTAGCAGTTTGACGAGTTGGTTCATGGCGACGCGGGCGCACTCCTCCGCGCTATGGGCTTGCTGTAAGAGCTGGTTCGTTTCGAGGAGTACGCGCGTTTTGAATGCGTTCTCGGCGGAGGTACGGGCATTGTCGGCGATGCGCGCAGTTAACTCGCCGGCGACCATAGCGGTAGCGAACATGATGCCGAACGTGACCAGATAGCTTCGGTCGTAGCTGGCGAGCGAAAACAGAGGCGTGACGAAGCAGAAGTTGTAAAGCACTACAGAGAGCACGCTCGATACGATCGTGCAGATACGCCCCGTCGTGGTGACGGCGGTCAGCAGGGCCGTGAGGATATAGAGGGATATGATGCTGGAATCGGCAAATCCCAGATGGCGGAAAGCCGTGCCGATCGCCGTGGCGACAAGAGAGAGGGCCAGCGTGCGAAGCACGTTTCGGCTGCTGGGCGGCTGCAGAGCGAGCGCATGGCGGCGTCCTTTGGGTCGGGAGGGCGGAGTCGACTGGTCTGGAATGATGTAAATGTCGAGGTTCGGGGCGAATGCTATGAGCTGTTCTACGAGAGATTTGCGGCCAAAGAGGGCCTGACGGACGCTGCTGTGCTCGCCCGTGCGCCCCATGACGATCTTCGAAATACCCGACAGGCGCGCGAACTCGGAGATCTGAAACGCGACGTCGTCGCCATAGACGGTTTCCATATGTGCTCCGAGCTGCTCGGCTAGGGCGATATTGGCTGCAAGCTTGGCGCGCTCATCATCGCTCATGGCTTGCGTGCGCGGGCTTTCTACGAACAGGGCGACGAGCTCGCTGCGAAACGCTTTCGCCATGCGTGCGGCGGCACGGACGATGCGGGGATTGGTCGGCGCCGGGGAGACACAGACTAAGATACGCTCCTTGGTGTAGTAGTCACGGTTTCCCAGCACGCGTGCGGCGTCTGTGAGGTGGCCGGTGCGATCGGCGCAGCGGCGCAGCGCGATTTCTCGGAGTGCGGTGAGGTTTTCGACGGTAAAAAAATGCTGTTGCGCTCGGTCGGCTTGTGCGGGACGGTAGACGAGGCCGGCGCGAAGGCGCTCAAGTAGGTCTTCGGGCTCTATGTCGACGAGCTCGACCTGGTCGGCATCATCGAAGATACGGTCGGGGATTCGTTCGCTCACGACAACGCCGGTGATGGATGCAACCATGTCGTTTAGGCTCTCGATATGCTGAACGTTTACGGTCGTATAGACGTCGATGCCCGCATGTAGAAGTTCCTCGACGTCTTGATAGCGTTTGTCGTGGCGAGACCCCGGCGCATTCGTATGGGCGAGCTCGTCGACAAGGATGAGCTGAGGGGCGCGCTCGATAGCCACATCTAGATCGAACTCGCTGAGCGCAATGCCGTTGTGCTCGATGAGTTTACAGGGCACGTTCTCAAGCCCTTGTGCAAGATGGGCAGTTGCCGGACGTTCGTGCGGCTCGATGTATCCCGCGACGACGTCGACACCTCGCCGCTTGGCGGCGTGGGCGGCTTGAAGCATCGCATAGGTTTTGCCTGCGCCAGCAGCGTAGCCAAAGAAAATTTTGAGGTGTCCCCGGCTGGTTCGAGCGTCATCGGCGGCCTCGTCTTTCTCAATTGCCTTGAGGATGAGGTCTGGATTGACGCGAGTGTCCGATGCGTCGCGCTGCATAGCGTAGCCTTTCTGAAGCGTTGTCCATGCGTGCATACGCGGTGAGGACGCCACTGTATGCTCGCGAGGTCGAGTATAGGCGCACTGCAGCCGCAATAGTGCTTTCTACCTGCATCTTTACGGCATCTTAAGGTCGTGAGCCCCAGCCCTCACGCCTCTTTAACACCTAGAAGCGTTTACTGTCCCCAGACGCTTGCGAGGGCAGGCGTCCGAGACATCGGACCGCGCGTGAAAGGGGCGGTAATGGACATCCTCATTCCCATTATCGGAGTCGTCTGCATTGGACTCCTTATCTATTACATCTACATTCTGATGAGGAGTGATTCGTAAACTATGGACGCTGCGATTCAGTACATCTTGTACTTTGCCGTGCTCGTCGTCCTGGCCGTTCCGCTCGGTCGGTTCATGGCCCATATCATGGATGGTGAGCATACGTTCCTGTCGCCTGTGATTGCTCCTGTGGAGCGTGGCGTCTATCGTCTGCTTCGCATCGACGCGGCAGAGCAGATGGGGTGTAGGCGCTATCTGGCAAGCGTGCTGGCCTTTTCGGGGATCGGCCTCGTGGCTCTTGTGGCACTCCAGGCGCTTCAGTCCTTCTTGCCAGGCAATCCCCAGCACCTGCCGGGTGTGCCATGGGACCTGTCGTTCAATACGGCTGCTTCCTTCATAACCAACACCAACTGGCAGTCCTACTCCGGTGAGACCACCCTGTCCTACTTCGTGCAGTTCATGGGCCTCACCGTGCAGAACTTCGTTTCCGCTGGTACCGGTATCGCGGTCATGTTCGCGCTGATCCGCGGCTTCCGTCAGATCAAGGAGCAGGGTCTGGGTTCCTTCTGGGTCGACCTCACCCGCACCGTCCTGTATGTGCTCATCCCGCTGAACCTCGTGTTCGGCATCTGCCTGGCTGCCGGTGGCGTCATCTCCAACTTCCAGCCGGCTCAGAAGGCTGAGCTCGTAGAGCCCGTCGCTGTCCAGCCTAATGCAGACGGCGGCTGGAGCGTCATCGACGGCGCCCAGATCGAGGGCGACACGGTCAAGGTCGACGGCAAGGTTGTCGAGGGCGCGCGCGTGGTCACCGAGCAGTTCCTGCCCCAGGGGCCCGCGGCTCCTCAGGTCGCCATCAAGCAGTCCGGCACCAACGGCGGCGGCTTCTTCGGTGTGAACTCCGCCCATCCGTATGAGAATCCCAGTGCCTTCACCAACATCATCGAGATGACCAGCCTGCTGCTGATCCCGGCCGCCTGCTGCTTCACCTTCGGTATCGGCGTCAAGAACACCAAGCAGGGCAAGGCCATCTTCGCGGCGATGCTTATCCTGCTCGTGGTCTTTACCGGCATCATCGCCGTTAACGAGCATATGGGTACGCCGCAGCTGGCCGATGGCGGCGCGGTCAACATCGAGATGACCGATGGCCAGGCGGGCGGCAATATGGAGGGCAAGGAGAGCCGCTTTGGCATCGCCTCCTCTTCCACCTGGTCCGCTTTCACGACGGCTGCTTCCAATGGCTCGGTCAACTCCATGCACGACTCCTACACCCCGCTCGGCGGGTTTGTCCAGATGCTCCAGATGGCTCTGGGCGAGGTCGTCTTCGGCGGCGTGGGCTGCGGCCTGTACGGCATGATCGGCTTCGCCATCCTCACAGTGTTCATCGCCGGCCTTATGGTCGGACGCACGCCTGAGTTCCTGGGCAAGAAGATCGAGCCGGGCGAGATGCGCTGGGCAGTTGTCCTGTGCCTGGCAACTCCGTTTGCCATTCTGGTGTGCTCGGCCATCGCCTGCATGGTGCCCGGTCTTGCCGACCAGCTCAACAATGGTGGCGCGCACGGCTTCTCCGAGGTGCTGTATGCCTTCACCTCATGCGGTGGCAACAACGGCTCGGCGTTTGCAGGCATGAACTGCAACAATCCCTGGATCAACGTCATGCTCGGCCTCGAGATGCTGTTTGCCCGCTTCATGCCCATCATCGGTACGCTGGCTATCGCCGGCTCGCTGGCCAAGAAGGGTAGGGTCGCCGAGAGCGCCGGTACCCTGTCTACCACCAACGGCATGTTCGTATTCCTGCTCGTGTTCATCGTTCTGCTGATCGGTGCCCTGAGCTTCTTCCCGGCCCTGGCGCTTGGCCCCGTTGCCGAGTTCTTCCAGATGATTGCGTAAAGGAGGACGCAGATTTATGGCTATGCAAAAAGACATGATGGGCCGCGCGGTCCGCGACTCGTTTGCCAAACTGGATCCTCGCGTCCAGATTCAAAACCCGGTCATGTTCCTGGTGTGGCTTTCCGCCGTCATGACCTCCGTCCTGGCCGTCGCTTCCATCTTCGGTGTGCAGGACGCGGGTGTGCCCACCTACTATGTGGTCACCATCGCGGTCATCCTGTGGCTCACCGACCTGTTCTCGAACTTCGCCGAGGCGCTTGCCGAGGGCCGCGGTAAGGCTCAGGCCGATTCCCTGCGTGCGGCCAAGAAGGATGTCGAGGCCCATCGTATCGAGTCCGTTGAGGACAAGGAGCACTTCACCGTCGTTCCCGGCACCGAGCTCACGCGCGGCGACCTGGTGATCGTACGCGCCGGCGAGCAGATTCCCGGCGATGGCGACGTCATCGAGGGCGCTGCCTCCGTTGACGAGTCCGCCATCACCGGCGAGTCCGCCCCCGTGGTCCGCGAGGCCGGCGGCGACCGCTCTGCCGTTACCGGCGGTACCACGGTGCTGTCCGACTGGATCATCGTCAAGATCTCCAGTGAGCCCGGCCAGAGCTTCCTGGACAAGATGATCGCGATGGTCGAGGGTGCCGCGCGCAAGAAGACCCCTAACGAGATCGCTCTGGAGATCTTCCTGGTGGCCCTTTCCATCGTCTTTATCCTGGTCACGCTGGCCCTGTATTGTTACTCCTGCTTCTCGGCCGGTCTTAACGACATGGTCAACCCCACGGCCGTGACCACGCTCGTGGCACTGCTCGTGTGCTTGGCTCCCACTACCATCGGCGCCCTTCTGTCCGCCATCGGCATCGCCGGCATGAGCCGTCTGAACGAGGCCAACGTGCTGGCCATGTCCGGCCGCGCCATCGAGGCCGCCGGCGACGTCGACATCCTCATGCTCGACAAGACCGGCACCATCACCCTGGGTAACCGCCAAGCCGCCGAGTTCATCCCGGTCGACGGCGTCGATCCCGCGGAGCTGGCCGATGCCGCTCAGCTTTCCTCGCTGGCCGACGAGACCCCCGAGGGTCGTTCCATCGTCGTGCTCGCCAAGGAGCAGTTTGGGCTGCGCGGCCGCACACTCGAGGATAAGGGCATGGAGTTCATCCCCTTCACCGCGGCGACTCGCATGTCCGGTGTGAACTACGAGGGCAATGAGATCCGCAAGGGCGCTGCCGATTCCGTGCGCACCTATGTGGAGGCAGCCGGCGGCGTGTTCTCCCAGGAGTGCGACGAGGCCGTCGAACGCATCGCCAAGGCCGGCGGCACCCCGCTGGTCGTGACCAAGAACTGCCGCGTGCTGGGCGTTGTGTACCTCAAGGACATCATCAAGTCCGGCGTTAAGGAGAAGTTCGCCGACCTGCGCAAGATGGGCATCAAGACCATCATGGTGACGGGCGACAATCCGCTCACCGCCGCGGCAATCGCCGCCGAGGCCGGCGTTGACGACTTCCTGGCCGAGGCCACCCCCGAGGGCAAACTCGAGAAGATCCGCGAGTTCCAGCGTGAGGGTCACCTGGTCGCCATGACCGGCGACGGCACCAACGACGCGCCGGCGCTCGCCCAGGCGGACGTCGCCGTGGCCATGAACACCGGAACCCAGGCTGCCAAGGAGGCCGGCAACATGGTCGACCTCGACTCCAGCCCCACCAAGCTCATCGAGGTCGTGCGTATTGGCAAGCAGCTGCTCATGACCCGCGGTTCGCTCACGACCTTCTCGGTGGCTAACGACATGGCGAAGTACTTCGCTATCATCCCGGCCCTGTTCTCGCCGATCTACCCGGGCCTTGGCGCGCTCAACATCCTCGGTCTGGCAAGCCCACTGTCCGCGGTTCTTTCGGCCATCATCTATAACGCGCTCGTTATCGTCGCGCTGATCCCGGCCGCGCTGAAGGGCGTTAAGTACCGCGAGGTCCCGTCTGGACAGCTGCTGACCCACAACCTACTCGTGTGGGGTCTGGGCGGCATTGTTGCCCCGTTCGTATTCATCAAGCTCATCGACATGCTGCTCGCGTTCTGCGGCATTATGTAAGTGGAGGTTTGTATGTTCAAAGGTGTTGCATCGTGCGCACTTGGCGTGTTCGCGCTGTTTACCGTTGTCTGCGGCCTGGGCTATACGCTCGTCGTGACCGGCATCGCCCAGGTTGCGTTCCCGTATCAGGCGAACGGTTCGCTCATTACGGTCGACGGCAAGGTTGTGGGCTCCGAGCTCATCGGCCAGAACTTCGAGGACGAGGACCACATGTGGGGCCGCATCCAGAACGTGTCAATTGTCGAAGGCGAAGACGGCGAGCTCGTGGCGTATGGTGCCCCGTCCAACCTGTCCCCGGCGAGTGAGGAGTACCGGCAGCTTGTGGACGCGCGCGTCGAGAAGATTCGCGCCTCCAACCCCGACGCCGGCATGGATGCCGTGCCCGTCGACCTGGTGACGTGTTCTGGCTCAGGGCTCGACCCCGAGATCTCCCCCGATGCCGCCGAGTACCAGGTACCGCGCCTGGCGAAGGCCACGGGCAAGAGCGAAGGCGAGGTGCGCGACATCATCGCCCAGTGCACCAAGGGCCGTTTCCTCGGCGTGTTCGGCGAGCCCACGGTCAACGTGCTCAAGGTGAACCTTATGCTGGACGGCGCGCTGTAGGTGAGGGAGTGGCGGATGAGGGCATGACTGACTATCTGAGCCCTCAATTCCACCCCGCCCATCAGTTGCGGTGAAATACGGACCGTTTTGGCTGTCAAAGGCCTTATCTACTCCGTATTCCACCGCAACTTTTTGTGGGTTGAGTAAAAGCCGGGGGAGCGTGTACGGTCGGGTACAGCGCGGTTGCTGATACGATAGGTACGTTAGCAACTGCCGCCGAGCGGCTCAAATGAAAGGAACCCTGTATGGAGTCCTCCGCCTACCCGATGCTCTTTAGCCCGATCAAGGTCGGTACGACCGAGGTCAAGAACCGCGTCTTTATGCCGCCGGTGTCTACCAACCTGGCCGATCACGGCTATGTGACCGACGATTTGGTCGACCATTACCGCGCCCGTGCCAAGGGCGGCGTGGGTCTGATCATCACCGAGGTCGTGACGGTCGAGCCTACCTATACCTATCTGCCGGGTGACATGTGCTGCTACGACGACACGTTTATCCCTGGCTGGGAAAAGCTCGCCGCCGCCGTCCACGAGTACGGCTGCAAGATCATGCCGCAGCTCTTCCACCCCGCCTACATGGCCTTTAACATTCCGGGCACCCCGCGCCTGATCGCTCCGTCCTTTGTGGGCCCGTCCTATGCTCGCGAGGCGCCGCGCCCCATTACGGTAGATGAGATCCACGAGCTCACGCATCAGTTTGGCGACGCTGCCGTGCGTATGCAGAAGGCCGGCGTCGATGGCGTCGAGGTTCATGCGGCGCACGCCCACGGTATGCTCGGCGGCTTTTTGACTCCGCTCTACAACAAGCGCACCGACGAGTACGGCGGCTCACTCGACGCCCGCATGCGCTTCCTGCTCGAGGTCATCGCCGAGATTCGCGAGCGCTGCGGCAAGGACTTTATCATCGACGTCCGCATCTCGGGCGATGAGTACACCGATGGCGGCCTGACCCTCAACGACATGATCTACGTCTCGCGTCGCCTGGAGAAGGCCGGCGTCGACATGATTCACGTGTCGGGCGGCACCACTATCAAGCGTGGCTCTGCGATTCCCGCCGCCGGCACCCAGCAGGCCTCGCACGCCGCCTGCTCGCGCGAGATTAAGAAGCACGTCAACATTCCCGTCGCCACCGTCGGCCGCATCAACGAGGCCTGGATCGCCGAGGAGCTGATCGAGGACGGCGCTGCCGACATCTGCATGATGGGCCGTGCCAATCTGTGCGATGCCGAGTTCTGCAACAAGGCCGCTGCCGGCAACGCCGACGACATCCGCCCCTGCATCGGTTGCCTGCGCTGCCTGAACGGCATCATGTTTGGCAAGCGCATCTCCTGCACCGTCAACCCGGACGTGGAGCGCGACGAGGCCGGTTACGAGCCTGCCGCCGAGGCCAAGAACGTGCTCGTTGTGGGTGCCGGTCCCGCGGGCATGGAGGCGGCCTATATTGCCGCCAAGCGCGGCCACAACGTGGTGCTCGTGGATAAGCAGAACGAGCCGGGCGGCGAGATGCGCATCGCGGCCGTTCCGCCGGCAAAGCAGGAGCTCACCCGCGTGATCAAGTATCAGTATCGTCGCCTGGCCGAGGCCGGCGTCGCGTGCGTCTTTGGTACCGAGCTTTCGGCCGAGGACATTCAGCGCGACTACGCGGGCTACGAGGTTGTCCTGGCTTATGGCGCCGAGCCCATTGCTCCAGCCTTTATGCAGGGCTTTAAGCAAGTTATGACGGCCGATGACCTGCTGGGCGGCAAGGCTTTCCCGGGCAAGAAGATTGTCATCGTCGGCGGCGGAACCGTCGGTTGCGAGACGGCCGACTACCTGGCCCCGCTGGTCAACGACCTGTCGCCGGCCAACCGCGATGTCACCGTCATCGAGATGACCAAGACGCTTGCCGCCAACGAGGGCGGTGCCGGTCGCGCGGTGCTCATCACGCGTATGCTTTCCAAGGGCGTTCACGTGCTGACCGAGGCCAAGGTGACCGAGATTACCGAGGACACCATCAGTTACGAAAAGGACGGCGAAGTCCATACCATCGCCGACGCCGATACGCTGGTGCTTGCCATGGGTTACCGTCCCAACACCAAGCTGGCCGATGACCTTGCCGCTGCCGGCGTTGTCACCCACGTGCTGGGCGATGCCCAGAAGTGCGGCAACATCCGCGACGCTATCGGCGATGGCTACAAGATCGCCTGCGAACTCTAGTCAACCCCTTGGCGCATGGGGGCCAGGTTACTTTGCGCTAAGTTGATGCATGTAAACCTGACCCCATTGCACCATTTGATAAAACGCAAGCGCTCGCTGCCTGCGTTTTATCAAAGAAAGATTATTGTCGAGCCTTAAATGCCTTTTGTTTGTGTGCCTTCCGCAATCATATTGCGGTTGTAGACCAGGTGCAGATACATCGCATCGTGAGCGGCGGTGGGGTTGCGCGTCTCAATGGCGTCGGCCACACCGTGGTGCGTGCGGATGGTCTCCTCGACGAACTTTTTTGCCCGTTACGTCGATAAAGAGGGGAACGGATGCCTTGAGCACACCCATCAGACGGGTAACGGCGAGGTTGCCGCCATCCCAGGGCGGCTTCATGGGGTAGCGCCCGTACGCATCGAATTTTTCCTCTCATAGATGTGCGGCACAAAGAGCCCCGAGTTCATACGAGCTCGGGGCTCTTTTCGTTTGGATTTCAGACGTATTGACAGACGAAAACAGTCTGCGTCCGGTATTGAGCCATACGAAAGCGAAATTATGCGTCTTAATTCCGTACGCAAATCAAGACGAAAACAGTTTGCGTCTTATATAAATCAGTACGCAAACGGTTTTCGTCTTATAATACGGTTATGAATGGTACGAAACGAGGGGGTTGTGCATATGGTTGTTAGAGAGAGCCCTACAGTCGAATACAAGGAAAGCGTTACGCCGACGTTTCTTAAAACGGTGAGCGCCTATGCAAACTACGGGACGGGCAAGATTGAGTTTGGCGTTGATGACGAGGGCGTGGCTGTCGGCCTTGCAGATCCGGTCGCAGAGTGTCTCCGCATTGAGAACATGATTAATGACAGCTTGGATCCCGCTCCCCGTTACACGCTCGAGTCCGATGAGAAACACGGGACCGTAATCCTTACGGTTTATGAGGGACAGGACAAACCCTATCGAAGCAAGGGAAAGGCCTACAGACGAAACGATTCGGCAACGGTGGAGGTCGACCGGTTTGAGTATGGCAGGCTGACGCTCGAAGGCAGCAACGTGACGTTCGACGCGCTCACGTCGGCTCGCCAGGACTTGGGCTTTCATACGCTCGAGCATAAGTGTGTTGAACACCTCGGCATTTCCGAGCTAACGCCGGATATCATGCGTACGCTCCGCTTGCTCGGCAAGGATGGCTATACCAATGCCGCGGCGATTTTAGCGGATAAGAATGATTTTCCAGGCATCGACTGCGTCCGTTTTGGCGATACCGAGGATGTGATCTTGGATCGCGAGGCGGCGACAAATGTATCCGCAATTGAGCAGGCGGACAGGGCGGTGGCTATGTTTGCACGCTACTACCGTTATGAGCGTATCGAAGGGATGGAGCGCGTCCAAACCGATCGAATTCCTCTTGAGGCATTCCGCGAAGCTGTTGCAAACGCTTTGGTGCATCGGACGTGGGACGTTCGAGCGAACGTTCAAATTGCCCTGTACGATGATCGTGTCGTTGTGACCTCCCCTGGATCGCTGCCCGCCGGGTTGACGACGGAACAATACCTGTATGGGCAGATATCCGTGCTCAGAAACCCCATCGTTGCAGAGGCCTTCTTAAAGCTGGATTACATCGAGAAATTTGGTACGGGAATCGCGCGCATTAGACGTGCCTATCGCGATTCGATCAATCAACCAATTTTTGATGTTCGCGGCGGCATGGTGGCCGTCACATTGCCCGTTACCGATGCCTTTGAAGGGTCCGAGGAAGAGGTCCAGGTTCTCAAGGCCTTGTCGGGCGGGCGAATTATGTCGCGAAGCGAGATTGAAAAACAGACGGGGCTGAGCCGCATGCGGACGTTGGCGGCACTCGAATCTCTGCTTGAACGGAATGCAATCGTAAGGCAGGGAACCGGGCGGGCCACGAAATACGAGCGCTCATAGTCCAAAAGAGCCATGGTACAAGACGGGCCCCAAGCCAGCGTTGGCTTGGGGTCCGTTATATCCCGGATGGTAACGGGCCGATTATTGTCAAGTTAAAGCAAAGTACAGCGACGTACAGCAAAGTATAGTGAGATATAGCAAGCCGTATAGCGCGCCTTGATTTTCAACCCTTGATTATCAACCGTCCGTATTTCACAGCAACTTATAACAGGCTCGGGGTGCCAATTTGGGGTGCAGTAGTGCTGCGCCACGAAAAGGGCCTATCTACTACGTTTAAGCCGCAGGGGTCAACCATAGTCGGTTTTTTCGAAAATCGACAAGCTATCTACCTGCGGTTTTGTTTTCACGGTTTTCGGTATGGCCGAGGCTATCCGTGTTAACGTAGTAGATGGGCCACTTTTGTGGCAAGGGGGGCCGATCTGCGGGCCAGGGTAGCTAAAAGAGCCCCGTCCCAAAAAGACTGATTGGGAGCTGGGGCGTGTCGATGCGATAGTATTACGTGGTGATATTCGACAAACCGTGGGCTTCATCCGAGGGCTTTATGGAACAGCACCAGCATTATCAGAGCCTGCAAGATCAGGCATACAACGCACTGCGCTCTAAGATCATCTATGCCGAGCTCAGGCCCGGCACGCGCCTTTCGGCGATTGGTCTGGAAAAGGAGACGGGAATCGGGCGCACGCCCATTCGCGAGTCCTTTGTGCGCCTGCGTGAGCAGGAGCTAGTGGAAACGCGTCCCAAAAGCGGCACCTATGTCTCAAAAATCAGCATGGAGCGCGCCGAGAACGCCTGTTTCTTGCGTGAGAAACTCGAGAGAAGCGTACTCATTAAATGTTGCTCTGCCGCCACGCCTGAGCAAAAACATCGGCTCGAGCAGATTCTTGCCGAGTCCGAGTCGCTCGACCATAGCGAAACGCGTCGCTTTTTCGATCTGGACAACCTATTCCACGAGACGTGCTTTGAGATTGCCGGCCGCCACATGTTGTGGGATTGGATGAAGAGCGTCAATACGCATTTTGAGCGGTACAACTGGTTGCGTATGGTGTCGCAGGATATGGATTGGGAGCCGATTCGTCGTCAGCATCGCCGGATTCTCGAGTCCATTAAGAGGGGCGATACCGACACGGCGAGCTATCTGGCAGAGACACACCTGCATCTGATGCCCGAGGAACAGGGACCGGTTATCGCCTTGCATCCCGACTATTTCGAGCTGCCCAAAGACTCGGCTATCTAACTCGCGCCCTTTATTAGCTGCGGTGAAATTAAGATCGCTCTGCGGGTCTGGTGGCGTAGGCAGTTCGCATAAATGCCTAAAATGGCTCAGACTGCCGACAATTGGGAAACGGGGTGCGCTATGGCGCAGATGAGGATTAAGGACATTGCTGCCGAGGCGGGCGTGAGCCCGGCCACGGTCTCGCGCTATCTCAACAACCGCCCTGGGCAGATGACCGAGGAAACCCGTGCTCGCATCGCGGCAGTTATCGAGCGCACCGGCTATCGTCCACGTGCCGCCGCGCGCAATCTGCGCAGCTCGCGTACCAACCTCATCGGCGTGATCTTGGCCGACATTGCTAACCCGTTCTCCAGCGCCATGCTCGAAGGGCTTTCCGCCAGCGCCGCCGCGCGCGGCTGCTCGCTCATGACGGCCATTAGCGGCAACGACCCCGCCAAGGAGGCAGAGTCGCTCACCAGACTTATCGATGCCGGCGTGGACGGCCTGGTCGTCAATACCTGCGGAGGCAACGACAAGGCGATCGCCGAGGCTGCGGGACGCCTGCCCGTCGTGCTGCTCGACCGCGATGTTGCCGACGGCGGTGTCGATCTGGTGACCTCCAACAACCGTGAGCTGGTCGCCGGCCTGGTAGACGCCTTGGCCTCTGCGGGCAGCGAGCGCCTGTGCCTGCTCACCGAGGCAAGCGACGACAGCCCCGTGCGTCGCGAACGCGCCGAGGCGTTTGCCGACGAGCTTTCGCGCCGCGGTCTTGCGGGCGAGGTCGTCACCCTGGCCGACGGTGGCGTCGAGGGTGTCAGTCGCCTGGACGAGACCATCCGCGGCTATGCGGGTAAAAAGCTCGGCCTCATTGCCGTCAACGGTCTGGTCTTCCTGCGCCTGACCGAGGCGCTGGCACAGTTGGGACCTTCGTTGCCGGCGGGTCTCAAGATCGCAACGTTTGACGACTATCCCTGGAACCACGTGCTCTTTGGCGGTGTGACCACGGCAGCGCAGGACACTCTTACCATTGCCGAGCGCGTAGTCGAGCGTCTGTCCGAACGCATCGACATCGTTACCACTACGGTGGGCGATGCCGCAAAGCTCGCCCCCAAGCGCATCGAGATCCCCGGCCACATCGAACACCGCGCCTCGACCTTACGCTAGCCGCTCGTTCGCAACGGTCTGCTCGCGCACGTTTTTTTGAGCGCTTGATACGCTTTAACCCTGCGGAAACATTTTTCTGCGATAGTATCTGCGATATAGACCAGTCGAAACCCGCCCGAAAGAAAGGGGAGCGACATGAACCAGCAGAACATCGATTACGTACTCCGCTCCGTAGAGCAGCGTGATATCCGCTTTGTGCGTCTGTGGTTTGTCGACATTCTCGGCCGCCTCAAAAACTTTGCTATTAGCCCCGAGGACCTCGAGGTCGCTTTTGAGGAGGGCATTGGCTTTGACGGCTCGGCCATCGAGGGCTTTGCCACGCCCGAGGAAGCCGACATGCTGGCGTTCCCTGATGCCTCGACCTTCCAGATTTTGCCGTGGCGTCCGAGCCACAACGGCGTCGCCCGTGTGTTTTGCGACGTATGCACCCCCGATTGCAAGCCCTTCGCCGGCGACCCGCGCGATGCCCTGCGCCGCATGTTCCACAAGGCCGAGAAGGCCGGCTACCTACTCAACGTTGGTGCCGAGCTGGAGTATTACTACTTCCCCGACGAGCACACGCCCGAGCCGCTCGACAACGTGGGCTACTTCGATCTTTCGGTGAGCGATGCCGCCCGCGACCTGCGCCGCAACACGGTCCTCACGCTCGAGAAGATGTCCGTGCCCGTGGAGTACACCTTCCACGCCGCCGGTCGCTCGCAGCACGGCATGAGCCTGCGCCACGCCGAGGCCCTGAGCATGTCCGACGCCATCACCACGGCCAAGCTCATCATTAAGCAGCAGGCTTACGAGAGCGGTTGCCACGCCTCCTTTATGCCCAAGCCGTTGGCAGGCGAAGACGGCAGCGCTATGTTCCTGTGCCAGTCGCTATTCGACCACGACGGCAACAACGTCTTTTGGGGCGAGGACGACGAGAAGTACCACCTCTCCGATATCGCCAAGCACTACATGGCCGGCATCCTGGCGCACGCGCGCGAGATCAGCGCCATCACCAACCCCACGGTCAACTCGTACAAGCGCATTACCACGGGCGGCGACTCCGTGCCGCAGTACGCCACGTGGGGCCTGCGCAACCGCGCGAGTATGGTCCGCATTCCGGTCTACAAGCCCGGCAAGCAGCTGTCCACGCGCATCGAGCTGCGCAGTCCCGATCCCATGGCCAACCCGTACCTGGTCAACGCCGTCACGCTGGCGGCTGGTCTGGACGGCATCGAGCGCAAGCTGGAGCTCCCGCCCGAGGCCACGGCCGAGACACTCAAGCTTACCGACCGTCAGATGGTTGAGGCCGGCTATACGCCGCTGCCGCGCTCGCTCAAAGAGGCGCTCGACGTGTTTGAGGACTCGCAGTTTATGAAGGATGCCCTCGGCGAGCACATCCACAGCTTCTTCCTCAAAAAGAAGCGCGACGAATGGCATAAGTTTGAGTCCACGATCACCGAGTGGGAGATCAAGCACTACCTGGCGAACTCCTAATCACGCTGGCTTGTTCCAGTACGATTGAGCTCATTTCCTTGGAGGCCGATATGTCCGAAAAGAGTGCCCTGTTCATGGCGCGCACGACGCGCTTCCACGAGTTTGCCCGCAGCTTGACGACTACCCTGGGTGTCGAGGTGAGCCTGGCAACCCCTGATTCGCCAACTGCGGCGCACGACTTTGACCTGCTGATTCTCGATTCCGATGGCATCCGCAGCGACCGCATCGATCAGATTGCCAAGTGGCTTGACGACCGCGGCGGCGTTCCCATGCTGGTGATCGTCGACGACGAGGCGCTCGGCACCCTGCGCCTGCCGAATCACGCGCATGCCGACTTTGTATGCCCCACGGCGACGCCCAACGAGCTCAAGGCTCGCGCGCAGCGCCTGATGGGCGAGGAGGAGACCGTCACCGCCGACGATGTGCTCAACATCGATAACCTCGAGATCAACCTGGCTACCTACCAGGTGACGCTCGATAACGAGCCCATCGACCTGACGCTGATGGAGTACTCGCTGCTGAGCTTTTTGGCGACGCACCCCAACCGCGCCTACAGCCGCGAGGTGCTGCTGCACCGCGTGTGGGGCTTTGAGTACTGCGGCGGCACGCGCACCGTCGACGTGCACATCCGACGCATCCGCTCCAAGGTGGGCCCGCAGATCGCGGCACACATCACCACCGTCCGCGGCGTGGGCTATCTGTTTAAGGACTAGATTTCCACCACAAAGGGGACAGGCACCTTTGTGGTGGTTTTGACGCAGGTGCGGGTTTCTTTCGAGTTTGCAGCAGAACTTAAGCCTTCCTAAAAGATTGCGTTCTCGTACACGTACGCCCGCATATTGGGGTACAACTCAACGTGAACAATGATGGCCCGCCACATGTTTGGCGGGCCTTTGGTTATTTGACGAAAGGATCGCAGCTATGAGCGAGTACGATTCCCAGCGTCCCCAGGATGCGGGCAACGCCGGCGAGACCCAGCAGCAGCCGCGCGTGCAGGTGGAGTCGACGCCTGCCGACGGCAACATTCCCTACGTGCAGGCCTACGATACGCAGACCGGCAAGCCGCTGGGCGGCCAGCAGGTTGTAAACAAGCACACGGTGGTCAAGACCAAGACCAAAAAGCTGCCGATCTTCATTACGGCGCTTGCCGGCTGTGCCTGCGGCGCCCTGCTGGTCATTGCACTCATTATGAGCGGCACGCTCAACATTGGCGGTGGCAAGAATGCCGTGACGGCGGGTGCTTCGGGTTCATCGACGCAAAAGATCACCATCGATTCCGAGGACACTACGCTGGCCGAGGCCGTTTCTGCCAAGGCCCTGCCCTCCGTCGTTTCCATCACCGCCACGTCGAGCGGCAGCCAGAATGGCTCGCTTTCGCAGTCTGCCGACGAGTCGGACAACTCGGGCAGCGTCGGTTCGGGCGTGGTGCTCGATACCGAGGGCCATATCCTCACCAACAACCACGTGGTCGATGGCTATGACCAGTACGTGGTGACCATGGACGACGGCACCACCTACGAGGCCGAGTTCGTGGGCAACGACGCTTCGAGCGACCTGGCCGTCATCAAGCTCAAGGACGCCGACGCCTCCAAGCTCACGCCGATTGAGATCGGTGATTCCTCCAAGCTCAACGTGGGCGAGTGGGTCATGGCGATCGGCTCGCCCTTCGGCAACGAACAGTCTGTCTCCACCGGTATCGTCTCGGCGCTGTATCGCTCCACGGCCATGAGCTCTACCGGCGGCAACACCATCTATGCCAACATGATCCAGACCGATGCCGCCATCAATCCGGGCAACTCCGGCGGCGCGCTCGTTAACGACAACGGCGAGCTCGTGGGTATCAACTCGCTCATCGAGAGCTATTCGGGCTCCAGCTCGGGCGTGGGCTTTGCCATTCCGGTTAACTACGCCAAGAACATTGCCGACCAGATTATCGACGGTAAGACGCCGGTGCATCCGTACATGGGCGCCACGCTTTCGAGCGTCAACGCGCTCAACGCCCGTACCAACAAGCTGAGCACCGATAGCGGCGCGTATGTGGCGAGCGTCGTCGAGGACGGTCCTGCTGCCAAGGCCGGTATCCAAGAGGGCGATGTCATTACCAAGCTGGGCGACGACGAGATTACGAGCGCCGATGGCCTGATCATCGCACTACGCAGCCACGAGGTGGGCGAGAAGGTCGAAATCACGCTCATGCGCGGCAAGGAAGAGAAGAAGGTCACCGTCGAGCTGGGCTCCGACGAGGAACTGCAGAACCAGCAGCAGAACGACAGTGCAACCGACACTGGCAACGGCGGTATTACCGATGAGCAGCTGCGCCAGTACCTGGAGGAGCTGCTCGGCCAGCAGGGCCAGGGCCAGGGCTACGGCCAGGGTTTCTAACGAGCTGTATCGCACATATCGAAGCCAGAGGGGCTGTTCCGCCAACGCGGGACAGCCCCCTCTTTTCTTATTGATCCCTTGGGGACGGAGGAAAACGAATCACTTGTGGCTGACAAGAGGCCTGGCTCGTAATGGTCTGAACTAACTGTCCACCACGGTCTGTCGGCTGCCGATTCGGTGCGGTTCGAAAGGGTTATTCGGCCCCATCGTGACCGGTGGTACTCTTGTATCCGTTTGAAATCGAGCGAAGGAGTGCCGCTATGGAGCAATCGAGCCTGTTTGGTGACGGCGTGGACATCGATACCGAAACGCCCGCGAGCACGGATACCGCTGCACCGGCCGATGCCCGTGCCCAGGCCGCCGCGCGCGCGGCTGAGTTGCGCCACGAGCTCGATTACCACGCCTATCGCTACTACATGCTCGACGCGCCCGAGATCACGGACGCCGCCTTTGACAAAATGCTCGTTGAGCTGCAGGAAATTGAGGCGACCTATCCCGATCTGGTGACGCCCGACAGCTATACCCAGCGCGTTGGTGGCTACGTGAGCGAGCAGTTTACGCCGGTCACGCACATGGCACGCATGTATTCCATGGACGATGCCATGGATCTGGACGAGCTCGACGCATGGCTCCAGCGCACCGAGGATGCGCTCGGTGCCGGCAGCGTCACCTATACCTGCGAGCTTAAGATTGACGGTCTGGGCGTGGCCCTTACCTACCAAAACGGCACCTTCGTACGCGCCGCCACGCGCGGCGACGGCACCACGGGCGAGGATGTATCGCTCAACGTGCGCACCATCAAGGATGTGCCCATGCATCTGTCCGAGGCAGCGCTCACCCACATGGGCGCCGACCGCGAGCGTACCATCGAAGTACGCGGCGAGGTCTATATGCCCAAGGGCAGCTTTGTTCGCCTGAATGAAGAGGCCGATGCCGAGGGCCGCGACCCCTTTGCCAACCCGCGCAACGCCGCTGCAGGATCCCTGCGCCAGAAGGATCCCAAGGTCACGGCACGTCGCGACCTCGCCACCTTTATCTACGCCATTGCCGATACCGACCCGCTGCACGTTCACAGCCAGCGTGAGTTTCTGGACTGGCTGCGTAGCGCCGGCTTTAGCGTCAACCCCAACGTGGCACACTGCGCCACGCCGGCCGAGGTCCACGAGTTCTGCGCCCAGGCCCTCGAGCATCGCGGTGACCTGGACTACGACATCGACGGCGTGGTCGTAAAGGTCGACAGCTTCCAACAGCAGCTCGACCTGGGCTTTACCGCCCGCGCGCCGCGTTGGGCCATCGCCTTTAAGTTCCCGCCCGAGGAAAAGCAGACCGTCCTGCGCGAGATTCGCATCCAGGTGGGTCGCACCGGCGTGCTCACGCCGGTCGCCGAGTTCGACCCGGTGACGGTCGCCGGCTCCACCATCGCGCGCGCCACGCTGCACAACATCGACGAGATCCGCCGCAAGAACGTGCGCGAGGGCGACACTATCATCGTGCACAAGGCGGGCGATGTAATCCCCGAGGTCGTGGGCCCGGTGCTCGACAAGCGCCCGGCCGATTCGGTCGACTGGCACATGCCCGAGGTCTGCCCCGTGTGCGGCAGCCCCGTGGTTCACGAGGATGGCGAGGTGGCCTACCGCTGCGTGTCCATCGACTGCCCCGCACAGCTCAAGGAGCGCCTGCTCCACTGGGTGAGCCGCGGCTGCATGGACGTCGACGGCCTGGGCGACGAGATCGTCGACAAGATGATCGCCGCTGGCCTGATCCACGATGTCGCGGACTTCTACCAGCTCACGGTCGACGACATCGCCGGCCTGGACACGGGGCGCGTGTACGCCAGCTCCAACAGCAAAAAGGGCGTTAAGAAGGGCGATCCCATTCCGGTAGGCCTTAAGACGGCCGAGAAAATCATCGCCGAGCTCAACAAGTCCAAGAGCCAGCCACTCGGGCGTGTGCTGTTTGCCCTGGGCATCCGTCATGTGGGCAAGAGCGTGGGCGAGGTCATCGCCGAGCGATTCCTGTCGATTGACAAGCTCATCTTGGCGAGCGAAGAGGATATTGCCGAGTGCGAGGGCATCGGTCCCAAGATTGCGGCGAGCGTCAAACAGTTCCTGGCCGTGCCCGAAAACCTCGCCGTGCTGGAGCGCTTGCGCCAGGCTGGTCTGTCGCTTGAGGTCGACTTGGGCGCCGCGCACGCGCAAGCCGCAGCCGACGCTGGGGTGGCGGGCGAGCTTGCCGACGCACAGCCGCTTGCGGGTCTGACCTTCGTGCTGACGGGCACGCTCGTCAATCGCACGCGCGACGAGGCGGGTGCGGCGCTCAAGGTGCTCGGCGCCAAGGTTTCGGGTAGCGTGTCAAAGAAGACGAGCTATCTGGTCGCCGGCCCCAAAGCGGGCTCCAAGCTCACCAAGGCCGAGCAGCTGGGCGTGCCTGTATTGGATGAGGACGCACTCGAGCAGATCTTGGCGACTGGTCAGGTGCCCCAGGCTTAGCGCATTGATAGCCTAATTGAAGAACCGCCCGGGAAGCATGATGCCTTCCGGGCGGTTCTTACTTTGCTGGGGCAACCGGCACCGTGATCTGCGTTACGTAGGTTGTCGGGTCGTCGCTGATGATATCGTCGATGAGGGCGATCTCGCGCGAGGGGCCGGCGGGCGTCAGGTTGTGTTCGTGCATGTAGCCGAGCAGCCGCTCGTAGCGCGGGGCTGCTTGTCCGTGCGTGCCACGGAAACTTATGGTCAGGCAGTGCGCGGCAGGCCGCGTCTCGATTTCACCCAGGTAGTCGTCGGTGTCGTCGAGCAGCAGAAAGACCTCGTCGTAGCCATCAAAGTCGCCGGCGGCCAGGCGTTCGGGCGCGATGCCCACACCTAGATTGCCAAGATAGGCAAAGGTTTCGTGCTGTCCCTGCTGAAGCTGGCGGATATGCCATCCCAGCGAATAGGCGTCGGTGGGATTGACGCGCTCGTGCAGCGCGGCGCAGCGAAGTTCGGGTTCCTCGATTTCGCTAATGGTGTCGAGATCAGCATTCAAAGCGCCGTGAAGCAAGGCAAGCCGCTGGTCAATCTTGCGCGACATGCGCTCCAACTCACGTCGCCTGTGCTCAATTAACTCCTGTTGCTTGGTCAGTTGCCGTTGTATCAAATCCATATCGCGCGTAGTGACAAACTCGCGAATCTGCGTCAACGGCAAGTCGAGAACGCGCAGGTTGCCGATGGTGTTGAGGGTGGAGAGCTGCCGCGATCCGTAGTAGCGGTACCCACTTGCCGGATCGACATATGCCGGCTCCAACAGCCCCATCTGTTCGTAATGGCGCAGTGTGCCCACGCTCAAATTGAGCAGGCGCGCCACCTCGCCAATGCGGAGCAGGCCCTCGGTGTGTTCGCTTGGCATGTCGGTCACAGGACCACTCCTTTCGGTAAAAACAGGGGAGAGGTGCTAGGCATGCGTCGCCTCGCTACGCCACCAGCTTGTCAAAAGTTCCGCGGCGGTTGAGCACGGTAAATGCAATCACGCAGATGACCGCCGACAGAATCGACCCGCACGGCGAGGCGATACCCATGGGGAACAGCGTGTCGGAATAGGCGTTCGACAGCAGCCAAGCGCCGGGCACGCGAATGAGGGCCACGGCCAGCACGTTGTGCGCAAAGCCGATGTAGCTCTTGCCGTATGCGGCGAAAAAGCCGCTAAAGCAAATGTGGATGCCGGCAAAAATCGCGTCGAAAATATAGCTGCGCATATAGCCGGTACCGGCGGCGACTACTGCAGCGTCCTTGGCAAAAAAGCCGATAAACGCCGGCGCCACCAGCCACATCAGCACCGTGATCAGGCAGCCGTACACCGCCGAGATGGTCATGGCGTCCTTGAGTACCTGACGCGCGCGGTCACCCTTGCCCGCGCCGGCGTTTTGCGCCGTGAGCGCGCTGACGGTAGCGCCCATGGAACTCGGCACGATAAACAAAAAGCTGATCATCTTTTCGACCAAGCCTACGGCGGCGGCGTCGACCAGACCGCGGTGGTTGGCGATGACGGTGATGAACATAAACGCCACCTGGATGCAGCCGTCCTGCACGGCCACGGGCACACCGATCTTAAGAATGCTGCCGAGCACCTCGGGCTGGGGGCGCAGGTCGCTACGCTTAACGTGGATGTTTGTGCGACGGCTCTTGAGCCACACGAGCGCGAGGGCAACGCTGGCTGTCTGGGCGGTCACCGTGCCGAGTGCGGCGCCTACGGGGCCGAGCCCCATGTGGCCGATAAACAGAAAGTCGAGCGCGATGTTGATGATGCACGCCACGCCAATCACGTACATGGGCGAGCGCGAATCGCCCAGTCCGCGAAAGATGGCCGAGAGGATGTTGTATGCGGCGATAAAGGGAATGCCGACAAAGCAGATGCGCAGGTAGGCGGCAGTGCCTTCGACGGCTTCGGCGGGAGTGCCAATGAGCGCCACAATCTGCGGACACAGTGCGAGCAGGACAGCGGCCAGCACCACCGAGACACCCATAAAGAGCGTGATGGTGTTGCCGATGGCGGTCTCGGCTCGGTCAAACCGGCGCGAGCCCACGGCGTGGCCGACGATGACCGTCGTTCCCATGGCCAGGCCCACGAGCGTTACGGTAATGATATAGAGCGTCTGCGCGCCATTGCCCACGGCGGTGATGCCGGCGGCGCCGCTAAACTGCCCCATCATGTACAGGTCGGCCATGCCGTAGAGCATCTGCAAAAAGTACGAGAGCATATAGGGCAGGGCAAAGACCGCGATGGTCTTGAGGACATTGCCGCGTGTGAGGTCGTGTTCCATGGGCGGGGCTTTCTGGCTGGGTTCGTTTTGCTACCAGTGTAGTGAAAACCCTACAACGATTGTAGAGTCAAGGTTTATGTTGGCAGCGGGGCGAAAAAAGTCGCGCTCGCGTTCATTTCCAATTGAATACAGAGATGCACCTTGCGAGCTTAGCGCCTGCACTAGCCTTGCAGAAATCGATTTCGGAACACTTGACACCGCCGCACGGCGCGCCATAATACGTGGGTTTGCGAACAACGTTTGATGGGGGATGAACCTGCGTGCGCAATCTCAAGATTCTGTTTTCCTATCTGGGGGCATACCGCCGCGATGCCATACTCGGCGTGCTCTTTGTGACGGCCGAAACGGCGCTCGAGCTGTTTATCCCGGTCATCATGGCAAATATCATCGACGTGGGCGTGCCCGCGGGCGACATCAACTACATGCTGTTGCAGGGCACGTATATGTTGGCATGCGCCGCATGTTCGCTGGTACTTGGCTTAGGCTATGCGCGCACGTCCGCCCGCGTTGCCTCGGGGCTGGGCGCTAACCTACGCGAGGCGGAGTATCGCAAGATCCAGACGCTCGCTTTTGGCAATCTGGACAACTACGACGCCAGCTCGCTCGTCACGCGCATGACCACCGACATCACCGTGATTCAAAACGCTATCGGCAATGGCTTTCGCCCCATGGTGCGCGGCCCCGTGACGCTTATCGTCGGCTTGGCCTATGCGCTGGTGCTGTCGCGTCCACTCGCTACGGTATTCGCAATTATTCTGCCGGTGCTGGCGATCGTGCTGGGCGTTATTACCTACCGTGTCAGTCCGCTCTACCGCCAGCTGCAGACCTCGATGGACCATCTCAACGGCGTGGTGCAGGAGGACCTCACCGCCGTGCGCGCCGTCAAGGCGTACGTGCGCGCCGAGCACGAGGAGGCCAAGTTCGATGCCGTCAATACCGAGCTTGCGCGCACCGCGACGAAGACCTTTGGCAACGCTGTGCTCAACCTGCCGGTGTTTCAGCTGTCGATGTACGTGGCGGCGCTTTCCATTCTGTGGATCGGCGGGCGCATGATTCTTGCCGGCGAGCTCGGCGTGGGCTCGCTCACGGGCTTTATGAGCTACGTGCTGCTGATCATGAACTCGCTCATGATGATTTCCAACGTGTTTTTGCTGCTCACACGCGCACTTGCCAGCGTGGAGCGCATCTCGCGGGTGCTCGACGAACGTTCGCTTATCCAAGCGCCCGACGCTGCCGCTGCCGTGCGCGAAGTGGCCGACGGAAGCATCGAGTTTCGCGACGTGTCGTTTAAGTACCGCGCGGATGCTGCCGAGGACGTGCTCGAGCATATCGACCTTTGCATTGAGGCGGGCTCCACGGTGGGCGTGCTCGGCGGTACGGGCTCGGGCAAGAGTTCGCTTGTGCAGCTGATCGCGCGCCTGTACGACGCCACCGAAGGCGCCGTACTCGTGGGCGGGCGCGATGTGCGCGATTACGACCTGGTTGCCCTGCGCGACGCCGTGGGTATCGTGCTGCAAAAGAACGTGCTGTTTACGGGTACCGTGCGCGAGAACCTGCAGTGGGGCAATCCGCAGGCGTCGGACGATGAGCTCCTCGCGGCCTGCCGGGCGGCATGCGTGGACGAGTTCCTGGATCGCATCGGCGGTCTTGACGGCTATCTGGGCCAGGGCGGTGCCGGTGTCTCGGGCGGGCAGAAGCAGCGCCTGTGCATCGCGCGTACGTTGCTCAAGCATCCGCGTGTGCTCATCTTTGACGATTCGACCAGCGCGGTCGATATGGCGACCGACGCCAAGATCCGCGAGCATATCGCTCAGATTCCCAACACGACGGTGATTGTCATTGCACAGCGCATTGCGAGCGTCATGGATGCCGACCGCATTATTGTGCTGGACGACGGCCGTGTCCACGGTGTGGGCACGCACGAGGAGCTGCTGGCGGGCGACGCCATTTATCAGGAGATCTATGCCTCGCAGATGGAGTTTGCGGGGGATGCGGGCGTCGCGGACGGCGCAAATGCCCTGTCTTCCTCTGGCCCCAGTGGATCACCTCAAGCCACGGAAGGGGGTGAGCGCCATGCCTAAGACATCCGCTCAGGCCCGTCCCACCAATCTGACGCAGACGCTCCGCCGCCTGCTCTCCTACATGGGACACGCCAAGTTTTCGCTGCTCGCGGTGGGTGTGCTTGCCTCTGTGGCCGCCATCGCGAGCCTTGCCGGTACCTACATGGTGCGCCCCATCGTCAACGGTTTGGCAACGGGCGGCGAGGAACTGCTCGCTAGGCAGGTTATCTTTACCGCTGCCATCTACGCCGCGGGCGTGCTCTCGGCTCTGGGCTACTCGCAGATCATGGTGCGCGCGGCCCAACGCGTGGTGTCCGATATTCGCCGCGACCTGTTCGCGCACATCCAGATGCTGCCGCTGAGCTACTTCGACAGCACGCGCTCGGGTGACATCATGAGCTTCTTTACCAACGACGTCGACACCGTCTCCGAGGCGCTCAACAACAGCTTTGCCAACGTGATTCAGGCGAGCATCCAGGTGGTCGGCACCACGGCCATGCTCATCATCCTCAACTGGCAGCTCACGATTATCACGCTCGTGTGCGATGTGGCCATTGTGTTGTACGCGCGCTACTCGGGCATGCGTTCCAAGCGCTTTTTTGCCGCCCAACAGGCGTCGCTGGGCGATTTGGACGGATATATCGAAGAGATGGTCTCGGGCCAAAAGGTCATCAAGGTCTTTAATCACGAACAGGCCAACGTGGCTGGTTTTGACGCGCGCAACCAAGAGCTGCGCCGCACCGGTGGTGCCGCGCAGGCCTACGCCAACTCGATGGTGCCCATGACCGTGGTGATCGGATATGCCAACTACGCCATCGTTGCGGTGGCGGGCGGCATGCTCTGCATCAAGGGGCTCGCCGACGTGGGCGCGCTTGCAAGTTACCTGGTCTTTGTGCGTCAGGCCGCCATGCCCATCAACCAGTTCACGCAGCTGGGCAACTTTTTGCTCAACGCGCTGGCCGGTGCCGAGCGCCTATTTGCCGCCATGGACCTTAAGCCCGAGGTAGACGAGGGCTGCGTGGAGCTGGTGCAGACGGGCGACGCCGCGTGGGCGTGGAAGATTCCCGAGGGCCAGGGCGTGGGCGCGTACGGGCACTTGCATGATGTGGCTGCCGTTGATGAGTCGGGCCGTGCGGTGGCTGCCGACGGTACCGAGCTCACGTGCGGCTTGGTCCCGCTTGCCGGCGACGTGCGCTTCCATGCCGTGGACTTTTCCTACGTGCCGGGCACCCGTGTGCTCACGGACCTCAACCTGTTTGCCAAGCCGGGGCAAAAGATCGCGTTTGTGGGCTCCACAGGCGCCGGTAAGACGACCATCACCAACCTCATCAACCGCTTCTACGAGGTCGATGACGGCGAGATCACGTACGACGGCATCGACGTCAAGCACATTGCCAAGGCCAGCCTGCGCGGGTCGCTCGGCATTGTGCTGCAGGACACGCACTTGTTTAGCGGCACCATTGCGCAGAACATCCGCTTTGGCAAGCTCGACGCGACCGACGAGGAAGTGCGCGCCGCCGCCGAGGCTGCCTGCGCGGATTCGTTTATCCGCCGCCTGCCTAGAGGGTACGACACGCCGGTCACGGCCGACGGCGCCAACCTGTCGCAGGGCCAGCGCCAGCTGCTCGCCATCGCGCGCGTGGCCGTCGCCGACCCGCCGGTGCTCATCTTGGACGAGGCCACTTCGAGCATCGACACGCGTACCGAAAAGCTTATCGAGCGCGGCATGGACCGCATCATGCGCGGACGCACCACCTTTATGATCGCGCACCGCCTGTCCACCGTCCGCGACGCCGACGCCATCATGGTCCTCGAACACGGCCGCATCATCGAGCGCGGCACCCACGAAGAGCTGCTCGCCCAGCACGGCGAGTACTGGCAGCTGGCGCATGGCTTAAAAGAGTTGGATTAACCCGTTCGAGCACGATGCTTTGACCTCTCCGTGCTCTTCACCTCGCCTCAAACCATCACAACATTCGACGTTTTTTGCCAAAAACGGGAAAAGCATCGAATGTTGTGATGGTTTTTCTACCACTCGACCGGGTGGAATCGCTTTCTTGCGCACGAAGGTGTGCGGACCCGTGGGCAGGGGAATAAGGTTGGTTATCCGACTCCATTGGAGGGCTCATGGACCTGCCGATCGTCCTGTCCCATAAGACTGCCTGGCTGTACCACAACGTGGCGCGCCCGTCCGAGCCGCTCTCGCGAGCAAGCAGCCTATACGATGAGGACTCGCTTGCTAACGAGGCGGAGCCGACTGCGGGCCTGTCCAAATTGGGACTCGATGTCAAGGGGCTGAGGGCTTCAGGGGCAGTTGGGATCGTTGCCGACTATCTGGTTTCGCTTGGTATTCCACGAGAAGAGCTCGGTCATATCGACACGCTCGTCAACTTCGATTTTGAGCGCTCGACGCCGGCTGGATTTAGGTGCCACGTGTTTGGGGCGCCGGTACCTCCAGACCATCTTCTTGAGGTGGCAGAGGGCCTTCTAGTGGTTGATGAGGTCATGTGCTTTGTCCAAGCGGGTTCGTGGATGAGCGAGCCCGAGCAGCTGGAATATGGGTATGAAATCTGCGCCCGATACCATTTGAATCATCTGTCGACAGACGATTATATCGAGATGGGGCAGAGGTATACCGTTGCCGACTTGATTGCTTATTGCGATGAGAATCGATCTCGTCAGGGGGCTATACGCGCGGCCGGTGTGCTCAGGCGCGTGCACGATGGCGCGCGATCGCCCATGGAGACGGCCACCGCAATCATGGTCGTAGCAAAACGTTCCCAGGGCGGGCTGGGATACGTCAAGGTTGAGCTCAACCATCGGGTCGATGTTCCCAGCGAGTTCAAGTATCTCGCTAAGGCCGGGTATTTCGAGATTGACGTATATGCGCCTGCGAGCGGTACGGGAATTGAATACAACGGCTCGGACCATCTTGATAAACAGCGCAGCGCGTCGGATGCGGAGCGTATGACCGTGCTGAGCGCGCTGGGCTTTAGAATGATCGTCCTCACCGGGACTCAGTTTGCCCATCAGCTGCAATTGCACCGGGCGATGAACGCCATCGCACTCGCTATGGGCCTTAAGTGCGACCGAAGCGAAGCGTTCCAAAAGCGGCAGAACGACCTGCGAGAATTCGTGATTCGGCACTGGGACGGCGGCCTTTAGGGGCGTTTTGGTCCTTCTACGGGGTGCCGTGGGCAGGCAGACCATCACAACATTCGACGTTTTTCGCCAAAAACGGGAAAAGCATCGAATGTTGTGATGGTTTGCGTGCTGAGGATGGGCTTGGGAAGCCGGTCTTGCTCGAAGCGACCTGTCCTGTCGTACGGGTGTCGGCATGATTCTCCCGTGGGGTATTATGTTTTCCGAAGAATAAAACGCCGCGTGAGGGGAGGGCTGCGTGGACGGGCACGTGCAACATGACGGCTTTGGCCGCGATATCAACTACCTGCGCATTGCCGTTACCGACAAGTGCAATTTCCGCTGCATTTACTGCATGCCGGTCGATGGCGTGGCGCCCCGTGCACACGACGAGCTACTCAGCGCCGAGGAAATCGCCCGCTTTGTGCGCTTGGTGGCGGGGGAGGGCATTCGCCGCGTGCGCCTGACGGGCGGCGAGCCGCTGGTCAGCCGCCGTATCATTCCGCTCATTCGCGACATCCGCGCGATTCCGCAGATCGAGGACATCTCGCTCACCACCAATGGCGCCCTGCTGCCCAAGCGGGCGCCCCAGCTCAAAGATGCCGGGCTTGACCGCGTCAACATTTCGCTCGACACACTCGACCCTACGCTCTTTGGAAAGATCACGCGCCTGGGTCGGCTCGAGCAGACCATGGCTGGCATCGACGCGGCGCTGGTTTGGGGCTTTGAGCCCGTTAAGGTCAACTGCGTTGTCGTGCGCCGACTCAACCAAGATGTGGCGGCCCTCGCGCGGCTCACGCTCGACCGCCCCATCCACCTGCGCTTTATCGAATACATGCCCATCGGCGACGAACACACGAGCTCGCATTGCACTGTGGACCCGCATGCGCCCGCGCTCAATCCCGAGCTGTGGGACGCGAGCGATACCGTGCCGAGCGACGAGCTGCGGGCGCGCATCAATGCCGGGGTCGCCGCGACGGGACTGGGCGAGCTCGAGCCGCTCGACATCAGCGACGCTCCTGCCGGCGCGGGCCCTGCGCGCTATTGGCACTTTCCGGGCGCGGCGGGAACGGTCGGCTTCATCAGCGCCATGTCCAACCATTTTTGCGCGAATTGCAACCGTCTGCGCCTGACGGCCGATGGCAACGTGCGTCCGTGCCTATTCAGCGATGCCGAGTATTCGGTGCGTGAGGCGCTGCGCCGTGGTGATGATATGCAGGTACTTTCGATTTGGCGCGATGCCGTGGCCCACAAACCGCAGGAACACGCGATAATTGAGGGCACGCAACGATTTATGTCCCAAATCGGAGGATGATCATATGGCCAAGAGCAGGTACGCCGATGCCACCAAGGCCGCTCGCAGGGCCGCGATGTCTGCCCACAAAGTCACGGCCGCGGCGAATGCTGGCAACGCCGACGCGTCCGCACAGCCGACTGCCAGCGCTGCCACCGAACCCGCCCGTGACGCCCGCCGCGACGAGCTGACGCACGTGGACGCCAAGGGCGAGGTGCGCATGGTCGACGTGTCCGACAAGGCCGAGACCCATCGCATTGCCATCGCCGAGGGCACCATCCTCATGCATCCCGAGACGCAGGTCATGGTACTGCAGGACCGCGCCAAAAAGGGCGACGTGCTTGCCTGCGCGCGCGTGGCGGGCATTATGGCCATCAAACGCACGAGCGACATCATCCCCATGTGCCATCCGTTGCTCATTACCAAGAGCAAGTGCGATATTGCGCCCATCGCTGCGGCGGGGACGCCGGCCGAGGACGTGCCCGAGGGCTGGGCGCCGGCGCGCGCGGACGGGCAGGTTGGCTTTCACGTACTGGTTACGGCCGGCGTAACGGGCAAGACCGGCATTGAGATGGAGGCGCTGACCGGCGCGAGCGCCGCGTGCCTAACGATCTACGACATGTGCAAGGCCGTCGATCGCGGCATGGAGATCGTCGACGTGCGCCTGCTGCACAAGGAAGGCGGCCGCTCGGGCGTATGGGATCGCGCAGAGCGTCAGGCCGCTGCCGTTGAGGCCGTGGCCGCTGACGGTGCCGCGCCCGCGAGCGCGCCCGTCGCCGTCGCGCCCGCAGCTCCGGCCCCGGCCGTCCCCGCGATCGCGTTTATCGGCTACCAGAACTCGGGCAAGACCACGCTCGTCGAGAAGGTTATCGCCGAGCTCACCCGCCGCGGCCTGCGCGTGGGTTCGCTTAAGCATCACGGGCACCATGGCTTCGATATCGATGTGCCCGCTAAGGATACGTGGCGCCATCACCAGGCCGGTTCTAAGCACGTCGGCCTGATTTGTGCCACACGCTGGGCCGAGTACGCCGACACGCTCGAGGAGGACGAGATGCCCGCGCGCGAGCTGCTGTCGCGCTACAACGATGTCGACGTGGTGATCATCGAGGGCTACAAGACCGAGGGCTTCGACAACATCGTCGTCGCGCGATCTGGTGTCGACCGTCTGCGCGGCAAGAGCTCGCTCGACCTGGTCGACGGTCACACGCTGGCCCTTGCCTGCAACGAGGCCCTGGCACGCCAGGCTTTCGACGCCGGCTTTGCGACCCGAGCCATCAACATCAACGACGCCCGAGCCATCTGCGATCTGATCCAAGATCATCTGGCCTAAAACCTGCCAAATAGGGACAGGTTTGTTTTGGCAGGTTTTATCTGGGCAAACGCCATTTCCACCACAAAGGGGCCAGGCACCTTTGTGGTGGTTTTGGCCAAAGAGGCTTTGACTTAAACCTACCTCAAGGTGTAATAATCGCTGACAAACGATTGCGATTACGGAGGCCTCATGCCAAAACTGTACTTTATGCGTCACGGTCAAACGCTCTTTAACCTGCTTCGTCGCAAGCAGGGTTGGTGTGACTCGCCGCTTACCGAGCTGGGGATCGAGCAGGCTAAAACTGTCGGCGCGACCCTGAGAGGGCGTGGCCTTACGTTCGACCACGCGTACAGCTCCACGTCCGAGCGTGCGTGCGACACGCTTGAGCTTGCGTTTCCCGGCCAGCCTTACGAGCGCGTCAAGGGCCTTAAGGAGTGGAACTTTGGCAAGTTTGAGGGTGCGAGCGAGGATTTGAATCCGCGTCTGCCGTACGGCGATTTTTACAAGCAGTATGACGGCGAGGGCGAAGACGAGTTTCGCGAGCGCATCATGGCGACCATCACCGAGCTCATGCAGCGCCCCGGACATGAGAGCGTGTTGTGCGTGAGCCATGGCGCCGCAGCGGCTCAGGTTATGCGCGGCGTGGGCGTGGAGCCGCTCAAGATGAAGAACCGCATTGGCAACTGCTGTGTGCTCGAACTCGACTTTGATGCTACTACCGGCACATTTGCTCTTGCAGATTTGTACAACCCCTACGGCACCCCGCGCGAGTAACATCGGGGCATCAGCCAAAACCACCACAAAGGGGCCAGGCACCTTTGTGGTGGTTTTGCCGTTTACAGGCGATTTCCTACCGTTCGGCGGACTTTCGCACTAACGGGGCTTACGCTGCATGCAAGTTTCATCCTACAATCGCTCACGTGCTCACAAGTTTGTTACTCCTCGGGAGGCATCACTTGCGCATAATAGAAGACGAGGAATAACACCCCGTCGTCTAGCGCCGATGTCCGAGGAGTTTTTTCATGCTCATTTTAAAGAAGATCAACAATAACGTTGCTCTTGCCGCCAGCGATGACGGCCGAGAGGTTGTTGTCTTTGGCAAGGGCATCGGTTTCCACGAGATGCCCTACGAGCTTGCCGATGAGTCCCTCATCCAGCGCAAATTCTATAACGTTCCCGAGAGCCTGCAGGATATGGTCGGCACCCTTCCCGACGATGTGCTGCTCGCGGCAAGCGACATTGCCTGTTTTGCGTCCCAGCAGCTTGGCTGCAAGCTATCCGGTGGCCTGCCCTTTATCCTGGCAGATCACCTGCAGTTTGCCGTCCAGCGCGATGACGACCAGCTCAGCGCTCCCAACCCGCTCGAGCATGAGGTGGCTTTCATCTACCCGCGTGAGCTCGAGATCGGTCAGGCCGCGCTCGCCATCGTGCAAAAGCACACCGGCGTCAAGCTGGGTCAGAACGAGGCCACGAGCATCGCGCTCCACATCGTTAACGCCGAGGTCGACGGCATGGGCCGCGCCAAGGACATGGACTTCATCATGAAGAGCACCCGCGTGCTTGACGAGGTAACCCATTCCGTGGAAAAGCAGCTCGGCTGCTCGCTCGACACGGCGTCGTACTGCTACATTCGCTTTCTTGCGCACCTGCGCTTTTTGGTTCGCCGCCTCTGCAAGGGCAAGTGCACGCAGACCGAGAACTCCTCGCTGTTTATGCAGGCCGCCCGCGATTTTCCCGAGGCATACCAGTGCGCGTACGCCATCAACCGCGTGTTCGAGAAAGAGTTTAAGCAGAGCTGCTCGGACGAGGAGCTCTTGTATCTGATGATGCATATCAACCGTCTGCGATCGGCTTCGCAGACCGAGTGAGTAAAGCCGCCAGCCTGGAGGCAATCGCAACAATTCTTTTTGGTTTCTAACTGCGGGCAAGGTACCGGCTCGCGGTAGGGGATATTTTTGTCGAAATTTGGAAAAGAGAGGACAGATCATGGCAGGTAAATATGACGATCTTGCTGCCCAGATCGTAGAGCTGGTTGGCGGTAAGACCAACGTCAAATCCGTCGCACACTGCATTACCCGCGTTCGCTTTAAGCTCAAGGACGAGTCCCTGGCCAGTGATGAGAAGATCTCTGAGCTGCCCAACGTTATCAAGGTCATGCGCGCCAACGGCCAGTACCAGGTTGTTGTGGGCAACATCGTCGAGGACGTCTACGACGCCGTTCTCAAGGCCGGCGGTTTTAGCGATGGCGGCGCCGTCGACGCCGATGACGACGATGTCGCTCCCAAGAGCGTTACCGATGTGATCATCGACCTCATCTCCGGCATCTTCCAGCCCATGCTGGGCACCTTCTCGGCTGCCGGCATCATGAAGGGCCTGCTGGCGCTCGCCACCTTCCTGGTCCCGAGCTTCGCCAACGACGGCGCCTACACGCTGCTCTACACCGTCGCCGACGGCATGTTTTACTTCCTGCCCGTGGTGCTTGGCTACACCGCGGCCAAGAAGTTCAAGATGAGCGAGTTCAACGGCATGGCCATCGCCTTTGCTCTGGTGTATCCCACCATGGTCGCACTCACCTCAGGTGAGGTTGTCGGCTCCGTCGAGCTCGGCTTTGCCGGCACCTTCTCTTGGTACACCACGTTCCTGGGCCTGCCGCTCATCATGCCTGCCTCGGGTTACACCAGCTCCGTTATCCCCATCCTTCTCATGATCTGGTTCGGCTCTACCCTCGAGCACTGGGTTAAGAAGTGGATGCCCGCTTCTATGAAGATGTTCTTCACCCCGCTGATCGTCGTCACCGTTACCGTCACTCTTGGCTACCTGGTCATTGGCCCCATCGCCACGCTCATCACCAACCTGCTCGGCGAGCTCTTCGCGCTGCTGTTTGGCCTGCCCATGATCGGCTCCATCTTGGGCTGCACCCTCGTCGGTGCCTTCTGGATGTGCCTGGTCATCTTTGGCTTCCACTGGTCCCTCGTGCCCATCGCGCTGGTCAACCTGTCCACTCTGGGCTACGACTACGTTCTGGGCTCCGTTATCGCCCACTCCTTCTCGCTGGGCGCCGTGCTCTTTGCCATGTATCTCAAGAACAAGGACGAGAAGTTCCGCGGCATCGCGCTGCCGGCCATGATCTCCGACTTCTTCTTTGGCGTCACCGAGCCCGCTATCTACGGTGTCGCCCTACCCGATAAGAAGGCCTTCATCAACGCCAGCATCGGTTCTGCTGTGGGCGGCCTCATCATCGGCATCTCCGGCGCCGTGGTGTACATGTCCGGTGGTCTGGGCGTCTTCAACTTGCTGTCCTTCATCGACCCCTCCGGTGTTAACGGCATCAACCACATGATCTGGGCTATCGTTGCCTCGCTCGTGGGTGCCGCCGTGGGCTTCGCAATCGAGTTTGTCACCTACAAGCCCGAGGCTGCCAAGTAGCCCAAACGACAAAGACTCGGTACCAAGCCGGCGGGAGAGCGCCCCGCCGGCTTTTCTCGAAGGGGCTAGATGCCATGCGCTCGTCCGAGCGACTGCCCAAAATCAAAACCATGCCGGATTACGGGGCTAAAACGGTGAGTGCTGACCATACCCCGTTTTTCCGTAAACTGACAAGCTTCCTACCTGCGGTTTTGTCCTTGCCGTTTCTGGCATGCTCAAGGGGCACTGGTTCTGCTCCGTAAACCGGCATGGTTTTGAACCTGCCAATAAGGGACAGGTTTATTTTGGTCGGTTTTATCTGGGCAAACGTCGTCTCCGTCAGCTCCGTCCGCATATCTTAAGCCGGCATAGTTTCGATCGGCCGGTCCGCGCGCGTCCCGCAACATGCCTCGCCACGAAACCGGTCTATCTACTACGTTTAAGTGGTAGGGGCCAACCACGCGACGGTTTTCCCAAAACCGTCAAGCCTTCTACCTGCGGTTTTATTATTGACAATTGCGGTGTGGTCGGTGATTCGCGGTAAAACGTAGTAGATAGGCCGGTTTCGTGGCGGCCGGCTCAACGCGAACCCCGATCGGGACGCAAATTACCTTGTGGACGCCGCTTCGGCGTCCACGCAACATCCCAACACGTACGAAAGGAGCCAACATGGCTTTTCCCGATGGATTTCTGTGGGGCGGCGCCACTGCCGCCAATCAGTGCGAAGGCGGATACAACGAGGACGGCAAGGGCCTCGGCGTTCCCGACATCATGACCGGCGGCACGGTCTCCGAGCCGCGTCACATCACCGACGGCATCCTGCCCCAGTACCACTATCCCAGCCACGAGGCCGTGGATATGTACCATCACTACCTCGACGACATCAAGCTTTTTGGCGAGATGGGCTTTAAGTGCTACCGCATGTCCATCAACTGGAGCCGTATCTTCCCCAACGGCGACGAGGCCGAGCCCAACCAGGCCGGCATCGAGTTCTACCGCCGCGTGTTCCAGGCCTGTCAGGAGCAGGGCATCGAGCCCATGGTCACCCTCAGCCACTATGAGCTGCCCTATGGCCTGTCCAAAAACTACGGCGGCTGGAAGAACCCCAAGCTCATCGATTTCTATCTCAACTACGCCCGCACCGTCATGACCGAGTACAAGGGGCTGGTGCGCTACTGGCTCACCTTTAACGAGATCAATTGCCTGCTCATGGGCGGTTTTGGCGGCGTGATGGGCGGCGGCATGGTGCCCGAGGCAACTGACACGCCCATGGCCTTTGGCAACTGCGACTGGGACGATCCACAGGCGCGCTTCGATGCCCTGCACCACCAGTTCCTGGCGAGCGCCAAGTGTGTCACCATGGGCCATCAGATCGATCCCCAGAACAAGATCGGCTGCATGATCGCCGGCAACGCCTGCTACCCGCACACGTGCAATCCGGCCGACGTCCTGGCGGCGCAAAAGCAACAGCGCGAGATGAACTTCTACTGCGGCGACGTGCAGGTGCGCGGTGCGTATCCCTCGTGGGCGCCCAGCGTGTGGCGCCGCGAAGGCGTGCACGTGGAGGTCTCGCCCGAGGACGCCGCCACGCTGGCCGCCGGCAAGGTCGACTTCTACAGCTTTAGCTACTACATGAGCGCCACGGCCACGGCCGACCCGGTGCTGCTGGAGCAAGGCAACATCTTTGGTGGTGCCGGCAACGAGTATCTTAAGAAGAGCGATTGGGGTTGGGCGATTGATCCCGAGGGCCTGCGCTACTACCTGGAGGAGGTCTACGACCGCTACCAGGTGCCGCTGATGATCGTCGAGAACGGCCTGGGCTCCGTGGACGAGGTCGAGGCGGACGGTTCGATCCACGACGGCTACCGCATCGATTACCTGCGTGAGCATATCAAGCAGATGGAGATTGCCATCGAGGACGGCGTGGACCTGATGGGCTACACCATGTGGGGCTGCATCGATTTGGTGAGCGCCTCGACCGGTGAGATGAAGAAGCGCTACGGCTTTATCTACGTCGACAAGGACAACGACGGCAACGGCACGCTCGCCCGCAGCCGCAAGGACAGCTTCTTCTGGTACAAGAAGGTCATCGAGTCCAACGGCGCCGACCTGGCCTAGCCAAGTCTCAACCAGCGTAAACGCCGCAACCACCACAAAGGGGACAGGCACCTTTGTGGTGGTTTTTGCTTTGGTAGATTATTGGGACATGCCTTACAATCTACCAAGTAGTTCATGACGGGCGAAAAACGGAGAGAAGGGGGCTCGATGCGTCCTTAATGTTTCATACGGATTGATTGATTCGATAGACGGTGGCGAATGCCCACCGCCCGTATTCGTATTAAACAAGGAGTCTCCATGCTCGCCTCTCTTTTCTCAAAGCCTCAATCGTCGCTGTCCGCGCAGGCTAAACGCCTGGTGGCGATGCGCTTTCTCATCTACACCGGGTTTCAGACCAGCTACTTTATCGGCGTCATCGGAACGCTCACTTATGCAGATGACGCCTCGGTCGTCGCGACATCGCTGGCCGTCCTGTTCATGAACGTTTTCGTGATCCTGGGATCCTTTGCGGGTGGCGCGGTACTCGACGCCTGGGGTCCGCGCCGCCATTTCTTGCTGAGCATCGTCGGCGCGCTGGCAACGGGTGCTGCAATCATCGCCTTTGGTGGCGCGACCGGCATCGTCCTGCTCGGCGCGGTGTTCCTGGGCCTTACGATGGGATTCGCTCAGCCCATCGCCACGTCCTATCCCGCCTACCTCACCAACGACCCCGTCGAGCTCAAAGACATCAACTCCGCCATCGCCATGTTCTCAAACGTGAGTATTATCGTCGGGCCCACGTTGGGTGGCTTTGTCGCGGCGGCTGCGTCGTCGCGCGCGGTGTTCGTGCTCATGATGCTCTTTACCGTGCTGGCGTTCGTCGTCGGTTGGGGCTTTAGGCCGCAGACCAGCCATGTCGCCGGGGATGCGGATGCCGATTCGGCAGAGAAAGGGGAGCGTGCGGGACAAAGCTCCAACCCCAGCACGTCCGCCCGTGTCACCTTCGCAGCCAGCATCAAGACGGTCTTTACCAACAGCGTTCTCGCCCTGCTGTTTTGCATCATTTTTCTTTCGAACTTCGGCTATGGAGCCTTCGATCCGCTCGAGTCGTTTTTCTATCGCGATGTTCTGCACGTCGGCGTTGAGTGGATGGGCTGGCTCTCGTCGGCTTGCGGCGTGGGCGCGGTGCTGGGCGCCGTACTCGCGCTCCGGCTGCCGCCGCACCTGGTCAACCTTAAAACACTGCTCGTGGCGCTCATGTCCGTGGGCCTGGGAAGTCTGCTCTATGTGGGGACACCGTACGTGGGCGTGGCCCTCGTCGGCCAGATCGCCCTGGGCATAGCTTGGGGTGTCGTCAACCCGCTTCATAACACCATCGTGCAAACGACGGCGCCGCTCGAGCAACTCGGCCGTGTGAACTCGGTCATGGGCTTTGGCAATATGTTCGCTGGCGTGGCCCCTCTGGCGGTTGCACCGTGGCTGGCGGCAACATTTGGCGTACAACGGACACTCGTGGGGGCGGGCATGGTCGTGACGGCGGTTCCCGCGGCGTTGCTGCTGTTTGGACGCCGGCATTTCGATCGTTCTGTAAGGCAGTAAAACCATCACAACATTCGATGAAAATCGCGATTTTGCCGAAAAACGTCGAATGTTGTGATGGTTTGGCCCGCAAACGTCACTTCCACCACAAAGGGGCCAGGCACCTTTGTGGTGGTTTTTGCTTTGACGGGCCGCGCCTGTGCCTTGGTATACCATGTACGCCGTTCGCGAATACACCCCACACCGCCGCACGACCCAGAAAGGCCCCCATGGACACTACCTTCAGCCACATCAAAGCCGTGTTCTGCGATATCGACGGTACGCTGCTCACGAGCCAGCACACGGTGTCCCCGCGCACCGTGGCGGCGATCCGCGCCCTGCGCGAGCGCGGCGTGCTCTTTGGCCTGTGCACCGGGCGCGACGCCCGCGCGACCGAGGCCATGTACGAGCCCTGGGGCATCGAAGGCCTGGTGGACGTGCTCGTGGGCTGCGGTGGCGCCGAGGTCATCGACCGCGCGCACGACATCAACGAGCTGAGCTATCCGCTGCCGGGCGAGACTATCGCGCGCATCTGCAAGCACATGGCGGACCTTCCGGCGACGCCCGTCTGCCCCCGAGACGGCGTGTTCTACGTGCCCGAGAGTAACGCGTGCGTCGAGCACCTGTCGCGCGTCGACGGCGTGCCCTACCAGGTGGTCGATTTTGCCGAGTTCTTGCGCGAGCCGCAGCCCAAGGTGATGTTTACTATGGCGCCCGAGGTGATGCCGCAGGTTATCGAGCGGGCGTCGACGCTCGGCGATGACACCGTTAAGGCGGCTGCTCTGCAAACCACGCAGCGGCTCTACGAGTTCATGGATCCGCGCGTGTCCAAGACGCGCGGCCTTGTGCGCGTAGCGGAGCTCAACGACATGGATCTTCAGAACATCTGCGTGTTTGGCGATGCCGATAACGATACCTGCATGGTGGCCGACGCCGGCGTGGGCGTGGCTATGGCAAACGGCAGCGACGCCACCCGTGCCGCCGCCGATTTTGTAACCGCGAGCAACGACGAGGACGGCATCGCGATCTTTATCGAGGAACATCTGCTATAGCGCCGGGGGAGAACCACCACGAAGGGGCAGGCACCTTTGTGGTGGCCTCAGGCGATTTGGGCGAATTGATACCTAAAATCTGCGCATAAATTCAAATATGGTTGTCTGAACATTACGCTTCTAACCACCGATGGGTTAAAGATATTCTCATCAGTTTGGTAGGGTATTCCTCCCGGTTGATGACCTACCGCTCACGGTCGATTTTCAACCGTTCACAGGATGTTTGCTCTTGAGCAAAATGTTGTGCAAATAAATCTAATGCCATTAAAAAATAATAGGCAACTAAATTACCAGCAGAAATAAATAATAGATAGCGAATAAACAAAGGCAAATCTGAGTAAATGTCAAGAGAATTAAGAACTTGCACAAAAATGTCGGTTTTGCTGCTCAGATGTTTAAACAATAGTTATAATTGCATCACTTAGCGAGCGCAATTACAGATTGCGCAGATACGTTTGATGGTGAAAGAGCAAGATCGCGGTCTCTTGGGGAGGAGACATCGATGAAAGCGAATTCGGACAAATCTAAGCAGAGTAATAAAGCGACGCGCCGTGTACTGGCAGGCGTTTTGTGCGGAGCCTCCGTTTTGAGCCTGGTACTGTCGCTCGTCATGCCCCCGATCTCGCAGGCCATTGCCAACGATGGTCAGGCGGGTGCAGCCGAGGAAACTGTGATGGGGGGGGGTTCCTCAAGTGAGTCTACTGATGTAGACAACACCAACAACGGGGATACCGAAAACCAGATTAGCGACGACGGTGAGGGTGGCGAGGGAGAAGACGCTGCTGCGGCGGATTCGGCTGTCGATGGCGCGGAAGCCGAGAGCGCTGCGCAGCCCGCGAATGATGGACAGTCTGTCTATAAGGTCGCTACTGTTGCAAATGAAGGTGTGGATCAGAAACTTCAACAAGATTCGGATGGGTACGCGCTGCTGAACAATGACAGAGACCTGTCTACGTACCTTGCCCTTGCCACGGCGGACAAGCCCGCAAAGCTGCGTCTGGCTGCTGATATAAGTTCGAGCTCGCCGATCGCCATCGACCAAAACACTACGATCGACCTTGCAGGTCACAAGCTTTATTACAGCAGCGGTAACAGTAACAAGGACGACAGAAATTCTGTTTGTACATTTATCACAATTAAAAGTGGCTTTACGCTAAATGTTGAAGGTACGGCGGTGGACTCGCCGACTGAAGCTGCCAGTGGTGATCCTGATCGGCCAGCAACGATGCAGTTCGATGATGAAAGTGTTCCACAATCACTCACATACTACGTAACTGAAAGCACGCCTAAAAGTCTTGGCACAAGCGAAAATACCTATCAGCACACTGTTACCAATTTCGGCGCTATCGTTGCATGCAAAGCGGGCTTTGTAAATCAAGTCATTTCCGTTGAGGAAGGCGGTACGCTCAACCTTAAGGGTGGCATGATCACAACGCCTCGTACCCTGGGCTACGACGGTCACGTTATTCTCTCTCGGGGCACTGTCAATATTTCTGGCGGGTATGTCACCAACGGTAACGGCGGCGGCTGGGGCGGTGGCATGTGCGTGACGGGCGCAAATGCCGAGCTCAAAATGACCAACGGCGTAATCGCTGCAAACAAGGCTGCTTCTGGCGGCGGCATCTATGCTGACAACGGCGCCAAGCTGAATTTTTCTGGTGGAGTTATTTCGGGCAACGCCACGTATGGCAACGTCTATAACGAAGGCGGGAGTCCCAACAATGGCTATGGCGGCGGTGTCTTTACCAAAGGCGTCAACGTTAACATCAGTGGTTCGGCCAACATCACAAACAACCGTGTTGATTCGTATATCAACGACTCGAACATTTATAACAAGGGCCTGCTTGGCGGCGGTGGCATTGCATCTGTTGACGGCGGCACACTAACCATGGAGGGCGGCTCCGTTACAGCTAACTACTCCAAAGAAGCAGGCGGCGGTATTTATGCCGGTTTCTGGGACAAAAAAATTCAGTTTACCATGACAGGTGGCACGATTGCGGGCAACGAATCTCTTAACGGCGAGGGCGGCGGTTTGCGTATCGCTGGCGGCAACAGCCCTGGTATGCAGGCGAAAATTGAAGCTAGCCCCAATAGCAAGATTTATATCACGAATAACAAGACTATGACGGGCGTAGATTGTGAGAGTGGCGGCAAACGTGGCGGCGACTGGGGCGGCGGTGGCGTCTTTATCCAGAAGGGCGGCAGGCTCAATATTTTCAAGACGCTGATCACTAATAATCGCGCCGGTGGCTGGGGCGGTGGCGTTGGTGCTTGTCCTACGGGCGAGACAATCGTTTCGCACTCAAATGGCGCTGCTATTTATGACAACACAGATAACGTTGATCAAGATGGCAAAAAGCTGCCAGACGTTGATCAAAATGAACATAAACATCCAGCATATCATTATTCCGCTGGCGGCGACAACAAAACTGAAGACCGCGATGAAGTAAATTACGTTACTCATTCCTTCCAAAATTCCGGCCATGAGGATTTCTTCTTGGTCCGTAATAAGAATGGCGCGGATAAGACAATCGCTGTCGTTCTTGGCAAGATGCTGGGCGGCGAATCGGCTGGCTGGCAGGGCACTTGCGACGGAAATCCGGTTACCATCGACCCAAACGGCGGTGCCGAGGCTAAGTACATGTTCGGCCTTAAGGCTAATCCGACACCCTATGCCAAGGAAAAGGCGCAGGCAGAGGCTACGACCATCATCAGCGGTAACTACTCCTACACCCACGGTGGCGGCATCATGACCAACGGCGATCTTGTCGTTGGCAAGGTCGAGGCTTTGAACGCGTATCCTGCAATCAAAGTCAAGGCAAATAAAGTCCTTATGAAGGACGGTGCTAAGCAGAGTCTCAAAGACCATCCCTATCAGTTTAAGCTGTTGGGTGCAGCTGCCAATTCAAAGAATGAACCATGCTGGAATGAGAACGGCACGCTTAACGAAAACGGATGCGAGGCTATGCCCGCGGTCAACGTCAATGAAAATAACGGAGAGATTCTCATTGACACGGGCGCGAACTACCAGTCGGGCGATTACGACCTCTACCTTGTTGAAGTTCCTATCGATGAAAAGGGAACAACGTTTGATAAGGCTATTTACAAAATACATATAAAGGTTGGTACGGAACCAGTTCGTACGACCAACCTCTTGGGGATCGATATTAATCGTTATGGAGTTGATAAGAGCGCTTCCACAGTATCCGTAAAAAGGGGCGACGAGGCGTCCTTCACTGACTATGACTGCTATGAATGGACTGAGGATTCGGTCGATAGCACCGTCTCGACCGTAAAAATCGGTAACAGCTCCAACCCTGCGTTTACAAACGAACTTGCTCCCTATCAGGCCTCAGGCACCTGGACACCTCAGGTGACCAAGAAGGTCGATGGCGGCGAGATGAAGGAGTTCAAGTTCGAGCTGTATACCAAGGATTCCAACGGCAATGAGCAGCCGCTCGATATCAAATTTACTAAAAAGGGGACGGGCAGCGAGGCGACGGTGACGTTTGCTAATCAGGTAATCGGCCCCCTCGGGGTTAAAGATCTTACCGGTGGCAAAGCAACGTTCACCTACTACATCCGTGAATGCGACGCCAGCGAGGTCGATGGCACCAAACACGAGGGCTACACCAACGACAACAAGACTTTCAAGGTCGTGGTGACGGCAACGGACAACGGTGACGGCACGCTGAAGTGCACGCCGGCCTACTACGAGGTCGACGCCAACAATCATGAGAGCGAGACTCCGACCCGTACTCCCACCTTCACCAACACCTACTCCACCTCTTTGCCCCTTTCTGGTATGTCGGGCGTCACTCTGACGTACCTTGCCGGCGCGGCGGTGCTTTGCGCTGCTGCGGCCTGGATGCACATTCGTCGCAAGGCGAATGCGAAGGGAGGTGAGCGTCGTGAATAAGAAAGTTTGCTCCTTCCCGATCTTGTTTGCGCTGCTTGCCCTCTTGATCGGCACCTGCGCGGTTGTGTTCCCCGCATCCGCGCAGGCCGCGCCGACCTCGACCGGTTCCATCACGGTGGGCGGCAACGTGGCGCGTAGCTACGACGCCTACCAGATCTTTAGCGCCAACGTCGTCGACGGCGACAGCGACGCCAAGATTGCCACCGACCTCGCCTGGGCAAGCGACGCCGCGCGCGACGCCGCACTGCCTGTGCTGCACAGCGCCGGCATGCCCAATTCCCAGACCACCGCGCAGGAAGCTGCCGAGTGGCTCAACACCGATTCCCACCTTACGAGCGCGCTGAGCGCACAGCTCGCTCGTTCCCTCCAGAGCTCTGACGCCGTGTCCGTGGCCCTTAACGCGGGCACGGCGGCCGAGCTGCCCTGCGGCTACTGGCTCATCGTCGCCGACGACGAGGCCATTTCCCAGAACGAGGCCGGCACCGCGCCGATCATGGCCCTGGTCGGCGGCAGCGCCGTCGCCGTCAAGCCCAAGGCCGCCACTCCCAAGGTGGCCAAGCACGTGCTGGAGGACAGCACCGCCGCCTGGCAGAAGGCCGCCGACGCCACGGTCGCCGACGACCTGTACTGGCGCCTCTCTGCCACGGTCCCGGCGGGCCTCACGGCCTACGACACCTACGCGGTGCAGTTCGTCGACACCATGAGCGCGGGGCTCGACCTATCCAAGGTGGCCACGAGCATGCGCGTGTACGCGGCGCCGGGCACGGACGGCGGCTTCGACGCTGTCTCGACCGGCAAGGACGGCCGCGTCGGCACCGAGCCCGCGAAGGGCTGGACCGACATTACGGCCCAGTGCGCCACCAAGGTAGCGGCCGACGGCAAGACCTTCACCGTACGCACCGGCGACCTGGTCGCCGCGCTCGGCGGGGCCGACGCCTTCACCGCGGGCGCCCGCGTGGTCGCCGTGTACAACGCGCCGCTCAACAGCGCATGCAACCACGGCATCGCGAAGGGCAACCCCAACGAGGTCTACCTGCGCTACCCGCGCTCTCCGTTTGCCGACCAGTCTGGCGATGCGGGCTTCACCCGCACGCCGAGCGATGATGCGACTGCCTACACGTGGGATCTCGCGCTCACCAAGCGCGGCAGCGACGGCGACAAGCCGCTGCCCGGGGCGGTCCTGAGCATCGCCGACGACCGCGGTCGCACGCTGTCGGCTGACGGCACGTGGGATGCGCAAGGCAAGGCCACCGTCACCACGGGCGAGGACGGCCGCGTGACCGTCTCGGGCGTGGACTCGGGCAAGCTGGAGGTCCGCGAGCTCAAGGCGCCCAAGGGCTACACCGCCTTTGAGGGCACGCGCTGCGTGACGGTTAAGGCCGAGGGCCTGGACGTCGACCAGGTGGCCGCCGCCAAGCCCAAGCTCACCATCACGGCCGAGTCGCCCCTGCGCGCCGACAGCGCGGACGGGTCGACGGGCAGCCTGGAGGCGTCGCTCATCAACACGCCCACCGGCACACCCCCTAGCATTACCACCGGAGGCTTTATGCCCTCGACTGGCGATATGGCAATGTACGCCGCGGCCGCCGCAGCGGTCGCCGGAGCCGCGCTCATCGTGGTCGCGCTCCTGGTCAAGCGGGGAGGTGGCAGCCATAAAGAGTAGCTGGCAGCCCCACAGAGAGCGGGGCGAGACGTAGCGAAGCAGATGCTAAGACACAGACAGATGATGATCGATCGAATGAGAACCAACCGGAAAACGGAGGAAAAGAAGATGAGCGTGAGCAAGAACATCGCACGCCTGGCAGTAACCGCCGGCCTCACAGCAGCGCTGAGCTTCGGCGGCGTGATGGCCCCGGTGACCATGGCGTTTGCTGATGGTGCGACGGGCAGCATCACCATTAGTCAGGCCGAGAAAAACGATGGCACCACGTTCAAGGCGTACCAGATCTTCAAGGCTACGGTGACCGACGTTGAAAACGGCGGCAAGACCGCTCAGAACATTACGTGGGCAAGCGAAACGGTTGGCCCGAAGGTGATTAATGCCATTAATAGCTGGGAGAATGATCACAGCTTGAAGGCTGAGGATAAGCTGCCTAACAAGCCTACGCCTCAGGAAGTCGCGGATTTCATCACTGCGCATGCGGGAGACTGCACCGCGGGGTCGGAATCGACCAAAGGAACACGAATCGCGACCGATAATATTCTCTACGCAGTTGCGAATGCCGTAAAGAATGAGACGCCGGTTAATTCCGATATCGTTGCTGGCACTCCCTGGGCTCCTGACGACGAGAATGGCAGCGGCTACTACCTGTTTTTGACCAACGGGGATAGCCTGGGTGCTGGCAAAAAGAACACCGGCACGTCTCCGATTTTCGCCGTCGTGGGTGGCAAAGCCGTGACTGTAACTGAGAAGACCAGCATCCCCACTGTCAACAAGCAGATTCTTGCCGCGACTTCTGCTGATCCCACGAAGCTGGAAACTGGTTGGGCTGGCGTTGCCAACTCTCAAATCGGACAGGAAGTGACCTACAAGCTTACCGGTAAGGTTGCGGATAACTACGCCACCTATGACTCCTATGCATACAAGTTCACGGATACTCTTTCGAATGGCCTCGACTACGTGAGTGGTTCGCTTAAAGTCTATGCAGTGAACAACGGTACTTATACTCTCATCAATAACGGCTATGAACTGACTGCTCCAACTGAGGACAACCGCGTTTTGACTGTTAACTTTGCCGTTGACAAGGCTACGAGCAAAAAGGGTCTCAAGGATATCGACTCCGTAAATGCCGACACGGAGATTGTTGTCTTCTATAAGGCGAAGCTCAACAAGAATGCCGTAACAGGTAACGGCACTGAGGGGAAAAAGGGAAACTATAACGCTGTAAAGCTCGAATACTCCAACAACCCTTCTACCGAGGGGACAGGCACGTCTGTCGAGAGCGGCGCTGGAGATTTTACCTTCAAGCTCAACCTCAATAAGGTTGACCAAGGCACCGAAAAGGGCCTTAAGGGCGCTGAGTTTAGCATCCAGTCTGCTGATGCGGACACTTTGAATCAATATGTTGCTTCAAAAAATAGTCCAGACGGAAAGGTCGTTGCTGGCCAACTTGTGAACTCTAGCGACAAGGATCTTCCGGATTATCTCAAGTTCTCTTCTGACGATAAAGGAAAGATTGAAGTAAAGGGCCTTGATGCTGGTTCCTACAAGGTAACTGAGATTAAGGCGCCAAGCGAAAAATATACCGTTGCTAATCCCTTCACCTTTACCATTACGGCAGAGTATAAGAAAGATGCGGCAGAACTTGAGAAGATTACGGTCAGTCCTTCTCAGAATGACGAGCGTCGTTCCGATGTCGTCCTCGGCACCCTTGACAACACTCCGGGTGATAATACGCTGACCGTTACGAATAATTCCGCTGCCAATGTCCAAACTGGTGAAGTCAACATCACCATCGGCAACACCAAGCAGGTTGGCCTCCCCCTCACCGGCCTGAACGGCGTGACCTTCACTTGGATCGCTGGTGGCGCGGTGCTGTGCATCGGCGTGGCGCACCTCATCCGCAGCCGTAAGCAGGCTGAGGAGTCCGAGCAGGAGTAACGCTCGCTCACCCATCCCTTTGGCAGGTGGGATGTGATGGCCATGAGACTTGCGGACACTTTTCTCGTCCATCGACGTTCTTGCTTTGCCATTCTCTTTTCGGGGCAGGCTCCGCACTGGAGTCTGCCCAGTTCTTTTTGGATAACGCAGGCAGCCTCCATCGTCCGATGCGGGCACGTTCGCCATCGCGTTTCTTGACTCGTATGAGGTTCGGTTTAAGGTCCGTAGGCGCACGCGCGGTGCGGACGGTAGAAGGCATTTGCGCTGCAACAAGCGCAAATAAGAATGCCCGGGGTTCGGAGCCCGGGCATTTAACAAAAGCTGAAAACTAGGCCGCCCGCGCTCCCAAACATTTACGCGGGGTGCGTCGTTTTCTATTGATATTGTATCCCGAATTGCCCCGCCGATCCGAGACATTTTGAAAACTCAAATGCTGGCTTAGGCGCGAACGAAATCTCTTTAATTCCGAAAATTATGTATAATTCCAATATAAACTGGAATCAAACGAAAACGATGGAAATGAACGAAGCGCTAATCTACTTAAAAGAAGCACTAGGCCTCTCCGCCAAGACCAAAACTTGGCCTGGATCCGCACGCTTGCCGCTGCATCTGCGGGCGATTGAAGTCTGCGCTGTTGACGCAAGCGGTTTTTCGTTTTTGCTTGCAAGCTTGCCTACTGGCGTCGGGCTTCCCGAGGCTAAGAGAGTCTATAGTCAGCTAGCCTTGCGCGCGGAGACTCCTGTTGTCGTTTCGTTTCCTGATGCCGATGCACGTCAGCGCAAAGCATTGGTCGCACAAGGGATTCCGTTTGTCTGCCCAGGCAGACAGGCTTTTCTTCCATTTATGGGCACAGCCTGCACGGAGAGGGGCGGTGCCCGGTTTCGCAATCACGCGACCAAGATGTCACCCAACGCGCAGGCTGCCGCAATCTGGGGAGCAGCCCAGGAGCCATATCGTCCCTACGACCTTTGTCGTGCGCTTGGGATCTCGGCAAGCCGCGCGAGTGAGGCCATAACCGAGCTTGTTGACAGGGGGCTCGCGAGGCGCGAGCGTCGCAAGCGACGTGTCGTCGTGTTCCCTGTTGCCGTTGATCTTCTGCTCAGTGAGCACATGGCAGAGCTCTCCTCGCCTGTCTCGAAGGTCTTTTTTGCAAGGAAGACGCCGCAGATCGACTATCTTGTTGACGCCGGGGAGACGGCGCTCGCTGCGCGTTCGATGCTCGCTGCGCCGGGCATGGAACAAAAGGCCGTCTTAAGAAGTGCATGGCGTCAACTGAGCGATCTCGAAGTCGCAGACGGGGAGTTGCCGGATAACGAGACGGCGATGATCCAAGTGTGGCGCTATGCACCCGTGTTTGCCGACTCCTCCCGTGTCGACAACATTTCGCTTGCGCTATCTTTGGCGGCAATCGACGATGAGCGAATTCAGCTCGAAGTCGATCGCATGTTTGGAAAGGAATATCCATGGCAAGAAGCGCTGTAGAAGGTCTCCAAGAATTTCAGCAGCATATGCAAGAAGCTGAAGGATCGTATGCCCTTATCGGCGGCACGGCATGCGACATTTTGCTCGCGGAGGCGGGGCTTTCATTCAGGGCGACTCACGATTTTGATGTGGTAATTGTCGCCGATGACCGGTTGCCTCAGACGGCAGAAGCTATATGGACTTTGGTGCGTGATGGCGGTTACCGCTGCGGCTGGGGCGAAGGCAAAGGCTCATGTTTTTATCGGTTTACAGAGCCTAAGAGGCCGGGTTACCCCCATATGATCGAACTCTTCGCGAAGTGCCCCGACTTTCTAAAGGGTCGTGAGGGGATTGATGTGGCGCCAATTCACGTTGATGAAAACATAAGCAGTCTTTCGGCAATTTTGTTGGACGATGCTTACTACAGCTTGTTCCTTCAGGGAATTCGGACCGTAGACGGCGTTTCGGTCCTGGGTACGGAATACATTGTCCCGTTCAAAGCGAAGGCGTATCTCGACCTAAAAGCCAGAAGGGAAGCGGGGGAGAACGTTGATTCGAAGAAGGTAAAAAAGCATAAACGCGATGCGCTGAGGCTTGCTCAGCTGCTTGGCGAGTCGGAAGGTGTCGACCTGGGCGAAGAACTGAAGGACGATATGCTTGCGTTTGTTAAAGATTGCGAGGTGGGCGACGTCAATCTGAAACAGATCGGGGTTGCGGGCGTAACGATGGCGCAGTTGCTCGAGACGATGAAAGCAACATATGGCTTGATTGGTTGAGTGGGGTTACGTGGCCCGAACGGTGCAGCCTAGCTGCGTTGTCCGGCGCATGAGCTCGCTAATCGGCTATTATTTGTTTAGACAACCTGAGCTGTAAAGGAGTGACCGGCGATGGTGCAGGGCGCCAAACATATGAAGAGCAATAACGCCGCGGACAACGGCGGCTCAAGCCCTCAGCCCAAATCTCAACCAAAGCCCAAGCGCCGCCGCAAGCGACTGCCGCGCTGGGCCGACCGGCTCATCACCATCGTCATCATCCTTATCGGCGTGGGCCTTATGACCTGGCCGTGGATCTTGGACCGGCTCGAGGCCTCGGGCGTGTTCAACCAGATCAGCACCGTGTCCAGCACCGTGGACGCGCTGTCTGCCGAGGAGCGCGAACGCATCTTGCTCCAAGCGCGCTCCTATAACGAGCAGCTTGCCGGCGAGGCCACCGAGCTTCCGGCCGACCAGATCGAGCCCTACGCTCAGCAGCTCATCTTTGACCGCGACCCCATGATGAGCTGGGTCGAGATCCCTTCCATCGACGTGAGCATGCCCATCTACCACGGCACGAGCGAAGAAGTCCTTATGGCGGGCGTCGGCCACCTGGAGGGCACGAGCCTGCCGGTGGGCGGCACCTCGACGCATTGCGTGCTCACCGCGCACTCGGGCATGCGCAACCTGAGCATGTTCGACGACATCCATTCGCTGAAGCCCGGCGACCTGGTGCTGCTGCACACCATGAACAAGACGCTCGCCTACAAGATGGTGGACTCCGAGGTGGTGCTGCCCGAGGAGATGGAGTCACTGACCATCGAGCCCGGCGCCGACAAGGTGACGCTCGTCACCTGCACCCCTTACGGCGTGAATGACCATCGCCTGCTGGTGCATTGCGTGCGCACCAAGTACAACAAGAAGGACGTCGACAAGCAAAAGTCGCTGGCCGGCCGCCACTGGGGCAAGCGCGAGTTTGCCGTGCTAATCGTGGTCGTAGCCATTGTGCTGTTGCTGCTGGATATCGTGATCCACGCGGTCCGCAAGCGCCGCAAGACCAAGGCCTCGGCATAAGGCATTCTTCAGAACCACCACAAAGGGGACAGGCACTTTTGTGGTGCTCGTGGCTTTCAAACCATCACAACATTCGATGAAAATCTCGATTTTGGCGAAAAGCGTCGAATGTTGTGATGGTTTTCGTTGCGGGCGGTACGGTTTTCGTTACAGAACCGCCGGCCCGTTGCCTGCCAACCTGCCGCCCTCGTTACGTTTTCGCTGCATTTGGGTAAAGCGCCTGCTCCAAGCCGGCGTTGCCTTGTATACTAGAGCGGTTTAACTGTTATGCGGAAGGGAGCGCCTATGGCACTCAGCGAGAAAGACGTGCGCGGCATCGCCGAGTACGCAAAGATCGCACTGACCGATGACGAGCTCACCCAGATGACGTCCTACATGAACGACGCCGTCCAGATGCTCGAGCCCGTCCTGCAATATGACTTACCCGACGTGGAGCCTACGTTCCATCCTATCGGAAGCCTGTCCAACGTGATGGGCGACGACCTGCGCGAGCCCGAGCGCGACCTGCCGCTCGACGTCGCGCTGGAAAACGCCGGAAGCGCGCGCGATCGCTACTTCCGCGTGCCGTCCATTTTGGGAGAGGGGGAGAGCGAGTAATGGCGCTAAGCTTCGATTCCCTTACCGCCGCCCAGATCGCCGCGGGCGTTGCCGCCGGCGACTTTACCGCTACCGAGGTCGCGCGGGCCTCGCTCGAGGCCATCGAGGCGCGCGAGGGCGGGGTCCAGGCATTCCTGCAGGTGGCGCCCGAGCTTGCGCTCGAGGCTGCTGCGCGCGTGGATGCCGACCGTGCCGCAGGCAAGCCGCTGCCCCCGCTCGCGGGCGTGCCGCTGGCCATCAAGGACAACATGAATCTCGTGGGTACGCGCACCACCTGCGCTTCCCGTATGCTCGAGAACTACCAGAGCGTCTACACCGCCACCTGCGTCCAGCGCATGCTCGATGCCGGCTGCCTGCCCATGGGCAAGGCCAATATGGACGAGTTTGCCTTTGGCAGCTCCACCGAGAGCTCGGCCTTCCACCGCACCAACAACCCTTGGGATACCGAGCGCGTGCCCGGCGGCTCTTCGGGCGGCTCCGCTGCCGCCGTCGCCGCGGGCGAGGTCGCGCTCTCGCTGGGCTCGGATACCGGCGGCTCCATTCGCCAGCCGGCGTCGCTGTGCGGCGTGGTGGGCTTTAAGCCCACGTATGGCGCCGTGAGCCGCTACGGCGTGGTTGCCTTTGGCTCGTCGCTCGACCAGGTGGGCCCCTTTGGCCGCACGGTCGAGGATGTCGCGCTGGCCATGAACGCGCTTACCGGTGCGGGCCACGATCCGTATGACTGCACCAGCCAGGACTGTGCCGTCGACTTTACCGAGCACCTCAACGACAGCATCGAGGGCAAGCGCGTGGGCATCATCCCCGCGTTTATGGAGGCCGAGGGCCTGACGCCCGAGGTCAAGGCCGCCGTTCAGCGCGCCGCCCAGGAGCTGCAGAACCAGGGTGCCGAGCTCGTGGAGGTCGACCTGCCGCACCTGGATGCCGCCATCGCCGCCTACTACGTCATCGGCCCGGCCGAGGCGTTCTCCAACCTGGCACGTTTCGACGGCATTCGCTACGGCTATCAGGAGGAGGGCTGCGCCAACATGTCCGACCAGAGCTCGCTTTCGCGTGCCCACGGTTTTGGCGCCGAGGCCAAGCGCCGTCAGATGCTCGGCGCCTACCTGCTGAGCTCGGGCGTGTACGACAAGTACTACTACGCTGCGCAAAAGGCCCGCACGCTCATCACGCGGGACTACGATGCCGCGTATGCCAAGGTGGACACCATCCTCATGCCCGCCTCGCCGCGCACGGCCTTTAAGTTTGGCGAGATCAGCGACCCCACGCAGATGTACCTCTCCGACCTGTACACCATCTCGCTCAACATTTGCGGCAACGGCGGTATCTCGGTGCCTCTGGGCCTGGGCGAGGACAGCAAGCTGCCCGTTTCTGCCCAGCTGGTTGGCCCGGCCTTTAAGGACCGTCAGCTGCTCACGTTTGCCCGCGCCCTTGAGCGCGGCTTTGCCGATGCCGCCACGGGTGCGCCCGCGCTTTCCGTCGCGCCCGATTTTGCCGGGAAGGGAGGCGAGCTGTAATGAAGGAGCTTTCCGAGGTCCTGCAGGATTGGGAGGCCGTGATCGGCCTGGAGATCCATACCGAGCTCACCGCACTCGATACCAAGATGTTCTGCAACTGCAAGCTTAGCCACGATGACGAGCCCAACGCCAACGTGTGCCCGGTGTGCCTGGGCCTGCCCGGTGCGCTGCCGGTGCCCAACAAGCGCGCCATCGAGAGCATCGTCAAGGCCGGTCTCGCCACCAACTGCGAGATCCAGCGCCACTCGATGTTCTACCGCAAGCACTACTTCTATCCCGATATGGCCAAGAACTTCCAGACTACGCAGGGTCCGGTCGCCTTTGCCATGTACGGTCACCTCGATCTGGATGTGACCGGTCGCGGTGCCGCCGAGCGCCCCGATTGCGCGTTTGGCGAGGCCGAGGCCCAGAGTCTGGCGAGCGCTTCGGCCAACGCCGAGGGCCTGTCCACGTCCATGACATCGACCATGCGCGAGGGCAATCAGCGCGCCGGTCACCTGGCCAGCTACGATGCGTCCAACCTGCAGATGCCCGAGCGCCGCGAGGACGGTTCCTACACGGTGCCCATTCGCATCCTGCGCATCCACATGGAGGAGGACGCCGCCAAGATGGTGCACGTGGGCGGCGCCGAGGGCCGCATTACCGCCGCGGCCGAGTCGCTCGTCGACTACAACCGCTGCGGCACGCCGCTCATCGAGCTTGTAACTGAGCCCGACTTGCGTACGCCCGAGGAGGCTCGCCTGTTTATGGAGAAGCTCCGTCGCATCTTTGTGACGCTTGGCATTTCCGACTGCTCCATGGAGAAGGGTTCCATGCGCTGCGACGGCAACGTGTCGCTGCGCCGCCGCGGCGAGACCAAGCTGGGCAGCAAGACCGAGCTCAAGAACCTCAACTCGTTTAAGAGCCTGCATGACGGCCTTGCCTACGAGATCTGCCGCCAGGCAGAGGTACTCGAGGAGGGCGGCATTATCTACCAGGAGACCCGCCACTGGGAGCCCAGCCGCAAGCGCACCGTGGTCATGCGTGTGAAGGAGACGGCCGACGACTATCGCCTGTTCCCCGATCCCGACCTGGCGCCGTTCGACCTGGACGACGAGTTTATCGATCGTTGCCGTGGCGAGATCCCCGAGCTGCCCGATGCCAAGCGCGCTCGTTTTGAGGCCGACTTTGGCATTAAGACGGCCGACGCCGAGCAGATTGCCGGCGACCCGGAGTTTGCCGAGTTCTTTGAGGCCGCCGCTGCCGGTATGGCTGGCAAGGAGGCCCAGACGGTCGCAAACCTGCTGGTCAACGAGATGATCGCCTACCTTAAGGGAGCGGGTGTGTCGCTCGCCGAGTCCGGCATCGCGCCGGCTCAGGTGACAGCTCTTGCCAAACTGCTGGCGACTGATGCAATCAGCTCCAACCAGGCGCACGAGGTCTTTGAGGCCATGGCCCAGACCGGCGACGATCCCAACAAGATCGTCGACGAGCGCGGCATGCGTCAGGTGAGCGATACCGGCGCGCTGCAGCCGATCGTGGACGAGGTGCTGGCGAACTGTGCCGATCAGGCGCAGCAGTATCGTGACGGCAACCAGAAGGTCATCGGCTTTTTGGTGGGCCAGTGCATGAAGGCAAGCCGCGGCAAGGGCAACCCGAAGCTCTTCAACGAGTTGCTGAGAACGTCGCTCTCGTAGACGGGAACCAAGGGGCCAGGCGCAGGGCCTTGCCTCTCAATTTCGGACAGTCCTGACTCACGACGGAGGCGCCACTGGCGCCTCCTGTTCGTGCGGAACTCATTGAGAGGCAAGGCCCTGCGCCCGGCCCCTCGGTTCCGTAACGACTCGGCCGTTCGGGTCAGGCGGGGCTGAATGGAATAGAGTGAATGGGCGCGCCGTTGGCGCGCCCATTGTTTTGGAGGGAACTCATTTTGAGGAAGCACCCGCCCTGCCGGGGCCCCCGGGTTTCGTGGCGACTCGGCCTTTCGGGTCAGGTGGGCTGAATGGAATTTGGTGAATGGGTGCGCCGTCGGCGCACCCATTTTTGTAGATGTGACAAAGGGACTTTCCCTTTGTCACACTGGCCCTCTGCCGTCTCTTTATTGATGCTGGGAACGCCAGGCGGTGGGGGTGGTGCCGGTGTGTTGCTTGAAGGCTTGGGCGAAGGCGGCCTGCTGAGGGTAGCCTAGACGCTCTGCGACCTGCGCTATCGTGAGCGAGCTATCGGCCAAAAGGTCCTGTGCTCGCTCCATACGGCGTCTGCGAATGTAGGCACCCAGGGACTCGCCGGTTTGGGCCTTAAAGGTGGCGCATAGCTTGGAGCGGCTTGTGTAGAGCCTCTCGGCTACCTCGTTGATACCCACACGTCTGCCTTTGTCGAGCGCGCGCTCAATCATTGCCGTTGCTTCTTCGGCAATGGTTATGCTGGCGCGTGTGTCTGCCGCCCGCCGCGCCTGCTTGTGGGCCGCGCGCGAACAGGCGAGCTCCGCGACCATGGTCTCCACGATGCCTTGCATATAGACGTGTCCGCCTACGGTGCGGGCGCGGTCCTCGTTAATCCGGCGCAGCGTGTGGCAGATGGCAGACGTCGCCTCCTCGTGCCACGACTCGGCAAACGCCTCAAAGACTCCCGCGAACTCAGTGGGATACCGATGCTCCAGCTCGTCAAAATACCCGGGCAAAAAGAGCACCGAGCGCGAGTGATAAAGCTGCCCTGCAAACAGCGGACTTAGTTCCTCGCCGCAGCTATCTTGGATAAAGCTGCACACCGCGCTGTTCGGCCACGGTCCATGCAAGGGTTTAAGGTTCGCAGGCGTTATGCCAGCCTCGGGCATGCATATAAGTGTGGGCGCGCTGACCTCGCTCACGCAGGCGTACGGTTCGGGTGTGTATTCGGCCAGGTACATATCGTGCATCGGGGTAATGAAATGCTCCATAACGATGCAGGCGGGGGAGAGAGGCATGATCCATGCGCGTCCGTGCGCCCGATCGTTTGCCACCTCGCCGGTAAAGACGGCGCCCTTGCCGGTAAGCTCCAGGCCAAACTGCTCAAACTGCGGTGCGTAGAGCTCGGTTATGTCGGTCGCTGCCCGCCGTATTTGCAAAAGCGTCCCTTTCCTTTGCAGAAACGTCCACGCCTGGCTCGATTGTGAGCCATGGCTAACACATCAATGATAAGTTCATTACGGTTAACTCTCAAGCCGTTAGAAGGGAATCTCATGGCAAAGGGGTCAAAAAGGGAAGGCGGCGGTATCGGCGAGCTGCTTGCATATGCCGGCGACCGCAAATTCCTAACGTATTTGGGCATGGCTCTCTCGGCGCTCTCGCAGCTGCTGAGCTTTGGCCCGTACGTGTGCATTTGGCTTGTCGCGCGCGATCTGATCGCCGTGGCACCTAACTGGAGCGAAGCCTGCGACATCGCGACGTATGGCTGGTGGGCCGTGGGGTTTGCGCTGGCAAGCATCGTGGTCTATTTCGTGGGGCTCATGTGCACGCACCTGTCTGCGTTTCGCTGCGCGTCCAATATCCGCAAGACTACGAGCGAGCACCTGCTTAAGCTGCCGCTTGGCTACTTTGACACACACGCCACCGGTGAGCTGCGCCGTATCGTAGACGGATGCGCCGCCTCCACCGAGACCCTGCTCGCGCACATGCTACCCGATATCGCCGGCGCCACCGCCATGGTCGCAGGTCTGCTCGTGCTGCTTTTCGCCCTCGATTGGCGCTTGGGCGCGGCATGCCTTATCTCGGTCGCCGTTTCGCTTGGCGCCATGGCCACCATGATGAGCGGCAAGGGCGCCGAGTTCATGAAGGCCTACATGGGCGCGCTGGTCAAGATGAACAAGACCGGTACCGAATACGTACGCGGCATTCCCGTGGTCAAGGTGTTTCAGCAGACGGTCTATTCCTTTAAGGCGTTCCACGACGCGATCGCCGAATACGCCGACATGGCACAAAGCTATGCGGGCACGTTTTGCCGAGGTCCGCAGGTACTCAACCTTACCGCGCTCAATGGTCTTGTGACATTCCTGTTGCCCGTGGCGTTGCTGTTGGCGCCGGGCGAGAAGGACTTCGCGCATTTTATGGCCAACTTCACGTTTTACGCGATATTTTCGGCCGTGGTACCGACGGCCATGACCAAGCTCATGTTTGTGGGCGAGGCCTCTCAGATGAGTGCCGATTCGCTGGCTCGAATTCGAAGCGTCATGGATTCCAAGCGGCTCTCCGTGCCCGCGCAACCCAAGCACCCTGCCGGCGGCGACGTGCGATTTGAGGACGTGAGCTTTACGTACGAGGGTGCCGAAGCACCTGCCGTTAGCCATGTGAGCTTTAACGTTTCCGCGGGTAGCACCCTCGCCCTGGTGGGTCCCTCGGGCGGCGGTAAGTCAACCTGCGCCAGCCTGATCCCGCGTTTTTGGGATGTTTCTTCGGGTCGAGTGCTCGTAGGCGGTGTGGACGTTCGCGACATGGACCCGCACGAGCTTATGGACCAGGTTGCCTTCGTGTTCCAGACCAACCAGCTGTTCCGGCAAACACTTGCCGATAACGTGCGTGCCTCCAAGCCCACGGCCACTGACGACGAAGTGCGTGCGGCCCTCTCCGCAGCTCAGTGCGACGACATTGTGGCCAAGCTCCCGCAGGGTATTAACACCATGCTCGGTGCTGGAGGGGCATATCTTTCGGGCGGCGAGGTGCAGCGCGTAGCACTCGCCCGCGCGATCCTTAAAGACGCGCCTATCGTGGTGCTCGATGAGGCCACGGCGTTTGCCGACCCCGAGAACGAGGCGCTCATCCAGCGCGCCTTTAGCAAGCTGGCGGCGGGTCGCACGGTCATTATGATTGCGCACCGACTCTCGACTGTAGTGGGGGCCGACAAGATCGTGGTGCTCAATCAAGGTAGCGTGCAGGAGGCCGGCACCCATGCCGAGTTGCTGTCCCAAGAGGGTCTGTATGCCAAGATGTGGGCCGAATACGAACAGGCCGCGAGCTGGAAGATCACTGCCGCCGCAGATGCCGCCGTCACGAAGGGAGGCGAGGCCTAAATGTTCGCCTCATTCCAAAAGAAGTATTTCCTATCCGATAAAGGCGTCGCCGGCGTAAAACGCGGCATTTTCTGGACCGCGCTCACCAATCTCATTACCATGGCCGGCATGGGCTTATTGTTCCTGGTCATGGCCGGTTTTGTCGAACATCTCGCCACCGGTGCCGACCTGCCGGATGCCCTGCCGATTGTGGGCGGCCTCCTGGTCTTTTTCGTGTTGCTCTTTGCCTCTAACTGGCAGCAGTATTACTACACCTACTGCATCTTTTACGAGGAGTGCGGCAAGCAGCGTATGGAGATTGCCGAGCGCTTGCGCAAGCTGCCGCTGTCGTTTTTTGGCCGTCGTGATCTGGCCGATTTAACCGAGACCATCATGGGCGACGTCCAGGCCATGGAGCACGCCTACAGCCACGTGCTGGGAGAGCTTTGGGGTGCCATCATCGCAAGCGCCATTGTGTTCGTGGCGTCGCTGTTCTTTTGCTGGCAGCTGGCGATCGCGGCGTTTTGGAGCGTGCCCGTGGCCTTTGCCGTGCTGTATCTGACACGCGGCCCCATGACCCCGGTGTTCGACCATGTGCGTGCCGAGAAGGTCAAGGTTACCGAGGCGATCCAGGAGGCGCTCGACTGCGTGCGCGAGATCCGTGCCACCAACCAGGAGGCTCATTATCTTGAGGGGCTCAACGCCGTGATCGATGCCGAGGAGCGCGAAACCACCAAGGGCGAGCTCGCCAATGGGCTTTTGGTCAACTCCGCCTTTGCCATCCTGCGCCTGGGGATTGCCACCACGTTGGTCACGGGCGCTGCGATGGTCGCCTCCGGCCAGGCCGACTTTTTGATGATGTTTGCCTTCCTGCTTATGGTGAGCCGCATCTATGCGCCCTTTGATCAGGCGCTGATGCTGATGTCCGAGCTGTTTGCCGCCGAGTCGTCGGCCAAGCGCATGCGTTCCATCATGGAAGAGCCCGTGGCGCGGGGCAGCGAGCAGTTTGAGCCCGTAGGCCACGATGTGGTGTTCGATCACGTGGCATTTGGCTATGGTGCGGGCGAGGACGGCCGCGCCGGCGAGAAAGTTCTTACCGATGTGAGCTTTACCGCCAAGGAAGGCGAGGTCACGGCACTGGTCGGTCCTTCGGGCTCCGGTAAGTCCACGGTGAGCCGCCTGGCCGCGCGCTTTTGGGACGCCACCGAAGGCACGGTCACCGTGGGCGGCGTGGATGTTGCGAGCGTCGATCCCGAGGTGCTGCTGCGCGACTACGCCATTGTGTTCCAAGACGTTCTGCTCTTTGACGACACGGTGATGGGAAACATCCGTCTTGGTCGTCGCGATGCCACCGATGAGGAAGTGCTTGCTGCCGCGCGTGCCGCCAACTGCGACGAGTTTGTGAGCCGCATGCCGCAGGGCTATGACACCATGATCGGCGAGAACGGCTCCAGGCTGTCCGGCGGAGAGCGCCAGCGCATTTCCATCGCCCGCGCGCTGCTCAAAGACGCGCCTATCGTGCTGTTGGATGAGGCGACGGCGAGCTTGGATGTGGAGAACGAGACCGTGGTGCAGCAGGCGCTTTCCCGCCTGCTCGCAGGCAAGACGGTTATCGTGATCGCCCACCGTATGCGTACGGTGGAAAATGCCGACAAAATCGTTGTACTCAAGGATGGTGTGGTTGCCGAGCAGGGCACTCCGGCGCAGCTCAAGGCGGCAGGTGGAGAATTCGCCCGCATGGTGGCGCTGCAAAAGGAAGCAGCTACCTGGCAGTTGTAAGAAGGGGCAAAGGGACAGTCCCTTTCTCACATTGACAATCGGTTACTCCGCATCGTTAATTTTCAAAAGGTTAGCCATGGCTGACCTATATAGTTAGATAAAATTGAGATATTTCAAAAGCGTGCTCGAGCAAACTTGTTTACTCGGGTGCTGAAGCACCATGCCGCGTCCAATGCGGCAAAAGGGAGAAGCAACATGAAGAAGTCGACGTTCAATACCCTGCTTGTCGGTGGCGGTTTTCTGCTTGGCACGGCCGGCATCAAGCTGCTTACCAGCGCTCCGGTAAAGAATGCCTGCGTGCAGGGTATCGCGTGCGGCATGCGCATCAAGAACGGCTACCAGGACATGGTCGAGCAGGCCAAGGCTAATGTCGACGACATGGTTGCCGAGGCTGCTTACATCACCCAGAGCGAGGCCGCTGCTGACGAGGCAGCCGAGTAACGCTCCCAGGCACAAACTATGAGATTCTCGATTATTAGCGAGATCCCCGGCAGGACCCGTCTTCAATTGGCGGGTCCTGTGCCAGAGAGCGATCTCGATGCACTTCTTAAGCTCAGCGGCGATATCGACGGCGTGCACAAGGTGCGCGTATATGGCCGTATTGGCCAGATGGCGCTCGAATACGACGAGCCACGTCGCGCGAGCGTGCTCGACGCCTTGGGCGCACTCGATGCTCAAGCTATCGCCGATGCCAAGTCGGGCTATGTGATGCAGCTTGAGCCGCGCAAGCACAAACTCGTTATGGACCTGGCGACACTCGTCGGCGCCCACTACGCGCGCCGCTGGTTCTTGCCGACGCCTCTGCGTGCGGTGTTTGTCGTGGCCGGTTACATGGCATTTTTGCGCGCTGCCCTTCATGAGCTGGCGCAGCCGCGCCTGACCGTTCCCGTGCTCGACGCTTCGGCCATCGGCATTTCGTTCGTCAAGCGTGATGTCGACACCGCGGGCCAGACAATGTTCCTGCTCAACGTGGGCGAGCTGCTCGAGGACTACACCCGCGCCATGAGCGAAAACGAGCTCATCAACTCGCTGCTCGATGTACCCGACAAGGTGCAAAAGGTTGTCGGCGACACCGAGGTAAGCGTTGCTGCGACCGAGCTCGAGCCCGGCGATCTGGTCGCCGTGCGCACTGGCATGTCCATTTGCATCGACGGTGTCGTCGAGCGGGGGAGCGCTATGGTCAACCAGGCGACCCTGACCGGCGAGCCGCTGGCCGTTGAGCGCAGCGTGGGCGACGACGTGTTCGCCGGTACCGTCGTGGAAGACGGCAGCATCTTGGTGCGCGTGCGCGCCAACACGGCGCAGACCAAACTGCGCTCGATCGTCTCGCTCGTGCAGACGGCCGACTCGCTCAAATCCGAGGGCCAGTCGCATATGGAGGACCTCGCCAACAAGATCGTCCCGTGGAACTTCCTGCTCGCGGGCCTGGTTGCGCTCACCACGCGCAGCCTTATCAAGACCTCGGCGGCGCTGATGGTCGACTACTCGTGCGCACTCAAGCTCACGGGTTCCGTCGCCGTCATGACCGCCATGAGCGATGCCGCCAAGATGGGCGTCATGGTCAAGGGCGCGAAGTACTTTGAGTCGTTTGCCAAGGCCGACACCATTGTGTTTGATAAGACTGGCACGCTCACCGAGGCGCAGCCGCGCCTGGCTTGTGTGCTGACGACCGACGGCTGGAGCGAGGACGAGGTCCTGCGCCTTTCTGCCTGCCTGGAGGAGCATTTCCCGCATCCTGTGGCGCGTGCCGTGGTCAACGCCGCCCGCGAGCGCGGGCTCGAGCACCGAGAGCGCCATGCCGCCGTCGAGTACATCGTGGCGCACGGCATCGCTTCGTCCATCGAGGGGCGTCGCGCGATTATCGGCTCGGCACACTTTGTGTTTGAAGACGAGAGCGCGCAGCTCGATTCCGACATTAAGGAGCGCATTGAGTCCCAGATGCAGGGCCTGTCGCCGCTGTATCTGGCGGTCGATGGAAAGGTCGTCGGCGTGCTCGGCATCGAAGATCCGCTCAAGGCCGGGGTCCGCGAGGCCATTGCCGACCTGCATGCGCTGGGCGTCAAGCACGTGGTCATGCTCACGGGTGACTCCGAGCGCACGGCCGAGCGCATCGCGCGCGAGGCGGGTGTCGACGAGTTTAAGGCCGAGCTGCTGCCCGAGGACAAGTACGCGTATGTGGAGCGCATTAAGAGCGAGGGGCGCCACGTTGCCATGGTGGGCGACGGCGTCAACGACTCACCGGCGCTGGGCCTGGCCGACGTGGGCCTGGCCATGGGTGGCGGAAGCGACATCGCCAAGGAGGTCGCCGATATCATCCTGACCGATACGGATCTGGCCGCAATCGTGCGCCTGCGCCGCATGAGTCAGGGCCTCATTGATCGTCTGACGAGCTCCTACTCTAAGGTGATGCTCACCAACTCGGCGCTGTTGGCATTGGGTATTACCGGCATGATCACTCCGCAGACGTCGTCACTGCTGCACAACGGCTCAACGATCGCCTACAGCCTGAGCAACGCGAAGGCCTACCTGCGTTAGCAGACGTGTTCGCCCACGTTATCTGGCCTGCGCCCAGACGGCATTTGTGTCGTCTGGGCGCAGGCCTTTTGCGTTTGACCATGTGCTAGCTTCTCTATATAGTGTTGCTAGCAGGGCTAGCAATTGAAGGGAGCGGGATCGACGTGGGTGCTGTTAGCGGCATGGCGCAGGTGAATGTTCGCGTAGATCGCCAGGTCAAGAATCGTGCCGAGGAGGTGCTGCGGCTTTCGGGCGGGTCACTGCCCGAGCTCATCAAAAAGGTGGTGGCCAAGGTCGCGCAGGGTGGCGGGCAGTGCGAGGAAGTGCTTGCGGCCGTCGACGACCGGCGGCAGACCGTCGCGCCCGATACTCCGTTCGCCGCATCATGGGCGGCGGCAGATCAGCTTTACGCGGACCTGGGCATCGCTACGTCGCCCGTATCCGACGATCGCGGTTGGGAAACAATCTATTCCGAAGCCATGGACGAGCGCTATCGCCAAAAGGGGATGATCCTGTGAGCGGGGCTCCCCTCAAAATAATGGTGGATGCCAACGTATGGGTTGATTCGTTTTGCGCCGACCATGCCGAGTCGCTTGCCGCACGCGCGTTTATTGGGCAGACGACGGAGGCGGGGGCATTGCTGTTCTTTCCGGTGCATATCGCCAAGGACGTACTGTATGTTGTACAGCACGAACTGAAGCGCAGCGTTCTTGCCAGCGGGGGAGCGCTCGGCGAGGCTTCTGCCCGCGCGATTGGCGATGCGGCGCTGGCGTTTGTTCGGAACATGACCGAAAACGCCACGGCCGTGGGTGCAGATGCGTCGGACCTTTGGCTGGCCGACAAATACTTAGCGCTCCATCGCGATTACGAGGACAACTTGGTACTCGCCGCATGCAAACGCGCCCAGGTTGATTACTTGGTGACCAACGATCGAAAACTGCTCGAACATGCCAATCTTGCAGCAAAGACACCTCGTCAAATGATGCCGATTCTTGCTTTGGCCAAACGCGGCGGCACGGCTATCGGTTGACGCGAGCTGTTCGCGGGCCCCTTGGACGACGATGCGCCAAGGGGCCCGCGTCTGCTATTTACAAAAGCTCGGCCTTGATGGCGGGACTTTCTGCGAGCTGCTCGGCTGCCTTTTCGTCGGAGCTGTCGAGTGCTGCCAGACTGCGGTAGACCCACTCGTTGACCTGGGTGTTCTTGACGCCTGCGGTCTGCATAAGGGCGCCTACCTCGCGGATTGCTGCGAGCAGATCGGCTTTGGGACCCGCGAGCTCGACCTCGATGCCGTGGTAGGCGGCCACGCCGCGGTTCTCACTCACGTGGTCGATAAAGCCCTCGACGGTCTCAAGCTGCTGGGCGAGTGCTGCATCATCGTCAGCGTCCAGCGCAACAAGGGCGTTCGAAACCGTGAGGGCGGGATGTCCGCAGGGGACAAAGCCTTCGATGACATCCATAGCTTCGGTAATGGTTGAGCCCAGGCCTGCGAGGGCATTGACGAGTTGCTGCTTGGTATCCATAACGGTCCTTTCGACGGGTCAATTTTGCTTGGCGAAAATATACGTGACGCGTTCGGTGGCAAAAGTGCGAAGTGTGGTGCACATTAGGGTCTTCACAGCTCGTGCATAGAACAGCTGTCCGCTTTCAGAACGTGGTAAGATAACACTCCACGAGCGGGGCTCGCCCCGTATGTTCCTTGAAAAGTCGACGGTTATCGGGTGTTTGCAGGCCCGATACCATCCAGACTTTCCCGACATCCGGGGGCGACTGGTTTCGACACGATAGCTCTGAGAGAGGAAGCAAGCCGAGGTCTCCTCGCCTCGTTAAACAGGGGTACCGTCAAATTGAATTGACAACAACTCTTCTTTTGAGCCTATGGCTCTCGCTGCTTAGTTTATAGCGGCGCGTCAACCCGGTGATTTCCCCGACACCGGCGCGACGTCATGTTAGGGGAATGCTCCTGCGCACGTAATCGGTATGGCGCGGGCTAAGACCGAACCGGTTGGGATGCCGCGAGCGTGTCGCTGCGCGCAAAGCGTCCGAGACTAAACCAGCGACTGAGCTTGGAGATGCCAATCAGGGGGCTTTCGTGGACCGGAGTTCGATTCTCCGCGCCTCCACCAATAGTTACAAGCAGGTAGGTAAACGCACCTACCTGCTTTTTTATTACTTATAGATACCGCGGAGAATCGAACTCTGTGCAGGGCGCGAGCGTTAAACAAACGCGGAGCGTTTGTAGCGAGCGGGCGAGGACGCCGGCAGGCGGCCGAAGCCGGTGCGTATTTGCGAAGCAAATACGCGGATTCTCCGCGCAAAGCTTCAACCCTATGCAGATGCGATGCCGATCGGACTGCAGCCTGCCATGCCCCGCATCAACGTCGCCCAAGGCGGAAAATCCATCCCAGAATTCCGACTCAGACTGGGATGCGGTTTCCGGATGACGTTTCAAGCGGAAAGCGCATCCCGGAATCCTCATTCGGAATGGGATGCAATTTCCAAATGAATGGCTAGCGGAAAGTTCATCCCGGAATCTGCGCTCAGAACGGGACACGCTTTCCCAACGGCGGTCCAAGCGGAAAGCGCATCCCGGAATCCCGCCTCAAACTGGGACGCGCTTTCCGCTTCACCTGCCGCCTCGAAAAACCTGCGCGCCCTCCATTCCAAAACTGGGTAGAAGAAAGTCAAAACGCAATCGCAGGAGGTCAATATGACTGCAGAAGATAAGGCAAAGAATGCCGGCAAGGTCGCGCTCGTTTTGGAGGGCGGCAGCTTCCGCGGGCAATTTACCGCAGGCGTGCTCGACGTCCTCATGGAGGCCGGTGTCGAAATTCCGGCGGTGTACGGCGTCTCGGCCGGTGCGCTCAACGGCGTCAACTACAAGTCGCACCAGATCGGCCGCACCAACCGAGTCAATTTGACCTTCTGCAACGACAGCCGCTACATGGGCGCCGCGTCGTTTGCGTCCACGGGTTCCATCGTGGGTTACGACTTTATCTTCAACGACGTCCAGGACCGCCTGGATCCTTTTGATAACGAGACGTTCGACGCCAGCCCTATCGAGATGTACGCCGTCGCGACGGACATGCTCTTTGGAACCGCCGCGTACCTGCCGGTCAAAAGCGCCGTGCTCGACCTCGACGCCGTGCGTGCCTCGACCTCGTTGCCGCTGGTGACGCCGCCGGTCGAGATCGACGGGCACAAATACGTCGACGGCGGCGTAGCCGATTCGGTCCCCATCGAGCACGTGCTGGAGGAGGCGGGCTTCGATCGCGCGGTTGTCATTGTCACGCAGGACCGCTCGTACGAGAAAAAGCCCTACGAGTTTATGCCTGCCGCGCGCGCCCGCTATGCCGACTACCCCTACCTGCTCGAGGCTATCGAGACGCGCCACGACCGCTATAACCTCCAGCGCATGCACCTGTGGCAGTATGAGCGCGAGGGCCGCGCGCTGGTCATCGCTCCGCAAAAGCCGGTCGAGGTCGGCCATGTCGAACACGATCCAGCAAAGCTGCTCGATCTGTATATTCAGGGTCGCCAGGAGGCAAAGCGTTTACTCGCGGAGATCCAGGAGTTTGTTGAGCGCTAGCGCTGCAACGTCACGGCTCGTGGATGACATGTGCAGAAACTCTGGTCGGAGCCAAAATACCTGTTGACTCGTACGGCGAGCGGGGTAATATGGACGGGTTACTTGCAGAGCCCCGTGAATCTCTGTAACAACACGTACTGTACATGGAGGAGTCTAAGTGATTTCGAAATCGACTCACTACGCCAAGCAGGGCGAGGTCCAGCGCAACTGGGTTCTCGTCGACGCCGATGGTGCTGTCCTGGGCCGTCTTGCCACCCAGATCGCAATGATCCTGCGCGGTAAGAACAAGCCCCAGTTCACGCCCAACAGCGACTGCGGCGACTTCGTTGTCGTCATCAACGCCGATAAGGTCCAGCTTACCGGTAACAAGGCCGACACGAAGACCTATTATCGCCACAGCGGCTACAACGGCGGCCTCAAGGCTGAGAGCTTCCGCCAGGCTATGGAGAAGCACCCGGAGAAGGTCATCGAGCGCGCCGTTCGCGGTATGCTGCCCAAGACCACCCTCGGCCGTGCCCAGATGACCAAGCTTAAGGTCTACGCTGGTGCCGAGCATCCGCATGCTGCCCAGAACCCCACGAAGATTGAGCTGGAGGCTTAAAGATGGCTGAGAACACCGTTGTCTACCAGGGTACCGGCCGTCGTAAGAACGCCGTCGCCCGCGTCCGTCTCGTCCCCGGCACCGGCAAGGTGACCATCAACAAGCGTGATGCCGAGCAGTATTTCGGCCGTCATCAGCTCGTTGAGAACGCCCTTGCTCCCTTCAAGGTGACCGACACCGCCGGTCAGTTCGACGTTATCGCTCTGTGCGATGGCGGCGGCATCTCCGGTCAGTCCGGCGCTCTGCGCCTGGGCATCGCTCGCGCTCTTCTGAACGCTGGCGATTACCGTGCTGACCTCAAGAAGGCCGGTTTCCTTACGCGCGATGCTCGCGTGGTCGAGCGCAAGAAGTACGGCCTCAAGAAGGCCCGCCGCGCTCCCCAGTTCTCCAAGCGCTAAGGTTTTATCTCCTTTCGAGATACAATGTACAAGCGGGGCCTGCCGATTCCTCGGCGGGTCCCGCTTTTCTTTTTCGACTAGGGTGGGCGGTTGCATATCGCCTGCTAGGGAAGGAGCGATCCTATGCCCCAGAACATCTTCGGTACCGACGGCGTCCGTGGCGTCGCCAATGCCGACCTCTCGTGCGACCTCGCGTTTCGCCTGGGCCGCGCGGCGACCAAGTTCCTTGGTCCGGATATCTGCGTCGGCCGCGACACGCGTCTTTCGGGTACCATGCTCGAGAGCGCTCTGACTGCCGGCATCATGGCCGAGGGCGGCCGTCCGCACTGCTGCGGCGTCATCCCCACGCCTGCCGTGGCGCTGCTCACCGTCCAGAACGAGCTCGACGGCGGCATCGTCATCTCTGCTTCGCATAATCCGCCGGAGTTCAACGGCATCAAATTCTTTAGCCGCAAGGGTATGAAGCTTCCCGATGCGGTCGAGGAAGAGATCAGCGCCTGGGTCATGTCCGAGGAAGTCATGGCTGCCGACACGCTGCCGACCGGTGCCGGCGTGGGCCACATCATCAAGATGAAGGACGCTCGCAAGGCATACGTCGACCACGCCATCGATACGCTTGATGGCCTGAGGCTCGATGGCCTGGTCGTTGCCGTCGACTGCGGTCACGGTGCTTCCTGCCAGACTACGCCCGCCGCGCTGCAGCGCCTGGGTGCCACGGTCCATGCCATCAACACCGATTACTGCGGCACCGACATCAATGTCGAGTGCGGCTCTACGCACCTCGAGCCTCTGCGCGAGCTCGTGCTGCGCACCCATGCTGACATCGGTCTGGCCCACGACGGCGACGCCGACCGCGTACTGTTCGTGGACAGTGAGGGCAATGAGATCGACGGTGACTACATCCTGGCTATCTGCGGTTCTGACCTCGCCGCCCGCGGGAAGCTCGCCAATTCCGAGATTGTCTCGACCGTCATGTGCAACCTTGGCTTCTCCATCGCTATGAAGGAGCAGGGCTTCGAGATGGTTCAGACCGCCGTGGGCGATCGCTACGTTCTGGAGCGTATGCTCGCGGATGGCGCCGTCATCGGCGGCGAGCAGTCCGGCCACATCATCTTCCTGGAGCACAACACCACCGGTGACGGTCTGGTGACGGCTCTGCAGCTGCTGGCCGTGCTCAAGCGCACCGGTCGTACCCTCACCGATCTTGCCGGCATCATGAAGAAGTACCCGCAGGTACTCGTCAACGTGCATTCCGACAACAAGGCTGGTCTGGACGATTGCCAGCCCATCTGGGATGCCGTCGCTGCTGCCGAGAAGGAACTTGACGGCCGCGGTCGCATTCTGGTGCGTCCGAGCGGTACCGAGCCGCTGGTCCGCGTTATGGCCGAGGCCGAGACGCACGAGCTGACCCAGCGCGTTGTTGACGACATCGTCGAGGTTGTCAAGCGCGAACTTCCCTAATGGTCAAAAACGAGTGCCAAGTGGTAAACTGTTAAGGCTATTTTGGTCGATTGGTATGTCCGAGGGGGAGCATGTTCACTAAAGTCCTAAGGTCTTTTGGTATGCGTGGTCGAGTCCTTACGCTGGATGCTCCCATCTCGGGCGACGTCATTCCGTTGTCCGAGGTCAATGACCAGACATTTGCCACCGGCCTTTTGGGCCAGGGCGTGGCGATTCAGCCTACCGGCACGCGTGTGATTGCACCGGCTGATGCCAAGGTCGAGGCCATTTTTCCCACGGGACACGCTGTTGCGCTTAACACGGTCGATGGCTTGGACGTGCTCATCCACGTTGGTTTGGACACTGTTCAGCTTGAGGGCAAGCACTTTACCGTACATGCGCAAGTGGGTGACATCGTCCATAAGGGCGATGTGCTCATTGAGTTCGATCGCGAGGCAATTGCTGCCGAGGGCTATGATGTGACGGTTCCCATCTTGGTGTGCAACTCCGTTGAGTTCTCGAGTATCAAGGGCTCCGTTGGCGTGCATGTCGAAGAGATGGACCAGCTCATCGTTGCTCGCGAGCGCTAGCAAGTGCACGTGGCCATTAGCCTACAATTCAAACACGTTTACGGAGGGCGCCCTTGAAAGAGGACGCCCTCAGTGGCAAGATGGGATTTGTCCGAAGCTAAAAGGCTTCGGGTCACCGTGGACGGGCAGGGGCCTCGACGCGGCTAGACACGAGACACATACATTACGCGACCTCGCCCTGGTGGCCGCACACGTTGGTTGCGGCCGACGCGGGCCGCGGGCAAGTGCTTGTAAGGGGGGCCTTGCCTCTCTTGTACGAGAAAGGACGCGTAATGAAGATCATTAAAGCTAAAGACTACGAGGATATGAGCCGCAAGGCCGCCAATATCATCTCGGCGCAGGTTATCCTCAAGCCCGACTGTGTGCTGGGCCTTGCCACCGGCTCCACCCCGATCGGTGCCTACAAGCAGCTCGCTGCTTGGTACGAGAAGGGCGACGTCGACTTTGCCGAGGTCAGCACCTACAACCTGGACGAGTATCGCGGCCTTTCGCACGACGATCCCCAGAGCTATCACTACTTTATGCGTGAGAACTTCTTCGATCACATCAACATCGACCTGAACAACACGCATGTGCCCGACGGTTCCAACCCCGACGCCGCCGCTGCCTGCTCTGAGTACGACAAGATCGTCGCCGCCGCCGGTTACCCGGATCTGCAGCTGCTCGGCATTGGCAACAACGGCCACATCGGCTTCAACGAGCCCGATGACCACTTCTCCAAGGGCACGCACTGCGTCGACCTCACCGAGAGCACCATTCAGGCCAACAGCCGCCTGTTCGACAGCATCGACGACGTTCCCCGTCAGGCCTACACCATGGGTACCCAGACCATCATGTATGCCCGCATGATCCTGGTCGTCGCCAACGGCGAGGCCAAGGCTCAGGCCGTGCATGACATGTGCTATGGCCCGGTTACGCCCGCGTGCCCGGCTTCGATCCTGCAGCTGCACACCAACTGCGTTGTCGTTGCCGACGAGGCCGCCCTTTCGCTCTGCGAGTAGCACGAATCCTGCATCTCGACATAGCCTTGCCTAAGGCCTCCGCTTTGCGGGGGCCTTTTTGCTATCCCTTTCTGTCCACTTGACCAAAATCTTGTCGCAAGCTTGACGAATGCCGGATGCCCAACAGCTTGATTCATTCCATACCAGATTCTATGCAAAAATGCCACTAAAAGGTCGTAGACGGTAGCGGGTGCTAGGCGAGTTGAATGACATAGCTGAACCTTGTTCATCTGCGTTACACTGCCGCTTAGATGGGACAAGCTGACAAGCTCATTTACCTGCTTAAAGACCGATTAGTCGGGGGATTAATAACAATCGGCCCTCGCTGTACAAAAACTTGCCGCTTGCGTACCAAAAGACAACCTAAAACACAAGGTCGCTCTATACATAGCGCGGTTTGTATGGTCTTGCGGTTACAGTGTCCATACGGTCGAGTTGAGGAGCGGGCATGGTAAACGATTTGAGCAGTATAGACGACCTCGAGCTGATGCCGCTGGGCGGAGGCTATATGGTGCGACGCGAACGCTTGATGAATGAGCTTCTCGCCAAGGGCCGAAAGGCCGGCATCGTGGTTCTTTATGCGCCCGACGGGTTTGGGAAGACCTCGGTGCTGCTGCAGTACACCCATGAGGTTAAATGCGACCCGACGCGAGGTCCCGTGCGGATTATCGAGGCCGATCGCGCCACTGGGCGCGAGGTGTTTATGCAGCTCGAGGTGGTTACCGAAGAACTCAAAGACAAACCGCACTCCCTTATCGCGATTGATAATGTGCCAAACCTCGATCAGCACGATACCGAAGACCTCATCGACAGGATTCGCGGCCTGCGCGCCATGGGGGTAGGGGTCTTTATCTCCTGCCGTCCTTCAAATCGTCAGCTGATTCATGGGCTGGGCGATTCGGTTAAGATCAATGCGCAGATGCTCAAGGTGCATGCCTATGAGTATTCGGCGTGGGCATCGGCGTTTTCGATCAGCACATCGCTCGACTTTTATCAGCTCACGCAGGGCGTGCCCGAGCTCGTTTCGGCATTGCAGACGGGTCTGTATGGCCAAGGCGACGTAGCCGGTCTGCTCGAAAACGAGATTGTCAACGTATATGGCGCGGCACTTGTCGATCTGGCTTCGCTCGACAATAATGCACTGTTTTGCGTGGCATGTCTCATGATTTTGATGGGCGAGGGCAATATCGCAGAACTCGAGGCTTGCGGGGTGAGGCTGTCGATGGTCGACCAGTCCTACTTTGTACGCGACTACCCGATCTTTGGCTTGGATCCCGCCGAGCGGAGTTTTACGTGTCTGGGCACGGAGGATAACGGACGCTTGCGTTTGCGTAAGTTGGTGGCCGAGGTTCGCCCCGAACTTGTTCCGAGGGCGGCCCGGATTTTGCTTAAGGCGGGTAGATGCGATGCGGCGATGGGCCTGGCGGACGCCTTTTTGGACCGTGAAGCGGTCCTTGAACTTGCTGGGCAGTATGGGGTCGATCTGGCTCTGACGGGGCACGGGGCCGATATCTGCCGAGCAGCGCTGGGCACGATCGATGCCGACGATCCGGCTCCAGAGCCAACGCCTGCCGAGGCGCTTGGCGTATATCTGGCAGCGGTCAGCGTGTCCAATACAAAGCTCGCTCGCTATATGGCATCGGTTATCGAGCGCGGGGGCGAACGGGCGGCCTGCGAAATAGACCCTGTTTCATGGAGGGTGGCCCAGACACTGACGGCTGTTTGCTATGGGGACAACGGGCTTGGGCTTCCTGCGAACCTGGCCGTGCCAGAAATCGAGACATCCCATACCGCACTCGATATGCTGTCCGCGCATATCGAGGTCAAGCGCTGCCTGACCGAGCGGGGAGATGACGGCGGCGTTCTACAGCAGCTCAAAACGAGCAAGGCCTACGACTGCGAGCTCGACATCGCGGGGATTGTTATACGGGCCGATAGCATGCTGGTGGAGCTCTTTGACGGGTCGTTTGCGGGAACCGACGAGCGCGACGACGAGATGGCGGTGGTGCGGGAGGCGCTCGACGTACGTGGGCTTAAGGCGATGGCTATCTGGGTGCGCATGGTGTTGGCGGCACGGCGGCTCCTTTCCGGCCTGCCGGTAACCGACGACGCGGCGTTCAACGAGCTCGATCGTTTTGCCGTGCGCATGCGCGACAACCAGATTCAGCTGTTTGGCCTGTTGCTAGAAGGCTGGCAGTCGCTGGCAGAGGGACGGCCGGTTAATGCAAAGTTCCGTGCGGTCCAAGTACTCAAACTTGCCGAGGAGTCGATTGCGTACATGCGCGATAACGCATTGCTGTTGGAGCGCGCGGCGTATCTGCGTAACACCTCGATGGTTTCGGTGCGCGAGGAAGCGGAGCTACTCGATATAAGCCAGACGCAGGTTGGTGGAGCGGAGGCCTGGATGGTGGCGCTGCATTTGGCCTGTGCGGGCCGAGACAGCGATCTTGCGGCCTGGATGTCCATGAATCGTGCGGGGATTCTGGAGCCATCGTATCGGCTCTTTGCGCGCCTTGCCATGCATTGTCTGGGCGAGCCGGCGACCAGGATTCGCAAGAAGCTTCCCGTGCGCGAGCTGTCGCGGTACTCGCTGCGCGACGATTTGGAAGGGGAAGGCGAGCGCCTGTTCCAGGCCGGCGAGGTTGAAGCCGTTGATACCATTGACCATATCGAGATTCGCATGTTTGGTGCGTTTCGCGCCGAGCGCGACGGGTTTCCCATCACGGACAAAATGTGGCGCCGCAAGAAGGCGGCGACACTTGCCGAGCGGCTTGCGCTGGGCATGGATGCACTCGTCGATCGTGAGACGTTGGCCATGGAGCTGTGGCCCCATGCCGAGTTCAATAGCGCCCGCAACAACCTGTACTCGACGATATCGCGCTTGCGGTCGGCTTTGGGACCGACGCCGGATGGCAAGTCGTGCGTGCTCATCCAAAATGAATGCATCGGACTCAACGGCGACTACGTCAAGACCGATGTACGGCTGTTTGACCAGATAAGCCGCGAGGTTTTGGGAAATCGCACGGGTGCGCGCGGGCCCCATTTAGTTGAGCTGTGCCTTAAGATTGAGCAGCTTTATGCCGGACCGCTGTATGTTCCCAATGGCTGTAATCCCACCTACTTTTTGCGTATGCGACGCATTATGCAGTCAAAGTACATCGATTGCATGATTAAGGGAGCAAATGCCGCTCTAGAAGAAAACGATCTGCAGTCGGCGATTTGGCTGGCGGAGTCGGGTCTTCGACAGGAAACGGCGCGTGAGGATATGGTGCGCTGCGCCATGCGTGTCTACAGTGCGGCGGGGCGGAGGCGCGATATCGTCGAGCTATACAGTGGGCATATGCACCATCTGAGGGAGCAGGTCAATGGCGTGCCCGAGCCCGAGACGCGGCGTCTATACGAGCGCTTGGTGGAGGGGCGGCTCAATCGCGTGCTGGTCGAGCGATAAAAAACGGGCGCCCGAAGTACTTGGGCACCCGTATGCTTGCTATGTGTTGGTTCGCCGGATCATTGACTCTTAGACGAGCTTGATCTTCTCGATGTCCTTGCGCGAGGACTCGCGATACAGCGAGAACTTGCGGCCGATGACCTGGACGACCTCGGCGTGGCAACGCTCAGCGAGCTCTTCGGCGGCCTCGCGGGCGGAAAGACTGGAGCCATCGAGCACGGAGCACTTAACGAGCTCATGCTTCTCCAGGTAGGCGACCGTCTGCTCGACGGTGCCCTCGTTGACATCGGACTTACCGATGATGATGGCGGGGTTGAGGTGATGGGCCATGCTGCGAAGCTGCTTGACCTGGGCTCCTGTCAGTGCCATGGGTTCTCGCTTTCTATGTATGGGGCGCCCCGCGACGGGGCCTTAATCTACGTGAGCTGTCCCACGATAGCGCAGGAACGGCGCGGTGTGGAGCGCGTTTGCCCAGTTCAAAAAGAATGCGGATGCCGAGGTGATGGGCAGTGCGGGCTGTGAACGGGCTACGAGCGGGATTCAGAGACCGGTTCCCATGCAATAAACGCCCAGCGAACCTTACGGATATGGTCGAGCATATAGCGCCCCTGCGGCACGCCCTTGGAGCCCGGCTCGCCGGCATGGGGGTTTTCGATCATGTGCTGAGCGATATAGTCGCGCAGGCGGTCGATCTTATCCTCGTTGCCATGCTCGAGCATACGGGAAAAATCCGCCACGCCTGCCTCAAGGCTATCGAAGGTATCGCGACGAGGCGATTCAAAGTATGTAACCTGCGGCAACGCACCCATCTGAATGAGGATGTTGAAGGCGTACACAAAGCCATTGCTGCAGGTAACCGAGGCGCCGATAGCGTTCATCAAGTGCAGATCATAGCGCGGGCTGGAGTTAGCGACCATCGTGACAGTACAACGCCGACGAGCCGCACGGTCAAGCTTGGCAAGCGCACCTTTTAGGTCATTTGTGGTGACGGAACGACTGGCAAAGGCAACATCCACAGTCTTGGCAACCGGTCCAACCAAATCCCAGTCATCATCCCAAGCAAGCTCAAGCGGCGTAATGCGATCCTCGAGCCCATAGTACTCAATGCCAGCATCAAGCGTGCCCAACATAGCAGGGGAAAAGTCGGCTGCAATCACAGGATGCCCAGCCTGAGCAAGCGGAATAGCAATCGACCCAGCCCCACACCCCATATCAAGCACGGATTCACCAGGCTTTAACGCCAACAGCTTCATAAAGTCCCGGGCATACGGGGCAGTCTCAAGAGGTCGAAAATGTCGAGCCCGCTTATCCCATTCAAAAGAATCATCAGCCCGCCGCCGATCAGCTTGCAGACGCATCCATTCGCCATTCCAATCCGCAGAAAGCAGCTCAGATTGAATTACACCATCAGCCACGGGCCATCCCCCTCACAACAAAAAAGCGGCTCCTCCCAAAAGAAGAGCCGCAACAAGCATATATCAGAAAAAGAACTGTTCCAACGCCAAACCGCCGCACCAGCCAAGTGGTGCAGGAGCGAAGCAACTGCAACCGGGATAGAACCCAACTGAGGTCCCGTTGTGCGGGAGCCCCGGGGAGGGCAAATATATAAGGTCGATCGCGAGTTCCGCACGAGCCGGAGAGCACTTAATGTGCTCTCCGTGCGAGCCAGGACTGTCCGAGCAGGCGACCTTATATATTTGCCCTCCCCGGGGCTCCTCGCCAGTCCCCCTCAGCTAGTTCTTCAGCGAGTTCAGCGGCGCCGGGAAGCGTCCACCGCGATGGGCAAGCACAGTGCCGGCGTTGGGGTTCACCGGCATGATGGGCGCACGGCCAAACAGGCCGCCGTACTCGACGCAGTCGCCCACGCCCTTGCCGATGGCGGGAATCACGCGGACGGCCGTGGTCTTGTTGTTGATGACGCCGATGGCCATCTCGTCGGCGATGATGCCGGCGATGGTCTCGACCGGGGTGTCGCCGGGGATGGCGATCATGTCCAGGCCAACGGAGCACACGCAGGTCATGGCCTCGAGTTTCTCGAGCGAAAGCGCACCGGCTTCGACGGCGGCGATCATGCCGGCGTCCTCGGACACGGGGATGAAAGCGCCCGAAAGACCGCCCACGCTGGAACTGGCCATGACGCCGCCCTTCTTGACGGCATCGTTGAGCATGGCGAGCGCGCAGGTCGTGCCGGGGCCACCGCAGGTGCCCACGCCGATGATCTCGAGGATGCGAGCGACGGAGTCGCCGATGGCAGGCGTAGGTGCCAGCGAAAGGTCGACAATGCCCTTCTCGACACCCAGACGATGGGCGGCCTCGCGGCTCATGAGCTCACCGGCACGGGTGATCTTAAAGGCGGTCTGCTTAATCTTCTCGGCGACTTCCATCATCGATGCAGAATCGGGCAGCTTCTCCAGGGCTGCTGCCATAACGCCGGGGCCCGAGACGCCTACGTTGATGACGGCGTCGGCCTCGCCACCGCCGTGGACGGCGCCCGCCATAAACGGTGAGTCCTCGACCATATTGGCAAAGCAGACAAACTTGGAAGCGCCGACGGAGTCCTGGTCGGCCGTGAGCTTAGCGGCGTCGATGATGGTCTGGGCGGCCATAAGCACGGCGTCCATGTTGATACCGGCGCGCAGGCTGGCGACGTTGACGCTGGAGCAGACGCGGCTCGTGGTGGCGAGCGCCTGGGGGATGGACTGGATAACGCGGCGGTCGGCATCGCCGATGCCCTTCTGGACGAGCGCGGAGAAGCCGCCCAGGTAATCGATGCCGAGCGTCTCGGCCGCGCGGTCGAGGGCATGCGCGATGGGGGTGAGGTCCTCATCCTTGCAACACGCGGCGATCTGCGCCACCGGGGTGACGGAAACGCGCTTGTTGACGATGGGGATACCGTACTCGCGCTCGAGGTTCTCGGCGGTCTCGACCAGATGCTCAGCCGTGTGCGTCACGTGGTCGTAGATCTTCGTGCACATGCGGTCGAGGTTCTCGTCACCGCAACCCATGAGCGAAACACCCATAGTGATGGTCCTGATGTCGAGGTTCTGTTCCTCAACCATGCCGCGGGTTTCCGCGATTTCTGCGGGCGTGATCGCCATCCTTGCGCTCCTATCTGCCAAAACGAGCATAGTCTTTTCTATTCTAACGTGCCGCACGTGCCAAGTGGCGCATGCGACACGTTTTGGTGCTCGGTTGTTTCCGTTGTGTTACTGCCCAAAGACCTCTTCGGCGATGCGCGCGCTTTCGGCGGCATCCTTGGCGTAGTAGTCCGCGCCGATCTGCTTGGCGTATTCGGGGGTGAGCACGGCGCCGCCTACGATGATCTTGACGCCCGGCACCTCGGCATGGAGCAGCTTGATGGTCTCCTCCATGGCGACGACGGTGGTGGTCATAAGCGCCGAGAGGCCGACGAGCTTAATGTCACGCTCCCGCACGGTCTTGAGCACCTCTTGCGGGTCGACATCGCGGCCTAGGTCAAAGACGGTGTAGCCGTAGTTGTCGAGCAGCATCTTGACGATGTTCTTGCCGATATCGTGGATGTCGCCCTTGACGGTGGCCACGCAGATCTTGCCCTTGTCGGCGATCTCGCCGGCGGGCATCAGGCGCTTGATGGTGTCGAAGCCCACGCGTGCGGCTTCGGCCGAGGCCATGAGTTGCGGCAAGAAGAACTTGCCCTGGTCAAAGAGGACGCCCACCTCGTCGAGGGCGGGGATAAAGTGGTTGTTGATAAGGTCCATGGCGTCGTGGTCTGCCAGCAGACGCTCGGTCTCGGCAGCGATCTCGCCTTTGCGGCCCGAGACGACCATGCGACGAATCGGGTCGTCGTTGCCGTCGGTGCCGGCGGTGCCGGCAGCGGGCACGGTGTCGGTCGATGCGGCCTGAGCTGCTGCCGGGTTGGCGGCGATCTTATACGGATCGGTCCAGCCGGCATAGCGCTCGATGTATCCGGTCGAGCCCTCGTCCTCAACGCTCAGGACGCGATAGCTGTAGACGGTGTCCATAAAGCGCTTGGAGCCCGGGTTCATGATGGGGGCATCGAGGCCCGCGCCAAAGGCGGCGGCCAAAAAGACCGAGCCCAGCAGCGGGCGGGCAGGCAGACCAAAGCTGATGTTCGACACGCCGAGCGCGCATTTGACGCCCAGGCGCTCCTTGCACAGGGACATGGCGCGCAGGATCTGCTCGGCCTGGCGTTGATTGGTCGAGGCGGTCATGACCAGGCAGTCGATGAGGATACGGTCCGGGCCAATGCCGTAGCGGGCAGCCTCGGCCACGATGCGCTCGGCGATGGCAAAGCGGGCCTCGGCGGTATCGGGGATGCCGCCTTCGTCGAGCGTAAGGCCGACAACGTTGGTGCCGTAGTGGGCGACCAGCGGGAAGATCTCGTCCATGATCTGCTGCTTGCCGTTGACCGAGTTGATGATGGGCTTGCCGGCGTAGCGACGTACGGCGGCCTCGACGGCGGCGGGGTCGGTGGAGTCGATCTGCAGCGGCAGCAGCGTGGAGCCTTGGAGCTGCTCGGTGGCCTGTTGGATAATCTTGACCTCGTCGATCTCGGGCAGGCCCACGTTGACGTCCAGGATGTCGGCGCCCTGCTCCTGCTGGCTGATGCCCTGGCTCACGACGTAGTCCAGGTCGCCGTCGCGCAGGGCTTGCTGCAGGCGCTTTTTGCCGGTGGGATTGATGCGCTCGCCGATGACGGCGATCTTGTGACCGTCACAGGGAAGGTCCACGACCGTCTGGGCGCTCGTGACCGACATGCTGGGCTTGCGGTGGTGCGGGCTGGGCGTGTGGTTATCGATAAGCGTGCGCAAGGCGGCCATGTGCGCCGGCGTGGTGCCGCAGCAGCCGCCCACGACGCTCACGCCGTCCTCAATCATGCCGGCGACGGCCTCGGCGTATTCGGGTGCCTGGATGTCAAAGACGGTATTGCCGTCATCGTCCACGCGGGGCAGTCCCGCATTGGCCTGCACCATAACGGGCTTGTCGGTGACGGTGAGCATGCGAGCGGCGAGTCCTCGGAGCTCGGCCGGGCCCTGGCTGCAGTTGATGCCCAAAACGTCGGCGCCGATGGCGTCGAGGGTGATGGCGGCGACCTCGGGGCTCGTGCCCAAGAAGGTGCGGCCGTCTTCCTCAAAGGTCATGGTGGCAAAGACGGGCAGGTCGGAGTTCTCGCGGCAGGCGAGGACCGCCGCCTTGATCTCGGCAAGGTCAGTCATGGTCTCGATAATAAAGAGGTCCACGCCCGCATCGACGCCGGCACGCACTTCCTCGGCAAAGAGGTCGTAGGCCTCGTCGAAGCTCAGGGTACCCAGGGGGCGCAGCAGCGCGCCGATGGGGCCGATATCGCCGGCGACGTAGTGGGCACCGGCTGCGCGGGCGCAGGCGACAGCGGCGGCAAAGACATCTGCCACGGTGGCGGTACCGTCGAGCTTGTGGGCGTTGGCGCCAAAGGTGTTGGCGGTGATCACGTCGCAGCCGGCCTCGACGTACTGTCGCTGAATGTCGGTAATGACCTGGGGCTCCTCAAAGTTGAGCAGCTCGGGCAGGGCTCCGGCCTTCATGCCGGCCGCCTGCAGCATGGTGCCCATGCCGCCGTCGAACAGCAGGTGTCCCGTGCCCTCGATGGCGGCGCGCAGGCGATCGTCCTTAACGCGAAGGTCGTCGATCGTGCGCGTCTTGTATGCAGCCCCGTTGCGGCGCGCAGCATCAACAGGCGCCGCCAGCGCGGCACCGTCCAGATCATGAGTGATAAGTATGTTTGAGCTATTCGCCATGTGCGTCCATTTCGTCTAGAGCCCACTGAGGAATTTCTATTTGAAGGGATTTGTCGGGCTCGATATCTTCGATTCGCTTGTTGTAGTGGGCAAGAAGCCGTGCGACATTTAATCGAATTAGGTCTCGCTTGTAGAACGATAATTCTTCAATATTGATGCCGATAAACGATTCGAGCGCGATAACCTGTACGCGATTGCCGAGTCCCTCACTTTCGAACAGTCCGTAAGCGAAGGAAACTTTATCGTGGGGGACAACGACGATGGGCCGAATGCCATTTCGAATGTTATCTCGGCATCGATCGGTCAATTTGGCCATTGGCGATACAGTCACGTGAAATGCAGCATCATTGATTTGGAAATCGCCAGAACGGTCTGTTTGCTGGTCGGCAGCGTTTGAGTTGTCCTTTCCGATTTCTATGGTTGGAAATAACATCTCTAGTTTTGCGCCTACCAGGTGCTGTGCGACGGTACCCGTTGGCTTATCGGACCGTAGGCTTGCTTCGGCTAGGATATCATCGACAATGACAGAAATTGGTTTTTGAAGATCGATTTCGACTTTGATTCTCTGCCGGTTAAAGAAATCGACCTGGATTCGCTCGACGAAGAAATTGGCGATTGCATTCGCAGCTTCAAGACGAGCGTCTTCGCAAGTGTCACTGGGTAGGGCAGAGTTGATAATTGTGGCAAGCTCAAGCGCCATCGGGAGTGTGCCGCGTGAGGTTCTGCCGCCCTCTGATGCGAAGGCACGCGTTTCCCCATGTCTGGCTAAAACTGTTTTGATGCATGCTCCACTTAGGCCTCGTACTTGGCTCCCCTTGTCCGATTGCACATAATCGTCGGTGAGCGGAAAACGGTTTTGCAACAGCTCGCTTATGCCTATGCCAACCGCCATGACGTTACGGTTGACATTGCCTCGCTTGCTGCGTTTGGATTCGTACCAGAGTTCAATGGCATCCAAGATATCTTTATCGGGCTCGTTCAAGGAGCAATTGGTCATTTCCATTATTGTTCACTCCGTTCCTTGAAGACATAAGCGCGGGTTTGACTGCATTTTTTATAAGCCAAGTGACAACTGGCACGGCAACTGCATCGCCGAATGCGTAGCGAATCTGAGCATCCGAGAAGCCGCTAAACTGACATGAGTCAGCACCTTGGAGACGGGCATATTCGGTTCCAGTCATCCAGCGAACTTTTATCTTTCCGTTTTCGCATATAACGACTGCCTGTCTTGATGAGCCGCCGCGAGCCGTTCTTAGACATCCGGCAATTTCTTCTTCACGGATTTCCCAGCGCACAACGCCTGATCGCGTGCGACGGTAAGCAGTGCGAACAGTTTTTTCTTTGGCATTTAAGAAGCGCTGAAGGCGCTCTGCTTGATGCGGTGCAAGCGAGTCGATAAATGCTTGTACTTGGTTTTTGTTCCACCAACGCTTGTCGCCCTCGGGAATATCTTCAACAACCGTTGCAAGGCCCGTCATGCGAAGTGGGCTCGGCTCGTTTAGGTGAGAGACGTGCGTAATGAGTGAAGGGTCGGAGTGAATCCAGGAGACCTTTTCAGGTCGAAGCGAGGAATCGAGTCGGCTGTTGGGAAGAGGGTCTTTTAATCCGACGACAAACATGCGGGGGCGTGACTGGGGAAGCCAGTGCCGTGCATCGATAAAATAAGCGTCGCATGAATAGCCTAAACGATTAAATTCCTGGCAAACGAGTCTAAAGTCATCACTGTTATTAGACGTGGCAAGGCCGATGACGTTTTCGAGAACAAGTGCCCGCGGGGCACGATCGCTCATTCCTTCGATGGCCTTAATAAAGCCAAAGAACGCACTGGACTCTTTGCCAGAGATAAGTCCCTCCCTGTTTCCCGCGAGAGATAAGTTTGTGCAAGGGCTTGACGCCCATGCGATGTCGGCTTGGGGTATTAGGTCGGGGTCGAGTGTGTGGACATCCTGCTCGACTAGATGCTCATCGCCCCAGCACTGGCTGTACATGGCGCATTTAGTACGGTCTATGTCATTTGCCCAGATTGTTTTGATTCCGGCTTTTGCCATGCCGGCACGAGCCAAGCCAATGCCTGAAAAAAACTCAAGCGCGGTTAGTTGTGGCGAGAACTGCAGAATGTTGTGCATGTACTGGCTTTCAGATAGTTGTTATTTGGCATCTTATGGTACTTGTTTGTGAGGACATCCGCTTACTTACGGATGAGATTCCCTCGATACCGTGCCATCAATTGACATTTTATTCAGAATGCGAATAGCAGGTGGTGTGGGCGGCGCGGAAGCGGCAGTGCTCACGCATGCGGCAGATATTGCAGGTGGGGCGGCTCTGGGCGTCGTGGACCCCGCCGTCAAACAGACCGATCACCGCGGTCACGCTCTTGGTGGGCATGAGCAGGCTGGTGGGGGTGACGGTAAGTCCAATGAGGCGCGTGGCGTTGAGTGCATCCACGATTGAGCGCTGGGCCGAGAGCGGGCAGTCGCCATAGCCGGGACTAAAGCGCCAGTTACCGGCGAGCCCGTGTGCAGCGGCCGCAGCCTTGACCTGCTGGTCCATCTGCTCGATGGCGGCTTCTACATAGGCAGAGCATGCGGCGTCGAGCACGGCGCCTTCCAGAGGCTGCTGGGCTCCCGTGGTACGCAGACGACGCTCGGCGTCCATGCCGAGGGTGCAGGCCATGAGCGCCGCCAGGCGGGCGTCCTTAAGGTGGCGATAGATATCACGACCCCGCAGCTCAACATTGGTGCCAACCAAGCGGATGCAGGGCTCGCCCTGCTCGTCGACGCCCGTGGCATCGACGGCAAACACGCGTCGCACGCCGCGGGGCTCGATATCCAGCTCCAGACGCTCAACGACAAGCTCAATTCGACGTGACAGCTCGGGCTCAATCTGCTGGCCGCCGTAGCCCAGATACCGCAGCATCTCGGCACGGTCGACACGAGGGTGGTGGGCAGCGTCGATACGGTAAAGCGCCGGCGACGCAAGGTCGGCCGGCACTTCTGCAACGGTTGTATCGACGTGCGGTTTTTCCATTACCCCAGGCGCTCCATAATGGTCGCGGCGATTGCAGGACGGTTCATAGTGTACAGGTGCAGACCGTCGGCACCGTGCTCCTTAAGGTCGCAAAGCTGACGAGCAGCATAATCTACACCGGCAGCCTGCAGGCTCTCGGGGTCGTTCTCGTACTTGGCGAGGATCTTGATGACGGGGGAGGGCAGCGACGCACCGCACATAAAGACCATGCGGCTGATCTGCGACTTGCCCATAAACGGCATGATGCCCGCGGTAATGGGCACGGTGATGCCGGCCCTGTCGGCAAGCTCGCGGAAGCGATAGAAGCACTCGTTATCAAAGAAGAGCTGTGTCACAAAGAAGCTTGCGCCGGCATCTTGCTTTTGCTTGAGGTGCTCGACCGAGAGGTTGAGATCCTCGCAGGCAATGTGGCCCTCGGGGTAGGCTGCGGCGCCCACGCAAAAGCCGGCGTTGACGAGCTCGGGGATGAGGTCACGGGCGTAGGCGTAGTCGGAGGCGGGCTTGTCGTCCTCAGTCGCGCCAGCGGGCAGGTCGCCGCGCAGGGCCAGCACGTTTTCCACGCTGGCCGAGCGATACTCGTCAATCTTGGCGGCGATATCGGCATGTGTGCGGCCAACGCAGGTGAGGTGCGCTACCGAGGGCGTATCGAATTCGCTCGTAATCATATGTGCAATGGGGGCGGTGGTGGCACCGTTACCCGAGCCGCCAGCGGAACAAGTGACCGAGACAAAGCTCGGTGAAAGCTTGCACAGGTTGCCTGCCACCTCGCGAGCCGTATCGAGGGTAAGCTCACCCTTGGGCGGGAACATCTCAAACGAAATGGGCGTGGTGCCTTGGGATGCTGCCTGCTTAAAAACCTCGTCGACGCGCATATCGTGCTCCTTTAGATATTTAGTGCGATGTGTTGTAAGGATTCTACAGCACCGCTGTGCCACGGTGGAGTTTTACTCGCGATTTAGGGATACCAATCAAAGATGCCTTGCTATCGGCATTGCCTATAGCAGAGCGGTCAATGTAGGAAAGGGCTATATTGAATGGTATCTGATGCGAAATGCCAGTTAATAAAGCCCCATCCCAAATTGACTACCCTTAAACTATGGGGAGAGGTCTGCAATTTATACAGTTGATTGGCCATTAAGGGCGGCAGCGCCGCTGTGATGCGGTAACCTCATTGATTGGTTTCGCGACAGCAACATAACGGTAATGTCGCGGAAACACGGCGAGTCTAAGCTATGACTCGTTCGTTAGTAATCAACACCGCATCTCACGCGGTGCCGATACGAAGGGAGTTCCGTATGGCCGATCTTACTGACCGCTTCGGGACCATGGTGTTCTCTGAGGAAGTCATGAAGGACTACCTCCCCAAGGACATTTGGAAGCGCCTTGCTGCAACCCTCGAGGACGGTGAGCCGCTCGACCTGGATGTGGCCAACGCCGTTGCCCACGCCATGAAGGTCTGGGCCATCTCCAAGGGCGCGACGCACTACGCGCACTGGTTCCAGCCGCTTTCGGGTATTACTTCCGAGAAGCACGACAGCTTCCTCGAGCCCAACCACGACGGCACCGCCATTACCAAGTTTACGGGCAAGAACCTCATCCAGGGCGAGCCGGACGCCTCCAGCTTCCCCAACGGCGGTCTGCGTGCCACCTTCGAGGCCCGTGGCTACACCGCTTGGGATCCCACCAGCCCCGCCTTTATCAAGGACGACGTCCTGTGCATCCCCACGGCTTTCTGCTCCTACACGGGCGAGGCCCTGGACAAGAAGACCCCGCTGCTGCGCTCCATGACTGCGCTCTCGCGTGAGTCTAAGCGTGTTCTGGCGCTGTTCGGCAAGACCCCCAAGAAGGTCGTTCCTTCCGTTGGCGACGAGCAGGAGTACTTCTTGATCAAGAAGGACGCCTACCGCAAGCGCAAGGACCTGGTCATCACCGGCCGCACGCTCTTTGGCGCCGCTCCCTGCAAGGGCCAGGAGCTCGAGGAGCACTACTTTGGCGCAATCCGCCCCACCGTCTCGTCCTATATGAAGGACCTGGACAACGAGCTGTGGGCGCTCGGCATTCCCGCCAAGACCAAGCACAACGAGGTTGCCCCCTGCCAGCATGAGCTCGCCCCTGTCTATGGCGAGGTCAACGAGGCCATCGACCAGAACCTGGTTATGATGGAGAAGATGAAGCTCATCGCCTCCCGCCACGATCTGGTCTGCCTGCTGCACGAGAAGCCGTTCGAGGGCATCAACGGTTCGGGCAAGCACAACAACTGGTCGCTCGGCACCGAGTCCGAGAATCTGCTCGATCCGGGCGACACCCCGCTCGACAACCTGCAGTTCATCGTCTTCCTCACTGCGGTGATCGAGGCCGTCGATAACTATCAGGAGCTCCTGCGCGCCTCCGTCGCCTCGGCCGGCAACGACCATCGTCTGGGCGCCAACGAGGCTCCTCCGGCGATTATGTCCATCTTCCTGGGCGACCAGCTTACCGAGGTCGTCGAGAAGATCATCGATGGCAAGGCTTCCGTCCATGCCACGCGCGGCGTGCTCGACCTGGGCGCCGATACCCTGCCCAAGCTGATGCAGGACAACACCGACCGCAACCGTACCTCCCCGTTCGCCTTCACCGGCAACAAGTTCGAGTTCCGTGCCTGCGGCTCCGAGCAGAACGTCTCCGACTCCAACCTGGTGCTCGATGCTGCCGTGGCCAAGTCGCTCAAGTCTTTCGCCGACGCACTCGAGGGTACGCCCGAGGATAAGTTCCAGGACGCCGCGCTCGAGTACTGCAAGAAGGTGCTGACCGATCACCAGCGCATCCTGTTCTCCGGCGACGGTTACTCCGACGAGTGGCCCATCGAGGCCGAGAAGCGCGGCCTTGCCAACAACAAGACCACGGCCGACGCTCTTCCCGCCTTTGTTTCCGATAAGGCCATTGCGCTCTTTGAGGAGACGGGCGTCCTGACCAAGGCCGAGGCCCAGTGCCGCTATGACTGCAAGCTCGAGAAGTACAACAAGCTCATGAACATCGAGGCTACCACGATGGTTCGCGAGGCGCGTCGTACCTATCGCCCGGTCATTACCGCCTATGCCACCAAGGTCGCTAAGGGCCTTGAGACTATTCGTGCCGCCGGTGCTGAGGCCGCCATGCAGTGCGAGCAGAACACGCTCAACAAGCTCTGCAATGGTATCACCGCCATCAACGACTCCATTAAGGCGCTCGACGCCGTGCATCAGAAGGCCGAGGCTCTCGATGGCCAGGAGCAGGCCAACGTGTATGCACACGAGGTCGTTCCCGCTATGGATACGCTGCGCGCCGCCGTGGATGCCATGGAGGAGATCGTGGCCGCCGACTACTGGCCGGTTCCGACCTACGACGACATCCTGTTCTACGTGTAGAGCGTAACTGACATATCGTCACGGTATTGAGCCGGGGTCCGCATCGCGCGGGGCCCGGCTATTTGTTTGCGAAGGACGCTTTGGATCCCGCTTTGCAACTGATTCGCCCACGCAATAAGGGGTCGTGGGCAAAAAACGTCAAATATGAGTACTGTCACAAGCCCTGTAGCATTATCTTTTTGCAAAATATGCAGTGTTACGCAACATATATCCAAGTACTTAGCTGATAAATGCCTGCAATTCCTCCGCCGTAGGACGCCTTGTGTCCAAATCGCCTTCTGATGGCATGAAATCGCTGTTACTAAATTGGTAACAGTACTCATATTTGCTATTTTTTGTCCACGGGCCCTTGGATGACAGTGTGATTTTATGCCTTCGGGGTTCGAATCCCGGCGTATGGGTAGCAAAAAGCCCGTCACCGAATTGGTAACGGGCTTCTCAGATTCTGTGGTGCCCCCAGCGGGATTCGAACCCGCGATATCCACCTTGAAAGGGTGGCGTCCTTGGCCGCTAGACGATGGGGACAGCGGGAAAGAGTATAGCAGACTTTTTTGCCGGCGCGTATATCGTTGGCAAACTGGAAAACCACCACAAAGGTACCTGTCCCCTTTGTGGTGGTGGGGTGCTAGGGGAGGAGCTTCATGGTGGCGTCGTGGGCGGCGCGCTCGTAGGTGTCGTCGAGGGGCTTGAGCGGCAGCAGGGCTGTGGCCTGCGCATCGCCGCGGCGCTCGAGGGCGTGCGCGATCAGCCAGTCGGCGAGTTCGGGGTTTTTGGGCAGCGCCGGCCCGTGCAGGTACGTGCCGATCACGCCCTTGTAGATCAGACCCTCAAAGCCGTCGTCGCCGTTGTTGCCGGTGCCAGTGACGACGGACGTTCCGAGCGGCGTGGCATCGGCGTCCAAAAGCGTGCGGCCGCCGTGGTTCTCGAATCCGACAAAGGGCTCGGGTGCCAGGTCGGTCTTGACGGCGACGTTGCCGATCAGGCGGTCGGAGCCGCGCACAGTCTCGGCGGCAATGACGCCCAGACCCTCAATGCGATCGTCGCCCATGTAGTACGAACGGCCGAGCAGCTGATAGCCGCCACAGATAGCAAGCAGTGTGCCGCCGTCCTCAACATAGGCCGCGACCTTGTCTTTTTGAGCGAGCAGTTCGTGTGCCACGGCCAGCTGGTCGCGATCGGAGCCGCCGCCCATCATGACGATATCGGCATCGGTGAGATTGAGCGACTCGCCCATGCGGACCTCGTCCACGCGCACGGGAATGCCGCGCCAGGCGCAGCGGCGCTCGAGGGCGATGACATTGCCGCCGTCGGCGTAGAGGTTGAGGGCATCGGGGTACAGATAGACGATACGCAGGGGGCGCGAAAGCTCGACCGGCGCAATATCGGTGGGGACAGCGCTGCCATCGGCGCGCGTTACGGCGTGGGAGGCTACCGAGTTCGTATCGGTGCCTTTGAGTCCGTCGAGTTCCTTGACCAGCGGCGGAAAGGCCGTGTAGTTGGCGACGGCATAGAAAGTGTCGCCGGCGGCCTCGTCTGCCACGGCACCAATCGCCTGCTCGACATTCGAGATAATCGTGGCATCGATGCCGGCGTACTTGAGGCGCACCTGCATGTCGTGCGCGCGCGTGCCGCCGGCAAAGGCGACAAGACCCGGCGTGTCGGCGATGCGCTCGAAGTCGACGTCGTAGATCCACGATACATCGTGGCCGTCAGCATCGTTGTCATTGAGGAAGAAAGCGCAGAGTCTGCCGCCTGCCGTCTTGATGGACTGGATTTGTCGATCGAAGCCTACGGGATTCTTTGCCAGGTTTGCCTCGACGGTGCGGCCGGCAATATCCCAGCGGCCCATGCGTCCGCCGGCGGGGACGTAGGCATCGAGCGTGGGCTGCAGATGTGCCGCGTCCACGCCCAGCTCGCGCGCCGCAAAGAAGGCGGCGGCAACGTTATAGACCATGTACAGGCCGTTGTAGCGTGTGGCGATGTGTGCAGCAGCAGCGTCGGGCGCAGGTCCAAAGACCAGGTCAAAGCCGTAGCCGTCGCAGCCGAGCTCCACGCCCGTCACGCGACGGACCAGCGCGGGACGCTCCCATCCGCACGAAGGACAATGATAGGCTCCGAGCTGGCCGTACTGCACGTAGTCATACTCCAGCGGCGCGTTGCACTGCGAGCAAAAACGCGAGTCGCTAATGCGATCGGACTCGGTGCCCGTGGCGCCGTCGATGCCAAAGGCGATGCCCGTGTTGGGGACGCGTGCGGCGATCGAGGCGCACAGCGGATCGTCGGCGTTGTAGATGAGCGTTGTCGTCGGAGAGAGCTCCAACGCATGGGCGATGACGTCTTGGGTATGGTCAATCTCGCCGTAGCGGTCTAGCTGGTCGCGGAACAGGTTGAGCAGCACAAAGTACGTCGGTTTGAGCTTGGGCAGAACGCGTACGGTGTAGAGCTCGTCGCACTCAAAAACGCCCACGCGCTTGCCGCTGCTGGTGTGCTTAAGGCCGCCGCGGGCCTCGAGCAGAGCACCCACCACACCAGGCTCCATATTGTTGCCGGCACGGTTGCACACCACGGTAGCGCCGCTGGCAGCAACGGCGTCAGCGATGAGGTTGGAGGTGGTGGTCTTGCCATTAGTACCGGTAATCACTACGCTGCGGTCGACAAGGCCGGCGAGGTCGCTCAGCAACTCGGGGTCGATCTTCATGGCGATGCGGCCGGGAAGCACGCCACCCTGGCGTTTGAGGACAGAGCGCAGTCCCCAGCGGGCGATATCGCTCGAGGTGCAGGCGAGAGATGAGCGGAGGTTCATGAAGCCGTTCCTAACATAGATGACATGGTCGGGGCGATCGCGTCGCTAAAAGCCGTAGCGGCGCGCAAATTCCTGGGCAAGCTGCGATACATCTTCGCAGGCGTTGGCCCAGGGGGCAAAGTCTGGGGTGTCCGAGATAATGCCGTCGGCTTCCCAAACCGCCTGGTGCGAGAGGTCCCAGGGGTCGCGCGGCTCGGGTCGGCAGGGAAGATACGGCGTCTGGTACATGGGATTCAGCAAGAAGAACGCGCCACCCTCGCAACGGTTAGCGAACTCACGCAGCGCGCGCGTCGCCGGGCGCATCTTGTTTGTTTTGAACAGCAAGATCGTGCGGGCGAGCAGGTACCAAGGAGAGTTTTCGAGTGCGTCTGCCCCCACCTGTTCCTCGAGCTGGTGGGCCAGGGCAAAAAAGCCGTCCTGGTCTTCCAGGCGAGCGAGGGCGAGCAACACGGTGCCGGCAGCTCGGGTGGGATAGCCTTCTGCCTTAAGGACGCGGCGGGCGTAGTTGGCAGCAGCGCGGTAGCGGGCGCTCGCCATGCACAGCTGCGAGATGGCCTCGAGTGTGTGAAGCCATCCGATAAGAGCCGGCTCGCTCACGGTAAGGTCTGCTGCGGTGACACCGTCGGCCAAAACATTATTGGCCCAGTAGTGTGGGGCCTCCATATCGAACCCGGGCACGCTTTGCTGAAGGTAATCGGCCGTGGTCGCCTCGAGCTTCATCAGGTCGCCCAGGCAGGCGTCAACGGGCGTGTCGGCCAGGATGATGGCGAGCAGCTGCGCGTCGACGGCCAGTGCATCGACGCGGACAATCTTGAGCAGCTCATCGCGCATGTCGTCGAACAGACGATTGCGCGTCTGCTCGAACTCCTCGTCGCTGCCCATGTCCTCGATGCGATGGAGCTCGTCGAGCAGGTGGCGATGAACGCCGGCATAGGACAGCAGTGCCTGGGCATGCTCGGCCTGCGCATACTTTTGAGGATTCGCGCTAATGTCGTTATGGACAAGCTCGCGTGCTGCATCGGTGAGCTCGGGGTGCGACGCCAGATAGGTGCGCTCCAGGTAGGCGGGGATGTAGACGCTCGGATCCATTAGAGGTCCCCTCCCTTAAATGGAAGCCCCTGCTCGGCCGCGCGCAGGATGCGCTCGTCGATCTGGGAACGCACGATGTCGTTGGTGGCGATCCAGGCGGCAAAGCTGGCGTTGTCGGGGGCGCCCAGGCCCTCCTGCAGTACCGGCGTCGCCTCGGACAGCGCAAGGACAAGCTCGTCGGTGGAGCCTGCACCCACGTTGACGCGGGCATAGACGCCATCGGGAAACTCGGTTTGGAAGTAGAGCGCCTCGGCTGCGTGCGGACACGAGCGCGCAAGGATGCGCAAGTAGTGCTCGGCGCCCTCGTAGTCCAGCTCGCGCCAAGCAGCGCTCATCAGCGCGATGAGCGTCCATGGGTCCAAGTCACGCTCCGCATCTTTGGGGCGGCGGCGCAGCGGGGTATTCGCGAGGTACGGCACGGAGTGAGCGGAGCGAAAGCGCTTGAGCTCCTCGGCGGGGTATTCGAGTTTTGCCATGGCGAGCATCGCGGTGTGGCGGACACCAGCGGGGTCGTTGGGCGCAAAGTCCAAGCTGCGATTTGCGGCTTCGAGCGACATGCGATAGCGGCCGCTAATGAGGGCGCGCGATGCCAAGGCGGCAAGCCAGCGCAGATAGGGGCGGCGCGTGAGGTCGCCAGCGGCCTCGCGCTCGTAGGGGTCCTGAGCCGAGGCGATCTTGAGCGCCAGGTCATGCTCGACTTCATCGCACTTGGACACCAGGTACTGTACGTATTCCTCGTTGGATTCGGCGGTGAGCGCCGTCAGCATGCGCTGGGCATCCCAGTTGGCCGGATCGAGCGCGGCTGCCTCGCGGAGCATGTTCTCGGCTGCGGCTTCTTCTTGCTCTGCCTGGGCGTCGTCGGGGATAAAGGGGATGCGGTAGTCGACAGCCTCGACCACCTTGGCAATGAGGTGCCCGGCGCGGTCGCGGTCGTGCACGATGAGCGGTGCAGGGTTGCGGGTGAATTGTTCCATCAGACGCTCTACGGCGGCACCGTCGGTGAGTGGGATATTGTCGCGGCGCAAGGCCTCAAGAACGAGGCGATGGCAATCCTCTTGAATGGGATCGAATGCCATTGGGCCTCCTTTGCTGCGGTTAGGGTTCAAATATCTCTATATAAGGTTCTAGTTTACCCGCATGTGGCACACCGGGGGTGCCGCACTTGGACTTGCACCTTTGCACCACGAAGACGGATGTCGCACAAATGTCGGCACCTTGGACGACCGAGTGGTATCACGGTGCCGCAAACGGTCGATTTTTGGCGGCGAACGGTGCATATTTTGGAGGGGCACCGTCCCGCCCGGGATATGTAGCCAACCTTGATAAAACGTTTGCCCAGCTTGGGAGTATGAATGCCGCACAAGAGTCTTCAGGGATAGAAAAAACGTTTCATCATTGGCGGCTTTAGGTGAATAACTGACCAACCAGAACGGTAAAATAGTGTTTGTCTGAGCGTTGAGACGTTTAGACATCGCGCATTGTCATCGCCGGCAACGCGCAAACCGGTCCTAACGGAGCCAATTGGGTGCTCCGTTATATACGCAAGTCTAAGAGGGGCTTGTTTAGGAGGCACAGTATGGGACGTTTTACCAATCCTCGCGATCTGTACTTTGGTGAGGGCGCTCGCCACGAGGTGAAGAACCTCAAGGGCAAGAAGGCCATCATCGTTTCTGGCGGCAGCTCTATGCGCCGTGGCGGGTTCCTGCAGGACGTTGAGGCCGACCTCAAAGAGGGCGGTTTCGAGGTCAAGCTGTTCGAGGGCGTCGAGTCCGACCCGTCCATCGAGACGGTCATGAAGGGCGCCGAGGCCATGCGCGAGTTCGAGCCCGACTGGATTATCGCCATCGGCGGCGGCTCTCCCATCGATGCCGCTAAGGCCATGTGGGTCTTCTACGAGTATCCCGAGGAGTCCTTCGATAACATCATCCAGCCGTTCAGCTTCCCCGAGCTGCGTCAGAAGGCTCATTTCTGCGCCATCTCCTCTACCTCCGGTACCGCTACCGAGGTCACCGCGTTCTCCGTCATTACCGACTACGCCAAGGGCATCAAGTACCCGCTTGCCGACTTCAACATCACCCCTGATGTCGCCATCGTCGACCCCGAGCTCACCTACACCATGCCCGCCAAGCTGTGCGCTCACACCGGCATGGATGCTCTGACCCACTGCATGGAGGCCTACGTTTCTACCTTCGCCTCTATGTTCACCGACGCCAACGCCCTGCACGGCATCCGCGAGATCGTCGAGTGGCTGCCCAAGTCCTATGCTGGCGACCATGAGGCCCGTCAGCACATGCACGAGGCTCAGTGCATCGCCGGTATCGCCTTCTCCTCGGGCCTGCTCGGCATCGTTCACTCCATGGCTCACAAGACCGGTGCAGCCTTTGAGAACGGCCACATCATCCACGGTGCCGCTAACGCCATGTACCTGGGCAAGGTCATCCAGTGGAACTCCAAGGATCCCCGTGCTGCCGAGCGTTACGCTTACGTGGCCAAGGAGATCCTGCACCTTCCCGGCGAGACCAACGAGGAGCTTATCGCTGCGCTCGTCCAGAAGATTCGCGACCTCAACGACCAGCTCAACATTCCGCAGTCCATCAAGGATTACGCGAATGGCGGCGTGAAGGTCGACGCCGAGAACCCGCAGATGGTCTCCGAGGAGGAGTTCCTCGCGAAGCTCCCCGAGATCGCCGCGAACGCCGAGCAGGACGCCTGCACGCCCGAGAACCCGCGTGAGACCAAGGCTGCCGACTTCGAGAAGATCCTCAAGGCCTGCTACTACGACACCGACATCGATTTCTAATCGACTCTTGTTATCGTAACGAGGGGCTCCGCACGTATCTGTACGGAGCCCCTTTCTTTTTTAGAGAATGGGATAGTTATGGCTGCAATTTTCAATAGCCCCAGCAAGTACATCCAGGGCCCGGACGAGCTGGCCAAGCTCGGCTCCTATGTCGAGCTGCTCGGCGCTAAGGCCCTCGTCATCGTGACGCCTTCGGGCAAGAAGCGCGTCGGCGCCAAGATCGAGGGCGGTTTTGCCGAGGCTAAGGCCGAACTGCTGTTTGAGGACTTTAACGGCGAGTGCTCCAAGGGCGAGGTCGATCGCCTGGTTGCGCTCGCTCGCGACAACGGTTGCGACATCATCGTCGGCGTCGGTGGCGGCAAGATCCTCGACACCGCGAAGGCCGTCGCCTATTACCTGGAGTCCCCGGTTATCATTTGCCCCACCATTGCTTCGACTGATGCCCCGTGTTCGGCGCTTTCGGTGCTCTATACCGATGACGGCCAGTTCGACAAGTACCTCTTCCTTAAGGCAAACCCCAACATTGTCCTGATGGATACGACGGTTATCGCGGCGAGCCCGGTGCGCCTGACGGTTTCCGGAATGGGCGATGCGCTCGCAACCTACTTTGAGGCCCAGGCGACGCACGATGCCGACGGCGGCACTTGCGCTGGCGGCAAGGGCGGAATGGCCGGCCTGGCGCTCGCCAAGCTCTGCTACGAGACGCTTATGGCCGATGGCGTCAAGGCCAAGGTCGCGCTGGAGAAGGGCGCGCTTACGCCTGCCGTTGAGCACATCATTGAGGCCAACACGCTGCTTTCGGGCATTGGCTTTGAGAGCTCAGGCCTTGCTGCTGCTCATGCCATCCACAACGGTTTGACGATGCTGCCCGAGTGCCATGGCATGTATCACGGCGAGAAGGTCGCCTTCGGCACCATCGTCCAGCTGGTACTCGAGGATGCCCCGACCGAGAAGCTCGAGGAAGTCTTGGGCTTCTGCATTGAGCTGGGCCTGCCGGTCACGATGAAGGAACTTGGCGTTGCCGAGGTTACGCGCGAGAAGGCCATGATTGTTGCCGAGGCCGCGTGCGCGCCCGAGGACACCATGTGCAACATGCCGTTTGAGGTGACGCCCGAGATGGTCGCAAACGCCATCCTGGGTGCCGACGCGCTGGGTCATTATTACCTCATGGATGAGTAAAACAAATCTAAGGAGGGGCAAAGCCGACAGACGGCTTTGCCCCTTTTTGCTATGGTGCAAGGCAACCTGTCCCCAATGCACAAGTTGGTGCAGGGGGCAGGTTAGTTTGCACCAATCGTTGTTTGATGAAGGGCGGATTCTCGTATGACGCTTCCCATGGTTTATGGCGGCCCCGGCCGGTATGTTCAGGGGCCGGGCGAGCTTTCGCGTCAGGGTAGGTATTTGTCATGGTTGGGCTGCGCTGCCTATGTCTTGTTTGACCAGGGCACCGAGGATCGACTGTGCAGACAGATTGTCGATGGATTTCTGGACAAAGATCTAAGCGAGCCGTTCTTTAAGATTTACAACGGTCCGTGTACGGAAGAGGCCGTTGTCGAAATGGCTAAGGAAGCCCAGGCTGAGTATTGCGACATGGTGGTGGGTATTGGCGGCGGCAAAATGCTCGATATCGCCAAGGCAGTAGCGTTTTATGCCGAGCTGCCGTTGTGTGTATGCCCCACGGCGGCTTCGATGGACGGTCCGTGCAGTGCGATTTCGGTGCTGTATCACGAGGATGGGTCGTTCGACCGCTATCTGATGCTCGAGAAGAATCCAGACCTAGTCGTGGTCGATACCAACGTGGTCGCGGCGGCCCCGCTGCGTATGACGGTCGCTGGTATGGGCGATGCGCTGGCAACGTACTTCGAGGCGCGTTCGTGCGCCGCGGCGCACGGCGCCAACGAGCATGGTGGAACGCCGGGGCACTTGGCCCTGGTCGCGGCTCGTGCCTGCTATGACACACTCATGGAGTGCGGCGTCGCTGCCAAGCGCGATCTCAAAAAGGGTCGTGTATCGCCGGCGGTTGAGCGCCTGATCGAGTGCAATATTCTGCTCTCGGGCGTCGGCTTTGAGAGCGGTGGCCTAGCGCTTGCCCATGCCATCGCCAACGGCCTGACGATTCTGCCCGAGTGCAAGGCCATGCATGGTGAGGCCGTGGCATTTGGTCTGGTGGTGCAGCTGCGCCTGGAGCGTGCGCCCGAGCTTGATCAGGTGCTCGAGTTTTGCCAGCGCGTTGGTCTGCCGACGACGCTCGAGGAGCTGGGTCTTGGCGAGATTTCCGATGCCGATCTGCAGGGTGTTGCAAATGCGGTCTTTAGAAACGAGCGTAACATGGCCAACGAGCAGGCCAAGGTGACCAAACAAAAGCTCCTGCAGCTCATGTGCGAGGCATAGTTTGGCGCTTGATTGACCTTGTGCAATCGAGACGGCGATAGGCCATGGTCTATTTGCCTCAAAGGTGCTCCGCGTGTAATTTGCCCGAGGCGTGGGCCGATGGCGTATCATAATCTCTTGCTTGTTTGCACTGCTCAGGGAGGGGCCGCGCATGGCGCAGGAACACGATCTGTTTGATGACATTATCGAGATCAGCAAGGGTTTCGACTTTCTTAAAAACCCGCTTGGCGGTGTGACCGATGCACTCGATCCGTCGGCGCCGCAGTGGAATCCTGCCGACTACAAGGAGCGTCCGCGCGGCAACACCATTCCGTGCCTGACCTGCAAAAACGAAAAGAGCGGCTGCACCGCGTGCATGGACGTGTGCCCGGTTAACGCTATCGAGGTCGAGGAAGACGCCATCGAGATCCTCGACTCCTGTCGCAAGTGCGGCCTGTGCGCCGCTGCCTGTCCGACCGAGGCAATCATCTCGCCGCGCCTGGCGCCCAAAAACGTCTACGACGACATTGTCTCGGCGGCTACGAGCCACGAGACCGCCTACGTCACCTGCACGCGCGCCCTTAAGCGCATGCCGCGCGAGAACGAGGTTGTTGTTGCCTGTGTGGGCGATATTACGGCCGAGACCTGGTTTTCGGTACTGGCCGACTATCCCAACGTGAACGTGTACCTGCCGTTGGGCGTGTGCGATAAATGCCGCAACACCGGTGGCGAGGACATCCTGGGCGAGGCCATTGCTACCGCCGAGGAGTGGGCAGGCACGGGTATGGGCTTGGAGGTCGACCCCAAGAGCCTCAAATGCCATAAGCGCCGCGAGTACGAGCGCAAGGAGTACATGGAAAAGATCGCCCGCACCACGGGCCTGACGGTGACCAAGCTCAACCCGGCAACGGCGGCGCTGGCCTCGGTGACGCAGAAGCTCAAAGCCCATCGCCACCAGATTACCCAGTTGGAGCGTACGCTCAACACCATGTGCGGCACCACGACGACCAAGCGTCGCCGTACGCTCACGCACGGGCGGCAGCTGGTGCTCTCGACGCTGCAAAACCATCCCGAGCTTGCCCAGAACATGCAGGTGAGCACGCCGGAGTGCGATTTTGACAAGTGCACGTCGTGTGGCGAGTGCGTCAACGTTTGTCCCACGTTTGCCTGCGATCTGGTGGGAAGCGGCCGCTTTGCACTGGAATCCACGTATTGCTTGGGCTGTGGTGCCTGCGTCAAGGTGTGCCCCGAGCATGCGCTCAAGTTGGTTGAGCACGACGCGTCCAATCTGGTCGTCGTCGATCCCGAAGCCGAGGAAAAGGCCGCCCAGAAGGCGAAGGCTCACGAAGAAGCTGAGAAGGTCAAGGCCGAAGCAAAGGCCAAGCTCGACAAGATGCTCGATCAGGTGGAGAAGCTCGCGGACTAGCTAAAAGAGCGTAAATGATGGCCGGTGGGACAGGTACTGCCCCACCGGCCAAAAAAGTTGCGGTGGAATAGTTCCTGTTTTGCCCTTAAGCTGGCCATTCTAGGAGCTATTCCACCGCAACTAATAGATGGTTAGTTCATGCTGCTTTGGTGGCCGGTTCGACCGGTACCGTTGCGCGTCACGGTTTCATGGAGCAAAAAGAACCCGGGGACCTGTTTGGTCTCGGTGTATTCCATAAGGATGCCGTCGGCGTTGTAGGTCTGCCCGCGTATAACGGCGAGTGCGTTAAAGTCGTCGAGATCGAGCACGCGCGTATCCTCGGGCGTGGGATGCTCGATCGTTACATCGCGTTTGCCCGTGGCAATCTTAATGCCAAGATCTTCTTCGAGGTAACGATAGATCGAGTCGTTGACAATCTCGGGTGTCAGCCCCGGTACTTGTGAACTTAGGTAATAGGAGTCGTCGGAGCACACGGCTTGTCCGTCTGCATAACGGATGCGTTTGGCGCGCGTAAGCTCGCAGCCTTCGGGAAACCCGGTAATCCTGGAGAGTGCCTTGCTACAGACGAGGAGCTCAAAGACGGTGGTGACAGTCTTGAGCTCAAAGCCTCGGCTGGTCGCGATTTCCTTAAAGGTCTCGAGTCCGCCGCCGCCACGACTCTTCTCGTCACTGATGTTGCGAATGACGCGCATGCCTTTGCCTTGCTGGGGGAGCACGTAACCATCTGCCGCAAGCATCGAGATGGCGCGACGGACCGTCATGCGCGAACAGTCAAACAGCTGCGTGAGCTCAGTCTCCGAAGGCAGATAACTCTGATAGGCGTATGTGCCGTCGTCAATCGACTGCTTCACGTTGTCATAAATAGTTTGGAAGATGGCTCGCGCCATGACGGTCTCCTAGAGTTGGGTGCGTGAACGGCGGATGAGGGCCGTCCGCGCAGGTGTCAATCGATTTACTTGCTGGGATCGATTATATATTTGCCCATGGCACGCAGGGCCGGGTCTGACAGGATGGCGCCGAGTTCGTCGAGGGAAGCCACCTTGGCGACCATCGAAGAAACGTCGATTCTGCCCGAGTCGATGAGCTCGAGTGCGCGACGCTGCGTATAAGGGTTGATGAAGGACGAGGCGAGCACAAGCTCCTTCTGGAAGACCTCGAAGGGCTTGACGGTGATCGTCTCATCGGGCTTGGTAAGTCCGAACATCATAACCGTGGCCTTATGGCCGGCGATTCTAATGGCCTGCTCAATGGTGACGGGCTTACCGACACATTCGATTACAACGTCGACGTTGCCGACGCCCTCCTGCTTCAGGCGGGCTGGGACGTCCTCATGGATGGAATCAATTGCCAGATCAGCGCCGAGTTTGAGCGCAACCTCGCGTTTGCCCTCGACGGGCTCGAGCAAAACGACTTTGGTAGCACCAGCGTTTTTGGCAAGCTGCATCATGAGCAGGCCGATCATGCCACCGCCGATAACGACAACCGTGCTGCCGGGCTTGATGTTGCACATATCGATGCCGTGCAGGCAGCACGCCACGGGCTCGGTCATGGCGCCCTGCTCAAAGCTGGTGTGATCCCCCAGTTTGTAGACTTGCTGCATATCGACGGAGCAGTACTCCGCAAAGCCGCCGTTAACGGTGGTGCCGTAGCCGGTCATATGCTCGCAGTAGTGGTTGATTCCGTCACGGCAGGGTTCGCAGCAGCCGCAGGGATGGTTTGGGTCGATGCACACGCGATCGCCCGGCTTAAAGCCGGTGACATCGCAGCCCACGGCCTCGATAACGCCAGCGAACTCATGACCAAGGATTGTGGGCGGGGTAACGTCGGCTGCGCCCTTGTCGCCTTCATAGATATGCACGTCGGTGCCGCAGACGCCGCAAGCTTTGACGTTGATCAGAACGTCACGCTTGCCCACGGCCGGTTTTGTCGAATCCTCGACCCTGAGATCGTGCTTTCCATAGAAGACCGCGCTTTTCATGGTGACTCCTTAACGTGGCGGTGAATGTTGTAATGAAGTATAGGTATGCAAACATCCTTATACAAGCCTATCTAGACAAGTTGATAAATATTTTGTTTAAGAAGTTTTAGACAAACAGGCAATAACAGGCAAAACCTTTGAAATAAACCGTTCACCGTCAATTATCGACCGCTGACCGAACATGGAAACCGTATTAACTTGTCTAGATAAGTGATATGATAAAAATGGAAGCGCAAGAAGTCAGGGAAGCGGGCCCACCCGTCCTATTGCACGAGGTACACGCAAACGGCGCGTCTGCGGTCTCGAGTGAAGCCAAAACCGCAGCCGCTCCGAATGAAGAGAGGGGGATTCCCCGTCATGATGCAAAAGATACAACGTTTCGGCGGTGCAATGTACACGCCTGCAATTCTTTTCGCATTTTCCGGAATCGTCGTCGGCCTGGGTACGTTGTTTACCACCGAGGCGATCTTTGGCGAGATGGCCACAGCGGGTCATCTTTGGTTTGATTGCTGGAATGTGCTGCTCCAGGGTGGTTGGACGCTCTTTAACCAGATGCCGTTGCTGTTTTGCGTAGCGTTGCCAATCTCGCTCGCGAACAAGCAGAACGCTCGCTGCTGCATGGAGGCTTTGGCCATCTACCTTACCTTCAACTACTTTGTAAGCACAATCTTGGGGCAGTGGGGCCCTGTCTTTGGGGTCGACTACTCTGTCGAGGCGGGCAGCGGTACTGGTCTTGCCACTATCGCAAGCATCAAAACGCTTGATATGGGCATCATGGGCGCGCTTATCATTTCAGGTATCGCCACGATGCTTCACAACAAGTACTTCGACACCGAACTTCCTGAGTGGCTGGGCGTGTTCTCGGGCTCCGTGTTCATCTATATGATCGGTTTCTTCGTTATGGTTCCGGTCGCTCTTATCGCCTGCCTGGTGTGGCCGCATGTTCAGGCTGCTATCTCCGCCTTCCAGGGATTCATCCTTTCCGCCGGTACGTTTGGCGTGGGTGTCTTTGCTTTCTTCGAGCGCGTGCTGATCCCTACAGGCCTGCACCACTTTATCTATACGCCGTTCTATTACGACAACGCGGCGGTCAACGGCGGCATCTTTGCTGCTTGGGCCAACATCCTGCCCCAACTGGCTGCCGATCCGAGCATTGCTCTTAAGGATGCCGCACCCTGGGCTGCCTATACCTGCCCTGGTTGGACTAAGGTCTTCGGCTCGCTTGGCGTCGCCATTGCGTTTTATATGACCGCCAAACCCGAGCGCAAGCAGCGCGTCAAGGCTCTGCTGATCCCGGTCACCCTTACCGCTATGCTTTGCGGTATCACCGAGCCGCTTGACTTCACCTTCCTGTTCATCGCGCCCGGCCTGTTCGTCGTCCACTGCGTGCTCGGAGCGCTCGGCTGCATGGCTCAAAACCTCCTTGGTGTCGTGGGCATCTTCGACGGCGGCATCATCTCGATGCTCTCGTGGGACTGGCTGCCCCTTTGGGCCGCACACGGTCTGCAGTACGCCATCTCCATCCTTGTCGGTCTGTGCTTTACTGCTCTTTGGGTCGTGGTCTTCCGTTTCCTGATCGTCAAGTTCGACTTTAAGACCCCCGGTCGCGAGGATGATGATGTTGAGGTCGAGCTCAAGTCCAAGGCCGACTACAAGCAAAAGCAGGGCGGTGCTGCTGCTAGCAAATCGGTCGCCCAGAGTAAAGATGATGAGCGCTTGGTGCTTGCCGAGAACATCCTCGATCTACTCGGTGGCACGGATAACATCATCGATGTAACTAACTGCGCCACCCGTCTGCGCGTTAACGTCAAGGATAAGGGCGCCGTTGCACCCGAGGCTTCCTTCAAGGCGATCGGTACGCATGGCTTGGTGGTCCAAGGCCAGTCAATCCAGGTCATCATCGGCCTTGCTGTCCCGCAGGTTCGCGAGAAACTCGAGAGTCTTCTGTAAACCATCGTCCATCGAAACAATCGGCCTTGCAGAGCCGGTATGCACCGCAAGGCCGATTCTAGAGATAAAACCCCACTTCTAGGTAACAATTCCAAACCGTACAGGCCGCGTGCGGGGATGGATTGAGCAAGCGGCCAGAATGAGGAGGACATTATGTCCAAGAAAAACTATGCCGTGACCATTGCCGGCGGTGGCTCTACCTTCACTCCGGGCATCGCTCTGATGCTGCTTGAGGAGCGCGACCGCTTCCCGGTCAACAAGGTGACCTTCTACGACAACAACGCCGAGCGCCAGGAGACCGTGGCAAAGGCCTGCGAGATCTACTTCCACGAGAACGCCCCCGAGGTTGAGTTCAACTACACCACCGACCCCGAGACCGCATTCACCGGGACCGACTTCGTCCTTGCTCACATCCGCGTCGGCCTGTACGCCATGCGTGAGCTCGACGAGAAGATTCCTCTCAAGTACGGCTGCGTTGGCCAAGAGACCTGCGGTGCCGGCGGTATCGCCTACGGCATGCGCTCCATCGGTGGTGTCATCGAGATTCTCGACTACATGGAGAAGTACAGCCCCAACGCCTGGATGCTCAACTACTCCAACCCCGCGGCCATCGTCGCCGAGGCCTGCCGCGTGCTGCGCCCCAACAGCCGCATCATCAACATCTGCGACATGCCGATCGACCTCATGGATAAGATGAGCCGTATGTGCGGCATCAAGGATCGTCGCGAGCTGCAGTATAGCTATTACGGCCTCAACCACTTTGGTTGGTGGAGCAAAATCTACGACAAGGAGGGCAACGACCTCATGCCGCAGATTAAGGAGCACATGGCTAAGAACGGCTACTTGGACGGCATCGAGCACGAGGCCGGTAAGGAGCAACATGTCGAGGAGAGCTGGATTCACACCTTCGGCAAGGCCAAGGATGTCTATGCTGTAGATCCCGAGACGATTCCCAATACCTACCTCAAGTATTACCTGTACCCGGACTATGTCGTCGAGACGTCCGACCCCAACTACACTCGCGCCAATGAGGTTATGGACGGCCGCGAGAAGAAGGTCTTTGGCGCTTGCCGCGACATCATTGCCAAGGGTACGGCCAAAGATGGCGGCTTTGAGCCAGATGTACATGCCAACTACATCGTCGACCTTGCCTGCGCACTGGCCGAGAATACGCTCGAGCGCTTTCTGCTGATCGTCCCCAACGATGGCGCTGTGCCCAACTTCGACCCGACGGCCATGGTCGAGGTGCCTTGCATCGTCGGTTCCAACGGCTTTGAGAAGATCTGCCAGGGCCCGATTCCGCAGTTCCAGAAGGGCCTGATGGAGCAGCAGGTTTCCGTCGAGAAGCTCGTTGTCCAGGCTTGGGTCGAGGGCAGCTACCAGAAGCTCTGGCAGGCGCTCACGCTCTCCAAGACCATTCCTTCGGCGAGCGTTGCCAAGCAGATCCTGGACGAGCTCATCGAGGCCAACAAGGATTTCTGGCCCGAGCTTAAGTAAGGACTGCTGTCTCGAACTCTCACACATCTCTGCTTCATTTGCGCCGTCGCGGTGTCCGGATTCGCCCGGATGCTGCGGCGGCGCTATACTTATGCAGTTTGAAATGCTTGTACCAAAAGGAGCTGTCGTGTCCCTTTCCATCGGTATCGTGGGCCTGCCCAACGTAGGCAAGTCGACGCTGTTCACCGCGCTTACCAAAAAGACCGGCCTTGCCGCCAATTACCCGTTCGCCACGATCGACCCCAACGTGGGTATCGTCGACGTGCCCGATAGCCGCTTGCAAAAGCTCGCCGACATCGTCAACCCGGGTCGTATTGTGCCGGCTACGGTCGAGTTCGTCGACATCGCAGGTCTGGTGAAGGGCGCTAACGAGGGCGAGGGTCTGGGCAACCAGTTCCTGGCCAACATTCGCGAGACCGACGCCATCTGCGAGGTCGTGCGCTACTTTAAGGACCCCAACGTTATGCGCGAGGTGGGCCGCACGGGCGAGTTCGTCGACCCCGCCGGTGACGCCGACACCATCATGACCGAGCTTATCCTGGCCGACATGGGCACGCTCGAGAAGCAGCTGCCTAAGCTCGAGAAGGAGGCCAAGCGCGACAAGGAGCTCATGCCCAAGTTTGAGGTCGCCAAGCGCCTGCTCGCCTGGCTCAACGAGGGTAAGCGCGCCGCGTCCATGGAGATGACCGACGAGGAGCGCGCCGCTGCCAAGGGCCTGTTCCTGCTCACCATGAAGCCCATCCTGTATGTGGCCAACGTAGACGAGGACATGCTCAACGAGGACCTGGCGCCCATCGATGGCGTCAAGCCGCTGCCGATCTGCGCCAAGATCGAGGCCGAGCTTTCCGAGCTCGATCCCGAGGATGCGGCCGACTACCTGGAGAGCTTGGGCCTGGAGCAGCCCGGTCTGGACGTGCTCGCGCAGGCGGCTTATAAGCTGCTCGGCCTGCAGTCGTTCTTTACGGCTGGCGAGATGGAGGTCAAGGCCTGGACGGTGCGTCAGGGCGCGACCGCCCCGCAGGCCGCCGGCGTCATTCACACCGACTTTGAACGCGGCTTTATTAAGGCCGAGGTCATTGGCTATGACGACTACATCGAGCTCGGCGGCGAGCAGGGCGCCAAGGCCGCTGGCAAGCTGCGCATCGAGGGCAAGGACTATGTCATGGCCGATGGCGACGTCGTGCACTTCCGCTTTAACGTGTAAGGACGACGTGCATGTTTAAATACGGCAAAAAAGCTGGCTACATGGGTATCGCGCTGTTGGTGCTTGCGGTGCTTCCGCTGGCGGTCGCGGCATTTGTTATCCCCAACATTGGTTCCGAGGTGGCAACGAAGTTTAATGCCGCTGGCGAGGTTATGCGCTGGGGCAAGAGCTACGAGCTGCTGGCACTGCCGGTGCTCAACCTGCTGCTGAGCGTGGCGACGTACTTTACGGCAGGACGCCAGGCTAAAAACAATGATGGCTCCGCCGCCATGGCGCGCATCGTGTGCGAGCGCTACCTGCGAAACGGCTGCATCACGGGTGTGTTCCTCAACGTGATTAACGTTTACTTTATGTACTCGGCGATTACCGGAACAGGCTTTGGCTTTGGTTTCTAGCCTGTCCTTTTAGGCAACGAGCCTGCACGCATATTCAATGGCTGCTGCGAGGCCGCCGCTCGATCGTGGTTTAAAGACCATATCGGCGGCGGTCTCGTTTTCGTATCCGGCGCCGCGAAGGGCGAGTGCGATACCGGCTTCTAAAAGGAGCGGCAGGCCGCGTTGGCTGGTTGCGATTACGGCAGCCTGATTGAGCGAGCAACTGTGCGCCTGGCATTGGATGGCAAGTTCACCTTGCGCCGGGCAAGGGACCAGAACGGCGGAGACGCGACTTGATAGCAATGCAAATGCTGTGCGCTCATCGGGCGAAAGACATTCAGCTTCAACGACGACGAGCTTGGGCGGCGCGCTGTTTGTGCGAAGCGTGGCTCGGTACATGCGGACCGAAGAACCCGACATAGAAAACTCCTGTGTATTCGGCAAAACGTAAACTATAGTTTACGTTTATGTTCGGCTCCATTTCAAACTCGGCTGCATGGACGAACGTGCGAAACAGATTCTTGGCAGGCGGGTCGAAGAGACACGCAGGGACCTTGGTATCTCCAAGGTTGATTTTTGTGTGGCGACAGGAATCAGCCGACCCTACCTCGACCGAATTGAAGATGGGACGGCAAATTTCACGCTCAAGGTTCTATTTAAGATCGCGCCCGCACTCGGCATGACGGTGTCAGAACTTCTCGAGGGTATCGAATAGGGGATACCCGTCGACAACTGAATTACGCCATCGGGATACGGTCGTGGTTGACTTGGCTGTAGAACAGGCGCTGGATTTCGGCGGCATCGCGTGACTGGCCGAGTGCCCACATGGTCTTGGCCACGAGCGTCTCGGTGGTCATGTCATCGCCGCGCAGAATGCCCGGATGATCGGCGTAAGCGCGGCCGACCTCATAAACGCCCAGATCGAGGCCCTCTTCGGGGACCTGCGTGGTCATAACGACGGTGCGGCCCGAATCGACCCAGCGGAAAATCGCCTCCTGGAACGACTCGCCCGACTCACCAAACTCGGGGATACCGCCAATGCCAAAGGTCTCCAGAATCACGGCGTCGTAGCTATCGGCTAGGGCGTACAGGATACCCGGGTTCACGCCGGGCGTAAGCTTGAGTACAAATACGCGCGGGTCGATACTGTCGTAGAAACGCACCGGGTTTTCGCCCTGATGCGTGCCGTGAAGCCCGTTGCGCACGATGCGGTCGTTGCGGATGTAGGCAATGGGCGGATAGTTGACGCTAATGAACGCGTTAAAGCTCATGGTGCGCTGCTTGCGGGCGCGCGTGCCGGCAATGGCGACGCCACCAAACACAATCGACACATCGTGCGAGTGCTCGTCGAGCGCATAGAGCAGGCTCTGGTACAGGTTGAGTTTGGCATCAGTAAAAGGGTTGCCCATGGGCTTTTGCGAGCCGGTGAGTACGATGGGCTTGGGGCTGTCCTGAATCAGATAGGAAAGTGCTGCCGCGGTGTAGCTCATGGTGTCGGTGCCGTGCAGAATCACGAAGCCGTCGTGATCGGCATAACCCTCGACGATGACATCGCGGATACGCATCCAGTCGCTCGGGCGCATATTGGTGCTGTCGATGTTCATGGGCTGCACCACGTCGAGCTCGCAGAGGCCCGAGATCTCGGGGACGCTCTGGGCGAGCTCCTCACCGGTCAGGGCGGGGGAGAGGCCGTTGCCGTCCTCGGTCGATGCGATGGTGCCGCCCGTGGCGATGAGAAGGATGCGCTTCATGCTGGTATTCCTATCGTATTTGCCGCCGCAGAGGCGGAGTCGTTCGGCAGTATTGTGGCACAGAGCGTTCAATGTTCAAACGTATTACATCATCTGTAACGTCTGGTAACACTTCAATTGCCGTCAAATAGGGGCCCAGGTCGTGCGTTTGCCGTGCGCTGATGGCTGCGAGGGACGAGAAACCCCATATAACGTGTACACTATGAAAGTTATTCTCGTTTATTCGCGCGGGTGGGCACCGGCTCCCCGCCAACAAGAGGGGGAACCATGGATCAAAAGGCTTCCGCAAAGGTCCTCGTACTCGACTTTGGTGCGCAGTACGGTCAGCTCATTGCCCGTCGCGTCCGCGACCTCAACGTGTATTCCGAGATTGTCCCCTGCGACATCTCGGCCGACGAGATTCGCGAGATGAACGCCTCTGCGCTCATCCTTTCCGGCGGTCCGGCTTCCGTGTACGCCGAGGACGCTCCGTCCATCGATCCTGCCATCTTTGACCTGGGCCTTCCCGTCCTGGGCTTCTGCTACGGCCATCAGATCACGGCCGTGACGCTCGGAGGCAAGGTCGGTCACTCCGAGGTGGGCGAGTACGGCCGCGCCACCATCACGCGCACGGCCGGCGCCAAGCTCTTTAACTCCACGCCCATGGAGCAGACCGTGTGGATGAGCCATCGCGACGCCGTTTCCGAGGTGCCCGAGGGCTTTACCGTTACCGCCAGCACCGACGTGTGCCCGGTTGCTGCCATGGAGTGCGTCGAGCGCAAGATTTTCACCACGCAGTTCCACCCCGAGGTCAAGCACTCCGAGTACGGTCAGCAGCTGCTGAGCAATTTCCTGTTTGAGATCTGCGGCCTGGAGCCCAACTGGAGCATGGAGAACCTGGTCGAGACCATGACGGCCGAGTTCCGCGAGAAGGTCGGCGACGACCGCGTGATTCTGGCCCTGTCCGGTGGCGTCGACTCCTCCGTCGTGGCTGCGCTGGGCGCTCGCGCCGTGGGCAAGCAGATGACCTGCGTGTTCATCAACCACGGCCTGCTGCGCAAGGGCGAGCCTGAGCAGGTGGAGGAGGTCTTCACCAAGCAGTTTGACGTCGACTTTATCCACGTCCACGCCGAGGACCGTTATGCCGAGCTTCTGGCCGGTGTGACCGAGCCCGAGGAGAAGCGCCGCATCATCGGTACGCAGTTCTGGAAAGAGTTCTTCGCCGTGGCGCAGCAGCTCGAGACCGATGGCAAGCCAGTCAAGTACCTGGCTCAGGGCACCATCTACCCCGACATCATCGAGTCCGGCGCTCGCAAGACGGGTGGCAAGACGGCCACCATCAAGAGCCACCACAACCTGATCCCGTTCCCCGAGGGCGTGCACTTCGACCTCATTGAGCCGCTTGACCACTTCTTTAAGGACGAGGTCCGCGCGCTTGGTCTGGCGCTGGGCCTGCCGGGTCACATCGTGTTCCGCCAGCCTTTCCCGGGTCCGGGTCTGGCCATCCGCATCATCGGCGCGGTCGATAAGGAGAAGCTCGAGATCCTCAAGAATGCCGACGCTATCGTGCGCGAGGAGCTCGACGCCTACAACCAGCGTCTGTTTGAGCAGACCGGCGAGCGCAACTCCGAGCACAGCTGCTGGCAGTATTTCGCGGTCCTGCCCGACATTAAGTCCGTCGGCGTTATGGGCGACGAGCGCACCTATCAGCGCCCGATCATCCTGCGCGCCGTCGAGTCCAGCGACGCCATGACCGCCGACTGGGCCAAGCTGCCCTACGACGTGCTGGCCCGCATCTCCGGCCGTATCGTTGCCGAGGTCCCCGGCGCCAACCGCGTGTGCTACGACATCACGTCCAAGCCGCCCGCGACGATTGAGTGGGAATAGAACAGACGTTCTATATAATAATATAGTATCAGATAGCGGGCACGGTTTCAATTGAATCCGTGCCCGCTGCTGTATGCGTGTTCTTGCACGCCCAATATGCGCCGTAAAAGCCGTCTTCTTCGACGTCAAAGTGAATGCGCTTCGTTTTTGCCTCTCAAAATCTTATTTTCACGATTTGCATTTTCATCCCGTTGTCACCGACCCTTGCGAGAAACCGGAAAAAGCCGCTGACAGAAGGGTCTCTCAAATCGTTGTAGCCCAGCATATAGCCGCGACTTGTGACCTGCAGACGGCTGTCCCACGTGCCGATTTCCTTGGCGGCATCCGAAACCGCAAAATATGCCCCCACATCTTTGATTTTTGCAGTCTTAAGCCATGTTTTTGTGATCATCTTTACCGCCGTCCGATTGGCAGCATCAAAGACCAGCACACTGCCGGGGAAAGCGTCCGCCATCCCCCGCACCAGTTCCCGGACCTGCTGGGTCAGAAAGTAATAGAACACCCCGGAGGCAAAGAACACCGCCCCGCGGGAGGCATCGATTTTGCCAAACCATGTGGTGTCTTTCAGGTCGCAGGGGATATTTTGTTCTCGATCCCCGGCGGGCAGTAGCTGCTGCCGCAAGGCAATCACATCCGGGAAGTCCAGATTGTAGATCTTGCATCTACCGTTGTCGCAGGTTCTGCCGGTGTTGTCCAGCCCACAGCCTAGATTGACCACCGCCGCATTGGGGTGGCCTTTCAGGTAATCCCGCACCTCGAAAGCAAGATCACTCTGCCGCATGGCCACCTCCAGCGCACCAAAGCGCTGCATCAGGCTGCGGGAGTTTTTCTCTGCCTCTGAAAAGTCGTAGTCGATCTGGTCGAGCAGACGAACCGCTGTTTCATCCCTGTAAAGGTTCGGGTACAACTCCGTACACAGCTTCCGGGAATACAGCGGGAGGATCAGCGTCTCCTGCACGGTGTTTTTCTCAATTTTACATTTCATAGGTTTCTTCCTCAGTGAATAAAAACTGTCATAATTGCCGCCAGCATAGCCGCTATGACCGTCATGCCTATCGCCATGTGCAGGATGGATGCAAAAATACCCGTGCTTGATGCCCCTACTTCCGCGCCGTGACGCAGAGCCACTTTTTCTTTTTGTGTATCTGCACCTCGTGAAAACCCGCCTGCTCCAGACATGCCTTTAATTCAATGTCCTTGTAGATGGTCATGCCGCCGATGATCTGCGTCCACCTCTCGTCCTTGTCCGTATCGCCATTGCTCTCGTTGCAGATAAGAATTGTCCCGCCTGGCTTCAGCGTCCGCCAGACCTCACGGAAGCATCGGGGCAAATCAGGCCAAAAATAGACGGTCTCAAAGGCCGTGGCAGCGTCGAAACAGCTATCCTCAAACGCCATATCCGCCACACTGCCTTGCAGAACAGCGCAACGCCCCTCTTGAATTGCAGTTCGGTTGAGCTTTCGAGCCTTCTCCACGCTGACGGGCGAATAGTCGATGCCCTTGACGACGCCATGCGGGCATTTTTTCAGCAGCCGTTTTATGTTCGCCCCGCCGCCGCAGCCGCAATCCAGCACCTTGGCGTTTGGCGCAAGTCGTAGAAATCGAAGTCCCCATCGCGCCACAGGGCTGTGGCCCAGATTCATCATGGCAACCATAAGTTTTCCGCCGAGGCCCACGGGCTTGCGGGTGTTTTCAAAGAACGACATCTGGCCCCTCCGATTTTGTGCATTCCGCATAAGTCAACGGGAACGAGGCCTTCAGCACCGCGCTTTTCTGCACCGCCCAGCCGTTTTGACGCAGGAAACGCAGGTATTCCTCGCTTGTCCACCTGCTGTGGAGGGGGAATCCCGCCATACTCATGAAAAAGGCTTTTACCTTGCCGGAAACCGAGTTCCCCGCGTGGGTGAAGGTTGGCGCGATGAGCACGCCGTCGTCCTTCAGCACCCGCCTGATTTCTTGCAAGGCCTTTTCTGGATGCGGCACTATGTGAAGCGCGTTGGACGCGATCACCACTTCGAAGGACTTCTGCGCATAGGGCAGGCGGAACATATCTTGTACGGAAAAGTGCAGTTTTGCGGATTGATTGCCCCGTTTCGCTTCAAGGATCATCTTTGCAGAAGCGTCCGTAGCCTCGATGTGCGCCGCCGCATTCACGATGCTCTTTGCGATAAGCCCCGTGCCGGTGGCAACCTCCAGTACGGTTTTTGCTTCCACTACCGGCCGGATCAGCCCATACATCTTCTCATACGCCGCCCGGTCGTTTCGCATGAAACGGTCGTACCGACTGGCATTCTTGTCCCAGAAACCCTTGCGTTCATGCATGGCTGTCGCCCCCAAACAGTTAGAGCTATCTAACTATAACACACGAATCATGAAGTAAGATAAGGCTAACCTTATTTTCTTGGCTAAGACGTATCTCTTCGGTTTTCGCTTATAACGGCGCGAGTCAGATACTAGGCTGAAGCTGAAGAAGGAGCTTGGCGGACAGGTAGGTCGATACCGGTTCCCGGAACGGTGATCCAGCCAATTACACCAGGGCTCTAGTCATGCAGGTAAACCCAATCCATGACGGGAAATAGGTCCTTTTCTCTAGCTCGACGTCTTTCGGAGCTTGACGATTTGGACTGATGGAGGCGAGAAGTCCCTCACCGCGCCAATACCTGACGATTGCGCTATGGGCATCTCTCCGACCCTTTGAATCACCCCTTGTTACGCCACCCGCTACGAACCCCGGCGGAAACCAGGGAGTCATTAAAGGAGCGACCTGCGGTTTTGCGAATCAATTGAGTCATTCCCTAAATCGCGAATCAAGGGCCTGATTCGCCCAAAATGTGCACGAATCAGCCCTTGGGCGGCATGATGCGACACGCATCGACAACACTCGGACTGGATTAGTCGCTGAGTGGGAATAGCGGGAACTGGCTTCTAAACTCGCGTTCTGGTGCTGTCGAGTACCGCCTGATGCTGTTTCGGCGTCGCCACAGAGCAAAGCCACCAGCGAAATAACGGGAATAACAGCCTCTGGACCCTCTGGCTCGGAGGCTTTCTTTTTCGTTCTGCTCGGAAAGAGCCCCTTGCCAAAGCCCCTTGAGCATCGGGTGGTATTATTGAGCGTGGGCGTTATCGTAGGTATCTTTGATTTCTTCTGGCAAATTGTCGGGAATCAGCGCCTTCACTCTATCCTCGTTGCCATCTTGGATTGCCTGCTCGTAGTACCAGCATTTGAACTTCAGCATGTCCAGTGCACGGTTCATCTTCGCGATCTCCGATTCCATGTGGGCCTTCCGCTCTTCGAACATGGCCTTGCGCTGGGGGTACGTTGATGGGCCCTCTGTGCACCATTTCATGAACAGCCGGATGTCCTTGATTTCCATCCCTGCCTTCTTTAGGCATTCGATGACCCGAAGCGCCTCGAGTTCCGTATCGCCGAATCGGCGAATGCCGGACGTCCGCTCCAATTCCGGAAACAATCCCTGTTTGTCGTAATACCGCAGTGTGGAAACGGGCAGACCGAACATCTCCGCTACCTGTCCGATTGTGTACATGGTCCCTCCGGACGAATTTCGAATTGACTCCTTGACCTAAAGTTAGGTTTAGATATTACCTTTATTTTCGTCAATATATATAAGGAGTGCAAGGGGTATTCCGTAATGAGCAAAACGGTTTTGATAGTCTCTTCAAGCCCTCGAAAGAATGGCAATTCCGAGATGTTGGCGGATGCTTTCGCCAAAGGCGCACGCTTGCCGGAACGGTTTTCGCCGGCGGCGTGAACGGTGTGGGCGAAATCACGGGGCATTCTGATCTGGAGCAGGCGTAACGAATGGGCATGGGAGTCTAGGCGCGGCTTAGCAGCGCGGAAGCAGTTTTGTACTCAAAACCATCGACAGGAGGAAATCGATCATGGCAATTAAACAGACAGCGGGCAGAGATGCCCTGGGGGACTTTGCCCCCAAATTCGCACAGCTCAACGACGATGTGCTGTTCGGCGAGGTGTGGAGCCGGGAAGACGGGCTTTCCCTTCGAGACCGCAGTGTGGTGACGGTTGTGGCCCTGATGGCGCAGGGGCTGACGGACTCTTCGTTCCAATACCATCTGATGTCCGCAAAGAACAACGGCGTGACCAGGGCGGAGATAGCGGAGATCCTTACGCACGCGGCGTTTTACGCGGGTTGGCCCAAGGCATGGGCGGCCTTCCGCATGGCGAAGGAGGTCTGGGTGGACGACGATGCCGCCGACGCAAAGGCTCAGCACCAAAACGAGATGGTTTTCCCCATCGGTGCCCCCAACGACGCCTTCGCGAAGTTCTTTATCGGTCAAAGCTACCTCGCGCCCCTTTCCACCGAGCAGGTTGGCGTCTACAACGTGACGTTTGAGCCTGGCTGCCGCAACAACTGGCATATCCATCACGCCAAAAGCGGTGGCGGACAGATCCTCGTCTGCGTGGCTGGTCGAGGGTTTTACCAGGAGTGGGGCAAGCCGGCACAGGAGCTGCGCCCCGGCGACGTGGTCAACATCGCCCCGGGGGTGAAGCACTGGCACGGCGCCGCGCCCGACAGCTGGTTCTCCCATCTGGCGCTGGAGGTTCCGGGCGAGGAGACCTCCAACGAGTGGCTGGAGCCCGTGGGCGACGAAGGATATCTTAAAGCGGCTAGCAGGGAGGTTTAAGCCTCGCCGCGCTGCTCGTCGCCTTTCCGTGCCGCTGAGAGCAGCGTGCTCAAATCGGCCTGAATCGCCTCTGCCTTGTTCCCGAGCTGCAATGGAGCGGAGTCGCCTGTGATGTTGACGCTCAACAGGTGCGCATCCGGCAGCTTTGCGGTCATGCTCCAGAACGGGAGCGTGATGATGCTCGGGGTCATCTCGCCCACGCCGAGCTCCAGCAACAGCACGCGGTCATTGCTGTGCTCGCGCACAAAGCGCTCGTGTCGCTCGAGGTTCTCGCGCGAAGGCCGGGGCCATATCGCCATCAACGAGAATCGTCTCGCACGAAGTATCGGGCGCCATGGCCTGGCTGTAGTTGAACGCGGTGTACGTGATGTGTTCGCAGGCGTTTGCGATCTGAGCGAGCATGCGCTTTATGACGCCGTTGCGCAATTCCACGCCCAGTTCAAGGAAAAGAATCTTCTGATGCGCGTGCGCATCGAACCAGTCGGATACCTTGCGGTACTGCTCTTTGTTCACAACGTTCAGGGAAATCTCGCGGTCAACCGCCTGCTCGGTTGGAGGCGAGGGCCCGAGTTCGCCCACGCCCAGGAGCTGCTCAGCGCCTATTCCGAAGGGGGCATGCGAGCGGTATCGGCTCGTCACGATTTCCGTAGTTGATCTTGACTGTGGACTCCTTACAAGTCTTGCTCGAGATCGAGCGGAGGCTGGGCCCTGCCGAATCGGAGCTATGGCGACCAAAAATGTTGCCAGAAAACGCCGTCGACGCTGTTTGCGATGGGGCAGAGCTCGATGGCGGTTCGGCACAGTCTGTTTCGTCGGTTTCGCGGGGCGTTGATGGCCTGAAGGCGACCGTTGGAAAAAGCTCATTTCCGTGGGGAAGAAACTTCTCGGTGAGTAAAGCTCATCGGAGCGGGGATAGAGCTTTGTCTGCGGGGTACGAAATGCTGGCTAGCGGTTGCGACGCCTTGTTGCAGAAATGCCAACTGCCGCAACTACAGCACCGGCAACACTCAGGGCGGCTGCCATCGCACCGTTGTCGCCCGTCGCGGGTAGGGTGGCCCCGGCTGGTTTAACTGCCGCTACTGCCTTGGTGGAAACGGGATTTGCCGTGGGCTTTTTTGCATTGGGCTGCGGTGTGGGCTCGGGCTTGGTTTCCGGTTCGGGTTTGGAACCGCTCGTATCGGTTGCAAACAAGTGCACGTCACTGTCGAAGACGTAACGGATGTAGTAATCGTGCCGCGTTTCGTGCATAATCCCCTGCCCGCTGTCGAAGTCACGGTCAACGTGTGCGCCAAGGTAGGTTGAGCTGTTGAGGTCCAGCCTGTAAGGGATTTGGTCGTCGGCGTAACTGCCTGTAAAGACTACGGTTGCTCTAACGTGATTGTCGATCATGGTCAGGGCAATAGAGACGCTGGCCTCTTTGGGGTTCTCGGTTTTTATAAGGCTTTCGGTATCGGTGTCGATCTTGAAGAGATGGACGGTGTCGTTAAGCCCGTAGATGAAGTCCTCGGGTTTGTCGGGAAAATCGTATACAAGAGCCTCGTTCTGGACCAACTCGAAAGCAGGGGGTAGCTCCAAATCGTAGTAATGATCGACGACGGTGGTTGCTGTGAGGCTGCCTTCCGCGTTGACTTCTTCGCAGGTGATGGGTAATGCGACATCGGGTTCGGGCATTTCGGTCGCCAGTGCTGCGCAGGGTAGCAAAAGCTGTCCTGTCATAAGAATGCTTACTCCGTAGGCGACGACTCTGGCGCCTGCATGAAGCTTGACGTTGCGGATAGACAGGCCAGTGCGTTTGTTATGGGTTTGCGGTGCAACATGCTGTCCATACATAAGGCGCTCCTTGTTCGTAGGCCGGTTTCCGTGGGTCTATATTGCGCCTACCCGATTCGGCCAGGCTCATACACGCGAACGCTCACGCGAGCAGGAGAAAGCTCTAGTTAATTTTCCCACAGTCGACACTTTGCGGCCAACGATTTGCTGTTCAATTCTCGGAGAGAGAATCAAGACAGTTGAGGAGTTGTCAGGCAATGAGATTGTGCCTAGAGAGCGCGAACGGGAGATGTGGTCTGCGGACGACTGGATAGCTCCATCCGTTTTGGTTGCAACGAAATGTGTGCCGCGCGCCTGCGGCATGAAAGAGAGGGAATCCTATGAATATCGTTGTGTTGAGCGGCAGCCCGCGCAAGGGCGCCAATACCGACACTATGGTCGAGGCGTTTGCCGAGACCGCGCGTGAGGGCGGCAATACGGTCGAGGTCGTCCGCGTTGCCGGCAAGAAGATCGCCGGCTGCTTGGGATGCCAGTACTGCTTCGCCCATGAGGGCGTCTGCGTGCAGAAGGATGACATGGCCGACGTGATCGACTCGCTGAAAGACGCAGATATGGTCGTCTTCGCCTCGCCTATCTACTGGTTTGATATCACCGCGCAGGAGAAGGCCGCCATCGACCGCCTGTACGCCTTCGGTGCCACGGGATTCCCGTTCACCAAGACGGCCCTTTTGCTCGATAGTCACAGCGAGGGTGTCTATGACGCGGCGATCGCCATGTACAAGTCAACCTGCGCATACTGCAAGTGGGAGGACCAGGGCATTGTCACCATTAGCGGCATGACCGAGCGCGACAGCATGGCCTCCTCGCCCAAGTTGAAAGAGGTGCGCGAGCTCGCTCGCAAGCTCGCCTAAGGGTAAGAAGAACGCATGGCAATCGGTGTTGGTGGAAATGCTTGCTGTCCTTATCAAGAGGAATGCTGATTGCCATGCGTCGATGCCCCAGCGGACAATTCCGGTGTACTAAAACGCCTTCTCGCTCAAGAATTCCCTGAACGCGGGGATGTCGAAGCCGACGAGGCCACGTCCACGTTTCCCGATAACGCCGTCCTCGAGGAGGCGGCGCTTGTACTGGCTTGCGTAGTTGCTGGCGACGCCCATACGCTTGGCGATCTCCGAGACCCTGCTGGATCCAGAATCAGGCAGAAGATTGTGAGTGAAAATCGGGAGTAGCACTCCCGATTTTGACCAATTAACGTTTGTACGTGATAATAGGCTCCATAACGGGAGGCGATTCTATGTACATCGAGCGCGAAATTGAACAGACGATAGATTCGATGCTGGGACAGGGAAAAGTTGTCCTGGTGACCGGAGCGCGCCAAGTTGGGAAGACGACGGTTCTCAAGCAACATCTAGGCGACCGATTCGACTATGTTTCGATGGAGAACCCGCGGGATTATCTTCTTGCAAAAGAGGATGCCGCCCTGTTTTTCGAGTCTCATGATTTGCCGATCATCATTGATGAGATTCAGCGCGTGCCTGAGCTTTTTTCTCCGGTGAAGTGGGTTGTCGATCAATCAGAGGAGAAGGGCCGAATCGTCCTCACGGGATCCCAGACATATCACCTCATGAAAGGGGTGAGCGAATCTTTGGCGGGGAGGATTAGAATTCTGGAGATGCCCTCTTTAAGCTTGCGAGAGCTTGTTGGTGGTTCCCAGGGCCCTCGTCCGTATATCCCCAAAAAGGTTTCCTTGGCCTCTAAGATGTCTTCGGGAAATATTTGGAACATCATCCATAGGGGTTCGATGCCCGAACTGCAAGACCCAAATATCGATTGGGACTCCTATTATTCCGACTACGTTGCCGCATATCTCGAACGCGATGTTCGCGATCTTGTAAACGTGAAGGATGAGGCGAAGTTCTACAGCTTTATGGTCGCGTGCGCAGCGAGAACGGGGCAACTGTTAAATGCCACCGATATTGGAAACACCGTTGACGTCGACCGTAAGACGGTGAAGGCTTGGCTCTCGGTTTTGCAGGCGTCGAACATCGTTCGGATTGTCGAGCCCTTTTGGCCTAATGTCGATAAGCGTCTGACCAAGACCCCTAAAATATTCTTTATGGATACAGGTCTTGTTTGTCATCTAACGAGGTGGATAACGCCGGAGCAATTGCGCAACGGGGCCGCGGCGGGGCATATATTTGAGACGTTCGTTGTCTCGGAAATTTTGAAGAGCTTTATGAACGCGGGGAAGAGCCTTCGCGACGTATGGTTCTATCGAGACCAAAAGAAGCGCGAAATTGATTTGCTCATCCAAGAGGGCCATATTCTCCATCCCGTCGAGGTGAAGATGTCGGCCACGGTGGGCAAAGATGCAGTAAAGAATTTTTCCTGTCTCGAGGGCCTGACCGGCTATGAAATTGGGTTTGGACACGTTGTCTGTCAAACCCCGGATCCATACCTTATTGCCAAGGATGTCCAAGCGATTCCCGTGTGGGGCATATGATATACGTTGAAGCGAGCGGGGCCCGGAGCGCGATGTTGCTGCGCTCCGGGCCCCGCTGCTTTGTAAAACCATGACGGTTTGGCCACCGTTGTTTTAGTCAAACAAACTTGGCATGTCGTTTTCCTTCATGAGGGCACCGGCGGAGGGCAGGCTCTGCGCGGTGAACTTCTCGGCCGAGACGCCGGCGCCAAGAATCTCTTCGGTCGTGCCGACGGTGGTGACCGAGCGGCCCTTCTTGGCCGTGAAAGCCTGGACGCCCTGCGTGTTGGTGGTCGTCTTGGTCTTGAGCAGCGACGTGTTGAAGTTCATCAGGCGGTAGTCGCTCGAGACCAGCGCGAGGTCGCGGTCTTCCTTGAGCACCTGCGCATACAGCAGCTTGCTGCCGCCGTAGATGGCGTTCTTGAGGCGCTTGCGGTTGGTCTTGGTGACGTATCCAGAAAGCGCGACGCGCACCACGCGGCCGTTCTCAAAGACGAACAGCACGTCGGCCTTGTAGTCCTCGGGGTCGATGACCCAGATGACGCTCTCGTCGGGTTCCATCTCAAGATCGGTCGGCAGGTACGAGCCCAGCTGGGCCGACTTGGTGTCCTCAAACGCTGCAACCTTGCACTTGTACACCTGGCTCTTGTTGGTAAAGACCAGCAGCTCGTGGGTGTTGGAGGACGGGAACTCGATAAAGGGTTTGTCGCCGTCCTTGTACTTGAGCGTGGTCGCCTTCTTGAGCACGCGGTCCGTCATCTTCTTAAGGTAGCCATCGCGCGAGAGCATGATGGTGACCGGGTACTCCTCGACCTCGGGTTCCAGGCTCACCTCGATGACCTCATGGGGCTCGATCCTGCCCGTGCGGCGCGGCATCACGTACTTTTTGTTGACCGCGGCCAGCTCGTCGCTGATGACCTTCTTGATGTTCTCCTCGCTCGAGAGGATCTCCTCAAGCTCGGCAATCTCGCCCTCGAGCTTGGCGATGTCCTTGGTGCGGTTGAGGATGTACTCCTCGTTGATGTTGCGGAGCTTAAGCTCGGCAACAAACTCGGCCTGGGTCTCGTCGATGTCGAAACCCTTCATAAGGTTGGGCACGACCTCGGCTTCGAGCTTGGTGCCGCGGATGATGGCGATTGCCTTGTCGATGTCGAGCAAGATCGCCTCGAGGCCGTGCAGCAGGTGCAGGCGCTCGGACTTTTTGCCCAGGTCAAAGTTAATGCGGCGGCGCGTAGACTCAATACGCCACTTGACCCACTCGTGCAGGATCTGGCGCACGCCCATAACGCGGGGGTAGCCATCGACCAGCACGTTGAAGTTGCACGAGAACGAATCCTGCAGCGTGGTCGAGCGATAGAGCTTGGCCATGAGCTTGTCGGGGTCGACACCTCGCTTAAGGTCGATGGCGATACGCAGGCCCGAAAGGTCGGTCTCGTCACGGATGTCGGCGATCTCCTTGACCTTGCCCTCTTTGGAAAGCTTGACGATGCGCTCGATGATGACATCGGTCTTGGTGGTGTAGGGGATCTCGTAGACCTCGATGATGCGCTCTTCGGGAATCCAGCGCCAGCGGGAGCGGATTTGGAAGCTGCCAAGGCCGGTCTCGATAATCTTTTCCATCTCCTCGCGGCGGTAGATGATCTCGCCGCCGGTGGAGAAATCGGGCATGGGCATGTACTCGAGCAGGTCGCAGTCGGGATCCTGCAGGTAGTGCATGGTGGCGGTGCAGACCTCGTTGAGGTTAAAGCCGCAGATGTCGGACGCCATGGCGACGCCGATGCCCTTGTTGGCCGAGACGAGGATGTTGGGGAACGTGGTGGGCAGCAGGCGCGGCTCCTTCATGGCACCGTCGTAGCTGTCGACGAAGTCGACCGGGTCCTTGTCGATGTCTTTGAAGATCTCGGCGCTGATGGGGGAGAGCTTGGCTTCGGTATAACGCGAGGCGGCGTAGCTCAGGTCGCCCGAATAGTACTTGCCAAAGTTACCCTTCGACTCCACGAAGGGGGCGAGCAGCGCCTCGTTGCCGGTGGCCAGGCGCACCATCGTCTCGTAGATCGCGGCATCGCCGTGCGGGTTGAGCTTCATGGTCTGGCCCACGATGTTGGCGCTCTTCTGGCGCTCGCCCTTGAGCAGACCCATCTTGTACATGGTGTAGAGCAGCTTGCGGTGCGAGGGCTTAAAGCCGTCAATCTCAGGGAATGCACGCGAGACGTTGACGCTCATTGCGTAGGGCATGTAGTTGACCTCGAGCGTCTGCGTGATCGGCTGATCGGTGACCTCGGAGTGCAGGCCGATGACGTTCTCGGCGTTGACCTGCTTTTTCTTTGGCTGGTTCTTCGTCTTCTTCTTTGCCACGATTTCCTCTTGAACTTCTTATGGGCCGTCGTTATCGATTTGCTGCTACTGCAGGTCCAGCTGGTCCAGGTATTCCTTGCCGTGCTCGGAGATATAGCGCTTGCGGCCCGCCTCGTCGTTGCCCAGCAGCAGGTTGAACATGGTTTCCATCTTGGTGACGTCCTCGGGCTCCACCTTGATCAGGCGACGCGTCTCGGGGTTCATAGTGGTGAGCCACATCATGTCCGGGTCGTTCTCACCAAGACCCTTGGAACGGTTGATGGAGCACTTCTGGTCGCCGATCTCCTTGAGGATGCCGTTCTTCTCGAGCTCGGTGTAGGCAAAGTAGGTCTTCTCTTTGCAGTTGATCTCGTAGAGCGGCGACTCGGCGATATACACGTAGCCCTCGTCGATAAGCGTGGGCACCAGGCGGTAGAGCATGGTGAGTACGAGCGTGCGGATGTGATAACCGTCGACGTCGGCGTCCGTACAGATGATGACCTTGTTCCAGTTGAGGTTGTCCAGGTCGAAGGCGCCAAGGTTCTTGATACGCTTGTCCTTGATCTCCACACCGCAGCCCAGCACGCGCATGAGGTCCATGATGATGTCGGACTTAAAGATGCGCGGATAATCTTCCTTTAGGCAGTTGAGGATCTTACCGCGGACGGGCATAACGCCCTGGAACTCGGCATCGCGCGACGTGCGAATGGCGCCTGCTGCCGAGTCGCCCTCTACGATGTAGATCTCGCGACGGCTCTTGTCCTTGGAGCGGCAATCGATGAACTTTTGCACGCGGTTGGCCATATCGGTCTTTTGCTGCAGGTTGGTTTTGATGCTCTGGCGCGTCTTTTCGGCATTCTCGCGCGAGCGCTTGTTGATGAGCACCTGCTCCATGATCTTATTGGCGGCGTCCTTGTTCTCGATCAAGTAGGTCGAGAGGCGCTCCTTAAAGAAGGCAGTCATGGCCTGCTGGATAAAGCGGTTGTTGATGGCCTTCTTGGTCTGGTTTTCGTAGGACGTCTGGGTGGAGAAGCAGTTGGTCACCAGCACCAGACAGTCTTGGACGTCCTGCCACTTAATGCCGCTCTCGTTTTTGTTGTACTTGCCCTGTTGCTTGATGTAGGCATCGATGGCGCTAGTCAGAGCGCTACGAGCCGCTTTCTCCGGCGAGCCACCGTTCTCGAGCCAGGAGGAGTTGTGGTAGTACTCCTGCATCTGGAGGGTGCGCGAGAAGCACATGCATGCGGTGATCTTTACGTTGTAGTCGGGCAGGTCCTCGCGGTCGCGACCGCGGCGGTCGGCCTCGATAAAGAAGGGCTCGGTAAGGTAGTCGGTACCGACCTTCTCGAGCACATAGTCCTCGATGCCCTTGGGATAGCAGAAGTCCTCTTCGGAAAACTCGCCATCGTCGCCCTCGATACGCAGACGGAAGGTCACGTTGGCGTTGACCACGGCCTGGCGGCGCATGGTCTCGCGATACCAATCGTGGGGAATGCTGATGGAGGTAAAGACCTCAAGATCGGGGCGCCACTTGATGGTGGTACCGGTGCGGTCCTCGTCTGTGGGCTCGATCTCGAGTGCCTTCTTTTTGGCGCCGACGACCTTGCCTTTCTTAAAGTGCAGAGAGTACTTGTTGCCGTCGCGCCAAACCGTGACGTCCATGTACTCGGAGGCGTACTGGGTCGCGCACGAGCCCAGGCCGTTGGTGCCCAGCGAGAAGTCGTAGTCGCCGCCCTGGTTGTTGTTGTACTTGCCGCCGGCATAGAGCTCGCAAAAGACGAGCTCCCAGTTAAAGCGCTTCTCGGAGGGGTTCCAGTCGAGCGGGCAGCCGCGGCCGTTGTCCTCTACCTGAATAGAACCATCGCGAAAGGCGGTGAGGGTGATGAGCTTGCCGTAGCCCTGGCGCGCCTCGTCAACGGCGTTGGACAGGATCTCGAAGGCGGCATGCGCGCAACCGTCGAGTCCGTCCGAGCCAAAGATGACGGCGGGGCGCAGGCGTACGCGCTCCTCGTCCTTGAGCTGGCGGATACTGTCGTTACCATAGTTTGCGGTGTTTTTTGCCATACTCGCTCTCTCGGTGCTCCTTTGCTGCGTTTAAGTCATATAGATAGTCAAGGTAGCATAGCCCAGCCCTTGGGCGATTCCACCCAACACGAAATCCATCGAACAATCGTTCGAATTAACGGGTATAGTGTTTAGTGGTAGCGCGGCATTGTTAAACAAATTTGGATACAAACGAATTTTATTTAATAGGGACCTAGTTTTACTAAACAAAATCGAACGATTATGGGTGACACGATTCAGAAATTCGATGAGTTTGCGGATGCCCAATCTTGCTCGGACAAAACCGAGTCGGTTCTGCCCGAGCAAGATGGAATGACGAATCGAAACTGCTATATCCGTATACCGATGACAGATATAGTAGACATCAATTAGTCGATGCAATATATTTCTGGCATGTTGCAACGGATATTTGTCCAATATGACGAAAGGAACTTTATGCCGGGCAAAAAGAACCTCCGCATGAAGGCGGCGCGCGCGGCGGCTGGCCTTTCGCAAGCCGACTTGGCCCAGGCCGTGGGCGTTACACGTCAAACCATCGGCTTGATCGAAGCAGGCGGTTACAACCCTACGCTCAACCTGTGCGTGGCAATCTGCAAAGCGCTGCACGTGACGTTGAACGATCTGTTTTGGGAAGACGAGACCAAAGCCGACCCTAACGCTCTTTAGGAGGCCACTATGAAATATGAAGATCTGAAAATCGTGCAAACGTGGCGTGAATATGCCGGCCCAAAGGATGAACGCCTGGAGGCTGAGAACGCGAAGATCTGCAAGATTGGTTTCGTGCTGCTTTCGTTTGGCATGTTGATGATCTTTTTCTACCAGTTTATAGCTCGACAGGTTGCGTGGGTTCACAGCGACGCCAGTGAAATGCCGCATGGCTTTGCAACGCCGTTCGAGGCAGCCATGTATTCGTGGCTCATTCTCGTGATGTTGATTTGCGCAGGACTGCAAACGCGGAAGGGCTATGTCGATACCAATCGTTTTGGGCAAACCGAGCATCTTCCTGTTGGATATTTTCTGCTTGTCAGCGGTCTTAGCGGCGCAGCGTTCGCGCTTGTTATTGCCGCAATGCGCTGTATCGCTGAGGCGCAGATCGTACCGCTCGAAAGCGTCTTTTGGTTGGCGAACCTGGCCACGGGCGTGTTCTGCGGTGCGACGATTTTCGCGGCCACGTTTGCTGTCCTGTGCGCAACGTTTTTCACGGCGAAAAGACGCCGTGCCAAGCTCGAGGCAGAACTCGACTCCTCAGACGACATTTAATGCGCAATGGGCTGGCTCTGGGTATTCAGAACCAGCCCATTTTGATGTTCGATGAGCCGAGTCGGCGCCTCTCACAAAAGTAACTAGGAGCTAGCGAGGCCTATCCGAATTGTCCTCATTGGCGGTGTCTTTTTCGAGCGCCGTGCGGCGGGCGCTGTAGGCGATGAGGCCCGCGCCTGCCGCGGCGAGTGCTGCAGCGGCTGCCGTAAGGGGAGCGTTGACATCGCCCGTGCCCGCAAGCGCGCCCGCTTTTCCGGAGCGCTTGTTATTGCCGTGGTCCTTGCCGCTGCCGGAGCTGCTTCCGCCGGAGCCGCCGCCCTCGTCAGTACCGCTGCTACTCGAGCCACCATCGCCGTCTGCTGTCATCGGGGCGTCGTGAAGTCCTGTCGTATCCGCGCTGTCGCATACGCCGACCTGCACTTCTGAGCGTTCGCATGCCGCGTCGGGCACATGAAACTCGTGCAGAACGGCACTCAGCGCCGAGTTTGCGCCCGGTCGGATCTCCTCGAGCGTTACGGGATCGAGCGCCACCAGATTACGCGCCTTCGCATACAGCGTGACGCGTTTGCCCACTTCGTCGCTCCAGCTCTCGGGGATGGCGAAGCTCATGCGGAACTGTGCCGTGCAACCCGGTGCCAGCACGGCGTTGCCGTTGTCGGCAACCAGCGGGTGCGTTGCAAAACGTGCGCCCAGCGTCTCGAGCGCGTACTTTACGTGTGCCATGTCGTTGGCCGAAGCGTCTTCGGCAAGCTCTGGATCGTAGATCGAAGCCATGCGTGCGTTCGCTCCGAATCCGATGGATGCGCTGGAGAACGGCTGGCTGGAGCCCTCTCGGTACAGATCGATTGTGCCGGCAGTCAGCAAAGTGTTGCCGTCGTTTCGCACCGTGACCATGAAGGATTCGCCTGCTGCTCCGGGCACCACCGCGCCCGAGGTAGCGACCGCGCCCGTCGGAGTGGCACACGCCACCAGAGGCACTTCGATGCCGTGCAGCTCTGCCTCGCTCTTCTCCGCGCTCACAATGTGCGTGGCGAGCGCGGAGAGCATGCCTCCCGACGTCAAAAATGTCGTTATCTGATCGACGGGATGGTCCAGCTCGCACATCACGAACGGCTCCGTGAACAGATCGCCTGCCAAGGTGCTGGCGAAGATGCGGAAGTGCTTGCCCATTACTGCTACCGGGTTGCCTTCTTCGTCGTAGGTTTGCCCCACCTTGCCATCGGTGTTCTCTACATAGAGCGCGCACCTGCCGTTGTTGCTTACGCTAAACGATGCCGGGCCACAGCCTGCGGCACCCACGGGCTGCGTTGCAAATGCCGATGCGCCTCGCGTCCAAGTAATATGCTGCAGCTGCTCGTTGACGGTGGCCAAAAAGCCCGAATGTTGTGGCCACGGCACCGCATGGGGCACCGTGGCGTCTGGTGGCATAACGCCCCAGCCCGCAATGGACTGGCCGATCACGGCGTACGATGCGCAGCCGCAACCGTCTGCGGTCTCGTACGCAACGGGCACCACCATTTTGCCGTTGATATTCTCGGGCTCGCTCAGCTCGATACTCGACGGTGCTTGCGGAAAGCGAAGAACTTGGCGGAACGTCAGGCTGTCGCCCAAATCATCCGACCACAGGGTAAAGCATTCCAGCGCAACCTCGGCCTCGCTGCCGAGCGCCTTTTCTGCGGTGGTTCCGCGGCGGTGGAGGTAGGCACCCGACAGGCGTCCGTCGATCAGCGTCTTGCCTACCGTGATGCGCGGGCACTGCAGGCAATGGTAGCCATCCTCTTGCAGGCGGCCGCGCGAGATGCTGCGCCATGACGTATGCGACACAACGCGGATCTCGTCATTACTTATGCGCAGGCGCACAACGGACAGTATGCCGGCTGTGCTTGCCGTATCGAAAAGGGTGTTGTCGCCGGCGGGGCGCTCGCCCGAGACCAGCAGCACGTAGGCGTCCTGGTTTCCTCTTCCGTCCGTATATTCCACCACGTCGAAGTCGTAATCGAATATGCCGTCGCGCTCCACGTCGCCCTCGCCAAACCCAAGGGGAAAGTCCACGGGCGTGGGAGCGGACCACGTGCCGTTTGCCTTTGTGTGCACCACCAGGCGCGAGCGGCCATTGTCGCCGTAGCGCACCGAGGCGATACGGAACAGGCATTCTACGCCGGCAATCATCGTTAGCTTCATGTGGGCTTCGCTGAGCACGCCGGAAAACAGCACGTTGTCGCTCGAGGGTTTTATGCCGCCACGCTCGTCCTCCGACACGCCGGCAGAATTGGCGTTCGGGTCCGCAACGGCGTTCGTTGACTGACCGATGTAGGTGTACTCATACATCGGCGCGGCGTTTTCGTCGTTCTCTACCAGTGCATGGACGAAATGCTCGATCTGTCCCGTGTCTTCGCTTTCTGAATCCGCCTCGAGCTCAATGCGCGTGGCCGCTTGATCCCAATCGCGCACGACAGGCGCGGCATTTACGGCAGTGGCCTTAACCTCGGCGCGTGCGAGCAGCTCGGCGTTGGTGACGATGGTGGCCGATGCGATAAACTGCGGCACACCACCTGCTTCGGCGTTGCCGGCCGAGCCGAAGCAGGCATCCAACGTATAAGGCGTATTTCCACCCAATGCCAGCTCAGAGCGCTGGAGTACATACTGGTCGCCATTGTTCACCGACATATTCCACGAATCGATGAGTGTGGGCCACGACCCCGACCAAGCCTTGGTGGTCCACTTGAACATTACGAACTGGAGTATCACATCGACATCGACGTCTGCACCTACGCGCAGCCGCGGAAGCTGGTGTCCATCTGCCTTCTCGTACCCAATGAACAGTGTGAGGGATGCGGCGCCACGCACAGCGGACGAAGCGACGCCTGCAATGCCGGCTCCAAAGGTGACGGCAAGTCCGATCTGGATGGTGAACGAGCCCGACGTGTTGGAATAGTCGAGCGAAATGTTCTTGAAAAACGCCGCGCCGCTGCCGTGCGTGTGGGCGCCCACGGCGAGCGCCAGTTTTGCCAGCACCCAGGGGTTGACGTTTAGGAAAAACGGCACCGGTCCTAGGGTAAACTGCTCGGTCCAATTGAGGTCGGTTCTTACCTGGAAGAGGGCCTTAATATTGCCGTATGCGGGGTCGTTGTTGTCACCCCAGGTTTTGCCCACCCAATCGTAGGCGAGCGAGCCGTACAGCTGTGTGGCGATATCCATCGTGAACAGCGGCGTGCAATGGTGGCGAAGGAGCTTGGTGTTTCTTGGATCGGTGCCCGAACCGGCACTCATACTTTTGTACTGATTCCACTTCCCCTCCATTTCGTCGAGGTAGCGGTTTGCCTGCTTGGCGCCCGACTCGCGCGGTGACTTCTTCCAGTACTCCGGATCCGGATTGCCCGAATCGTTCATATAGCTGGCTGGTTTGTATCCTCCGCCAAACAGCACGTATCCAGCAAACGAGAAATCGAAGAGGATCGGAAATGTGGGTATCCAGTACGTGAACTTATTGCCGCCGATGCCGGGAAACGCCGCGGGGAAATCAAACGGAGTGACCTCTTGGTCCATGGTAGTGGGGACGATAGTGGTCGAGCCCGATTCCGCCTTTGCGGCCGGCGCGGTGACAACGGCCATGGGGGATGAGAGCGTGTAGGTTTTGCCCTGATAGTCGAGGACAAAGCGCAGCTTGCACCCTTCCTCCAGAAGGCCCGATGCCGCGTCGAGAAACTTGTCTTCGAGTGTGAACGTCGCCAGATTATCCGCGCCTGATGCGCTGGCCTTGATCTGGCCGATCTGCGTGACGGTTTCGGGCGAGCTACCCGTGGCGGGCATTACCTTGTTGATGTGCAGCGTTGCCTGTCCACCCTGTGGCAGATGTGCCTGTACAATAAAGGCATGCGTGTCGGGTTGGTCGTTTGCCGCGTCGTCCTTCGGCAATGCCATGAACGTGGCATCAGCGTACTGGATGTCCCATTCGTCGAATGTGAGCTGGCGGAAGTACGGCTCGCCGTCGGACAGCGGACGTGTGGGTGCGGTTATGGCGGTGCCGCCCTGGATACGCGCAAGGGGAATCTCGACATCGCGGTAGCCCGCCATGCTAATGGAGATGCCGCCGTTAAAGTCGTACGCGTCGAGAAGCGTTGCCTCGTCCACGTAGTCTTCCGAAAGAGGGGCGACCTCAAAGATGGCCGTGCCTTCGTCATCGGTCGTGGCGGTGAGCTGCTTGCCTACGGCATAGCGCGATGTGAGCGTGACCTGGGCACCTGCGATGGGCGTATTCTTGTTGGCGACGTCGACCACGACTACACCAAACATGGTGCGCGAGAGAACGAGCACCTTGAAGGGATCTTCTTCGTCGGCATAGGCCGCGGTGGGCGCGAACGGCAGCAGGAAGGCATTTTCGCTTCCCGGCACGCGAGGCAACATGATGCTCGCCAGCGAGGACGCTCCAGCAACAAGTAACGAACGGCGATCAAGCATCTTGGGCTCCCATCCCGCAAATATCGGTGGAAATAATCCAATTTTGCGAGAAGACGCTTCGTGGCGGTAGTGCCGTTCGATGGCCAAAATGTCCAAATTGATCGAGCGAAGCGCCGGGTTCCGGAACGCGTTCGATGCGCTTGGCAGCCCGGTCGCTAACGCAACATATGCGCGACCAGCTCGGCGCGTGTGCCGATGCCAAGCTTTGCGTATACGCCGGATAGGCGGTTTTTGACGGTGCCCGGCGATACTCCCATATGGCGTGCGATTTCGGCGTTGGTCCACCCACGACAGGCGAGCATGGCCATGGTGAATTCCGTGGTCGTTAGATCGTCGGCCACGTCCTCGCCCGAATCGGGGTTGTGGATGCGCCGCCAGCCGTAGCTGAAGCGGTACGTGATCTCGATGATGCGCGCGAAATCGTCAGGGTATTGCGTTTTTAGGCACGCCTCGATGAGCCCCTGTAAAAGGCCGTGGTGCTCGCCGATGAGCTCGATGAGGCCGTCGGGGCGCGCAATGTCCCAAGCGGCGCCAAAATGCGCTTTTGCGGCGTCGACGTCTTTGAGACTCATGTATGCCATGGAAGCTGCCAGGTGCAGGAACAGTTCCGAGATGGGATAGCTTCCCTGTTTCATAATTAGGGCGTTTTCCGCCATGCCCAGACTGCGGCCATATTCGCCGCGCAGGTACAGGGCATGCGCCATCACGTAGCTGGCGAACAAGCGCAGGCCTTCGGGCAGATGCGCCGCAAGCGGATAAAACTCTTCGGCAGAATACGGGGAAGGCAAGTGCAGCAGGACGCTCGCGGCCGAGGCGAACAGGATATGCGTGGCGTGGACGGCGGGCGATTCCTCGTCAGTTGGCGTATCGAGGATGCCCGCAAGGCACCGGCGGGCGTCGGCGATACGGTTGAGCGACAGACTGGCGTATCCGCAGATAAAGCATGCGGAATAGCGCAGTGCGGGATCGGTGGCGTCAAGATAGGGGCGCGCCGTCTTGGCAGCAAGGGTGGCCTGTCCGCGAAAGTACAGCGCTTCTGCCGTGGCAATGGCGCGCGAATCGGGGTCGGAAATGCCTGCAACCGCAGCGTCCATCTGCCCCGGCACAAAGGCAGTGCACATCAACGGCATGGGAACGCATGGGTAGCCATCGCAGTCCATCTTCCATCTCCCAACAGCTGGCAACAATAGCAGCAATTGTACTCCTGTTGCTCGGGACTTGAATTTGTGGGTATCGCCTACGATTGTGCCGAACGTATAAAGGAAGAGTCTATTGGCGATGCTCCCAAGGTGGCTACCGAAGCCTAGCTGACCTCGACATTAGGAAAAAATACCACCCCTGTAAAAAGCTCTGTCGCAGCGATGGGAAACGCATCTCGTTCTGCATATAATGAGGTCATGTGACGGTGCGTTTGCATACGTGTAACGCATTCCCATCGAACCGAAAAGGAGCTCTGCATGGATCCCAACAAGCGTCCCGACGACATGGTGCGTATCACCACTCCCGAACTTGCCCAGGCGTTCATCGAAGAGCAGGTCGCTGCAATCCGCGAGCAGATCGGCGACAAGAAGGTCCTGCTGGCTCTTTCCGGTGGTGTCGACAGTTCGGTTGTTGCGGCCCTGCTCATCAAGGCCATCGGCAAGCAGCTCATTTGCGTGCATGTTAACCACGGCCTGATGCGCAAGGGCGAGAGCGAGCAGGTCGTCGACGTCTTCAAGAACCAGATGGACGCCAACCTGGTCTATGTTGACGCGACTGATCGCTTCCTGGATAAGCTCGTGGACGTCGAGGAGCCCGAGGCCAAGCGTAAGATTATCGGCGCCGAGTTCATTCGCGTGTTCGAGGAGGAGGCCCGCAAGGTTGGCGACGAGGTTAGCTTCCTCGCCCAGGGCACCATCTATCCCGACATCCTGGAGTCCCAGGATGGCGTGAAGGCTCACCACAACGTGGGCGGCCTGCCCGATGACCTGCAGTTTGAGCTCTGCGAGCCCGTCAAGCTGCTGTACAAGGACGAGGTGCGCGTCGTGGGCCGCGAGCTCGGCCTGCCCGAGAACATGGTTGAGCGTCAGCCGTTCCCCGGTCCTGGCCTGGGCGTCCGCTGCCTTGGCGCCATCACCCGCGACCGTCTTGAGGCGCTGCGCGAAGCCGACGCCATCGTGCGCGAGGAGATCGACAAGGCAGGTCTGACCATCTGGCAGTATTTTGCCGTCGTGCCCGACTTCCGCGCCACCGGCGTGCGCGAGGGTAAGCGCGCCTACGACTGGCCCTGCATCATCCGCTGCATCAACACCGTTGACGTCATGACCGCCGAGGTGCCCGAGCTCGACTGGGCGCTGCTCAAGCGTATTACCGCTCGCGTCACCGCCGAGGTTCCCGGCATCTGCCGAGTGTGCTACGACCTCACGCCGAAGCCCGTCGGCACGGTCGAGTGGGAGTAAGCTAACTCAGCTGGTAGGCGACGAGAACTAGCAGATGTGACAAAGGGACAGTCCCTTTGTCACATCCTCGATATTATGTGCGGGATGGTACGCCACGCGGCGTGCCATCCCGTTCGTTATTTTAATGAGCCGAGTGCGCGAGTGGGAAGAGTCACGAGCATGGTCGTTCCGCGCTCCGAGCTCTTTTCGACCTCGATGGAGCCGCCGTGAAGTGCGGCGATCTCCCAGACCAGCGCAAGCCCCAGCCCCACGCCGCCGTATGCCCTGCTGCGCGATTTGTCGACGCGATAGAAGGGCTGAAAGATGCTCGTCTGGTATTGCTCGGGAATGCCCGGCCCCTGGTCGCGCACGCGTAGCAGCACGCGGTCGCCTTCGGCGCAGGCGTTGATTTGCACGGTCGAGTTGGGCGCGCTATAGCGTATGGCGTTTTCGGTCAAGTTGAACAGCAACCGATAGATCAGCGTGTCGCTGCCGATCGTTTGCGCGTCGCCCTCACTTGTAAGCGTGATGTCTTTTTGCTCGGCAAGGGGTGCCAGGTCCGTGAGCACTTCTTCGATCATCGGCGCTAGGTCAATCACATCGTTGCAAGGGACACTGCGCAGCTCGCTCATCTCGAGCAGGGTCTTTGTCATGTGCGTCATTCGCTCGGTCTGCTCCTGCAGCAGCCCGAGCAGGCTCGCTGTATCGGCGTCGACGTCGGGGTGCTCGGCGCAAAACAGCTCGACCTGGGCCTGCATGAGCGCAAGTGGCGTGCGCAGCTCGTGCGCCGCATTGCCCGTAAACTGTCTTTGTGCGGAAAATCCCTCGTCAAGGCGGGCAATCATGTCGTTAAACGACGCGCTGCAGCGCCTGAGTTCAGAGGGCACGTCCTCGCTGATTTTTGTGTCGGCGAGGTTGTCGGGCCGCACGCTCTCGACTTGCGTCGCAAAGAAGCGCAACGGCCGCAGCGCATGTCCGCTTACAAAGTAGGCCAGCACGCCGCCGAGCAGCGTCACCGCCGCAGTTATATACCAGCTCGTCGCGCCAAACGATTCTTGGGCGTCGTTCACGACGATGGTCAGCGCGTCGTCGAGCTCTTTGTTTGTCGGGTCAAATGAGCTGGGCGAGGCCGCCTCCACCTTGCTGTGCGCCGACGCTTCTGCACCAATCGAGTCCATGTAGCGCATGCCGGAGTAGCCAACCAGGCAATTCATAAGTACGCAGGTCGAACATATCAGCAGTGCCGTCATCAACGTGATGCGCCACTGCAGCGACAACCGCTTCATTTGCCATCCTCCATAACGTAGCCTTCGCCGATTCGGTTGCGGATGGGGTCGTGCCCCAACGCGCCGCGCAGCTTTTTGCGCAGCGACGAGATGTGCACGCGGGTCGCGTTGCTAAAGCTGTTGACGCTGCTGTCCCATACGTGGTCGATGAGCTCCTCCTGGCTCACCGGCCGCCCCTGGTTAAGCATCAGGTATTCCAAGATGCCGGTCTCCTTGCGCGTGAGGGACAGGATCTCGTCGCCCACTGTGGCGAGGCGCGCCTTGGTGTCAAAGCTTAGCGATCCACAGGTTAGAACAACGTCGCTTTGTGTAAAGCGTCTGAGGGTAAGGCTGCGAATCCTTGCCGCAAGCTCGTCAAGATGAAACGGCTTGGTGAGGTAGTCGTTGGCGCCCGCATCGAGCCCCGCTACCTTGTCGGAGACCTCGCCACGTGCCGAGAGCACAAGCACCTTGGTCTCACAATCAGCTGTCCTGAGTTGCCTGAGCACGGTCATGCCGTCGACATGGGGGAGATTGAGGTCGAGCACGACAAGATCAAAGGTCTCGACATCGAGCAGATCGAGGGCCTGCTGCCCGTCGTAGCAGCAGTCGACGCTATAGGCCAAGTTGCGCAGGCTGCGTGCGATCGCATCGCACAGCGCCCGCTCGTCCTCGATGACCAAGATGCGCATAACGTTCTCCTTGCATAATCATTCACGCTTAACACGGATTTTATAGTCGGTATGGTCCAATGGGTCGCGAAACGAAAGGAGTGGTCAGATTGTTCAAAGCGATTAAGCCTGTGGCGCAGGTGGCTTTGCTGATCGTTGGGGTAGCCATGGTTGGCTTTGGAATTATGCGCGGCGAGGCAGATGCCGTGCTGGCCAAGGCAATCAGGCTGTGCTTGGAGTGTATCGGAATTGGATAAAAGAAAAAACACTGCATCGCATCTTTTAGCGCGATTTCGTGGATTGATTCAGGCGGCGGCGACGCTTGCGACCAATATTCACCTGCCTAACTTTGCCAAGGGCGGCATCTACCAGGGAGCGGGCAAAGCCGTCTGCGTGCCGGGCCTCAACTGCTACTCGTGTCCAGCGGCCTCGGGTGCGTGCCCCATCGGGTCGTTTCAGTCGGTGGTGGGCTCGTCTAAGTTTAGCTTCTCGTATTACGTCACCGGAACGCTCATTCTGATCGGCGTGCTGCTGGGACGTTTTGTATGCGGCTTTTTGTGCCCGTTTGGATGGCTACAAGAGCTTTTGCATAAGATTCCCAGCAAAAAGCTCTCCACGAAAAAGCTCAAGCCGCTCACGTACATCAAGTATGCCGTGCTGCTGTTTGCCGTGGTGCTGCTGCCCGTCTTGGTGGTTAACGATGTGGGTATGGGCGACCCGTTCTTTTGCAAGTACATCTGCCCGCAAGGTGTGCTCGAGGGCGCGATTCCGCTGTCCATCATGAACGTGGGAATCCGCTCCGCGCTGGGAAAGCTCTTTTCCTGGAAGCTCGCGATCCTCATTGTGGTTGCGGTGCTGAGCGTGCTGTTCTATCGCCCCTTCTGCAAATGGATTTGCCCCCTCGGCGCATTTTATGCGCTCATGAACAAGGTGTCTTTGCTGGGGATCCAGGTTGACCAGTGCAAATGCGTCTCGTGCGGCAAGTGCGCCAAGGTGTGTCAAATGGACGTGGACGTTACGCGTACGCCCGACCATGCCGAGTGCATTCGTTGCGGCAAATGCGTGGGCGCGTGCCCCGTCGATGCTATTAGCTTTCGCTATGGGCTGGGTGTGACGGGCGACAAACCCGCGCAGTCCACGCAAGCCTGCGAAAACAAATAGGTACCTATATAAGTTTCGATATAAACGGAGGAACCATGAAACTGTCAAAAATTGCAGCTCTGTTGATGCTGCCCGTGCTGGCGCTGACTCTCGCGGCGTGCTCTGCCCCCAAGGGCGACGCGAAGGGTGCTACGAGCGGCGATGCGCAGATTGCCGAGCTCATAGCGCAAAAGCCGTCGAGTGCCGAGGAGGCGGCCGAGCTGTACCAGCAGCTGCTGCAAAAGGAAAACGAGATCTTTGCGAGCGATAACGCCCTATGGGAAAAGGTGTTCCTTGCGGCCAACAAAGACACTCCCATGATTGAGGACGGCAAGAACTACGGTGACTTCTTGCTCGATACCATCGAGGGCGCCAAGGATCAGTTTGCGGCTGACGAGCTTAAGACGCTTAAGGCCGGCGCGCAGCAGGTCAAGGAGATCGAGGACAAGCTCATGGCGCTGGAGAAGGAGTTCCCCGGATGCGGCAGCACGCCCGGCGAGGGGGAGAGCGTCGATGCCTCGACCGCAGGCATGACTAACGGCGAGAGCGGGGAGACGAAGTTCCCCAGCTTTAAGGGCAAGGACTTGGACGGCAACGATGTAAACAGCGACGAGCTGTTCTCCAAGAACAAGGTCACCGTCATGAACTTCTGGTTTACCACCTGCAAGCCGTGCGTGGGAGAGCTGGGCGATCTGGAGAAGCTCAACAAGGAGCTTGCCGAGAAGGGCGGCCAGGTCGTGGGCGTTAATTCCTTTACGCTCGATGGCAACAAAGACGAGGTGGCCGATGCCAAGGACGTGCTTTCCAAGAAGGGCGTGACGTATAAGAACATCTGGTTTAAGTCGGACAGCGAGGCCGGAAAGTTCACCTCCAACCTGTACTCGTTCCCGACCACCTACGTGATCGACCAGAACGGTAACATTGTGGGAGAGCCGATCATGGGCGGCATCAACTCCGCTGAGCAGCGCGAGGCGCTCAACAAACTGATCGATCAGGCACTCGCGAAGAGCGAACAGTAGATTCGTGGGACAGGCAACTGAAGGGGAGTCGCTGGAAACAGCGACTCTTTTTTTCTGCTTCGGGGTAGCATCATGGGTATACGTCGAAAGGGGGCGGCTATGGTCGGCAGCATGGTCGAGCGGTTGCCGTTTTGGGGACAACTTACATCCGATGAGCAGACGCTCGTGGCAGAGCGCTCGTCGCTGCGATCCTTTGATGCCGGGCAGATAATCGGTAGCAGCGGAAATTCTTGCACCGGCATTATCTTTATTATCGAAGGTGACATTCGCGTGAGCCTGCTTTCCGAGGAAGGCAAGGAGGTCACGCTGTTTAGGGTTGGCTGCGGAGAGTGCTGTGTCACCACGGCCTCGTGCGTTATCGAGCAGATTTCATTTGACACCATGGTGGTTGCAGCACGCAGGTCATCGCTTTTGGTGGTGCCTGCGAGCGTGTGCGTCCAGCTCGCCCGCGATAATGTCTACGTTAAGGCCTTTATGCTCCAGGTTGAGGTGAAGCGCTACTCCCAGGTGGTATGCGTGCTGCAGCAGATGCTCTTTAAGCGTCTCGATCAGCGCGTCGCCAGCTACGTGCTCGAGCATTGCCGAGTTGCGGGCACAGCAGAAGTTGCCGTAACGCAAGACGAGCTTGCACGCGACATCAACTCTGCGCGCGAAGCGGTGACGCGCGCTCTGAGCCGTCTTGCGCAGGACGGGCTCATCGAGGTTAGGCGCGGACGGATTATCGTGCGTGATGTAGATGGGTTGGCACGGTTGGCCTAGACCTACCGCGCAGCTGTATCTGCCGTCGGCAACATATTTTCCGTTTGGTGACTTGGTCACAGAACGCGACCGCAGTGCCTTGGCATACTTGCCCAAAGCAACCAGCAAAGGAGTGCGCTATGGGATTGTTTGATTTGTTTGCAGGACCGGACATGAATGTGGGCGTCCAGGAATGGAAGGCTTCTAAGGGGGCGGTGCTGCTCGACGTGAGGAGTGCTGACGAGTATGGACAGGGCCACATTCCGGGCAGCGTCAACGTTCCGCTCGATCGTATCAACCAGGTGCTTGAGCTGTATCCAGACAAGGGCACGCAGCTTTTCGTGCATTGCCTGAGTGGTGCGCGAAGCAACCAAGCTGTGAGTTTTCTTAAGCGTTCTGGGTATGGCAGTGTCAAGAATATCGGCGGCATAAGCGGCTATACGGGAAAGGTGGTGCGTTAGCTATGAAGGTGGTTATCGTTGGAGGCGTCGCGGGCGGCGCATCGGCGGCGGCACGTTTGCGCAGGCTCGACGAGCAGGCCCAAATTGTCATCTTTGAGCGCACGGGTTTTGTATCGTATGCCAACTGTGGGCTTCCGTACTACATTGGCGGCGTGATAGAAGAAGAGAGTGCATTGACGCTGCAGTCTCCCAAGGGCTTTTGGGATCGCTTTCGCATTGCGGTCAAGACGAGTCACGAGGTGTTTGCCATCCATCCCGATTCGCATACGGTCGAGGTTCGCAATATGCTGACGGGCGAGGAATTTGTCGAGACGTATGACAAGCTGATTCTTTCGCCAGGCGCGCATCCCATTCGCCCCGCTCTTCCGGGAATCGATTTGGATAAGATCTTTAGCCTTCGAACGGTAGAGGACACGCTGCACATTCATGGTTATGTGCAAGAGCATGAGCCGAGGAGTGCCGTGGTGATCGGTGGCGGCTTTATCGGTGTTGAGGCTGCCGAGAACCTGCGTGACTTGGGTCTCGAGGTGACGCTTTTGCAGCGCCCCGGGCAGCTGATGAACAACCTGGACTACGACATGGCGACGCTGCTTCATGCAGAGGTCCGCGAGCATGGCATTGACCTGCGCCTTCGTGCCGACGTTACGGGCTTTGAGGAGGCCGATGGCCGTGTGGTCACACATGTGGCGGGCGATGATTCCATTATGGCCGATATGGTGCTACTCGCTATCGGCGTTGCGCCCGAGAGCCATTTGGCAAAGAAAGCTGGTATCGAACTGGGCATCAAGGGCTCCATTGTGGTGAACGACCGCATGGAGACGTCTGCTCCTGACGTATATGCCGTGGGTGATGCCGTGCAGGTCAAGCATCAGGTGACGGGCGAAGACGCGGTGATTTCCCTTGCAGGCCCCGCTAATAAGCAGGGACGTATCGTCGCCGACGTGATTTGTGGCTTAGGCAGTCGCTATCAGGGCTCGCTGGGTTCTTCGGTAATCAAAGTGTTCGACTTGACAGCTGCGAGCACGGGCCTTTCTGTGAAGGCAGCGCGTGCGGCGGGAATCGATTGCGAGAACGTCGTGCTGTCACCTGGATCGCATGCGGGTTATTATCCCGGGGCCACGCCCATGACCATGAAAGTTGTGTTTGAGAGGGAAACCTTGCGTCTGCTGGGCGCGCAGATTGTGGGCATCGATGGCGTGGACAAGCGCATCGATGTGCTGGCGACGGCAATTCAGGCCGGTATTCGGGCCGATAAGCTCAAGGATTTGGATTTGGCGTATGCGCCGCCATATTCTTCGGCGAAAGACCCGGTGAACATGGCCGGTTTTATGATCGAAAACGTGGGCTCGGGCATGCTCAAGCAGTGGCATTGGGAGCAGGAATCGGATCTGCCGCGCGATGGTAGTGTGCAGCTGCTCGATGTCCGTATGGTTGGCGAGTATGACCGCGGACATATCGACGGCTTTGTGAACATTCCCGTCGATGACTTGCGTGCTCGCTTGGGGGAGCTTGACGTGACAAAGCCTGTTTATGTTATTTGCCAAAGTGGTCTTCGCAGCTACATTGGCTGCCGCATCCTCGCTCAGTACGGTTTTGACTGCTATAACTTCTCGGGTGGCTATCGCTTCTTTGCTGCTGTGACTAAAGACCATCGCGGTAGCGATAACGTGATGCCGTGTGGATTGGAAAAGTAAGGCCTTTTGAGCGGCGTGTATGACAATGACAAGATAGAGTAGGACAAACGCGTCGAATACGAACGGCGGAGGAGAGCGGGCGGGGTGCCTGCGCAGGAGAGGTTGCCGTCCATGCTGGAACTCAAAGGAATTTGCAAAAGGTACGTTACGCAGTCGTTTACGCAGGTGGCGCTCGACAACGTAAGCCTGGCTTTTCGCGATAACGAGTTCGTGGCCATTCTGGGTCCCTCAGGTTCGGGCAAGACCACGCTGCTCAACGTTATCGGCGGACTCGACCACTTTGATTCTGGCGACCTGCTGATCGACGGTATTTCGACCAAGGACTTTCACGATCGCGATTGGGATGCCTACCGCAACAACCGCATCGGCTTTGTGTTCCAGAGCTATAACCTCATTCCGCATCAGACCATTTTGGAAAACGTGGAGCTGGCGCTTACGCTCACGGGCGTGGGGCATGCCGAGCGTCGCCAGCGTGCGCGCGAGGCGTTGGAGAAAGTCGGCCTGGACGAGCACATTAACAAGCGTCCGAGCCAGCTTTCGGGCGGACAGATGCAGCGCGTGGCTATTGCCCGCGCCCTGATCAACGATCCCGAGATTGTGCTGGCTGACGAGCCGACCGGCGCCTTGGACTCAACGACATCCGTGCAGGTCATGGATTTGCTCAAGGACGTTGCGCGCGACCGTCTGGTCATCATGGTCACGCACAATCCCGAGCTGGCGTACAAGTACGCCACGCGCATCGTCACCCTGGCGGACGGCAAGATCACCGACGATTCAGATCCCTTTGATGCTGCCGAGGCCGCGCGTCGCGAGGCCAAGCCCACGCGCAAAACCTCGATGAGCTTTGTGACGGCGCTGGGGCTTTCTGCCCGAAACCTCATGACCAAGAAGGGTCGCACGGCCATGACGGCCTTTGCGGGCTCGATTGGCATTATCGGCATTGCGGCGATCCTGGCGCTGTCCAACGGCGTAAACGACTACATCAAAAAGGTCGAGGAGGACACGCTCTCGAGCTACCCGCTGACGATTTCCAAACAAGACTACGACCTGTCGTCCATGATGGGCGGCCATGGGGCTACCGATGAGGAGGCGTCCAAGGGCGAGGGCTCGTCCGATGACGCTACCGGTGGCAAAGCTAAGGGAACCGACAAGATCCCTGTGGTCACAGCCGTAAAGGACATGTTCGCAAGTGTTAAATCTAACGATATGACAAGCTTTAAGGCATGGCTTGACGACGACGGCGACGGTATCAATAAAGAGGTCAACGCTATCCAGTACGGCTACGGCGTGACGCCGGTTGTCTATCGTGCGGGCAAGGGCGATGAGAAGCCTGTCCGGCTGGTGCCCAACGCTATGACCGAGGCCATGAGCGGCGGCGCAAGTTCGGCGGCAACGGTGAGCATGGATTCCATGGGAACCTCGGTCTTTAACGAGATGATTGACGACCAGAGCCTGCTCGACAGCCAGTACGATGTCGTCGCCGGCCATTGGCCCACGTCTGCCAACGAAGCCGTGATGGTACTTTCGAGCCGCGGCACGGTGGGCGACTACACGCTCTACAGCATCGGTGCGCTGGATATCGATGAGCTCAATGACCTGGTCAACAGCGCCATGACGGCCGACGGCAAGGTCGAGACGCCCGAGATCGGCACCGACTTTACCTACGACGATGCGCTGTCCACGACATTTAAGGTGTTGTCGCCGGCCGATGCCTATCGCAAAAACGAAGAGACCGGCATGTGGACTGACATGTCTGGAGATGCCGACTTTATGGCGTCCAAGGTTGCTGACGGTATCGACGTGCGCATTGTGGGCGTGGTGCGACCCAACGAGACGGCTAACGCGAGTGCATTGTCCCCGGGCATTGCCTACACGCATGCGCTGACTCGCCAGCTTATGGAGCGCGCTGCCGATTCGCAGATCGTGCAGGAGCAGCTTGCCCGCCCCGAGACGGATGTCTTTACGGGTAAAACCTTTGATGAGCTGCAAGGCGAGGCCAAGCAAGGCGTTGATCTGGGCAGCATGTTCAGCGTGGACGAGGCGGCGCTAAAGAGCGCGTTCTCGCTCGATACGTCTGCGCTCTCGGGTGCGGCCAGCGGTATGGACCTTTCTGGTATCGACTTGTCCGGTCTGGACATTGACCTTTCGGGCGTTGGGAAGGACATCGACTTCAGCGACATCATGGCCAAAGCGCCGGCTCCAGATTTCTCGGGTATCTTTGAGGGCCTGGAACTCACGCCTGAGCAAATGCAGCAGGTGGGAACGCTTGTCAACCAGCTGTTTGAGGGCTTTATGCAGTCGGATCAGTTTAAGGCGCTGTCACCCGAAGATCTTAAAGACGCGTCAAAGCTTGCTGCCGCATTCTCGACGTATCTTGAGCATGATGCCGCCGCCCAGCAATACCTGGCTCAGCTCAAGGCCCTCGGCGGCGATGCCCTGGCCGAGCGCCTGCAGCAGGCGATGGCCGACTATGTGCAAAAGCAGCTGGCTCCGTATCTGCAGCAGGCTATGGACCAGGTGACCAAGACAATCAGCGAACAGATTGCGACGACGGTATCGGCCCAGCTCAAGATGGGTGCGGCGGGACTTATGGACCAAATGGCGACGCAGATGTCTTCGAGTTTTGCCAACTTGGCGAGCGCCATGCGCGTGGATGTGGGTGCCTTCGCTCGCGCCATCCACTTCAACATGGACGCCGAGGACCTGAGCTCGCTCATGATGAGTTATGCCAAGGCGTCAAAGCTCACCTACGATAACAATCTGAGCACGTTGGGCTATGCGGACGAGGCAGACCCCATCTCGGTCAAGATTTTCCCGCGTGACTTTGAGGCCAAGGAGCGCGTACTCGATCACATCGATGCGTACAACAAACAGGTCAAAGCTGCTGGCCACGATGAACAGGCGATCTCGTACACCGACTACATGGGCATCATCATGGGTTCGGTGACCGACATCGTGAACACCATCAGCTTGGTGCTCATCGCATTCGTGAGTATCAGTTTGATGGTGAGCTCCATCATGATCGGCATCATCACCTACATCAGCGTGCTGGAGCGCAAAAAGGAGATTGGCATCCTGCGTGCGATCGGCGCGTCGAGGCGCAACGTGGCCAACGTATTTAATGCCGAGACCTTTATCGAAGGTCTCATTGCCGGCGTCTTTGCCATTGTCGTCGTGGTGGCTGTGAGCCTTCCGGTTAATGCTTGGGCTCTTGCTGCCAAGCAGGTACCCAATCTGATGAGCCTGCCCGTTCAAGACGCGCTGATGCTCATTGCAATTTCGGTGCTGCTGACGGTTGTTGCCGGTCTGCTGCCGGCCCGCAGCGCATCCAAGAAAGACCCCGTGGAAGCCCTACGCTCCGAATAATGTGACAAAGGGACTGTCCCTTTGTCACATTGAGACCCTTGCGAAATCGGGGTCTAATTACCGTTCGGCAGGTTAAGAACTCCCTCTCCCCGCTTAATGCTTGACGAAGAGTCTTCTGGTTTATATACCTATCGGTAGGCATATAGGATGTATTGCCGATAGAAATGGAGCAACCATGACTCTCACCACACCAGCCAAAAAAGATTGTCTCCGTGAAAGCGGCGCATTTGCTTGGGTCGTCGTTATTGCGCTCGGCTTAATGTCCGCCGGAACAACTGGCACATATAGCATTATTGCCGGCTCATTCGTTGCTCCAGTATGTGAAGATCTGGGCTTTGACTACACTTCTTTTTCTTTCTATTTCACCGCGATTCTTCTTGGCCTTGCGCTTGGGCTTCCGCTTTTGAGTCGCTTCATTCCAAAAGTAATCGGCAAACCATGGCATATTTGCATTGAACTCGTCCTTATTGCCGCCGGCGCCGCAATGGCGTTCTACACCGAGGTCTGGATGTTCACCGTCTCCGCCGCAGTGATCGGCATCTGCTTTTCGTTTACAACGGGCGTCTGCATGTCCGATGTCATTGACCAATGGTTCAGCAAATCGTCCGGTCTCGCCATCGGCCTCGCTTGGGGCGTTAATTCTCTCTGCACGCTGTTATTGAGTCCTGTCATTACGCTGGTCATCGAGCAGCAAGGCTGGCGTACGGGATACATCGTGCTTGCGGCCGTTTCTGCAGCTATGATTTTGCCTGCAAGCGCATTTATCATTCGCCTTAACCCCTCTGATCGCAATATGCTTCCGTACGGAGAGACCGCCTCCGAAACCCATGAGAGCTGCAGCGCCGATGAGCAGGAAGATGTCCTTTCGGGCATGGCACTCCGCGATGCCGCGAAAACGCCGTCTTTTATTCTCTGTGTCCTCTTGCTTTGCGTGGCGCAGCTCACCTGCTGCATGAACCAGCTGTTTCCAACCTATGCAAGCGAGGTCGGTTTCAATCCTATCGTAGGAAGCTTAATGGTCTCGGCAGCTTCACTCTCCGATATCTTCCTAAATCCCTTCGTGGGCAAAACATGCGACAAGCTTGGCGCTATTAAAGCAACGGTCGCATGGACAGGTGTCAGCATTCTTTCATTCCTGCTTCTTATCATTGGCGGAAGCAATGAGACCGTTTCCATCATTGCAGCTGGTGTAAACGATGTCATGTTCGCCATCGTTGGAACCGCAATGCCGATGCTTCTCCTCTCGCTCTTTGGATCACGCGATTTTGGAAGGATCTATTCGATCGTTTGCTCAGCGGGCTATGTTGTCGGTGCTTTTGGAATGCCGGTCATGATGAAGGTTTACGGCATGGCAGGGTCATTCCAGGGAGTATTTATCTTCTGCATTGCCTGCAACCTTATGATTGCTGCGTTTGCTATCGTTTCCGGCTTTCTCAATAAGGCTGCTGAAAAGTAATAAGCGCCGATTTGCATCGGCATAGATTGCCATGCAACAGGGGTCGACTCCAAGCCAGACTGGAGTCGACCCCTGTTTTCGTTTTAAAGGTTGCCCGCAGGCACCATGGGTGCCAACATGCGCTTCAGCTTGGCTGGTTTATTTGAACATAAGCTCGACTATTCCCGCCCAAACCGCTTTCTCATCAATATCCTCACCTTGAGCGACCGTATTGCTTGCTCCCTCCAGAACGGTATAAAGAATTTGTACGTAGAGCATTACGTCGGCGCTATCGGAAAACGCGCCAATCTCTACACCATGAAGAAGGATGTCTTTAAGCGCATCCATGGTTCGTTTGGTCGCCGTCGCTTGACGTTCCTGAACTGCAGGAATTCGATTTGCTTGAACGCTAACCTCGGCCAGCACGCGCCGGCGCTTTTCATCGCTTCGATAGCCACCTATAACTGAATTGCCGAGCTCGATAAGCGCGGCCTTGAACCCGTCCCTATCGACTATTAGCGAGTAGTCGCGCTGATAGTCAATGGTCGGAAACATGCTGTCCAAGAGCGTAGTGAAAATCTCCTCTTTTGAGGGAAAGTAGTAGTACACCGACGGCTTGGATATACCGACAAAGTCGCAAATCTTTCCGATAGACGCTTTGTCATAACCGACTTCTGCCACAAGATCGTACATTGCGTCCAATATTTTTTTTCTTGTGCTCACGCTGCATTTCTCCATTGCAAATCACTTCCGCACTACCAACATTATTAAGGATGGCAACGGAACATCAATTCGTGTCCAAACATGACCACTATATACGGCGAACGGTATGTATCAGTAGGCGAGCGGCAATTATTCAAAATTATCTACCGAACGGTAGGTATAGTAGTACTATAGCAGGTGAAACCCCGCTATTGTCGCGGCCGGACAGCATCGCGGGAAACCCGACGGAAGGACCAACCATGTACGAGAACTATCGTATGCCGGGCGAGTTCGAGAAGCGCTCCAACGTCTATGTGACATGGCTTCCCGATTACATCCGTGCAGAGGGCTACGATAACCGCCAGCCCTGCGTTGACGTGATCAAGGCTCTGCTCGAGTATGGCGACGTTACGGTCAACCTCAATTGCGGCACCCCCGGCTCCTATGAGGAGGCTTGCTCGCGCCTGAAGGAGGAGGGGGTTGATCTCGATCGCATCGAGATCACGCAGTTCGAAGACTCCAACTTCTATGTCCGCGACAACGGTCCCAGTATCATGGTCGACGACAAGGGCCATTCTTATATGGTCAACCCCGCTTGGACCTATTACGGCGTGTGGGGCAAGAACTCCCCGGAGTGCCAGTCCGCACGTAAGGCAGCCGTTCACATGGCGGTTGCGCTCGGTTGCTTCGATATCGTCAATTCCGAAATGGTTTCGGAGGGCGGCGACCGCGAGTTTGACGGTCACGGCACTCTGATCGCCATCGAGGACACGGAATGCCGCAAGCGTAATCCCGAGTTCACGAAAGAGGAAGTAGAGGCCGAGTATAAGCGCATCTACAACCTCAACAAGGTTATCTGGCTTCCGCAGCCTATGCTCGAGGACGACGACTATCGACTGGGCATCCTCGACGAGAAGGAAGACGGAACTCCCGTCTTTGGCATGAGCTTTGCAGCTCACATTGATGAGATGTGTCGCTTTATCACTCCGAACAAGATTCTTCTTGCCGAGGTGTCCGATGAAGAGGCAGCCTCGAGCAAGGCTGGAGCAGAGTCTCGTCGCCGCATTGAGGCAGCCTACGAGATCCTGAGCAACGAAACGGACTGGGAGGGCAAGCCCTTCGAGATCGTTCGTATGCCCACCGCCGAGCCTATTGAAGTCGTTATCGCCCCTGGCGATGAAGATTACGAGCTCTATAAGGGCTTCATCGACGAAATGGGCGGCAAGTTTATGGATGGCACCCCCTGGCCCGAGGGCCCCGTCCACTTCTACGCCGCAGCGAGCTACTGCAACTTCCTGATTTGCAACGGCGTCGTTCTTGGCCAGCGTTATTACCACGAGGGCATGAGCGAGGTCGTGAAAGAGAAGGACGACCAGGCCAAGGCAGTTCTTGAGAGCTGCTTCCCCGATCGCAAGGTCATCATGATTGATTCCCTCGCGCTTAACCTGTCCGGCGGCGGCGTGCACTGCTGGACTAAGGACGTGGCGGCCAGTCGTTAGTGAGCCTTAGAGCCTGCGCTCTTTGGCTTAGGCGCCACATGTACCGCTCCCCGAGGGATATCCGTGTTTTCCTCGGGGACACATTCAACAATAATTTTGATAATAATTCGAAAGGAAATAGGCATGAACAACAGCCTCCGCGGTCGCGACTACATCAACATCCATGATCTTTCCTCCGAGGATTTCCGCTATCTCATCGATCTTGCCTGGAGCCTTAAGGCTCAGAAGAAGTCCGGTGTCGACCAGCACTACTTCCCCGGCAAAAACGTCCTCGCCAACTTTGAGTGGGGCTCGACCCGTACTCGTTGCGCATTCGAGACCTCCTGCAATGATTTGGGCATGGGCTTCACTTATCTGACCAACTCCCACATGGGTGACTGCGAGACCGTCAAGGATGCCATGCGCGTCTTTAACGGCATGTACGATCTCATCGTCTACCGCGCACAGAAGGACGAGCAGTTCCTCTATGACGTCGCCGACCTGGTTGACATCCCGGTCATCAATGCCCTTACTCTCGGCGATCACCCGACTCAGATGCTCGCTGACGCTCTTACGATGGAAGAGCAATGGGGCGGTTTGCGTACGAGCCGCGGCAAGAAGATGGCTTTCGTTGGCAACTGCGCCGGCGCCCCAGTGTGGTATGGCCGTCTGTGCGCTATGCTCGACATGGACTTCCTCGCCATCGGCCCCGACGACCTCCGTCATCAGATGTGCAAGGAAATGATCGAAGAGGTGGAGGCCTGCTACGCCAAGTACGCTCCCAATAGGACCTTTACCATCACCTCTGACCTCGATGCCCTGGATGGCGTTGACGTTATCGTTACCGAGGAGTGGCGCTACATCAACCCCGAGTGCGGAGAAGAGGTTCTGGATCCCGACGACTACAACTCCTGGTTGGGCGATGCCGAGTCTCTGTACCCCTATCGCGTCACCAGCGAGCTGTGCAAGCGCACCAACAATCCCGACATCTTCTGCATGCATGAGCTTCCCTCTGTCCACAACGCGGATCACCGTGTTGGCAAGATGCTCCTCGACCAGTGCAAGAACGACCTTCATCGCGAGATCATCACCGAGGGTTTCGAGATTGCCGACGAGTGCTTTGAGGCCAACGCTTCGGTCATCTTCCGTGAGGCAGAGAACCGTCAGCACACCATCAAGGCCGTTATGTGTGCCCTTCTGGGTCTCTAGGAGCTGCGTCAATGGAAAATGCAAAGTTAAAGAGCAGCAAGGTTTACGCATGGGTTCTCGTAATCGCGCTCGGCCTTATGTCTGCCGGCACGACCGGATCCTATAGCGTCATCGCGGGCTCCTTCGTCGCACCCGTGTGCGAGGAGTTCGGGTTTGACTATTCCATCTTCTCGTATTACTTCACCGCAACGCTCATTGGTCTTGCGGCAGCTCTTCCGTTTGTCGGAAAACTCATTCCCAAGGTCGTTGGCAAGGTTTGGCTCCCCGTTGTCGAGCTTATTTTGCTCGCTGCCGGCGCAGGCATGGCCTTCTACACCGAAGTCTGGATGTTCATCGCCGCTGGCGCCCTGATTGGCGTTTGCTTCGCCTTCACCACCGGCGTCGCTATGTCCGACGTTATTGACCAGTGGTTCAAAAAATCTGGTGGCCTGGCAATCGGTCTCGCTTGGGCAGTGAACTCGATTTACATGCTCATCATGAGTCCCGTCATCACCTCTGTCATCGAGGCCGCTGGCTGGAGAACTGGTTATCTGGTGCTCGCCGGTGTTTCCGCAGTGCTCATTCTCCCAGCTTCCATTCTGATCATCCGCTACAAGCCTCAGGACAAGGGCATGCTGCCCTATGGCTACGTCGAGGACGAGACGGTCACCGAGACCGAGGAGACGACCGAGGATAGCACGCGTGGCGTTAGCTATGCGCGCGCCATTAAGTCGCCTGCCTTCTTCTTCTGCATCGGCTTCCTCTGTCTCGTTCAGCTCACTTGCTGCATGAACCAGCTCTTCCCGACGTATGCTTCCGAGGTTGGTTTTAGCCCCATGGTGGGCGGCTTCATGGTATCCGCTGCATCGCTCTTCGATCTGTTCCTCAATCCGATCGTCGGCACCACTTGCGATAGGTTCGGCAGCACGAAGGCCATTCTGGGCTGGCTCGCTGTCTCCATCCTCTCCTTTGTCATGCTCATGATGAGCAGCGGCAACTCGACGCTCAGCATCCTCGCAGCAGGCGTGAACGACGTAATGTACGTCATCGCTGGCACTGCCCTGACCGTTTTGGTTATGGATGTCTTTGGCTCCCGCGATTTCGGTCGCATCTTCGCGCTGATCTGCTCCGTGGGCTATATCGTCGGCGCCTTTGGCATGCCCGTTATGATGAAGGTCTATGAGCTTGTCGGCTCCTTCCAGGGCGTCTTCATCTTCTGCATCGCATGCAACGTTATTATCGGCCTGTTCTTGCTGCTGGCAAAAAAGACTGGTAAGAACCTCTCCTGGGACGAATAGTTCGATTCGTCTTAGACATACGCTGTAGGGCTTAACCTGCAGCCGCTTTGGGGCATCGACTAACATCGGTGCCCTTTTTCATCGAATGTGACAAAGGAGCAGCCACTTTGTCACATTGAGCGGCATGTAAATCGAGGTCTAATACTTTTCCGAGAAGTGAACGGCCATACTTGGGCCTCCGAAGCATCGACATTTTTAGACGCCAAACCCGCAGGATTTGGCTGGCAAAACCGCAGGAAATTGCATCTCGAAAGTGCAGATGCTTCGGGGCCCGTTTTCACTCGTTCACTTCTCGGGAAAAGTATTAGACCTCGTTGTATGGGGTGCGGCTGGAGGGTGGTCATCGTTCAGTAGCTACCTCTTCCTTGTGAATCGCCTGAAGCGCAAGGCATAATGCATGTGACAAAGGGACGGCCCCTTTGTTGTGTTGATATGAGAGAAGAGTAGATGATCCTTTCGCTGGCCCCCATGGAGGGGATTACCGGGCATGTGTTCCGTCGCGTGCATGCGGAGTGCTTCGGTGCGCTCGATTGCTATTACACGCCGTTTTTGCCGCCGCCGCGGGTGGGAAACCGCTTTGGCGGCAAGGCGTTTAAGGAGATCGATCCTGCCAATAACCAGGGGCTCAACGTGGTGCCTCAGCTGATGTCCAAGAACGCGGACGAGTTTGTGTGGGCGGCACAGGTGCTCGCCGACATGGGCTATCGCGAGGTCAATCTCAACTTGGGTTGCCCCTCGGGGACGGTTGTCGCCAAGGGCAAGGGCTCGGGTTTCTTGCGTAATCTCGACGAACTTGAGGTGTTCTTGAGTGACGTGTGTGAGCGCTCTCCGCTGCCGGTATCGGTCAAGACCAGGTTGGGGTTGGAGAGCGACGACGAATACGAGCGCGTACTCGATCTATATTGCCGCATGCCGCTGGCAGAGCTGATCGTGCATCCGCGCGTGCAGAAGGACCGTTATGCGGGCTCGCCGCGCAAAGAGTTTTATGGCGAGACGCTGGAGCGTGCGCCGTTCCCGGTTGCCTATAACGGCGATATTTTTGATCTTGAGGATATGGATGCGCTGGTGGAGGCCTATCCCGGCACGCGCCATGTGATGTTGGGGCGTGGCCTGCTCGCGAACCCCGCTCTGGCTCGCATGGTCAAGGGCGGCCCTGCTGCAACGGCTGCTGAGCTGCAGCGCTTCCACGACACGCTGTTTGCGGCATATGCAGAAGAGATTGGCGGCAATGCGGTCTTCCGCATGAAGGAGTGGTGGTTCTACGCCAAGTGCGCTTTCGCTGATCCCGCTACCGTCCACAAGATCGTACGCAAGACCAAAAAGGTCGACGAATACCGCGCTGCCGTCGAGCGCGTCTTTCGTGAACAGCCGCTTGCACCCACAGCTCGCTTCCACGGCTAACTAGTCATCGGGGGCGTTCTTTAACGACTGGTCATTTAAGGACGTCCCCAACGACTATGTAGCAAAAAGCTGTACACCAGCATCCAAAGATGTCGAAAAATGTCGACTTTGGATGCTGGTGTACATGTTTGGGTCCGACGGGGGAGCGGGCCTAGGCAATCAGTGCATCAAGTGTAATGAGCTCTCTGAGCCGCTCCGTGCGTGTTTGCCCATGGCGTTTGGCTTTTTCGTCAAACGCCTCAAGAATCGATTCGCCCACACGTGCTGATATAACGACGCTCGGCTCATCGGAGATTGGTGGCCTTCCCAACTTGATGGTGCGACCTTTCGGCCACTCATCTTTTTCGTAGGCTTCCGCGGCTTTCTTCAACTCTCCGGGAGCAAACCCCATCATCTTTTCGAGCTGCTTAGCATCCATGGCGCCTCCTATCGATCGACATAATGTCGAGCGCCGGTTCTCGGATTCTCTTTTTGTATACAATTTTGTAGACAAAAATACAAGCAGTTCATCGGGCTAATTAGCTTGTTTTGACCTGCCTGTTCGATAGGAAATGAGCATTGACGGCTTCGATACTCCTTTGCTTTTCAGCTTGGAATTTGGATGCTCATTGAACTTCCGGAGGGGAGCCCTTTATTAAGCTATTGAGATTCTGGGCAGGAGCTCTCACTGGTCTTCGGTAATGGGGCCAGCTTAATTCGCGACACAGTGTGTCGCGAATGGGAGTAGTCGTTAGGTGTCCTTCAATGGCTACTCATATAAGAACGTTCAAGTGTCGGATTTTGTCATTTAGTGTCGCTCTCAGCGACTATTCTGGAGGGTCGTGGTCAAAAAAGGCAAATATGAGTACTGTTGCCATTATGGTTGCATTTATTTGCTATAAATTGTAGCTCCTGATGAGATTTGTTCCCATTAAGAGCTACTTTTATTGAACATATGAGGAGAAATAACGTCGTCTGCGGACGAGTGGAACGTTGAATAGTTCCTGAAGTGATCAAAATCGCTGCTACTAAACAGGTAGCAGTACTCATATTTGCCCTTTTTTGACCACAGCCCTCTCGGAAACCTTTCCAGAGGCGTCAAACAGCCATAATCCAAAGGTCTCCTCAAACAATTAGCCGGCCAAGAGCGTCCATGACTACCAAAAAGCTGTACGCCAGCATCCAAGGATGTCGAAAAATGTCGACTTTGGATGCTGGCGTACATGTTTGGGTCATATGGGTTTGGACGTCGGGGCGAGCTGACTGCAATTGCGTACTAGAGCAGGTTCTTCTGTACCCATGCGATGATGTCGCTCGATTCGTAGAGTGGTTTGCCGTCGATGAACAGGCAGGGAACCTGGCGTTTTCCGCCGACGGCGATGAGCGTCTGCTCGGCCTCGGTATCGGTCGAGATATTGCGCTCGGGGATGGTCACATCGTTATCGGCAAGGAATCGCTTGACTTTTATGCAATACGGGCAGCCGGTCATAACGTACAGTGCGAGCTCATGATTAGTAGCCATAGGTCTCCAATCGGTTGCGGTTTTGATTGAAATACCCAAAGCCGCCGCGGTCTATGCGCGCGTCAACGACGACTCGATGGCCTGAACCAGAAACGCCGTGGCTCCGGTGCCGCAGGGCTTGTCGTAGTAGTCAACAAAGCGCTGGTCGGCAAGATAACCGTGGGCGAGGCCCAGGTATGCTTCGTCTTGGGGCTCGTGTCCCCAGTTAAGGGCAATCCATCGACGGTGCATTGCGACAAGTTTGTGGGCCTCGTTGCTCTCTGGGTCGCCAATGCCCATGGCAATCGAAAGCTGGCCCAGAACAGCGCGTTCAAGTTCCTTCATGTCGTTCCATGTCTGAGGATCCATGTCCAGCAGCGCCTCGTTTGCTGCATCGATAGCCTCATCGCCATAGCGCGCCCGCGCTTCGGCGCCGTAGCGCTCCTCGTTTTCCTGCACGGTGTGCCAGCGCTCCAGTTGCGGCAGGACGGCGCCCATGAGCGAGACGGCTTCGTCGAGCGACATGCCGGTGTTTTGCGCCAGCCGCGGGGCACAATCCTCGATCATTGCCTCCATGGTGGTGTCGTAGGTGTACTGGCCATGGTCGTAGCACCACTTGCAGTAATGGTCGGTCGCGGTACCCGCAGCATCGGTGCCGCAGTCGTCGGGCGTGAGTATCATGCCGCAGCTCTGGCAATAGTGCTCGGGCATTTCAAGCAGATGAGACAGTGGCTCGCCGGTCACGGCGGCGATGAGCTTCATCATGTCGATGCCCGGTATGACCTCGCCACGCTCCCAACGGCTGACGGCTTGGCGTGTGACGAAGAGCTTGGCGGCGAGCTGCTCCTGGGTAAGGTGATGGGCGCGACGGACGGCGATGAGCTTTTCTGCAAAGGCCATAGCGGCTCCTTTCTGCTGGTTGATGGCTTAAGCATACGCGGCAGCAGGTGCCCTTCCAAGCAACCGTTGGTTGCACGACGGAGGACCGCGGCGAAGAATTGCGCGCAACGCCCCACGCCTCCATGCCGTACAATGACCGACATGGAACCTATTGCACACATACATACCGACCTGCCGCAGAAGTTCGGCATCCCGCGCAACAGCTTTTTGGCGCCCCATCTTGAGGGGCGCATTGTCTTTGAGCCGGAATATGCTTCCAGCGCGTCAGTTGAGGGTCTGGACTCCTTCTCTCACCTGTGGCTGCTCTGGCGCTTTGAAAACGGAACGCCCGGCGGCACGGCCGAAGACATCGCCGTCGATGCCAAGACGCAGGACAGGTCCGGCACCAACGCCAAGTGGTCGAAGACCGTGCGTCCGCCGCGCTTAGGTGGAGCCGATCGCGTGGGCGTATTTGCCACGCGCAGCCCGTTTCGCCCCAATCCCATCGGTCTTACCTGCGTCAAGCTCGATCATGTCGAGCTTACCGACGACGGTCCCATCGTCCATGTGCTGGGAGCGGACCTGCGCGACGGCACGCCCATCTACGATATCAAGCCCTACATTCCGTTTGCGGACTGCCACCCGGATGCGACCGGCGGCTGGATTGAGGATGCTCCGTGGCAAGAGCTCGACATCGAGTTCCCGCAGACGCTGCAGGATATGGTCCCGCCCACAAAGCTCCCCGGCCTGGTCGAGGTCCTGCGCCAAGACCCGCGCCGCGCAGGCAGCAAGCACGAGCCGAACCGCGTCTATCATCTGGCCTTCGCCGGGCTCGACATATCTTTTACGGTCGACGAAACCCAGCTAACCGTAGTTGCCGTCAACGACGCGCAAGACTAACCTGCCATTCGTCTGCACCCGTCAAATTAAGCGCCAAACCCCGCGCCAAAACCGCCCACGCTGGTGGACAATAGCGCCTATCGAAACAGTCTACTTTGCACGGGAGTCCAGCATGAAATACGACTTCACTTCAATCATCGACCGCCACGGCATGGACTCCATCGCCGCTGACTCTTGGGGCGAGATCCCCGGCATGGCTCCGAACGCGCCTGACGAGGGCTTCGACCGCATTCCCATGTGGGTGGCCGACATGAACTTTGCCACGGTGCCTACGGTCCAGGAGCACATCATTCAGCGCGCTCAGCATCCCATGTTTGGCTACTTTAACCCGCGCTCCGAGTATTTCGACCGCATCATCGAATGGCAGAGCCGCCGCAATGGCGTCGAGGGTCTGCGCCCTGAACATATCGGCTACGAAAACGGCGTGCTGGGCGGTGTCGTGTCGACGCTGCGTGCGTATGTTCAGCCAGGCGATGCGGTGCTGGTCCACAGCCCTACCTACATCGGCTTTACCAAGTCTATCGAAGCCGCGGGCTATCGCATTGTCCACAGCCTGCTTAAGCTCGACGACCAGGGCGTGTGGCGCATGGACTTTGAGGACATGGAGCGCAAGCTCGTCCAAAACCATATCCATGCCGCGGTGTTCTGCTCGCCGCATAACCCCTGCGGCCGCGTATGGGAGCGCGATGAGATTGAGCGCGCCATGGACATCTATCGCCGGCACGATTGCGTGGTGATCTCGGACGAGATCTGGTCCGACATCATCATGCCCGGCCACAAGCATATCCCGACGCAGTCGGTGAGCGAGGATGCCCGCATGCGCACGGTCGCCCTCTATGCGCCGAGCAAGACGTTTAACCTGGCGGGCCTGGTCGGCAGCTACCACATCATCTGTAACGAGACACTGCGCGATCGCGTGTGCGCCGTGTCCAATAAGACCCACTACAACGAGATGAACGTCCTTTCGATGCATGCGCTTATCGGCGCCTACCAGCCGCAGGGCTACGAGTGGCTCGATGAGCTCAACGAGGTCATTGAGGGCAACATTGACTACTTCTGCGATTACGTGGACGAGCATTTTGAGGGCGTGTCCTATTCGCGCCCGCAGGGCACATATATGGTGTTCCTGGATTGCACGGAGTGGTGCCGCGAGCATGGCCGCGATATTCAGTGGCTGCTCGATGAGGGCGCGCGTGTGGGCGTGGGGTATCAGGACGGCCGTCCGTTCCATGGGCCTTGCCACATTCGCGTGAATCTAGCACTGCCGCTTTCGCGTGTAAGGGAAGCGTGCGACCGCCTGGACCGCTACGTTTTTGGGGTATAGGGGGCAAGCGATTCGGCCGCCGCGGTCTGCGCCCACGCCGTTAGCGTGCGTGGGCGCATAGGGCACAGAGGGCTGCGGGCACGTTTTCCGCGTTTGCTACTTTTCCTGAATCTGCTTGCCGCAAAGGTGCTCAACCGTAATTTCATACAGCTGGACGCCCCCTATGCTTTGTTTGATCTCCTCTTCGGCCTCCTCGGCGGAAGGGTAGTATTTGAGGGCGAGCTGGCGGATTGTATCTTCGACAGATGCCGGGTCATCGTTCACGAGGCGACAGCGGCCAAAAACCACGGTGCTCTGAACATAGGGTGCCCAGTCGTCATCCTTATACCAATCGTTGCCATAGACGGTAAAGCAGACTTTGTCGTTTCGTTTGAGTGCGTCGACCTTGTGTCCTGCCTTGGCACCATGAAAATAAATTTTGTCGTGCTCGGTGTCAAAGAAGTAGTTGACGGGAATGGCATAGGGATAGCCATCGTCGCCGTTGACGGCAAAAACGCCGCGCTTGCAATCGGCGAGCAGCTCTCGCGCCTGTTTATCGGTGATGGCGCGCTTTTTTCTGCGAAGAGGCCTAAACATTGTGGACTCCCTTTCTTTTTGCGTGCTGCGGGCACGGCGGTGGGCGGTATGTCTATATCAAGATACTCGTTCGGGCCGTGAGACCTGTGGGGATGTCCTATTTGTCGCAGATTGAAACGTATGCCGTTTTGCCACGGGGGCGGTCCTTCATAACCCGCCGTTTAGAAGCGTCCCCGACGACTGGTTCCGTTTGCGGGGAAGGCGTGGGACAATACCGAGCGAATGTGATTGGGCGTCTGGGAAAAGGGGTTGCGATGAACAAGTTGAGGACGCTTGCCGACGTGTTGCGACAGGCTGGCTTTGCACGCATCACGGGCCTGTTTCTTATCTTTTACCTGCTGTGCTCGACGGCTGTCTGGCTGTCCGAGCCTACGACCCTCACCTTTGGCGATGGACTTTGGTTTAGCTTTGAGACGGTCTCGACCATCGGCTTTGGCGATATTCCGGCCGAAACACCGGTTGCCCGCGCTATTACCGTCGTCTTGAGCGTTATCAGCATCTTCTACATCGCCATGCTCACGGGCGTGGCGGTGAACTACTGCAATACGCTCATCAAGATGCGTCAAAAGGACACCATGGCGCGCTTTATGGACGATCTTGAGCATTTGGAAGAGCTCGATCGCGACCAGCTTGCCGATTTGTCGCGCCGCGTGCGCGAATATCGGCGCCGCCAACGCTAGAGCGGGCGCCGCGCGTCACAATGAGGGGGACTGAATATGAATATCACCGTGTACCTGGGTGCTAGCGCCGGCAATGACCCGGCGTTTCTGCCCGCGGCGCAGGAGCTGGGCAACTGGATTGGCGCTAACGGACACGCGCTGGTATACGGCGGGTCCAAATCGGGCCTGATGGGTGCGCTCGCCGATAGCGTACTCGATGCGGGCGGTCATGTGACGGGTGTAGAGCCGAGCTTTTTTATCGAGGCCGAGTTTCAACATGACGGTATCGACGACCTCATCGTGACGAGCGATATGGCAGAGCGTAAGGCAAAGATGATCGAGCTCGGCGATGCGTTCATTGCCTTTCCGGGCGGCACGGGCACGCTCGAGGAGATTGCCGAGGTTATGTCCGCGGTATCGTTGGGGCACCTGAGTGCTCCGTGCATCCTGTATAACCTGGACGGTTACTACAACGGCCTCAAGGCGCTGCTCGGGCATATGATCGATAAGGGCTTATCGAGTCCGCAGCGCCAGCAAGGCATCTACTTTGCCGACGATTTGCGCGAGATTGCCTCGATTATTGGGAGTTGAGGTTCGCATCCGTAGTGCCCTGGCACTCAATGGTGTCGTTTGGGGCGCAGATGGTTGGCTCGTCTGGACAATGCTCGCCCTACAATAAGGCGTATCTATGTTGACTTTGACCACGGGAGGACCCGATGGGTAACCTGGCAAAACCCAAAAACCGTGCGCTGTTTTTAGCTAGCGTTGCTGTGACTGGCGCTTTCGCAGGCGCTGCGGTCTGGCTGTTCTTTTTTGCGATGGAGCACGGTATCGACTATCTATGGACCGAGATCCCGCATATGCTGGGCGTCGCTTCGCCCGAGCTCGCGAGCGGTCCGTTCGGTTTTTTACCGTACCCGTTTTTCGTCTGCCTGCTGGGCGGCCTGCTGATCGGTCTGTACGAAAAGATGACGGGCACCAAGACCGATGACCTCAACCAGGTGATGGCCAAGGTAAAGCGCGACGGCCGCTACCCGTACGACAACCTCGGCAAGCTATCTCTTGCGGCATTGCTGCCGCTGCTGTTTGGCGGAAGCATTGGACCGGAGGCCGGCCTGACCGGCGTTATCGCGGGCCTGTGCAGCTGGGTCGGCGACCGCATGCGTCGCTTTGGCGTCGAGTTTAGGCAGCTCACGCTGCTGGGCACCCAGGCCGCCCTGACGGCGCTCTTCACCGCGCCCGTCTTTGGCTTTGTGGCGCCGCTCGCCGGTAGCGCTGACGGCCAGGGCGCCGACGACGATGGAGACTCCGAATCCGACGAGATCACCATCAAACTGCCCAAGGCGCAAAAGACCGTGGTCTACGGCATCGCGATTGCCGGCGGCCTGGGCACCTATCTACTGCTCGGCCAACTCATGGGCGGCGGTATGGGTATGCCGAGGTTCGAGGCTGCCCGGGTGGGCAACCTTGAGCTTGCCTGGCTTATTCCCCTGGCACTCATCGGTACGGCCTGCGGCTGGCTGTACTTTGTCTCGGAGCACGCGAGCGAGGCGTTGGCCCACGCCATAGGGGAGCGCCCTGTCGTCAAGGCCATGCTGGCCGGTCTGGCGCTCGCCATCTGTGGCACGGTCCTGCCCTACACCATGTTTGCCGGTGAGACCCAAGCCGACGTGCTCATGGAGACCTATCTGACCATTCCCGCCGGCGTGCTTATCGCGACCGGTCTTGTTAAGGCCATGCTGACGCCCGCCCTCATCAACCTTGGTTGGCGTGGCGGCCACTTCTTCCCGGTTATCTTCTCGGGTGTGAGCCTGGGCTATGGCCTTGCCATCCTCACCGGCGCCGATCCGGTCTTTTGCGTCGCCGTCTGCACGGCCTCGACGATGGGCGCCGTTATGCGTCAGCCGGTCATGGTTGTGGGCTTGCTGCTCATGTGCTTCCCACTCAAGGGCATCGTCTGCATGATCATCGCCGCTGTTATCGCCGCCGGCATTCCGCTTCCCAAGCCGCTGCGCAAGTAGTACGGTGGCGCACGCCGGGGACATGCCGTTTGCCATGGATTTGCGGATGGGCGATTGCGACCGATTGTGGCCTACGTGGGTCAAGTTTCGTGTGGCTACAAATCGCGTACTCGATAAACCTTGGTGCTGATGGCGCAGCTCAGTGCAAATAGCACGAGGGCCAGGACGGCAATTCCTGCGCACAGGCAGCCGAGGACGGCGGGATCGGGATTTGCCCCGGCAATCGACATGAGCCAGTTGCTGATGGGGTTGGAGGAGCTCAGCGTGGCCATAGCAAGGCATCCGAGCAAGGCAAACAGACCAACGGACAGGCGCAGCGCCTCCATGTGTCCAAAACGAAAGAACAGCGGTTGCGCCAAAAACACCATCATGAGGGAGATGAGCATCGAGGCTGCCGAGGCAATTGCGATCTCAAATACGACCTGTCCCGTCGGAAAAATGCCTGCATTATTGAAGAGTGGGATGGTGACGATGTTCAACAGCGCGGCCGCACATGCCATGATGGCTGAGAAAGCAACGATACACAGGTAACGTGCGCAGACGATATCTTTGCGCGAGAAGGGCAGCGTTGCCCGATAGCGCTCCCATCCGTTTTGATTGTCGAAGCCGGCTAGCGAGTTCATGATCATGATGGGCGACATGGCGCTGACTGCGCAGGCGCCGGCACTCATGCCGGAATCACCATCCGATGCGTTGGCGAGGGTCATCACGATGAATATAAATAAGCCGACACCCGCGATGCTCGGGATAAGCGTGCGAACGATGGCGAGCTCGGACATAAAGGCGCGTTTCATTTCGAAGCCCCTTTCAGCATGAGGCGAAGGTAGTCATCAATGGTTGCCCGATCGCAGGGAATCTCGGGGAAAGCCTCGAGCGTATCACGGCGGTTGGGCACGAGCACGTCCACGCTATAGGCGTGGCGGGCAGCACGGGCGCCTTCGACGCAAGCCATGAGCTCTGCGGCCTGTGCTTGCGTGCAGTGGGCGATACCGGCGCGGTCGGTAATGTCCTCGCGTGGCAGGTCAAATACAATCGAACCGTTATCGATGCAGATGACGCGATCGGCGGCGCTATCGAGGTCGGACGTAATGTGGCTCGAGAGCAGTACGCTGCGCTGGCCGTCGGAAACAAAGGCGAGCAGCTCATCGAGCAGCTCCTCGCGCGCCATGGGATCGAGGCCCGCGGTGGCTTCGTCCAAAACGAGCAGCTTGGCATTGTGGCTGAGCGCACAGGCGAGCTGCAGCTTCATACCCATGCCGCGGGAGAGGTCTTTGACCTTGGCTTTGGGATCGAGGCCAAATCGGTCGATGAATCCGGCGAACGTTTCGCGACTCCATGTGGGGTACGCTGGGCCTACGAGCGTCTCGATCTGGCCCACCTTGAGCGTGGAGGGGAAGGGACACGTGTCCAGGACAAGGCCGACGCGGGAGCGCAGGTGGCGCTGCGTCTCGTCGGTTGCGTTGGCATCGCAGCGCTGTCCAAGCAGATGTACCTCGCCGGCATCGAGCTTGATAAGCCCAAGCGCGGCGCGAATGGTCGTTGTCTTGCCGGCGCCGTTTGCGCCCGCAAAGCCGACGATTTGGCCGGGATCCACGGCAAGCGTGACGTCGCGCAACGAAAAACGGTCGCTCACACGGCGCGATACACCTTTGAGTTCTAGCAGGGTTTGCATGGTATAGCCTTTCTTGCAGATGGCTACTGCATGGTTTCGGGGGCTACAAGGTCGAGCATCACGTGCAGCTTGTCGCGCGTGACGCCCAAGGCTTCGGCTTGGTTCGCCGCTTTCGCAAGCAGCTCTTCGATATGGCAGAGCTGGTTTTCGCGCAAGAGTTCTTGGTTGCCCTCGGCGACAAAACAGCCCTTGCCCTGCACGGTGCAGATAAAACCGAGTTGCTCCAGGTCGGCATAGGCGCGCTTGGTGGTGATGACGCTCACGCCCAGGTCGCTCGCCAGCGCGCGGATACTGGGGAGCTTGGCTCCCGCAGCGAGTGCGCCCGAAAGGATCTGGGCTTTGACCTGCGAGGTTATCTGCTCGTAGATGGGCTTGTCGCTCGAATTGGATAGGATGATGTCCACAGCGGCTCCTTAGCTGTTGGGCTACACGTGTATATAACCGGTAAGCACAGTATATATACACTATGCACAGTTATGCAAGAGCTAAATGTGGAATAGTCCGCCAGTGCCGCGCTTGCTCCAAAACAATCTCAATCTGTAACACCTGGGTCCGTTTTGGGTCGCCTGATGTTACAGATCGAGATCTTATTTGCCCGCCTGCCTATTTGTCTCAATCTGTAACAGTAAGAGTCGATTTGCGCGGCTAGATGTTACAGATTGAGACATTGGCTCCCTGCCTTCCTGTTTATCTCGATTTGTAACAGTTAGACCTGATTTGGGCGGCTAGATGTTACAGATTGAGATTGTGCCGGCGGGCCTGCCAGTTTGTCTCGATCTGTAACAGGTAGGGGCTCAAAACCCGTCTTACTGTTACAGATCGAGACAATCCTTGAGGCGGCTGCCCACAACACAGCGAGCTTGGCTAATGAATTTGTCCTGATAGGTGCCCTGTGGCGGGATTTCGCGGCTACAATGGTGCGGTTACAACGACGTAATGCACTCAATGCAAGAAAGGATCCGCATGGCAAGCCTGTCGGATGAAATCTCGTCGCGCCGCACATTCGCGATCATCAGCCACCCGGACGCCGGTAAGACCACGCTTACCGAGAAGCTGCTGCTCTATACCGGCAGCATCCAGACTGCCGGCTCGGTTAAGGGCAAGAGCTCGGCCAAGCATGCCGTCTCGGACTGGATGGACATCGAGAAGGAGCGCGGTATCTCCGTTACCTCCTCGGTGCTGCAGTTCACCTACAACGGCGCCTGCGTCAACATCCTCGATACCCCCGGCCACCAGGACTTCTCGGAGGATACCTACCGTACCCTTATGGCCGCCGACGCCGCAGTCATGGTCATCGACGGCGCTAAGGGCGTCGAGGCCCAGACCAAAAAGCTCTTTAAGGTCTGTACGCTGCGCCATATTCCCATCTTTACCTTTGTGAACAAGCTCGACCACGAGGCTCGCGATCCGTTTGAGCTCATGGAAGAGATCGAGAACGTCCTGGGTATCAATACGTATCCCATGAACTGGCCGATCGGCAGCGGGCGCAACTTCCGCGGCGTGTTCGATCGTCAGACCCGTCGCGTCATTGCCTTTGAGGGCGACGGCCACGCCAACGCCACCAAGAAGGTCGCCGAGGTCGAGGCCGAGCTGGGCGATCCGGCCATGGACGAGCTTATTGGCGAGGAGAACCATAAGAACCTGATGGACGACATCGAGCTGCTCGATGGCGCCGGCGACGAGCTCGACTTGGATGCCGTGGCCTGCGGCAAGCTGAGCCCGGCGTTCTTTGGCTCGGCGCTTACCAACTTTGGCGTGGAGCCCTTCCTCAAGGAGTTCCTGCGTCTGGCCCCGACGCCGCGCGCCTATACCGATACGCTTACCAGCGAGCCGGTCGATCCCTGCCGCGACGACTTTAGCGGCTTTGTGTTTAAGATCCAGGCCAACATGGACAAGAACCACCGTGACCGTATCGCCTTTGTGCGCATTTGCTCGGGCAAGTTCGAGCGCGGCATGGACGCCTTCCACGTGCAGGGCAACCGCAAGCTTAAGCTTGCTACGGGCACGTCGATGATGGCCGATGACCGCGCGATTGTTGACGAGGCGTACGCGGGCGATATCGTGGGCCTGTTTGATCCGGGTATCTTTAGCATCGGCGACACCGTGTGCTCCGGCAAGCGCCACGTGCAGTATCCGCAGATCCCGACGTTTGCCCCCGAGATGTTTGCTCGCATTACGCAGGTCGACACGCTCAAGCGCAAGCAGTTTGTGAAGGGCATGGAGGAGCTTGCCCAGGAGGGTGCCATCCAGATCTTCCGCGAGCTGGGTGCCGGCATGGAGAGCGTCATCGTGGGCGTGGTCGGCGTGCTGCAGTTTGAGGTACTCGAGCGCCGCCTCAAGGCCGAGTACCGTGTTGAGGTTCGTCGCCAGCCGCTGCCCTATACGGACATCCGCTGGATCCAAAACGACCCCGACACCATCGATATCCCGGGCCTTTCGCTCACGCGCGATACCCTGCGCGTCGAGGACATGCGCGGCGGCAAACTGCTGCTGTTCACGAGCCCGTGGAACGTGGACTGGGCTACCGACCACAACCCCGACCTTGTCCTGTCGGAGTTCGGCAACGTAACGTTTTAGCGCACCGGCGCGGTGATCCTGTGGGGCCGCCGCGCCGTTTGCTTGCCTGCCGCCGCGTGAGCGGCTATCATACCCACCGTCGCCTCAAGACCGTGGCGGCCGAGCAGTTCGGGTCCGATATCCTGCTCGTTAAACCTAAAACCAAAGGAGTACATAATGATCAAGAAGGTCATGGAGGACTACAAGGTCCTGTTGCGGAGCATTCCCGCGGCAACGGTTTCGCTGTTTATCGTGAGCGTTATCATGATGAACCTGCTGGCCAACAAAGAGCTCATCAGCCTGCCGTATCTGGCACTCGATTGCGGCTTTGTGGTGAGCTGGGTTTCGTTTTTGTGCCAGGACATGATCTGCAAGCGCTTTGGCGCCAAGGCATCCATCAAAATCTCTATCCTCGCACTGCTGGTCAACCTGGCTGTGAGCCTGTGCTTTTGGGCATGCTCGCTCACGCCCGGCATGTGGGGCGCCTACTACGACACGGGTATGATCGAGGTCAACACCGCCCTTAACGCCACCATCGGCGGCACCTGGTACGTGGTGTTTGGATCTTCGCTCGCCATGCTCGTCTCTGCCGTCGTTAACTCCACGCTCAACCAGTCGCTCGGCCGTATGCTCAAAAAGAATAACTTTGCGAGCTTTGCCTTCCGCTCCTATGTGTCTACAGGCGTTGGCCAGTTTATCGACAACCTGGTCTTTGCCATTGTGGTGAGCCACACGTTCTTTGGTTGGACCTGGGTGCAGGTCCTTATGTGCTCGCTGACCGGCGCTGTTGCCGAGCTGCTGTGCGAGGTCTTCCTGAGCCCTGTGGGCTACAAGGTCGTGCGCGGCTGGGAGCGCGAGAATGTGGGCGCCGAGTATCTCGAGCGCCACGCAACCGCCTAAGGAGCAAATATGCGGGTTTTGATCACGGGCGCTTCGGGCGGTATCGGAGCCGCGTGCGTGCAGCGCTTTTTGGACGAGGGCCACGAGGTCGTGGGCTTTGATTTGCTGCCGGCAGCGATCGAGCACGAGCGCTATCGCCATCTGATCGTCGATGTCCGCGAGCCGGACTCGTTTCCAGGCGAGCTTGAACCCCAGGTGATCGTGAATGTTGCTGGTACGCAGGACTCGGCCGACGATATTGCCGCCAACCTGTGCGGCACCATCAACGTGACCGAGCGCTACGCCTTTGTGGGGGAGGGGCTTGCCGCCAAGCCGGCGCCGGCTATTACATCCGTGGTCAATGTGGGGTCGGCGAGCGGGCATACGGGATCGGAGTTTCCCGCCTATGCTGCCAGCAAGGGCGGCGTTATCGCCTACACCAAAAACCTTGCAAACCGCCTGGCGCCGCAGGCCATCGCCAACAGTGTGGACCCGGGCGGCGTTATCACGCCGCTCAACCGTTGCGTGATGGAAGACGAGCGCCTGTGGAACCAGATTATGGAGCTCACGCCGCTTAAGCGCTGGGCCACCGCCCAAGAGATCGCCGAGTGGATCTACTTTGTGGGCGTGACCAACCGGTTTATGACCGGGCAGAGCCTGCTGATCGATGGCGGCGAGGCCGGCCGTACACAATTTATTTGGCCCGAATAGGAAACGCGCCCGATGGAAAGCCGTCGGGCGCGTTTTTGATGTATCGATTTTTAGCCGAGGCAAGTCCAGTTGACGGGGGTCGAGCCGTGCTGTTCGAGTAGCCGATTGGCAGCGGAGAAGGGGCGCGACCCTATAAAGGCGGGGAGTTCTGCCGTGGCACGGTTGGCCGAAAGTGGCGAGGGGTGCGTGGAGGCCAGACAGAACTTGCCGCTTGCCTTGCCCGCGCCGGTCGCGGCGAGCTTGCCCTCAACCATCTGCTGGGCAAAGCGGCCCCATGCCAAAAAGACTACCGGCTGGGGCAGCTGACAGCAGCGTTCGATAACGTAGTCGGTGAGCGCGCTCCAGCCCAGCTTGGCGTGCGAGTTCGCGGCATGCTCGCGCACGGTGAGCGTAGTGTTGAGGAGCAATACGCCCTGCTGTGCCCATGGCGTTAGATCTCCCGTGGCGGGAACGGGGCAGCCCAGGTCGGCATTGAGCTCCTTATAGATGTTGCGCAGGCTCGGCGGTAACTTGGTTTGCGTCGCGGGGACCGAGAACGAAAGCCCCATGGCCTGGTTGGGTCCGTGATAGGGGTCTTGACCCAAGATGACAACTTTGGCTTGGTCTGCCGGCGTGTAGACGAGGGCATTGAGGATGTCGTCTTGTGCCGGGTAGATGGTTTGCTCGGCACGCAAAAGGGCGATGCGCTCGAGCAGCTGGTTCGTAGTGTCACGTACCGGCTGCGGCGCATCGCCCAACCAAGTTGCTATGTTGCGGTTGCGGGTCGCGGTGTCCATGGGGCTCCTTTATGGCAGATGCTCTGTTGGCATCTATTGTAAAGGCACACCGGAAACCTTTATGCCGCGGCTGCATAAGGAGCGGGGACTACGAGACGCGCTCGGGCGCTCCTGCCATACGGGCCTGTCCATGTTCACGGAGGCGCGGAAGCTCGACGGTTGCCACCATGACGCCGGTGAGGATGAGGGCGGCGCCAAAGAAGGCGATGGGGCTCAGGACCTCGCCGACCAGGAAGAACGAGAAGACGGCGGAGCAGACCGGCTCGAGCGAGAAGGCAAAGCCCGTGGTCTCGGCGGGCACGTGGGGCTGCACGAGCGTCTGGGTGATAAAGCCATAGGCAGAGCAGATGAGTGCGAGGGCAACGACGACTACGACCTCGCCCGGCGTGCCGGGAAGCGTGAAACCGCCAAAGACGAATGCGGCGATGCCCGAGAACAGGCCGCCAAAGCCCAGCTGCCAAACGCCCAGAGCCAGCGGGTCGACATCTTCGACAAAGCGCTTCGCCACAATGATGTGGCCGGCATAGACAAAGGCCGAGAGCAACATGATGAGCGCGCCCGGGTTCAGGCTGGTGAAGTCGGCGCCCGAGAGCAGCAGCATGCCACAGGTGACGATGGCGGTGCCGACGAGAACTTTGCGCTCGGGGGCGCGGCGCAGCAGGGCGGCGTTGGCAAACGGCACGATTACGACCGTCAGGCTCTGCAAAAAGCCGGCGGTTGAGGCGGAGGTGAGGCTGGAACCCAGGCACATACAGGTGAGCTCGGTTGCCATGATGGCGCCGATGATGGCGGAGCGAACCATCACGTCACGGTTGATACGCAGCGCGTGCTTGTGGAAGAGCAGCAGACAGGCCACAAAGGCGATGATGCAGCGCAGCGCAACGATGCTCGTGGCGTTCATGCTATCCATGCCGATCTTCATGAGGGGGTACGAAAAGCCCCATGCGACGGGAACGGAAAATGAGAGCGCGATTGCTTTTTTGCGATCCATGGGACTCCTTTTGTTACAGAACGGTTTCGCAAAAAGGATTCTGCTCCCAGATGTGGATGTAGTAAAGCGAATGTATCTTCAGTATGATTAAGAAATACTAATGTTGCTAGAAAAAGCGCTGGCAAAACGTTTTACGGCTGCATTGATGTGGAGGCACGATGGCATCGCGGTATCAGATTGTTTGTATGGTGGTCGATCGCGGCAGTCTTAAGGGTGCAGCCGATGAGCTGGGCTATACGCAAAGCGCGGTGAGCCAGGCCGTCAAGGCGCTCGAGCGCGAGCTGGGTACCACGCTTATCGAGCGCGGCAAGCAGGGCGTTTCGCTTACGCGCGACGGCAAGCAGTACCTGCCGTATCTGCGCCAGATCGTAACTGCCGAGGCCGAGCTTGAGGGCAAGCGCCAGGAATTGCTGGGACTCTCCTCGACTGATATTCGTATTGCGACGTTTACCAATGTGAGCCGTACTGTGTTGCCGCGCGTGATCCGCGACTTTGGGGCCCTGCATCCGGGCGTACGCTTTACCCTCAAGCAGGGCGATTACACGCGCAACGCCCAGTGGGTGCACGATGGCGTGGTTGACTTTTGCTTTACGGCACGCGGATTTACCACGGGGCTCGAGAAGCGCGTGGTTTATCACGACGAGTTGGTGGCGCTGTTGCCGGCCGCCCATCCGCTGGCGGCAAAGGAAAAGGTGACACTCGCCGACCTGGCGTCCGAGCCGTTTGTACTGCTGGATGAGGGCGAACAGAGTCTGGTGCTCGATGCATTCGCAACGCACGGGCTGTCGCCGCACGTGACGAGTGAGGTCACCGACGACTACACCATTATGGCGATGGTGGAGGAGGGGTTAGGCGTGAGCATGCTCTACCGTCGTACCGTTGAGGGCATGCAGGCCGATATTCGCGTGCGTCCCATCGTACACGCCCCCTCGCGCGACGTGGTGGCAGCCTGGCGCAGCTGGGACACCATGCCTATCGCCACGAGGCGCTTTATCGATTTTATGAGCTCGCATATCGTGAGCTAGTTGCCGATGCGCCACCTTGTTGGATGTGTCTAGCGCGTCCCGGTCTTGGCTTGCGTCAGACGGTAGGTGCGTGCCGGATGGCAGAGCAATACCGCCACGACCATAAAGAACGCCGTGGTGCCCAGGCTGATGGGGTAGACCATCATGATGTTCGCAAAGGTGCGGAAGTTCGGGAACACGCAGAACACCCAATAGAAGCGGATGCCGCAGACGCAGATCATGGTGATGAGGGCGGGCATGAGCGAGATGCCAAAGCCGCGCAGGTAACCGGACATGTTTTCGTAGAACATGCTAAAGGCGTACGCCGGGAAGATCGAACACACGCGTATATAGCCGATCGAGACGATGTTGGGATCGCTGTTGAACAGCGCCAGGATCTCGCGTCCCAGACCGACGATGATGACGATGGTGGTGAGCGCAACGATGCCGCCTTCGACCAGGCAGACCTTGAGCGTCTTGGTGCAGCGGTCGATCTGTCGCGCGCCGTGGTTTTGCCCCACAAAGGTGGTGCAGGCCTGGCTAAAGCTGTTGAGCAGGTTGTAGCACACATACTCTAGGCTCATGGCGGCGCTGGATGCCGCCATGACCTCGGTACCCAGGCTGTTGATGGCGGACTGGATGATGATGTTGGCGACGGCAAAGACGGCGCTTTGGATGCCGGCGGGCAGGCCGATCTTAACGATACGCTTGAGGGCGACGGGGTCTAAGCCTAAGTCGCGCGGGGTGACGCGGACGACGGAGTCGGTCTTGAGCAGGCGGACAAAGAGCGTGACGGCGCTGACGGTGTAGGCGATGGCAGTGGCGATGGCGACGCCCGCGACGCCCCAGTGGAGCACGGGGACAAAGATGAGGTCCAGGCCAATGTTGAGGACGGTGGACACGGCAAGCGCCTGCAGCGGCATACGGGTGATGCCGACGGAGCGGAAGATTGCGGCCTCAAAGTTGTAGAGCAAGATCGAGGGCATGCTGAGCAAAAAGACGCGCAGGTAAAGCGATGCAAGCGGCATAGTTTCGGCAGGAACATTGAGCGCTGTGAGCATGGGCTCGGCAAAGATCTCGCCCAGCGCGATGACGACAAAGCCCACGAGTGCCATAAGAATCGAGGTATGGACGGCGCGTTTGACCATGTTTTGATCGTTGCGGCCGATAGCGTTGGCGATGACCACGTTGGAGCCAAGCGACATGCCAATAAACAGGTTGAGCATAAGACTGGTAAGCGGAACATTGGAGCCGACCGCTGCCATGGCGAGGGTTCCCTGGTCGCCCGAGAAATTACCGATGATGACCGTGGCGATGAGGTTCGACAGCTGCTCCAAGATACTCGTGGCGGCCACGGGGAAGGCGAACAGGGGAATATTGCGCCACAGCGAGCCGGTGGTCATGTCAATGTGCTTAGATGCGGTATCAGCCATACGCTCTCAATCTTTAATATGCTTTTCCGTGCTTATTTGCGCAGACGATGATACTCCTAATGCAACCAGTCGGCACTTAGGCAGTCGGCACTTAGGGACGTTCCTTTTCTGCCGGCAGCTGGGGACACTCCTTAGTCATTTAAGAACGTCCATTACAGTCGAAATTGTCAGCCCGGGCCCGTCTCGGGCTACGATTGAGGCGCGCCCAGAACGGGCCGCCGACCGGGCGCCCGCGCACGGCCGAACGTCCCTGCCCCCGAGAGGGCCCGTTGGGTGCTGCCGGCGCGGGACGCGCCGCCCCCGACGGCTGATAGGAAAGTGCCGGGCAGGCGCCGCGGCTGGTAATGTGAGTGCCGAGGGGGAGGCCATCCGGTCGAACGACTACCGGAAGGATACCACCGTGAAAGCGCCATCCACCAGGCCCGCGGCCGTGCTCGGCCTGGACGTCGGCAAGTCCTCCCACTGGGCCTGCCTGATCGACCGCGGCGGGGAGGTGCTGGCCAGCGCCCCCGTCCGCAACCGGGAGGGCGCTCTCGACGCGCTGTTCTCCTCCGCGCCCGCCGGCACGCTCGTCGTCGTCGACCAGTTCCGCAACATAGGGTCCCTCGCCGTGAGGCGGGCCCGCGCCGCGGGGCTCGGGGTCGCCCACCTGCCCGGGCTCGCCG
>OGYI01000021.1_pt1 | contig 173615 bp, 152 predicted proteins | sample 1576521 | NCBI WGS metagenome assembly OGYI01 (sample SAMEA3541484, study PRJEB24748) | human gut metagenome | biome: human gut; feature: human-associated habitat; material: faeces | place: China | collected 2012
GAGGTCAGAAGTTCAAATCTTCTAACGCCCACCAAATGTTCGCAGCTCAGAGGCTCTGTCTCTGGGCTGTTTTGTTTTAGGTCACCAGCAGTCCACCGGGTAGTCCACAAACTTGCAAATATTCCGGGTCTTTTCGGCGAACGGTAGATTGTCATGACGGCTCCGTGAACAATATGCCGATGTTTCGATATGGACTATCTACCGACTCTTTGCCACAACTTGAGGAATTGCTTGTTCGTGGCAAGGCTGTCGTAGGTCTTTCAAGAGGCGGCATCCATTTTTGTCCGCACGGAGAGATAAGATTGAATTAATAGATTTGAAGGCGCTTTGCGCCGGATGAGAGGAATTAAGCATGACGGCAGCTGCCCTATTGAGCGCAGAGGATACAAGGACGGCAACGGTTGCCAGTACAACTGTCGATATACGGGAAGATTATTCCCAGTATCTAACTCCATACCAGACGGCGTTGCTGGCTACATCGATGATGTCTGACAGCATAGGCCCCGACCGCTTCAAGTGCCTTGACTTGGGAGCCGGTACCGGCATCCTGTCCGTCGCGTTGGCGGAACGATACGACAACAACGTGTTTGTTGACGGAGTTGAGATGGATCCCCGTCTCGCCGCTATTTACGATGCCGAGTTGAACCGACTTGGTATTGCACACAAAACGATTAATGCCGACGCGTTGTCTGTGCTTATTGAAAATGATTACGACCGCGTTATCTTGAATCCCCCTTACAAGAAGATGCCGGCAGACGACCCGAGGCAATCTTCTTTGCCAGTACGTTCGCCAAATCTTTACTCAGCGTTCTTGATGCTCGCCATTAAGGCGTTGAAGCCGGGGGGACAGTGCGTCGCCATCGTTCCTCGCTCGTGGATGAATGGGCAGTATTTCCAAGCGTTTCGCGAGTGGATGCTCAATAGCGTGTCTATCGACGCACTTCATATTTATGGCTCGCGAACTGAGATTTTCTCAGATACTGACGTGCTTCAAGAGACTATGCTTCTTGCCATATCAAAGGACAGGCAGAAAGCGGAGGTTCGCGTCTCCGAATCACAGGACAAAACCGACGAACAGATTGTCAACTCATACCCCTTTTCCTCTCTTGTTGATGAGGCGGGAGACAAGACGGTTCGCGTCCGTCCCGTTGAATCCGCCATGTTGGGAAAGCTCAAAACTCTCAAAGAGGAAGGGCTGTGCGCGAGCACAGGGAAAGTGGTTGACTTTCGATCTCGCGATGTATTGAGTTTTGATTTCAAAGAAGGGTTGCGTCGACTTATCTATTCCTGCAACTTCTCAGACGATGGTTTTAAACATCCAGTTGAGGAAGGAAAGGCTCAGTGGATTGATTGCAGCGCGGAAAAGCAGCGCAAGCAATTGATTGGCCCGGGCAGCTTCGTCGTGGTCAAGCGTTTTTCCTCGAAAGAGGAACGTCGCAGAGTCAAGGCTTATCCCCTAAACCTTCCGGAAGCGGAAGCATTGGAGAATCATCTAAACTTTATCCATGCCGGGACGCCAAGAAAAACCGTTCCGATGACGGAGCTGGAGGCAAATGGTCTTTCCTTGTGGCTTCGTAGTACCCAAATTGAAGAGTGGTTTCGCTCGCGATCTGGAAGCACACAGGTCAATGCAAGCGACCTCAACGCCATGCCAACGCCATCGAGGTTGTCATTGTCCCTCTTGGGGGAGCAATGGCGCCAGGGAATCAGCCAAGAGGAGGTTGATGCGCAGTGTCGCTCACTTATGATGTAGCTCGTGACACCGTCACGATTGAAGGTGCCCAGATCTTTCTGAAGTGCTTAGACATGGACGAGGAGAGGAGCAACCAACGTTCGGCAATGGTTTTGCTCGCGCTTGCCGGGCTTGGACTGGGCGACGGATGGTCTAACGCAACCAACTCGATGCTCGGCACCCGTGCCATTATGGATTGGATTGCGGAGGAATTCCGCGTCAAGTACAAGCCGAATACTCGGGAGACGATACGGCGGTTTACGTTGCATCAGTTTGTTCAGGTGGGCCTTGTGGAGGAGAACGCCGACAACCCCGCTCGGCCAATCAACTCTCCGAAATGGAACTACCGATTGAGTGGACAGGCAACCGAGCTGTTAAAACACTATGGCGAAGATGATTTCGGTAACGAGCTGGTTCGGTACAAAGAGAGCATCGAAACATGGCTTGAAAAGGTCGAAGAGAAGCGCGAACTCGCGAAAGTCCCCGTTACTCTTCCGAACGGTTCAAGCATTCGGCTATCAGCTGGTGGGCAGAACCTCCTTGTGAAAAGCATGGTTGAGGAGTTCTGCCCAAGGTTTTCTCCCGGCGCATCGGTTCTCTATATCGGTGACACGAGCAAGGAGAATGAGAGGGTCGAAGCCGAAACGCTTAAACACATCAACGTGATAATGCCGCCCCGAGGCAAAGAACCGGATTTGATTGTATGGCTTGAAGAGAAGAACTGGCTTTATCTCATGGAAGCGTGTTCGAGTCATGGCCCAGTTGATGTGACTCGAAAGCAGGAACTTATTCAGCTGTTTGGCGAAAGCGGGCACGAGCTGATATTCGTTTCATGCTTCCCAAACAGAAAGGTTATGCAGGGGTATCTCGGTGACTTGGCTTGGGAAACCGAGGCGTGGTGCGCCGATACACCTGACCATATGATTCACCTTGATGGTGAGAAGTTCCTTGGGCCGTATTAATGCTGGGACCAATCGTCTGAGGTTTTACGGCCCCGCCGTTATTTCAATAACAAAGGAGGTATCGATGAGTTGCCATGTGATTCATAACCCCGGTAGCATCAATAGCGAAGTTAGGTCTCGCATCTCGCAAAGATACAAGCGGGTGACCAAGGCAATTAACCGGGAGTTTTGGGAGAGCGACAACGAGAATAGTCACTCTCTATATGTTGGTTCCTATGGAAGAGGGACAGCGACGAATACGAGCGATATCGATATGCTGGCGATTTTGCCAAAAGATGAATACGAACGCTATGACCTGTATAGAGGAAACGGGCAATCCCGCTTGCTGCAAGCAGTCAAAGAGTCCATAAAGGTCACCTTGCCCTTAACGGATGTTCGGGCGGATGGCCAAGTGATTGTGATGAGCTTTAGCGACGGCATGAAAATAGAGGTACTCCCTGCTTTTGAAGAAACCAATTGGATGGGTGACCTGTCCTTTTCCTATCCCGATAGCAACATGGGTGGCAACTGGCGCTCCACGAATCCCAAAGCGGAGCAACGTGCTATGCGGGAGAAAAACGAAACATCCAACGGCCTTTTATTCGATACCTGTAAGCACATTCGCGTGGTTCACTCTGAGCACTATTCGAGCTACAAGTTATCCGGAATTGTAATTGACAGCTTTGTGTACGAAGCCATTGGTGATTGGCGCTGGTCTAATGGGGTGACATCTTCACCGGAGGGAACGTATGAAGCAAAGCTGCTCGAAAGATTCAATTCGATGTCCTTCGGCGCTCGCTATAGCTTTCAGCTTTCGGCTCCGGGCAGTAGACAAATGGTCGACACGTCAAAAAGCATGGATTGCCTCGGCAAAGTGCTTCGCTGCATGGTTTAGGTCGTATCCAACATGAATGAAACCGATAAGGCTTGGAGAGAGCGTCTTTATTCTCAAATCGTAGAGGCATATGGTAAGGCTCTTTACACATATACGACCCAGCAAAAGGCTGCGGGGCTGAAAGAGAGAAGCCGAAATATACTATCTATAGTTCAAATCACGCTGACCTCAATCTCCTCGGTCGGCATCATCAGCTCGCTGATCGCTTCCCAATATCTTGTCAGCTTGATTGCCGGGCTTTGCTCGGCCTTATCACTTGCTCTTAATTTGTACTCAAGAGGAAGGGACTATTCACGAGAGGTATCCGAGCATCGGGCCGCAGCGGATGGGCTTTGGCCAATTATTCAGGATTACCTATCGTTGTTAACGGACTTCGACGACCTGGGCACTCAACAGATACGGGAGTCGAGGAAGGGGCTGCAGGATAGACTTGAACAGACCTATTTGTCTGCACCGAGAACGAACGATAAGGCCTATCGCCTCGCCCAAATAGCGCTCAAACGGGATTCCGAGCAATCATTTGAAGTCGGAGAGTGCGATCAGCTTCTCCCAATAGGACTCAGAAGCTCCAAGCGACAAGAGAAGGCGCAGTGACGCAACAAGCATCGTTTTATTCTTGCGTTATCGGTTGTTTGCTGATAGCGTGCGGCTGATTGAGCGGAGGATACAGGTGGATAACATAAGCACAGCGATTGTGCGGTTTTTAACGGGGCATGGTTTAGAACTCGCTCTACCGGCTATTTCATTTCTCGCAGCTACTTTCGTTGGCTATGCGCGTGAGAATAGGCTCAAGGCAGAAAACGCAAAACTACAGAAAAGCATAGACCAAAACAAGGAGGTACTTTCCCGCCAGAGCGGAATCATCAACGCGGTTTTGTCTCAACAGCAAAAAAGTCAGTTGTATACAATTGAGCGACAGGCTCAAGCTGCTGAGCGGGTATGGAAAGAAGTGCTTCGTCTTAGGGAGCTGAGCAGCCCATGCGTTAGCATTGATTCCATTCTTCTTCCGCATGAGCGCCATAGGGAGAACCTGCTTAAAATTGGTGGTATGGAGTGCGGTGATGGCACGAACCGTGCACTGGAATACTGCAAAAACGACCATCTTGAGGAACTGCGCCCTTATCTTGGCGAAGAGCTATGGACTGAGTTTTTTGCTCTTCGTGCCTTTTCTTGTAGATGCCTTATCTACTACGACCACTGCGTTTCCGAAGGATTAAATGTCATTTGGGCAGAGGACGATGGTATCAGGCAAATGCTCGGATGGGTCATCAAAGACGAAAAGAAGGTGAGTGATCTTTACTCCAAAAGCGCAAAGATGCAATTTCTTCGCACGGCGCAGGAAACCCTTGAGGGCATGGTGTATGGTTCCATCAGTCGAATTCTAACGGGAAAAGCGGCAACAGAGGACTCCGTTCGGGCACTCTCTTCGCTTCAATCGTTAAATTTTGAGACGTTGAACCTTGACGGTGTGCGTGGTCACAGCTGATTTACGGATGTGCCCGTTTGCAGCGTCTTTCCGCCCGCGAGCGGGCGGAGCAGGATAAGGGAAGCGACTGCGGTGGCCGAGGCGGCAGGCAAGCCTTCTGCCCGTTCGCGCCGTTAGCTCCGCCAGCAGCGCGAAGAAGCCACCTGACTGCGGTTAGCGCACGACCGGCGCAACCCGACTGCGGCGGTACCCCTGAGCTGCGGGTTGGTCGCTACGCCGTGACCCCGTTCTACACGATAGCGGGGGTCTCCGACCCCCGCTATCGTGTATTCCGTCAAGTAAAAATCGACAAATCCGTCTGTCGAATTTCGACACCCTCATGCCGGCCCGCCCGCTGCCTAGAACGGTATCTCCCAATCCTCCGGGGGCACCTCCTCCATCCCGTCCTCCTCGCCCGTCATCAGCGGGTGATCCGGCGTCAGCTCGCAGCCCGGGCACTGGAAGAGCCCGCAGAGCGTCGGCGCCTCCCAGCCGCCGGCGTCGCGGGTCCCTCATCCTGTTCACCGGGCAGTCCTCTGCGGCGTAATTCATTCGGCCTCACCCTTTCCGAGCATCAGCGCGTTCTCCATCCTGTAGCTGGCGCCGTTGAACTTCACCAGCCTGCCCGTGTAGACGAGCCTGTCCACGACGGCAGCGGCCATCTTGTCGTCGCCGAACACCGTGCCCCACTGCTGGACTCTATGTTTGTGGCGACTATGAGGCTCTGGGTGCCCTCGGGGGCCGACATGACCTGGAAGAGCAGCCTCGCCCCCTCGACGTCGAGCGGCACGTAGCCGAGCTCGTTGAGCGCCAGCAGGTCCGCCGACAGCAGGTCATCTATCTCCCTGCGCAGCCCGCCGCGGTCGCGCGCGTCGGCCAGGTGCATCACGAGCTGCGCGACGGTGAAGAACCTCACGGACTTGCCGGCCCTGACGGCGGAGGCGCCGATCGCGATGGCGAGGTGGGTCTTGCCCCTGCCCGTCTTCCCGTGGAAGATGAAGTCCTGGCACGCGTCGATGAAGGCGAGCGACCTGAGGTCGGCCTCCCCGTAGCCGTCGGGGAACGCCGCTCGCGTACTCCGAGAGGAGGACGTCTGGTTGCGCGTGGAGGTTGAAATCAAGCATTGCCTGAGCCTCACGCTCAAGCTCCATGTGAATCTGCGCGGAGATGCGCTTGGCCTCGCGGAGCGAGGTCGCGGTGTAGTTACGGGCGACCTGACGCTTGCGGCGGCGACCATTCGTCTCCTCGTAGTAGGTGTAGCGGGATTGCCACTTGTTCGTTTTCTCGTTTATGACCCTGACCGAGCCCGGCGTGTAGAACATCGCTCGTCCGTTTCTCCCGTCCGTCTGGTAGCCCACCAAACAGTCCACCAACGTCGCGGACACAGGTTAACTGTACGAACGATACGAACGTAAGCTTTAGCGAATCTACCAGCCAAAACAGTGCATTACGAACGTTATGGTATAGTACGGACGGTTGCTGGTTTCGGCCTTAATGACGATGTGTCCGAGCCTGCTATAGGAATCGGGCCTTTCTAAAGCTGCCGATCTTGTCGATCTTGAAAGGCCGGGACGTGAATGGCTCGCGTCCCGGCCTTTCCTTGTCGCCCTGCCCGCCGGCATTCGACCGCAACATGTTGGTCAAGCACAAACTTTTGGATTCTTTTGGCGTGAGCGGTTTGGTTTTGGTAGGATTTGTCGGCGGTATGGTTGAGGGGGTTTCAAAACTGCCGTGCAGGTAGTTGCGTTGATGAGGCTCGTTTGGCATGTCTATGACCCCTCATTTTTAATGCGTCTGCAAAATGACCAATTGCTTTGACCTGCTGAAACACTATATGTTGTGTTTGACCTAAAAAAAGAATACAGGATATAGATGCCTCTTTGTCGTATGATAGATGGCGGACAGAGAACGAAGACCTTAACTGCCTCTTTTGAACGTGTCCTTGAGCCGCTTGATCGGCTTCTGGGAATGTCCGCATGGAGGCTTATGGTTTATCGAGAACACAGATTGCGCGACGGCGCCGCAAGACAGGGACAGGCCCTGCCGGGCATCGTTTGGCTCTGAAGCGCAATGAGGCTACGATGCGAAAGAGGCAAGAGGATGAAGATCATCAAGCGCAGCGGCACCGAGGTTGTCTTTGACATCGATAAGATCGTCAATGCCATCCGCGCCGCCAACTTGGAGGTCGAGGAGAGCTCTCGTCTAACCGACCGCCAGGTGGTTTACGCGGCACAAAACGTCGCCGAGGCATGCGAGAACGCGGGCCACACCGTTTCGGTCGAGGAGATCCAGGATTTGGTCGAGGACGAGATCATGCGTCTCGACTGCTACGAGGTTGCCCGCCACTACATCATCTATCGCTATGTTCAGAGCCTGAAGCGCCAGAAGAACACGACCGACGACAAGATTTTGTCGCTGATCGAGTGCAATAACGAAGAGGTCAAGCAGGAGAACTCTAACAAGAACCCGACCGTCAATTCCGTCCAGCGTGACTATATGGCCGGCGAGATTTCCAAGGACCTGACTCAGCGTGTGCTGCTGCCCCAGGAGATCGTGGATGCCCACAATGAGGGCCTGATCCACTTCCACGATTCCGACTACTTTGCCCAGCACATGCATAACTGCGACCTGGTGAACCTGGAGGACATGCTCCAGAACGGCACCGTTATCTCGGGCACGCTGATCGAGAAGCCGCACAGCTTCTCGACTGCCTGCAACATCGCGACGCAGATTATCGCCCAGGTTGCTTCCTCCCAGTACGGCGGCCAGTCTATTTCGCTGACCCATCTCGCCCCCTTTGTTGAGGTGAGCCGTCAAAAGATTCGCGGCGAGGTTGCCCGCGAGCTCGAGGAGCTCGGTGTTTCGGCATCTCCCGAAAAGGTCCGCGAGGTTGTTGAGGACCGCCTGCGTGACGAGATCCGTCGCGGCGTCCAGACGATTCAGTATCAGGTCGTGACCCTTATGACCACGAATGGCCAGGCGCCGTTCGTGACGGTCTTTATGTATCTCAATGAGGCCCGTACGCCCCAGGAGAAGCACGACCTTGCCATGATTGTGGAGGAGACGCTTCGTCAGCGCTATGAGGGCGTTAAGAACGAAGCCGGCGTGTGGATCACCCCGGCATTCCCCAAGCTCATCTACGTGCTCGAGGACGATAACATTCGCGAGGATTCGCCGTACTTCTATCTGACCAAGCTCGCCGCCAAGTGCACCGCCAAGCGCATGGTGCCCGACTACATCTCCGAGAAGAAGATGCGCGAGCTTAAGCTGTCTAAGGGCGAGACTGCCGGCAACGGCGATTGCTACACCTGCATGGGTTGCCGCAGTTTCCTGACGCCTGACCGTTCGGGCAACGGCTTTAACAATGTCGCCAACGCGCTGAACTATGACCCGACCAAGCCTAAGTACTACGGTCGCTTTAACCAGGGTGTTGTGACCATCAACCTGCCCGATGTCGCGCTGAGCTCGCATCAGGACATGGATAAGTTCTGGAAGATCTTCGACGAGCGCCTTGAGCTGTGCCATCGTGCCCTGCTGTGCCGTCATGAGCGCCTGATGGGCACGCTTTCGGATGCCGCGCCGATTCTTTGGCAGTACGGCGCCCTGGCGCGTCTGAAGAAGGGCGAGACGATCGACAAGCTGCTCGTGGGCGGCTATTCCACCATCAGCCTGGGCTATGCCGGCCTGTATGAGTGCGTCAAGTACATGACGGGTCACAGCCACACCGAGAAGGAGGGCACGCCGTTCGCCATGGCCGTCATGCAGCGCATGAACGACAGGTGCGCGGAGTGGAAGGCCGAAAGTGATATCGATTTCTCGCTGTACGGTACGCCGTTGGAGTCGACGACCTACAAGTTCGCCAAGTGCCTGCAGCGTCGTTTTGGCATTATCCCGGGCGTGACGGACAAGGGCTACATTACTAACAGCTATCACGTCCATGTGTCCGAGGAGATCGATGCCTTCGACAAACTTAAGTTTGAAGGCATGTTCCAGCAGCTTTCGCCGGGCGGTGCTATCTCCTACGTTGAGGTTCCCAACATGCAGGACAACCTCAAGGCTGTCATTCGCGTGATGCAGTACATCTACGACAACATCATGTACGCCGAGCTCAACACCAAGAGCGATTACTGCCAGGTGTGCGGCTACGATGGCGAGATCAAGATTGTCGAGGATGACGGCAAGCTGGTGTGGGAGTGCCCCAGCTGCGGCAACCGCGACCAGGAGAAGATGAACGTCGCTCGTCGTACGTGCGGCTACATCGGTACCCAGTTCTGGAACCAGGGTCGAACCGAGGAGATCCGCGACCGCGTGCTGCATCTCTAATAACCATCCCAGGCTGCCCTGTAGCGAGGCCCCGGACCTTTACTCGCTATTTCGGACAGTCCTGGCTCACGACGGAGGCGCCACTGGCGCCTCCTGTTCGTGCGGAACTCATATCGAGCAAAGGTCCGGGGCCTCGCTACAGGGCAGCCAAGTTGATGTAGCTGAGATGCAGCGCGCAGTCTGCTCACTCCTCGAAGTTCTTAGCGGAAATAATTCGAGTTGCAGCTGCGATTTACTTGCGATGGTGGTTGAGCCGCAACCCAGTTTTTATTGGACCTCGAACCCTATGCTCGATGTTCGCTTCGTTCATTGAGTTACCCTTTGCATGAGGCCGGGACATATCGTCCCGCCCGCAGTTTCGCAGGCCGCAGGCCGAGAATGTTTGAGGACGGGATGATATGTCCCGGCCTCCCGGGAGAGTTACCTATGAACTACGCGAACATTAAGTATTTCGACATTGCTGATGGAGAAGGCGTTCGTACTTCTCTGTTTGTAAGCGGGTGCCGTCGTGGGTGCAAGAATTGCTTTAACTCTGTTGCGTGGGACTTTGCTGCGGGTGAGCCGTTCAATCGTGCCGTCGAGGACAAGATTATCAAGAGTCTCGATCATCCCTTTATCGATGGTCTGACGATTCTGGGTGGCGAGCCCATGGAGCCCGAGAATCAGGCGGGGCTCGTTGAGTTTGTCGAGCGTGTTCGCGCGGCCTATCCAGTGGGGTCGGGGAAGACCATTTGGTGCTTTACCGGTGACGTGCTCGAGGAGCTTATGCCGGGTGGTCGTCATCATACCGAGGTGACGGACCGCATCCTTGCCTGCCTTGACATGCTGGTGGACGGCCCGTTTGTTCAGGACCTGTACGATATCTCGCTGCGCTTTAGGGGTTCGAGCAACCAGCGCGTGATCGATATGAACGCTACGCGCGCCCGTGCTGAGCGCGAGGGCGTTGCGCTTTGTGATGCGGTTGAACTTTGGCGTGATGATCCGGTCTATTCGACCCATACTATGTAGCTTGTGGTCGATGCCGGAGGGCGTGGTACCATAGCGCGAACGTGAAATCGGAAAAGTGAGGCCCAGATGGTCGATCAGGAAAAAGTCGAGGCCGCCATTAAGCTGTTGCTTGAGGGCATAGGCGAGGACCCAACTCGTGAGGGCCTGCTGGAGACCCCGGCGCGCGTTGCCCGTATGTATGGTGAGATCGCCGGCGGTATGGACCAGAGTGCCGAGGAACACCTGTCCAAAACCTTTGCCGTCGCTTCGAACGATTTGGTTATCGAGCGCGACATCACGTTCTACTCGCTGTGCGAACATCATCTGCTGCCGTTTTATGGCAAGGCCGCCATTGGTTATATCCCTAACGGTCGGGTGGCTGGGCTTTCCAAGCTCGCCCGCACGGTTGAGGTTTATGCCCGCCGTCTGCAGCTGCAGGAGCAACTGTGCGCACAGGTTGCCGATGCCCTCATGGATTATCTCGCTCCCCAGGGAGCGATTGTGTTGATGGAGGCCGAGCATATGTGCATGACGATGCGTGGCGTGCAAAAGCCCGGCACCAAGACCGTGACGCTTGCTCGCCGCGGCGTCTTTGAGACCGATCCCGCGCTCGAGGAGCGTTTCTTTAGGATGCTGGGCCGCTAACCATGAGAGTCGTCAACGACTTTACATCGAAGACCGATGAGGGGACGTCGCGTCGCGGCTTTATGGCTTCGGGCCTGGCCCCCTTTGGTGCCATGCCTCGCATTGATTACATTTGTGCCAACGGGCTGTTCCGGCGGCACCTGGGCAACATCGTACAGTTGGAATCGGGGCGCATCTTCTGCCGCCACGGTATTGACCATCTGCTCGATGTCGCGCGCATTATGTGGATCAAGAATCTCGAGGAGCAGCTCGAATTTGACCGCGAGGTCATCTACGCCACAGCACTTCTTCACGATATCGGCAAAGATGAACAGTATGAATCGGGTATATCCCATGATGTTGCAAGCGAACGCGTCGCTGATGCGATTCTCGGCGGCATGCCCGATGACGTGGCGTTTGAGCCGGCCGATGCCGCAGCCATTAAGACGGCCATTCTGGGCCATCGAAAGCTGCGCGTGAACAGCCAACCGCTTGAGCGTCTGCTCTATGCAGCCGACAAAGCGTCGCGTGCCTGCTTTGCATGCCCCGCGCGCAACGCTTGCAACTGGAGCGATGATAAAAAGAACCTGTCGATTCGCGTGTAGTTAGTTTGCGCGGTCGGGGTTCTAAACGAAGGAGACGATCGCGTTGAGTAACAAGAAACTGCCCGAGAATGCAACCAAGACCGAAGGCGCCGAGCTCGCCCGCCGTGGAAGGGGCGAAATATCCACCGCAACGGCGGTGCCTCACGTGAGCTATGACGATTTGCGCCATGCCGATCGTATTGTCATTGACGGCCTGGAGGTTTTTGCCAACCATGGCGTGTATCCCGAGGAGAACGCGCTGGGTCAGAAGTTCATCGTTTCTCTGGTGCTCTATGCCGACCTGCGCGCGGCGGGGGAGCACGATAACCTGGACGCCTCGATTGACTACGGCTCGGTGTGCCACGATGTCGATGGCTATCTGCGCGAGCATACGTTTAAGCTCATCGAGGCGGCAGCCGAGGGGACAGCCCAGATGCTGCTGCGCCGTTATCCCTCGCTGCTTGGTGTGCGCATAAAGCTCGATAAGCCGTGGGCTCCTGTTGGCCTGCCCCTGGCAAGCTGCGGCGTCGAGATCGAGCGCGTGCGCTAGTCGACGCTAGAGCTTGTTGAGGGGTGGCTGCTTGAGCCGCTGAGACAGTGCTCTATTGTTGGGACAGTACGTGTCGAGCAGGGCGTGAAAGCGCTGATTGTGGCTCGGCTCGAGCAGATGGACGAGCTCGTGGGCGACAACCATGTCGAGGCATTCGACAGGGTAGGCGGCGAGCTCGCGCGCGATGCGAATGGCGCCGGTTTTGGGCGTGCAGGAGCCCCAACGCGTTTTCATGCTGCGCACGGAGACGCGGGCCACGGTGACGCCCATTGCGATTTCGTACGCGTGCACGATGTCGCGTAGCGCTGCGGTGACCTCGGACGCGTAGTGCTGGTCGATGTGGGCTTGGAGCTCGTCGGACGTTAGGCCGTCGAGGATTGCGCGCCGCTTGGCCTGTGGGCTTTCGTCCGATTCGTCGGTACCCATAAAACTTGCGAAGGTGGCCTGCTTGGGTCGCGGTGCGGGCGATGCAAAGTTGTGATCGAGTGCGTCCTGTACCGTGATGGACTTGCCCCAAAGTGCAATGATGGACGAGGGGCTGAGCGGCTCTCGCGCTGTCGCCTGACGTTGCTCACGTTGGGCAAGTCGGCTGATAATCCAGGCGCTGTTGCGCTTCACAAACGCTTCGATGCGCTCGCGGCTGGCGCCGAGCGGTGCGCTGGCGTGGACCTCGCCGCTCGATGTGACGCGTAGGTTAAAGTTCTTGACGCGCTTTTTGGTAACGACGACGGGGATGAGCGTTCCATCCGGTCGGGGTACGGAAATCGAAAATTGCTGCGTCAAATGTGATCCTTCAGATTGGGGACGGGCCGGCATGTCGACCGCTCGGCATGCCGGCCCGCTCAAGGGATGCGAAATTAATTGCGCTCTTAATAGCGCTCGAAGAAGGCGAGCGCGTTGTCGCTGCAGAGCTTCTGCATCACGGTCTTGCCAAAGTGCTTGGAGAGCATGTTCTGGAATTCGGGCATCTTGCTGGCATCAGAGAGGAAGTCGGGTACCTTGGCGCCGTCCCAGTCGCCGCCGAGTGCGATGACATCTTCGCCGCCCAGGTCGAGCCAGTGCTCGATATGTGCCGCCAGCTGGTCGAAGGTGACGTCTGCGGCGGTTTCGTCGGTTGCGTCGTTGGAAAGGAACTCGCTGCAGTAGTTGAGGCCGACGATGCCACCCATGTCGCGAATGGTGCGGAACTGGTCGTCGGTAAGGTTGCGTTTGACGCCGCAAACCGCACGGGAGTTGGAGTGGCTGGCGACGAAGGGACGCGTGGCGTGGGCGACAACCTCGTCAAAGCACTCATCGTTGAGGTGGGAGACATCAAGTACCATGCCGGCGTGCTCCATCTGCGTAAGTGCCTCGATGCCGGCGGCGGTGAGACCGGCGTGGGTGTCGTGGCCGCTCGCGAGCGGTCCCTGCGCGTTCCAGCTGAGTGATGACATGAGTACGCCCAGGCTCTTGAGCACCTCGATCAGCGCGGGGTCCTCGGCAAAGAACGTGGCGTTTTCGATGGTGTGGATGCAGGCGACCTTGCCGCCTTTGAGCGCGGGGCGAATGTCTGCGGCGTTGCGTACGTTGACCATGCGGTCGTGGTTGAGCATTGCTTGGCCGCTCATGTGTGCCATGATCTGCGCCTGGAAGCGCGCGGCGTGGGCGGTGGGAATCTCGTCGGGGACAAATGTGGCGAAGCACTGTGCCCACGGCGTGTTGCCGATCTTTGCGAGCGAGATGGCGCAGGCGTTGCCCTCGATGAGGTCGAAATCTTGCGGATGCGTTTCGTCGCCGGGGAAATAACCGTCGGTGCCGGCGGTAAAGCGCAGGTCGAGATCGAGCGTGGCCCAGCCGATGCGGTCGGCGGTGTCGCAGTGTAGGTCAAATACGGGATATGCCATGGTTCCTCCGGTTGCAGCGTTTCTTTGCAAACTGTCTTTGAATTGTATGACTAGGGTATAGTTAGCGCCATATGTTCACGGCGGCCCGCGTTGTGCGCCGCCCTTATCACGGAGGTTACCATGTCCAACCAGGGCAAGAAGGTCAAGACTCATTATCGCGGCACGCTCGACGATGGTACGCAGTTCGATAGCTCCTACGATCGCGGCGATCCGCTGGAGTTCACCTGCGGCGCCGGCCAGATGATCAAGGGCTTCGACGCCGCTGTTGTCGACATGCAGGTGGGCGAGAAGAAGACCGTGCACATTCCTGCTGCCGATGCCTACGGCGAGCACAACCCCGAGATGGTTATTACCTTCCCGGCCGAACAGGTTCCCAATATCGAGCAGATCGAGAAGGGCATGAAGCTCTTCCTGTCCACGCCGAGCGGCATGCCCGTCCCCGCCGTGGTCATCGACGTGACGCCCGAGGCCGTGACGCTCGACGCCAACCACGAGTTGGCCGGCAAGGACCTCAACTTTGATATCGAGCTCGTTGAGGTCGAGGGCTAGAGTATGCCTGAACGCTTGGTTTCGACGACATGCTTGGGAAATCTCAACGATCCGTCCTATGAACTCCTGCTTCGCCGGGAGCTGGGCGGTGTCTTTGAGGTTGACGAGCTGCTGCTCGATTGGGACCAGGCTGATGTATGCGCGTTTGTGGGTGTGACGGAGCTGGGGCGCACAGTCGATGTTCGGCTGGATGCTGCCGACGACGGTCGTCTTGCCGATGGTGACGTGCTCGCCATCGACCGTTCGGGCATGGCGCCCGTGGCGGTTGTCGTGCGCCTGCGCAGTGCCGAGGTCTATTTGGTCGAAGTTGACCGCATGGACCCGATTGCGCTCGCGCATGCGTGCTGGGAGATCGGCAACATGCATGCGCCGATTTTCCGAGGCGACTCGGACGAGCATACCGTGCGCATGTATACGCCGGTGCAGCCTGTTTTGGGCCGCATGCTCCGGGGTGTCGAGGGTGTTCGGCTCTCGGTGGTTACCCGTGAACTCGATGCGGCCCGGCGCTTTGAGTCGAGTGCGGCGGAGGTCGTCGTGAGCATGGCTCCCGACTTTACCATCGTAAAAAAGACGCGCGGCTAAGCGCGCGTATGTGTAAGACGGGCTTTGAGGGGCGACCAATCAAGGTCCGTCTTGCTGTTGATAGGAGGCTTTGGGGAAAGCATATGGGTCTTGAGGGAATCAAGCTGATTGCATGCGATTTGGATGGCACGCTGTTGCATCCGGGGGAGCGCGAGCCGCGTTCCGAGGCCTTTGAGCTTATCGATGAGCTGCATCGTCGCGGTATCGTGTTTATGCCGGCGAGTGGCCGTCAATATGCGAGCTTGCGCTACCTGTTTGCCCCGGTGGCCGATGAGCTCGCCTATGTATGCGAAAACGGAGCCCTGGTGATGAGCGAGGGGCGTGCCGTTGTCAAGCGTTCCATGGAACGTAGCCTTGCTATGGATATCGCGAACGCCGTGGTTGCGTATCCCCATGCCGACGTGACCCTTTCGTGTGAGGGGCGCCTCTACACCATGAGCGGCAATGACGCGTTTGTTGACCACCTGCGCTATGAGGTCCACTGCGACGCGGCGGTGGTCGACCGTCCCGAGGACATCGACGAGGACGTCATTAAGATTGCCTTCCAGACGCCCGAGGTGGAGCAGCCGGCGGCCTTGGAGTATTTTGAGCGCCTCTTTAGCGACCGAGTCGATGTCATGACATCGGGAACCGAATGGACGGACTTTATCGGTTTCGGTTCGGGCAAGGGCTCCGCGCTTGCCGATTACGGTCGTGCCCTGGGGATTTCGCCCGATGAGATGATGGCGTTTGGCGACAATGAGAACGATCGCGACATGCTCAACGTCGTGGGCCATCCCTATCTGATGGAGAGCTGCAACCCCACCATGCGCGGCATCAACGACCGCGTCCGCTACGCGCGCACGGTCGAAGAGGAACTGCATCGCCTGCTTGCCGAGTAGATATTTGGGACATGCCTAGAAATCTACTTTTTGCTACAGAGTGCGGAAAGGTGGATTTTAAGGCATGTCCCAAACATTTATCGGCAGTCGGGGCAGAGACCCTCGAAGATGGTGTAGTGCGACGTGACGTGCCAGCCGATTTGCTCGGACGCCTTGGCGTCGAGCTGGGCATCGAAGGGGAGCGGTACATCGATGACGCGGCTGCACGAGGTGCAGATGATATGCGCATGCGGCTCGATCGTGCGATCGAAGCGGCTGCCGCCCGGCGTCTTGATGGAGAGGATCTCGCCAGCGTCGGCCAAGAGATTGAGATTGCGGTAGACCGTACCACGGCTGATTTTGTCATCCTGCGCGCGCACGACGTTGTAGATTTCGTCGGCGGTGGGATGGTTATAGCTTTGGCGCACGGCGTCGAGAACCAGCTTTCGCTGCCTGGTATTCCTTCTTTGCACCGCCATGCGCCTCGCCTCTTTTCTATCAACGGTCGTAGGTAAATGATACCGTATTTAGCACACAATACTAATAACGAGGAATGAAACCGTCTTCATTGGCAAGTGGGGCTCGGGTCTGGGCGTCTACGAGGCGAAAACGCGTTCCCATGCGCTCGTAGGAGGCATGAAGCGCCTCGAGATGAGATAGGATGTTTGCCGGAGCCCCCTGTATCTCCATCTCGACTGAGCCGTCTTCCATGTTACGCACCCAGCCGGTGAGTGCGCGTGCCTGCGCGAGGTTGGTGTTGGTAAAGCGAAAACCGACGCCCTGGACTTGCCCTTCCCAGCGCAGGAAATAGCGCAGGGGAGCGTCTTGAGTGGCCTCGTCGCTTGCGAGCACAGTAAGCCTGCGGCGCAGCTCGAGCTCGACGTTTGATGGTTTTTGAGGCTCTCGACTGCCGCCGGTGACGCTGGAGAAGAACGTATCGAAGAGGCCCATCGCTATGCCTGCTTGCCTGCGTCGGCCGGGAAGGTTATGCCGGCCTGCTGGCGCACGGCATCCATGATACGCAGCGAGACGAGCGTGACATCGCGGTAGTGGCCAAGCTCGTGGCGTCCCGCCGGGGTCTCCCAAATCTCTTCCTTAACGTTATCGATGCCGTCGATGGCGGTGATAAAGTCCGCGAGCTCGTATTCCATGGTGTTGCTTGACTTGGGAAGGTCGAGCGCGCGTCCGTTGCCGCCTTGCTCGCGCGGCGCCTCGGTCGCCGATCCGCGTACGACATCGCCGCGATAGTCGATACGGACGTTGCGGGGCGTGGACAGATGGTCAATCTGGATAGTGCCACGCTCGCCTTCGATCTGCGAGGGCAGCAGGTCATTCGTAATTTTGGAGTGCGCGAGCTCGACGGAGATACGGCCACCGCCGTAGCTGGCAAGGATGGAACCGCAGCCATCGATGGGGCCGTGCGTGAGCTGTCGCGTGGTGGGGTCGAGCAGGGTAGTCATGCTCGTAAGGCCGGAGGGCATGCCGAAAATCTCGACCATGGGCTCGACGGTGTAGACGCCAATGTCCATGAGGGAACCCGATGCCATATTGCAGTCGAAGATATTGGTGGCGCGTCCCGCGAGAATCTCGTTGTAGCGCGAGGAATATTTGCCAAAGCGCAATGAGGCGCGGCGGATGGGGGCGATCTCGCCCAGGGCGTCCTCGATGGCGTGGAAGGCGGGATCGTGGAGGGGACGCATGGCCTCGAGGGCCACGACACCTGCTGCCTCGGCAGCGCGGAAGACTTCCAGCGCCTGCGCTTCGGTGGCGCAGAAGGGCTTCTCGACGATGACGTGCTTGCCACCGGCGATGCAGGCAAGGGCCTGCTCGTAGTGAAGTGCGTTGGGGCTGCCGATATAGACGGCGTCGACGTCGGCGGCTGCCGCGAGCTCATCGAGTGAAGTAAAGTTTCGCTCGCCACCGCGCTCGGCGGTAAAGGCAGCACCGCGATTGGCATCGCGCGAGAGCGTGCCCACAAACGCGGCTTGGTCGTTGGCGTTGACGACCTGGATAAAGTCGTCGGTAATCATGGATGTGCCGATGGTCGCTATACGCAGCATGTATCCCCCTCGTGCCGTTCGGTTTACAGGATGAGTGTAGCGCGAAGGGGCAGGAAATAGCGTACGAAAACGCCGTTACAGGTCGCTCTCGTTAAAGCCGGTGTCGATATCGAGGTTGCTGCCGTCGGCCGCCGTGGTGGCGAGCTCGTCGCAGCGCTCGTTGAGCTCATGGCCGGCGTGACCCTTAACCCAGATGAACTCAACCTTGTGCTTGCTCTTTGCGGTGAGTAGGCGCTCCCACAGATCGCGGTTCTTGACGGGCTGCTTGTTGGCGGTCTTCCAGCCGCGTTTTTTCCATCCGTCAATCCAGTGCTTGTTGAAGGCGTTAACGACGTACTGCGAATCGGAATGGACTTCGACGTCGCAGGGGCGGTTGAGCGCCTCGAGTGCCACGATAACGGCCATGAGCTCCATGCGGTTGTTGGTGGTCTTGGCGTAGCCGCGCGAAAGCTCAGAGGTGAAGGTCTTGCCGGCGGGGTTGGTGTATTTGAGCACGGCGCCGTAGCCGCCGCGTCCCGGATTTGATCGGGCCGAGCCGTCGGTATAGATGATGACCTTCACATGGTTCCTTTCGTTGGGTACGTTTCGCGTGAGTGACCATTGTAGCGCCATGCCCGCCGGGGGCTAGCAATCTACGATTTCTACCCCGTCTTCCGACAGTTGGTTGGCATGGATGATGCGGTTGAGCTCGTCGAGGTATTGCTGCAAGAGGGGAGAGGGCTTGCGGTCGTCATGCATGATGTAGCCCACATGCATCGTCGGGGCGTCTGCCAGGGGGATCGAGGCCATGCCCCACTGCATTTCGCTGGAGAGTACGCCGGTCGACAGCGCATAGCCGTTCGAGGTGATAAGCAGGTTGGTGAGCGTCCCGCGGTCGGATACGCGGATATTGCGGTTGCAGGGAATATAGCTAAACGGTTCCTCGGCGTAATAGAAGGAGTTCGAGGTGCCTTGCTCAAAGCTGTAGCGCGTATAGGGCGTGAGGTCGGCAAGGGACAGCTGCGAACGGCGTGCGAGCGGGTGGCGTTCGCTGACGAACACGTGGACTTTTGCATCAAAGAGGGGATGAAAGCTCGCTCGGGCATCGGTAAAGGCCTTCTGCAAGACACGGGTATTAAAGTCATCCAGATAGAGGATGCCGATATCGCTGCGAAACGCGCGCACGTCGTCGATAATCTGCGCTGTGGTGGTCTCGCGCATGATGAACTCGAACTTGCTGTCGCGGCAGCGCTCGACTACGTTGACAAAGGCCTCGACCGAAAAGGCGTAGTGTTGGGCGGAAATGGCGAGGCGGGCTTGCGGGGTACCGCCGTCCTCGTAGCGGGCCTCGAGCATGTCGGCCTGCTCTACGACCTGGCGTGCATAACCCAAAAGCTCGGTGCCGTCGTTGGTGAGTGCAACACCGCGGCTGGAGCGCGTAAAGATTTCGATATGAAGTTCCTGCTCCAGGCTTTTGACGGCATTGGAGATATTGGACTGTGCCGTATAGAGGCGCTGGGCTGCGGCGTTGATCGAACCGGACTCTGCCACGGCGATCAAAAAGCGAAGCTGTTGGAGGGTCATCGGCGCCCGTCCTTTCGAGTGTTATCTATAAAACCGATAACAGGTTAGCGCTTTAAAGTGATTGACCGAGGAAAACAATGCTCGTACTATTCAAAACACACAAAGACGGTAGGTAATTAAGCCAACTACGGAACCGGGATGCGAAAGGAGGCCCGCATATGAATTGCTTACCAAGACGAATGCCGGGCTCCTGTTTGCGCCCGTCGGCGTGATCAGGAGACAGCGACTCACTTCTCTTACTCTTATTACTTTTGTTCGATCAAGGAGATCATCATGAGCCAGTTTATCAACAACCCCGAGCACACCTTTGGTTTCGATACCCTGCAGCTGCACGTTGGCCAGGAGAGCGCCGATCCTGCATCCGACTCCCGCGCCGTGCCTATCTACCAGACCACGAGCTATGTGTTCCGCAACTCCCAGCACGCCGCCGACCGCTTTGGTCTTGCCGACGCCGGTAACATCTACGGCCGTCTGACCAACTCCACCCAGGGCGTCTTCGAGGACCGTATCGCCGCCCTCGAGGGTGGCGTGGCAGGTCTTGCCGTCGCCTCCGGTGCTGCTGCCATCACCTATACCCTGCAGGCTCTTGCCCAGGCCGGTGACCACGTGGTGGCTCAGAAGACCATCTACGGTGGCTCCTACAACCTGCTGGAGCATACGCTCTCCCAGTTTGGCGTCGAGACCACGTTTGTCGATGCCCATAACCTTGAAGAGGTCGAGGGTGCCATCAAGGACAACACCACGGTCATCTATCTCGAGACGCTCGGCAACCCCAACTCCGACATCCCCAACATCGACGCCATCTCCGAGATCGCCAAGAAGCACGGTCTGCCGGTTGTCGTCGACAACACCTTCGGCACCCCGTATCTGCTCCGTCCGCTGGAGCATGGTGCCAATATCGTCGTCCACTCCGCAACCAAGTTCATCGGCGGCCACGGCACCTCGCTGGGCGGTGTGATCGTCGACGGCGGTAACTTCGATTGGAAGGCGAGCGGAAAGTACGCCCAGATTGCTGAGCCCAACCCCTCCTACCACGGTGTCTCGTTTGCCGAGGCTGCCGGTCCCGCCGCCTTTGCAACCTATGTCCGCGCTATCCTGCTGCGTGACGAGGGCGCTTGCATCAGTCCGTTCAACGCCTGGGTCCTGCTCCAGGGCACCGAGACTCTGTCGCTGCGCGTTGACCGTCATGTCGAGAACACCAAGAAGGTCGTTGAGTTCCTGGCTGGTGACAGCCACGTCGCCAAGGTGAACCACCCGAGCCTGCCTGAGCACCCCGATCACGAGCTCTATCAGAAGTACTTCCCCCGTGGCGGTGCCTCGATCTTTACCTTTGAGATTAAGGGTGGCCAGGAGGCAGCTTGGAAGTTCATCGATCATCTGCAGGTGTTCTCGCTGCTCGCCAACGTGGCCGACGTCAAGTCGCTCGTCGTGCACCCGGCTACCACCACGCACTCCCAGCTCTCTGCCGAGGAGCTCGCCGAGCAGAACATCACGCCCTCCACGATCCGTCTTTCCATCGGTACCGAGAACGCCGAGGATATCATTTGGGATCTGAAGCAGGCCTTCGCCGCGCTGGACGAGTAAGGCGACTTGTGCAAGGACCCCTTGCGACTCGATAGGTATAACTGCATAAAATGCCTGCTCAAGGCGCCTGTGCGAACAATGGTTGCACAGGCGCCTTATTTGCATAGAGAGGGTGCAAAAACAGGGTTTTTGACACGCTTTATGCATTCGAGTTGTGGAAAACTCCTGTTGAGAGGATGTGAGTTTTACGCAATTGACGTGCGCCTTTTAAGTAAAACCGCAGGTCGCGATTTGCTCGGGGTACTATGCAGCGCGATCGAATCACACGCAGCTCAAACGCAGCAAAAACGCACTACGGAGGTTTCCAGCTACATGAGGATTGATTCACGAAAACCGAAAACCGCCGCCCTTTCCGTCGCTCTGACCGTGGCACTTTTGGCGGGCGCCGGTGCAACTGATGCCCACGCCGCAACACTGTCCGATACGGTTGGATCTACTCCGTCCGAGACGACGCTGGTGCAGCCCGTTGACTATCGCGGCGATGGTTATGGTTCCATGCAGGAGTGGAACGCCTCGATGGAGGCCAAGCGCGATTCCCTTGAGATGCGCGCTCAGATCATCATGAACATGTACGGTGACTATGCCACCGATGACGAGCGCGCTGTGCTGCAGGGTTGCATCGACGGTGCAGGTAGCCTGTTGACGATGGGGGAGGTCGACGCCAAGTCGACCGAGCTCGACGAGCTTCGCTCCACGCTTGAGGATGCCAAGCGCGAGGCGCTCGAGGCTGCCGCAGCCGAAGCCGAGGCCGCTGAGACCGTTCAGGCTTCGTATTACAACGCCGGCTCCGGCTCGTCTTACGCGTCTGCTGCGTATTACGCGAACGGTTCGGGCCTGACGCGCTCGAGCGGCGTCAATAGCTATAACGGTCGCCGCGAGACCTATTACAGCAGCAATGTGCTTTATCACTATCGCACGGGCGAATGGACTCAGGATTCTGAGGGCTTCTGGCGCGATTCCGACGGCTATTACGTCGTTGCCGCGGGCGATAAGGCCCAAGGCTCCACGTTTACCGGATCCAAGGGTGAGTGCAAGGTCTATGACTCCGGCTGCGCTGCCGGAACCACCGACTACTACACCGGTTGGTAATCTGCCATCAGAGCAAAATAGGCACATGATGAGCGGGCGTCTTTACTGGGCTTTTGGGCACAACGTAGGGGCGTCCGTTTTTTGTGCGTGCTTGAGTTAACAGAGCGCTTACCGTGGCAGTACGCCGCGCATATGGGCGCGGGGCACACTAGTTCATGAGAAATAAGGTCTTTCTCGTGGAGGAAGTGGTCTTGTGAACGCTCGAGATATCGCCGTTGCCGCCGTTGCATTGGCGCTTGGTTGTCTTGGTCCTACGGCCGCGCTCGTCGCGGGTATGCAGGGGTCTTGTGGGGCTGCCTCTATCGTGGTTGGCGTGTTGATCGCGGCCGCGCTGCTGGGAAGCGCGGGCGTGACCCTTTGCCGCGATGACGAGGACGAGATGCCGCAGGCGCGGCGCTAGCGGTTGCGAAACTGGTTTTGGTCATAGATGAAGAAAGAAGCCGCCGCAAGGGGAGTGCCCCTTGCGGCGGCTTTGCTCTTGAGGCTGTTGGCTGCGGTGCGTCGAGCGCTACCAGCTGGCCTCGATTTCGCGGATGCGCGAATAGAGCCATTCGTTTTGCGGCACTTGGATACCGTGCTTGGCCGCGAGGCGGCAGATGGTGCCCGCAAACTCATCAACCTCGGTTTTGCGCCTTGCGACGCGGTCTTGAGCCATCGAGGGCATGCCGGCGGGGTCGAGCCCCTCGATGAGGTGCACCATCTGCGTTAGGTCTGCCTCGGTCAGCTCAATGCCCTCGGCGTTGGCGACCGCAAGCGTTTCGCGCATGGCGGAAACAAAGCAGCGGCGCTGCTCGGAGCCCGGCTCCGTGGCGCTTCCGTAGGTCCCGCCGTAGGCCATGCAGGTCTGGTTGATGCCGTCGTTGAGCATGAGTTTGGCCCACATGCGGTGCGCAATGTCGCGCTCGACGGTATGGGCGATGCCGCAGCGCGTGTAGAGCCCGTCGATAGCGGCGACGGTCGCGGGGTCGGTGCCGGCGGCTGCACCAAAGCGGATCTCGCCCGCATTGGTAAAGGTGAGCGCGCCATTGAGAAACACGGCGTCCATGCCCTGGCAGATACCAAGAACGGTATGCTGCCAGCCAAAGCGTTCGGCAATCTTTTGTTCGCTCGTAATGCCGTTGCACAGCGAGGCGATGAGCGTGTTGGGTCCCACGACGCGCTCCATAGTCTTGAGTGCTTGGTCGAGACCGGTGGTCTTGACCGTCAGGATGACCAGATCGGCGGGCGCTGCCTCGCTGGCGCGGACGGACGTGAGACCGCAAGGCTTTCCGTTGGCGGTGAGCGCATCGCCCGCGTGACGCTCAAAACGGGCATCATCCATAACGTATTCGACGGCGTCATTGCCGAGGGCCTTGGCAATCATGCTGCCGTAGAGCAGGCCGACGCCGCCCTTGCCGATAAAGGCGACCTTGTTGATCTGCATGTGAATCATCTCCCCATATAAAAGGCGCCCGCGTAAGGCGCCTGATGGATTGTATGCTGCCGGGGTGATTGGTGGGTGCGCGGGGCGGCTGTTATAAAAAAGAAACGTTTGCCTGGACGTTACGCTGCGGGGCAGACCGCAAAGACACGCGCGGGGTATCCGACACCATCACGGACCTTAGGGAAGGTGCAGAAGATGACGGCGCCTGTGGCGGGAAGCTCGTTCAGATGGTCCATGACCTCGATCTGATAGCGGTCGGCCGAGAGGATGTATTGCTCGCCGGGATAGGGGTAGGCGTCCTCGCGCGTGGTGATGGTCGTCGAATCGGTATCTGCGGGCTTTTTGCTGATGTTAATGCGGTGCCGTGACAGCTCGATTTCTGCTGCGTTACGATACGTTCTCGATTGCGATTCCACGATGTTTCGGCTGCGTGACCATTGTGTTTCGCCTTGCCGGGGCGCTGATGGCGAAGGGAGGGGCCGTGCAATACCGCGTTGACCCCAAAAGCGGCAACCGTATCTCGGCGTTGGGGCTGGGCTGCATGAGGTTTCCCGGTGCGCCGGGACGCCCGGATGCGAAGACTGCCGACGCCATCATCTCCCGTGCGGTGGAGCAGGGGATTAACTACCTGGACACGGCCTATCTCTATCCCGGCAACGAGGCGTGCGTGGGGGCGTCGCTTGAGCGCCTGGGCTTGCGCGACCAGGTTTTGCTCGCAACCAAGCTGACGCATGCTTCGTGCAAATGCGCGGAGGATTTCGATCGGTTCTTCGACGAGCAGCTGCGTCGCCTGCGGACCGACCGTATCGACTATTACCTCATGCACAACATTACCTCGCCCGCCCAGTGGGAACGTGTGGTGGCGTTGGGCATCGAGGACTGGATTGCGCGTCAAAAGGCGGCGGGGCGCATTCGCCAGATTGGTTTTTCGTACCACGGCAGCGCGGCGGATTTCATGACGATGCTCGATGCATATGAGTGGGACTTTTGCCAGATCCAGTACAATTACGCTGGAGAGCGATATCAGGCGGGAACAGCAGGACTCATGGCGGCTGCGGAGCGCGGGCTCGCGGTGTTTGTGATGGAGCCGCTGCTGGGCGGGCGTTTGGCGGGCAAGCTGCCGCCACGGGCCCGCGCTGTGCTCGATAGTGCCCGCGACCCGCATTTGCGCACTCTTGTCGCCTGGGGTCTTTCGTGGGTGTGGAACCATCCTCAAGTCACGATGCTGCTTTCGGGCATGACCGATACCGCGCAGGTGGACGAGAACGCGGTGCTGGCCGATCGGGCCCTGCCGGATTCGATGACAGCCGCTCAGCTCGATACCATCGCACGCGTGCTGGCGGAGTTTGAAAAATCGAATCGCGTGCCCTGCACGGGATGCGGCTACTGCATGCCATGTCCCAAGGGTATTAACATTCCCGGCTGCTTTGCCGCTTACAACGCGAGCTATGCGCACAGCTGGTTTACGGGGCTGTCGCAATACTTTACGGCGAGCGCGGTGCGCACGAGCGAGCCCAAGCTCGTGAGCAATTGCGTCAAGTGCGGCAAATGTGCGCGTCACTGCCCGCAACACATCGATATCCCCGAGCGTCTCGACGACGCGCGCCGACGTTTCCAGCCTGGCCCCGTAACGGCCGCGCTTAAAGTCTTCAGCAAAACTCGCTCCTCATGACCCTTTTATATCTTGTGATGGAATAGTTCCTGTTTGCGGCAGAATAGGGCGATAGCAGGAACTATTTCGTCGCAACTGAAGGGGGCTGTCGTGGGCTATCGGGATTCATGTGATGATTTGCGTGAGGTTCGTTGGGGCGTTTTGGGCGCTGGGCACATTTCGCATCGATTTGCATCGTCGCTCAAGAAGGTCGACGGGGCACGGCTGGTGGCTGCGGCCGGCCGCACTCCTGCACATGTCGAGGAATTTTGTCGAGCGTTTTCGATCGATGCTGCGCACAGTTATGTCACGGCTGACGATGGCGGCGATGCGGCTTATGATGCGCTGATTGCCGACCCCGATGTCGACGCAATCTACTTGGCTCTTCCGCATGGTATGCATACGCGTTGGGCCTGTCGCGCGCTGCGCGCCGGAAAGGCCGTGCTGTGCGAAAAGCCGGCCGTTTTGAGTGAGGAAGAGGCTCTCTCGATTGCCTCCGCCTCTCGCGAGTGCGGCGTGCTGTTTATGGAGGCGATGAAGAATCGGTTTTGCCCGATGCGCACTCGCGTGGAGGACTTGCTTGCGTCGGGCGAGCTCGGCTGTATCGTCTCGATCGAAAGCGTGCAAAAACTCGATTATGGTGAGTTCCCTTCGAGTTATCTGCTCGATCCGTTGCAGGGCGGCTGTCTATATGACATGGGCTGCTATGCGGTCGGGTGGTTTGAGGATTTGCTTGCGGGTGCGTGCGATGTTTCGTCTCGTGAAGTTCGCTGGCGTGACGTATCGGGCGGCCGCGTGGATTGGGCCGATGAGATTCATATGAGTGTCGGCGGTATACCCATTCATATGGTGTGCGACGGCAAAGCAGCATATGAAAGCCGCTTAACGATTGCCTGCGAACGGGGTTCGTTGGAAATCGAGCGCCTCCATCGCCCCGAGCTCGCCCATGTGAAGTACTCCGACGGTCGAGTGCTCGAAATCGACGCCCCATTTGAGGTCGATGATTTTTACGGCGAAGCTTCGCATGCGACTCAGCTCATCCGGGCGGGGAAACTCGAGAGTCCCGTCATGCCCCTTGCCGCCACACAGCGCTGCGCGCAGATCATCGATGCGATTTGCTTGACGCTCTAGGCTGCGGTGCTGCTGCTCAAGGGGGGGGGCTCGGCGGACCGTGCCCCTGATGCCCCTTTTATATCTCGCGGTGGAATACGGTCTGTTTGCGCCAAAATAAGGCACCAATAGACCGTATTTCACCGCAACTGATGAGGGGGAGCTGGAGATGCTGACGATCGGGTGTCATCTTTCGACGACGAAGGGCTATCGGGCAATGGGGGAGACGGCGTTGTCCATTGGTGCCAATACCTTTGCGTTCTTTACGCGCAACCCGCGCGGTGGCAAGGCAAAAGACCTTGACATGGATGATGTGGCGGCCCTGCGCGAGCTTATGGAGCAAAACGATTTTGGCCCGCTTGTGGCTCATGCCCCGTATACCTATAACCCCTGTTCGGCTAAAGAGCGGGCGCGCGAGTTTGCCTTGGAGGCCATGGCCGAGGACTTGCAGCGTCTGGAAGCGCTGCCCGGCAACTACTACAACTTCCACCCCGGCGCGCATGTGGGGCAGGGGACTGATGCCGGCATTCAGATGATCGTCGACACCTTGTGTCAGGTGATGTTTGGGGGACAGCAGACGACGGTGCTGCTCGAGACCATGGCGGGCAAGGGTACCGAGGTGGGCCGTAGCTTTGAAGAGCTGGCGCGCATTATCGAGGGTGCTGCCGCCAGGCGTCCAGAGCTATCGGACAAGCTGGGCGTGTGTCTGGACACCTGCCATGTGAGCGATGCCGGCTACGACATCATCCATGATCTGGACGGCGTACTCGACGAGTTCGACCGCGTGGTGGGTATCGACCGCTTGCGTGCCGTACACATCAACGATTCGAAGAACCCCTGTGGTGCCCATAAAGATCGTCACGAGTGCATCGGCAAGGGATACCTTGGCAGCGAGGAGTTTGGCGGTGGTATGCAGGTTATGCAGATTATTGTATCGAATAGCCGTTTGCGTGCATTGCCGTTCATTTTGGAGACGCCGAACGAACTTGCAGGTTATGCAGCTGAAATCAAACTTTTAAGGTCGTTACAGCAGTAACGACTGTCACAAAGTGGAGTGTTCCATTCACGTTATGTGATTGTTTCAATCAGTTTTCTAATTGCAGATTCGCACTTACAGGTGCATAATAACCAACAGTTTTTGCAGACCTCTGAATCAAATGGGGTCACTGGAAGGAGACTGATTATGAAGCTCAAGAAGCTTGGCGCATTTGCCGCCACGGGTGCTATGGCGCTCGCCCTTGCTCTGACGGGCTGCGGTTCGTCCAACGCCACCTCTGGTTCTGATGCCGGTTCCAGCAGCTCTGACGACGCTAAGGTCGAGAAGGTCGACGGCTCCAAGGAGTACGCGCTCGTCAAGGACGGCACGCTGACCGTCGGCACCTCTGCCGAGTACGCGCCGTTTGAGTACAAGGATGACAACGGCGACTACCAGGGCTTTGACCTTGAGCTCATCAAGGCTATCGGTGACAAGCTGGGCCTGGATGTCGAGTACGTCAACAATGACTTTGACACGCTGGTTCCGGGTGTCGCTTCGGGCGCCAAGTACGACGTCTCCATCGCGGCTATCACCGACACGCCCGAGCGTGAGAAGGAAGTCACTTTCTCCGATTCCTACTACATGGACGATCAGGCTATCGTGACCAAGGTCGATAACACCGACATCACGGCCGACAACTACAGCGAGAAGCTCAACAACGCCGACGCTACCATCATCGTTCAGTCTGGCTCGACCGCCGAGTCTTTTGCCCAGGAGAACTTCCCCAAGGCCAAGATCGTCCCCTACAAGGACGCTACCGAGTGCTTCAGCGCCCTGCAGTCCGATAAGGGCGACGCCGTAGTCACCAACCGCTCCGTTGCCAGCCAGCTGACCGCCGAGCAGTTCAACACCTGCCAGACCATTAAGCAGATCAGCACCGGCGAGGAGTACGCCATCGCCATCAACCAGGGTAACACCAAGCTCAAGGAAGACATCAACCAGGCCATCAAGGACCTGACCGACGACGGTACCATTGACGCCCTCATGGCTAAGTACAACATCAAGTAAAATAGCTACTTGATTGCTCGCGGGCCCTTTCCGTTTTGGCGGAGAGGGCCTTTGCGCTTCTCTTGACGGAGAGTATTTCCGTCTCGTTTTGCCGGCAACTTCTACGATAGGAGCCACCTTGTCTCGACTGAACAAAGGGGCCGTGGAGCAGCGTTTTCCACTGCCCGCCTTGCTCCAAAAGCTAGCCTGCGCCATGGCCGTGGCGCTCGCGCTGGTGTGCGCAGGGGCATATGCGCCCACGACCGCCCAGGCGCTTGAGACCGCAAAGATTACCGCCCGACCCAACACTGGTTCGGGCAGCGCTGTGGTCGGCGGTACCGAGACGCGCATTACCTGGGAGGTCCAGGCCGATGCCGACGAGGAGCTGAGCGGTCTTTCGCTGACGTTTGTCGACGGCACGACGTTTGGTACCGATGACACGCGATTGACGATGCTCTCGGGCGAGGACCTCATGGATCGTACGCCCATGAAGCCCACGTGCAAGGCTGACGGCCAGACGCTCAAGATCGACTTTGGCGAGACGGCGCCTGCCGGCGGCTTTTTCCGTGTCGAGGTTTACGGCGTGACCTTCCCCGTCGAGGGCGGCGATGAGGCCTTTAGCGGCACCTGCACTTTGGCCGATGGCTCGACCAAGAAGATCTCCAAGATTCCGTCGGTGGAGATCAAGGGCGTGACGGCATTCGATAACTTCCTGGCCGATCTTAAGGAGCAGCCGTGGGTCGAGGCCTGGAACTCCAATATGTTCCTGCGCCTGTTCTTAAACCCAGTCATTTTGGTCCAAAGCCTGCCGATCGTCTTTAAGGGCTTCCTTATGTCGCTCTCGATCGTGCTTGTGGCGTTTCCGCTGGCAATTCCCTTTGGCTTTGCCTTGTCGCTCATGCGCATCTCCAAGTCGCGCATCCTGCGCTGCCTCGCCGGCATCTATGTGAATATCATCCGCGGTACGCCGGCGTTCCTGCAGATCTATATCGCGTTCTTCGGTCTGCCGTTGGCCGGCGTCAAGGTTGATGACTACGTGCTTGGCGTTATCGTCATGGCCATGAACTCGTCTGCGTACCTATGCGAGATCTTCCGTGCCGGTATTCAATCGATCCCCAAGGGCCAAAACGAGGCTGCGCGTTCGCTGGGCATGAACGCGTTCCAGACGCTGCTCTATGTCATGATTCCGCAGACGTTCCGTAATGTTTTGCCTACGCTGACCAGCGAGTTTATCTTGCTTTACAAGGATACGTCGCTGCTTGCCGCCGTGGGTGTGGTCGAGATCGTCATGAACGCCCGTACCATCGTGGCCACGACGGGCTCCATTACACCGTACGTGGTTGCCGCCCTGTTCTATCTGGTCATCACCCTGCCGCTCGCTCGCTTGGTGAGCGGTCTTGAGGCGAGGCTTTTGGGCACGGCCGAGACCAAGAAGAAGCGTCCCGCCAAGAGCGCCGGACAGGTTGTCGCGACGCCCGCCGATCACATCGCCGGTCTGTAAGGAGGTCCTATCATGAGCGAAACCAATAACTCGAACGAGGTCGTCGTCAGCATCAAGAACCTCCAGAAGGCCTTTGGGGACAACGTGGTCCTGCGCGATATCGATCTGGATGTGCACAAGGGTGAGGTCGTTGTAGTCTTGGGCCCCTCAGGCTCGGGCAAGTCGACGATGCTTCGCTGCATCAATCGCCTGGAGCATCCCACGAGCGGCTCGATTGTCGTCGAGGGCGTGGATGTGTGTGCCAAGGGCGTCGACCTCAACAAAGTGCGCACGCACCTGGGCATGGTGTTTCAGCAGTTCAACCTGTTCCCGCACCTGTCGGTCAAAAAGAACGTCATGCTTGCGCAGCAAAAGGTGCTCAAGCGCAGCAAGGAAGAGGCCGAGAAGATCGCCGTCGAGGAGCTGACCAAGGTCGGCCTGGCCGAGCGCATCGACTTTATGCCGAGCCAGCTCTCGGGCGGCCAGCAGCAGCGCGTGGCCATCGCCCGCGCCCTGTCGATGAACCCGCACGTGATGCTCTTTGACGAGGCCACCTCGGCGCTCGACCCTGAGCTCGTGCGCGACGTTCTGGGCGTCATGCGCGACCTGGCGCACGACGGTATGACCATGATCGTCGTGACGCACGAGATGGGCTTTGCCCGCGATGTCGCCGACCGCGTCGTCTTTATGGACGGCGGCGTCATTGTGGAAGAGGGTACGCCGAGCGAGGTCTTCGACCACCCCAAGAGCGAGCGCACCAAGGCGTTCTTGGGCAATATCTCGTAGCCGCTTTGCAAAGCTATCCTTACGGAAAGCGGGGGCTGGATTGATTCCAGCCTCCGCTTTTGTAGGGTGCAGTCGTGTTTTGAGATGGGCCCGATTCGATGAGGCGCGTGGCGCTGCTAGGCCAGCTCGGCTCCGAGGGCCTTGCAGGCCGCCTCGCCCTCATCGTCGGGCGCATCGTAGCAAATGACGGAGTCCACGACGTTGACGCCGGCCTCGTCGGCGTCGGCCTTCCAGTTGTCCATCCACTCGCCCTCGGCCCACGAATAGGAGCCAAAGAGGACGACCTTCTTGTCGCCGAGGGTCTCCTTGACCTCATCCCACATAGGCTGAAACTCGTCATACTCAAGCTCCTCGGAGCCCATGGCGGGGCAGCCGAAGGCGAAGGCATCATATTCGGCGGCCTTGTCGGCGGAGAAGTCGGCGCAGGAGATAGCCTCTGCCTCGGCTCCGGCTGACGTCGCGCCCTCGGCGACGAAGTTGGCCATGGCTTCGGTGTTACCCGTACCGCTCCAATAGACGACGGCAATCTTGCTCATGTTGAGTCCTTTCGGTTGTGCGGCACGCGGCCGCGGTTTATACGTTCTATCGGGTTGCCTGGGCAAGTTGTGCCAGGCTGTAGCCCTGCTGATAGACATAGGTGAGGTATTGCGTGCAGGCGCGATAGGAGTCGAAGGTCGTGAGCGCCTGCTCGACATTCGTGTAGACCTTCCAGGCGCCAAAGACCTTGTAGTTTTCGCCATGCTGGACGATAAACTGATGCACGTCTTCGTAGGGATAGCCCAAAAAGTAGCCAATTTCGTGGGGGAACTCGCAGGTGCAACCCTTATCGCAAGGCCTATCTTGGGCGAGTGCGCAAAGGCTGTCGCCATAAGCGCTTTCTGCGGCATTGCTGCTGGCCTGCGTGATACGCGCGGCGAGATGCACGAGGGATGAGAGCAGGTCGCGGATATCGTAGCCTTCGGCGGCGAGCGCGCTTGCGGCTCGGGGGTCGGATAGGTAGTGCATGAGGTCCGCGGGGCAGTATGCGTAGACGAGCGCCCCACAAGGTCGCCAGACCAAAACGCTCAAGTGGATGCCGAGCGGATCGAGCTCGTGATTGCACTGAGCGATAACGTTGAGCAGACGCGTTCGACGATCTTCGATTGCCGCGGTTGCGCTCGAGCCATCTTGACGGGCGTAGACGCCGGGATAGGTAAAGAGCGAAGCGGGCTTGATGCCCGCGAGCGTGGGGGAGCAGTTGCGCACGAGTGCCGCCTGAAACGTCGGGATATCAATGGTCCGAGTCACGTCGCTCCTTTCGAGTCCTCACTTGTTAACCTAGGAAAACTTATACACGAAAGTAAGCCTAGGTCAACTAAAAAGTAAGAAAAGGGAAACTAATTGATCGAACGGACATGGTTTTGGGTTAAGATGGGGACACCCCATGGGGGTATCTAGATAGGGCTACTTGAAAGGGGAACGCATGAGTGACTTGCTCAACCCTGCGAATCTCATCGTGCTGGCCGTCATTGCCGTCGGCATGTTTTTTGGACTGCGTCGCATTGCCGCTTCGACACACGGGAAGAGTTGTTGCAGCGATGGCGCGAGCGGTAAGAAGGCCAAGAAGGTAGTGGTTGCGGATACCGATCTGTCCCACTACCCCTATAGCGATGAGCTGCTCATCGGCGGTATGAGCTGCGATGGCTGCGCTCAGAATGTGGCCAATGCCCTCAATGCACTGGATGGCGTGTGGGCAACGGTGACGTATGCGGACCACACGGCACGCGTGCGCTCTAAGCAGCCGATCGATCGCGGTGCTCTCGTGGCGGCCGTGAAGGACGCGGGTTACTACGTCATGACGCTGTAAGCGCCGCCTTGGATGCATTTCCTTGTCTAGGCTCGTCCGCGCAGTTTGATGTCTAGAATGTCATCGAAATCGATGGCGATGTCTTTGAGCTTGAGGAGCTTGAAGGCAGGGAGTGCCTCGTCGAGGATGCCGGTGCGGGAGCGATAGCCGTACGTATCGTAATAGGTCACGCGGAGCAGGTCTCCGCGCTTGAGGCCCTCGAGCTTTTTCGAAAGCTCGAGGGCTTTTTCTTCCGTGAGCTCACACTTGGGCTCGATGGTGATTTCTTGCTTACGTACGAGCTCGTAGTACCCCGTGAGGGCGGCGAAGGGCATAAACTGCGCGGCGCGTCCGGCGCGAACGGCGCCGTTGGCCGTGAGGTTGGGGTCGGCGGCGCGGCGTCTTCCCTCAGGGTCGGCCAGGCGTTCGAAGGCGGTGGGCGGGCGCATGGGTTGCTTTGGTTTAGGCACGGTGTCCTCCGACCTGATCGTTGCGTTCGCGTGCGGTGGCGCCGGCGGTAAAGCTCAGCCCCTTGACGAGCGCGTTTTTGCCGTATTTGCCCTTTACGGCCAGGACGGCACGGGCCAGCTCGCGCTCGCGCTCATCGGCCTCGACATCGCTAAATAGATCGATGGTGGCAAACTCCTCCGGCATGAGGTTGCCAAATCCCAGGTTGATGCGCTTGACCGGTCGTTTGGGATCGACCGTTTGTGCCCAAAGGTCATCGAAATAGCCCATGATCTTCTTAAACGAATTGGTGCGCTCGGGCAGCTTGCGCGAGGCGTTGGAGTGCGCAAAGAGGGCAGCATAGCCACCGCGCGGTTTGCCGCCGTGTTCGCCCACAAAGATGCCATCGATTGCCTGCGCCTCGCGCACCAGACGGCGCCGTTCGTCATCGCGCTGGACGGGCTTGGGTGCACGGGGCGCGAGCTCGGGACCGGCGGTTGCGGTGGGTTCGATACTCGACGTGCTCGAGCGCAGGTGTCCGCAGCCGTCTATATACTGCGCCGTGCCGCTGGCGTCGAGGCGGCGTATGTCGGCGCGCTCGCTTGCGTAGCCCACAAAGAGCGAGATGCTGTCGCAGACCACGTGCTTATCGACCAAGTCCAGTACGGCGGCATCGACCATTTCACGCAAGACGGTGTAGGCCTGCTCGTAGGCATAGCCCTTCGAGAGCACCTGCCCTGTGGTGGTCGAGGTCGCTTGCGGGCGATAGGCTTGGATATCGGCGATGGTTGTCGGCTCACGCCCGAAGGCGTGGTCGATCAGATACTCGGCATTGACGCCGAGCTCATCGTAAAGCAGGTTTTCGTCGAGCGCGGCGACGCCCATCAGGTCGTAGACGCCGTACTTTTCGAGACGGGCCGCCACGCCGGGGCCGATGCCCCAGATGTCGGCGATGGGGCGATGGGGCCAGATCTCCTTGCGAAAGGTCTCGTCGTCGAGTTTGCCGATGCGACTGGGCACGTGCTTGGCGGTGATATCGAGTGCTACCTTGGCCTGGAATAGGTTGGGGCCGATGCCGACCGTCGCCGTGATGCCGGTGCGCGCGAGGACCTCGTCGCGCAGCATGCAGGCGAAGTCTTCCGCATCGGTGTGATAGAGGTCCAGATAGGGTGTCACGTCGATAAAGCACTCGTCAATTGAGTAGACGTGAATGTCTTGCGGACTGACGTATTCCAGGTAGATACCGTAGATTTGCGCCGACACCTCCATGTAGTGCTGCATGCGCGGTACGGCCTTGATGTAGTCGATGCCATCGGGAATCTCGAACAGACGGCAGCGGTTGTGGATGCCGAGGTCTTTCATAGCCTGCGTGATGGCGAGGCAGATGGTCGTGCGCCCGCGCGATTCGTCGGCAACGACCAGGCATGTCGTGAGTGGGTCGAGCCCGCGGTCGACGCACTCGACACTGGCGTAGAACGTCTTAAGGTCGATGCAGATATAGGTATGTTGCCCGTGCTCCACCCGTGCCCTCCCATCAAACACATGTTCTTATCGAATACCTGTTCGATAATACCCGCTCGCCCAGACATCGTCAAAACCTGCCGAAAAGGGACAGGTTTGTTTTGGTCGGTTATGAATTGGGTTTTAACGCAGCCCTAAAGAGCGCGAAACAGCTCGGAAAAGCTCCCTTCGTAGCATGAGCCTAACGATCGATACGGCCTACATGCACGGAAGGGTTGTGGGAATGATGGTCAACTATGGGTTTGGTATGCCGACGCGCCTTGTTGCGGATGGAGACGTGGCTCGCTGGTGCGGACGATTGGTTGCCCACTATGGCGGCACCAAGGCGCTGGTCGTGTTGGGCGGCGACAAGCATACGCGCGATGAACTTGTCTCGGCGGCACTTGGCTCGCTTGATCGAGCCCTACTCGAGCGTGTACTTTTCCGCTGCGGCTCGGTTGAGGGTGCCGGGGGAGACGAGCTGATCGACGAAGCCGTGGCCCTGGCGACCGACGAAGGCGTGGACTTTGTCCTGGCGATTGGCGATGCCGATACTGCCAGCTTTGCGCGCGAGCTCGCGCGTCGCATGGCGGCGCTCGATGCCGGCGAAGACGGCTTTGTCCCTTATGGATGCATTGTCTCGGAGGGCAAGGTGCCTGTCGTCGTGGGCGCCGGCGAGGTTCCCGTTTTTGCCATCATCGCGCCCGAGCTGCTGGAGGGCATCGGGTCTCCTCTGCGTGAGTTGCTCGGTAGCGTCTGCGCCGCGGCCTAATATTTGGCATAAAGGGATAGGTTATTTTTGATTGGTAAAGCGTTTGACCTGCCAAATTAAACCTGTCCCTTTTTGGTCGGTTGCCGTTTGGGGGCCGATTGGCAACGCTCGCTGATTATAGTCTTGACCTGCGCTAGAATAGTGGCATCTGAATGTCCGGGCGCATGGAGGCGTGCGCCCGTATGCTGAGGAGGACTCTATGGCAACTGTTGCCGCACCTATCGATGCTACGTCGACTGCCGCTTGGAAGGCGCTCGAGGCCCATCAGGAGAAGCTCGAGGCCGAGGGTATCGACCTCAAGGCCTGGTTCGCCGCCGATGCCGAGCGCGTGAACAAGCTGAGCTTTGACGCCGGTGACCTGCACTTCGACCTGTCCAAGAACCTGGTGACTGATGAGACCGTCAAGCTGCTGTGCGATCTTGCCCGCGAGGTGAAGCTCGAGGAGCGCCGCGACGCCATGTTCTCCGGCGAGCACATCAACACCACCGAGGACCGCGCCGTCCTGCACACCGCGCTGCGCCGCCCGGCAAGCGAGAAGGGCCAGCTCATCGTCGACGGCCAGGACGTCGTCGCCGACGTGCACGAGGTTCTCGACCGCATGTATGCCTTCGCCGAGCGCGTGCGCTCCGGTGAGTGGAAGGGTGTTACCGGCAAAAAGATCGAGCACCTGGTGTCCATCGGCATCGGCGGCTCCGATCTGGGCCCGGTCATGGCCTACGAGGCCCTGCGTCCCTACGCCGACGCCGGTATTGACTGCCGCTACATCTCCAACATCGACCCCAACGATCAGGCAGAGAAGCTCAAGGGCCTCGATCCCGAGACCACGCTCGTGATTATCGTCTCCAAGACTTTCACCACGCTCGAGACCCTCACCAACGCTCGTGAGGTCAAGACCTGGATGCTCGAGCAGCTCAAGGCTCAGGGTACCATCGACGGCTCCGATGAGCAGAACGCCGAGGCCGTGGCCAAGCACTTTGTCGCCGTTTCCACCGCACTCGAGAAGGTCGAGGCCTTCGGCATCGACCCCGCCAACGCTTTTGGTTTCTGGAACTGGGTCGGCGGCCGCTACTCTGTCGACTCCGCCGTGGGCCTGTCGCTGATCGTCGTGCTCGGCCCCGAGCGCTTCCAGCAGTTCCTTGAGGGCTTCCACGCCATCGACGAGTACTTCTGCAACACCCCGCTCGAGAACAACGCCGTCGCGCTGATGGGCCTGCTCAACGTCTGGTACGTCAACTTCTTCGGTTCCAAGAGCCACGCCGTGCTGCCGTACTGCCAGTATCTGCACCGCTTCCCGGCCTACCTGCAACAGCTCACCATGGAGTCCAACGGCAAGCACGTCCGCTGGGACGGCAGCGCTGTGACCTCCGATACCGGTGAGATCTTCTGGGGCGAGCCCGGTACCAACGGTCAGCACGCCTTCTACCAGCTGCTGCACCAGGGCACCGTGGTGGTCCCGGCCGACTTTATCGCTTTCGCCAACACTGCCAACCCCGCAACCGACAGCGGCCAGGACGTCCACGAGCTGTTCCTGGGCAACTTCCTGGCCCAGACCAAGGCGCTCGCCTTTGGTAAGACGGCCGACGAGGTTCGTGCCGAGGGCACGCCCGAGCAGATCGTCCCGGCCCGCTGCTTTGAGGGCAACCGTCCGACGACCTCGATCTTCGGCGACACGCTGACCCCGTTCGCACTCGGCGAGCTCATCGCCCTGTACGAGCACATCACCTTCGTGGAAGGCACCGTCTGGGGCCTCGACTCCTACGACCAGTGGGGCGTCGAGCTCGGCAAGCAGCTTGCCAAGCAGATCACCCCGGCCTTCCACGACGACGCCGCCAAGGCCGAGCAGGACGCTTCGACCCAGGCGCTCATCGAGTTCTATCGCGCTCATCGCAAGTAGTCTTTACGGCTGAGTTGGCTTATGGCTGAAAGGGGCCCGTATCCGTTGGGATACGGGCCCCTTGCTATTTGGATAGGATGGAATGTATCGGGAGGCGCCTCGACGGGCATCGCAATCGTCGAAGGCGCGCCGTTCATGTTTGGGACAATATGACATTTTTCCCGTTGCAAACAGCGCCGCCGTGGGTGTTCTGTATGATGGCTCAGACAAGGTTGTTCAATGACAGGGAGGCATATATGGCAATCAAAGCCATCGCAATGGATATCGACGGTACGCTCACCAACGATCAAAAGGTCATCAGCCCGCGTACGCGCGAGAAGCTGCTCGCGACGCAGGAGTCGGGCATTAAGCTCATCTTGGCTTCGGGCCGTCCCGCATGGGGGTTGCACGCCTTGGCGCAGGAGCTCGACCTTCAAAACCATGACGGTCTGCTAGTTGCCTTTAATGGCGCGCATGTGGTCGACGCTCAGACCGATGAGGTCCTTTTTGACCAGGCCATGCCGGCTGACGAGCTGCACCGTCTGATTGATCATCTGCGCAATTTCGACGTGATCCCTATGATTTCGCTCGGTCGCGATTTGCACGTCGAGGACTCGTACCATTGCATGATCACGCTGCCTGACGGCTTGCAGAAGAATATCGTCAAGTATGAGCGCGATGCGTGCGATCTTAAGATTCGCGAGGTCGAGAGCTTGCATGAGGTCGTGGACACTTATCCCGTGGACAAGCTGCTGACGGCGGGTGATCCGACCTACCTGCAGGCGCATTACGAGGAGATGTATGCGCCCTTTACCCAGACGCTTTCGGGCATGTTTACGGCCGACTGGTACTTTGAGTACACGGCGCCCGGTATCGACAAAGCCCGTGCGCTCGAGGGTGCCCTGCCCAAGCTCGGTATCGATGCCAGCGAGGTCGTCTCGTTTGGCGACGGCCAGAACGACAAGTCCATGATTGAGTGGGCCGGCACCGGTGTTGCCATGGGCAACGCCGTCGATGAGGTTAAGGCAGTTGCCCAGATGGTAACCGCCAATAACAACGAAGACGGTATTGCAGTGGCGCTGGATAAGCTGCTGGGTTAGAATCGCCGATTAATGCATGGTTTGGGCGCCTGCTTGCGGGCGCCCTTTTGTTAGGGAGGGTGCCGTGTCCGCATTTCCGTTCGACGCCGTTATCTTTGACATGGACGGTGTCATTGTCGATACCGAGTATTACTACCTGGGCGAGACTGCCGCGTTTGCCAAGGAGCTTGGGCTTAACCTGACTCAAGAGGAGTTGAATGGGCAAGTCGGTACCTCGCATCAGTTCTTCCTGCATATGCTGGTCGATTGGTTTGAGCGCGCCGGTAAGGGGCATTTCACTGGCGAGGAAGCGTTGGCCCGTTGGGACGAGTGGGCGCATAAGCGTCCGCGCGACTATCAGGCTTTGATTAACCCAGGCGCTGTGGATACGATTCGAGAGCTGCCGCGCCGTGGCGTTCGCGTGGCGCTTGCCAGCTCGTCTCCCATGGATAGCATCGAGGAAGTGCTCAACGCGTGCGGGCTGTCGGATGCCTTTGAGTATGTGGTGAGCGGCGAGCAGTTTAAGGAGAGTAAGCCCGAGCCCGACATCTACCTGCATGCGCTGGACCTGCTGGGGCTGCCCGCGAATCGCTGCTGCTGCGTTGAGGATTCGGTGCCTGGCATCACTGCCGGCAAGCGCGCCGGTCTGACAGTCATCGCCAAGCGCGAGGAGCGCTTTGGCTTTAGTCAGGACGCCGCGGATAAGATTATCGATCAGCTGCCGGACCTGCTGGAACTCGCGTAAGAGCGCGTTAGTTGCGCGTTTTTCGGGTCCGATGAGTAAATACCCGACATTTTGGTGCGACACCTAGCATACTTTAAGCTAATGCGGGCTTAAGGACTTGTTGAATGCCCTTAAGCCCGTTTTAGACGTAATTGCGCTGGGAGAGGGTATATGCCACCGACTGAAGGGCTAACTGACGGTAAAGCAGCGATACCGCTGTACCAACAGGTCATTGATATCATTAAAAACGAAATCAACTCCGGTGCCTACAAGGCAGGTGCGCGGATACCCAACGAATTCGAATTGGCTGAGAGCTATAAAGTTGGCCGCGTTACCGTGCGACGCGCTATTGAGGAGCTCGTCCAACAGGGCTATCTAACGAAGCGACAGGGGAAAGGCACGTTTGTCAATGCCCCCAAGCTCAAGCGCAAGATTCGCCAGAAGGATGACGTCCAGAGTTTTTCGGACGCATGCCGCGCTAACGGAATGGAACCGGGGGCGTGTGTCATTTCGAGAAAGATACTGCCGGCGGATTCCACCGAAGCACAGTTCTTTGGTGTTCCCGTTGGAACTGACTTGATTTGCGTTGAGCGCGTGCGTACTGCCGATGGCGTCCCTGTCATGCTTGAGAACAACATATACGTTTACGAGGACAACGCCTATCTATCAACGGCGCCTCTATCTAACCAATCCATTTTTGAGTTCGTGCGCAACCGGACGGGGCGGACGCCTGCGTTTACCGACCCGTGCACGCTCGAGATCGCGTGCGCATCGCCCGAGGTCGCTCGGTTGCTGGCGGTTCCCGTTGGCGAACCCTTGTTTTATATGGAAGCCTTCTTCTTTGATGAGCAGCGGCGGCCGTTTATCATCGGTCGTCAGCGGATCGTTGGGTCTCGCTACGTTTTTGACATCTAGGACATTGCGAATGGAGACGCCCGGTGGATCATCTCACCGGGCGTTTCCATACCGTTCACGGCGCAAACGCAACCGTTCAACCGCGTTGCGGCAATCAGTTTGAAATTATCTTGATGACGAGAAAAGCTGCTGGTAATCTATAGAACGTCATAGAACGTTTGCCTTGTGCAAGCGTTGAAGCGAGATGCGATGCAGTCTCGAGTTCTTTGGAGGTATCTATGTCAGATACGAAGGCGAAGAAGACAAACAGACGTTTTAAGTTCAAATTACCGCATGTCTATACGATCATGTTCTTGCTGATCGTTGTCTTTGCGGTCCTGACTTGGATCGTTCCCTCTGGTCAGTATCAGCGCAAGACAATTTCGACAGCGGCGGGCGAGCGTGAAGTCGCCGTTGCTGGAACCTATGAACAGGTCGATAAGAACTACACCGATTCCGAGACCGGCGAGACCATCAATCTGGGTCAAGATATCTTCGCGGTCCTGCAAGCGCCCACCAAGGGCATCCAGGAGGCTGCCGATGTCGTTGCGTTCGTCTTATTGATTGGCGGATCGTTCGCAATCATCACCAAGACCAACGCTTTGAATGCCGGCATGAGCCGTGTGATTAAAAAGCTCAAGAACAAGGACATCCTCATCATTCCCATCACGATGACGCTGCTGTCCATTTGCGGCACTACGTTTGGTATGTCTGAGGAAGCCCTACCGTTCTATGCCATCTTCATTCCCATCATGATGGGTATCGGGTATGACTCGATGACGGCGTTTATCATCTGCTTCCTTGGTCCTAACCTGGGATATTGTGCTTCGACCATCGACCCGTTTAATGTTTTGATCGCCCAAGGCATCATTGGTATCGAGGGCAATCCTCAGCTGTGGCTGCGCGCCGTTTCTTGGGTCATCTTCACTGCCGTCGGTATCGCATGGGCCATGCGCTACGCCATGCGTGTAAAGAAAAATCCCGAGTCGTCCATTACGTACGAGGACGATAAGCTCAAGCGTGTTGAGTTTTCTGTGACCGATGCCTCCATCGAGGAAGAGTTCACTATCCGTCAGAAGCTCGTGCTTATCGATTTTGCTTGCGGTATGGGCATCATCGTCTGGGGTCTTGTTACCCAGGGCTGGTACATGAATGAGATTTCCGCCGTGTTTCTTGGCATGGGCTTGCTTGCCGGTATCCTGGGCGGTCTTGACCAGCAGACGATCGCTGAGGAGTTCGTTAAGGGTCTCGCCGACTTTGCGTACGCCGCCATCGTTATCGGTATCGCTCGCGGCATTCTGGTCATCGCCGAGGGCGGCATGATCATCGACACCATCCTCCAGGCGCTCGCTACTGCGCTCGCCGGTGCACCCGCCGCCGTCTACACCACGTTTATGTATATCGTCCTTGGCCTGCTCTCTTTGCTGGTTCCTTCGAGTTCTGGACTTGCGGCGCTCACCATGCCCGTCATGGGTCCGCTGACCGAGCTTATGGGCCTCAATCCCGAGGCTGCCGTTACCGCGCTCCAGTTTGCTAATCAGACCATCAACACTATCAGTCCCGTGGCGGGCATGACGGTCGCCGGCCTTGCCGTGTCTAAGATTTCGTTTGGCCAATGGTGGAAGACCATTTGGAAGTTCTTCATTTTCATGGTCGTCTTTGGCCTGATCGTAACGGCAATCTCTGGCATGCTTCCGGTGTAGGTGGTTGTGATGTCTGATCGTTTGACGGTCCTGACGTCTAAGAGCGTCTTTACCGGTACGGGGGACCTGCCGTTTGAAGGTTTCGTAGCGGTCCGTGGCAATCGAATTGAGGCTGTTGGCACCAAGTGTGAGGTAACTTCGTATTTGACCCAAGCGGACGAGGTAGTTGACCTGGGCGACCGCACCGTCATGCCTGGCCTGATCGATGTGCATACCTTCTATACAGGCTGGGCGCTGCGGACGTTGGGGTCTGATCTGTCCGGCATCGCTGATGCCAAAGAGGCCGTGTCGCTCTTGCGTGCATGGAAAGAAGATCATCCGGATTGCGCGGCGGCTTTTGGCCACAGCCTACCCGAAACGTTGGCATCGGATGCCGAGAACGCAAATACGGCAGCTGTGTTTGACGATTGTTTTGGCGATATCCCTGTCGTCTGCTTTACACCGGGTGCGGAGACCTGCGTTCTCAATGCTGCCGCCAGTGCACGATACGGCTTTACACCCCAGGCGTGCTATGCCGAGAAGATCTGGCGCATGATGAGCGATTTCCTCGCGCTGCTCGAGGTACGTGCGGGGTATTCGGACTACATGAGCATGCTTAACGAGCGCGGCGTTACCGCCATCAAGGAGATGGCGTTTGATGACTACTACGGTTTTGCCGACGAAATGGCTCGCCGTGAGGAATCTGGTGAGCTGACGGTTCGCGTCTCTATGATGTCGCAGCCGGTGGGTGCCGGTGCAAATCTGGCATATGCCCGCGAGGCACGAGAGCGCTTCCGGGGACCGTTCGTTCGTTTTTCTGGCTTCAACCGTATGACCGATCGCGGCGTATGGGCGGGGCTTGCCGAGATGATTGACCCCTATGAGGACACGGCCGATGCGGGCGCTGCCGGCAAGACGGTTGTCGAGGAGCCCGAGTGGGATCTGATTGAGAACGAGCTGCGCGCAATTGATGCTGACGGCTTCCGATATTCCTTGCATTGCCAGGGCGATGGCGCCGTTCGTCGCACCGTGGCGCTCTATGCCTCGCTGCCTCGAGACGAGCATGGACGGTTGCTTCGCCGCCATGCGATTACCGATCTCGAGAACTCTGATCCGACCGATCTTGTCGAGTTTGGCAAGTTAGGTGGAATTTGCGAGGTCTATCCGCAGATTCTGACGCTGGACCGGCGCGAGGATTGCCTATCGATGATGCGTCGACAAATTGGCAAGACGCGACTTTTGCACAGCTGGAATCGCCGCGGCATGGAAGATTCCGGATGCACGGTGTGCTGTGGTACGGATTTGCCGCTGCTGATTCCGAGCCTGGGCGAGTCAATCTACAGTGCGTGCGGCGGATACTTCGACGATGGACTGCCCGTGAATGAGGCCAACGCGCTGACGCTTGTCGAGCTCTTGCGTGCTTGGACTGCCGGGGGCGCGTACGATCTGATGCGCGAAGACGAGCTAGGTACGCTCGAGGTCGGCAAGCTTGCTGATATCTGCGTGCTCGATCGGGATGTGTTCGACCTCGATTATCGCGACGCACGCGATCTTTCGGTTGATATGACGATGTCGGACGGACAAATCGTGTTCGATCGTAATAAGGAGGCATAAGATGTCTGAATCCAAGCCGACGCTGCGCCGCGAACAGATTGCGGGCATGAATATCCACTACATCATGTGGTCGCTCGATTACTTCCTTGATGTGCAGCAGCGTTTGGGCTTTGAGTCCATTGAGCTGTGGTGTGCGGAGCCGCATGTGACACTCGACCATACGGGCTACTTTGAGGCTGAGGTCCTGGCGAAAAAAGCTGCAGACCGTGGGCTTAGGTATCGTACTCTGTGCCCCGAGAATGTTGTCTATCCTTGGCAATACTGCGCACGCAAACCGCTGCATGAACAGCGCAGCCTGGCGTACTTTAAGCACGGCATCGAGCTTGCCGAGGTACTTGGGTGCGACCGTATGTCCGTCAACTCGGGCTGGGGCGACTGGGACGAGGACCGCGAGGAAGCCTGGAAGCGCAGCCGCGAGCACATGTCCATTCTGGCGGAGTATGCCGGCGAGCACGGTCTGGTGCTTACGATGGAAAGCCTGCGTCCCGAGGAGAGCAACCTTGTGACGACGGTTTCCGATGCGAAGCGCATGATCGACGAGGTCGCGAGCCCGTACTTACAGCCCATGGTTGATACAACCGCGATGGGCGTTGCGGGCGAGACACTCGAGGACTGGTTTGCAGCCTTTGGTGATGGGGCAATTCACGAGATGCACTTTATCGACGGTGATCCGTATGGCCATCTGGTGTGGGGCGATGGCAAGCACGATATGGACGCCTTCGTTGCCACGCTCAACGCCCATGGTTTCGACGGCATGCTGGGCCAGGAAATCACGGACGGTCGTTACTACGATGACCCGGCGGCGGCAGATGCCAAGAACATGGCCGCATTCGAGAAATATCTGATTGACTAAAACAACTATCGGCCACGCAACCAACGTCATTGATTGTGGACCAAACAAGAAAGGAACTGGATATGAACGCACACGACCTGATCAAAGAGGCAATTGCCGAGAAGGGCAAGTTCGACAGCGTCTACTGGATTGCTTGCGGTGGCTCCATGATCGATTTGATCCCGGCTCATGAGCTTCTGCAGCGCGAAGCAACCACCTTCACTTCGTATATCTATACGGCTCGCGAGTTCGATATCATGCGTCCGCGTCGTCTGGGCGAGAAGTCCCTGGTCATTGCTTGCAGCCACAGTGGCAACACCCTCGAGGTCGTCGAGGGCTGTGAGATTGCCCTTGCTGCCGGCGCTACGGTGATCGCCCAGACCGACAACGCTGGATCCAAGATTGACTCCGGCAAGTGGACCACGTGGGTCTACCCGTGGGGCGAGGGCGTGCCGCAGGCCGAGGTCCCCGCTGGCATTTCGCTGTCGCTTGCGGCCGAGCTGCTCGATCAGCAGGAGGGCTACGCCGATCTTGCCGATATGTATGCCGGTATTGCTGAGATGGATAAGATTCTTCCTCCGGCACGCGAGAAGGTAAATGCCGAGCTGGGCGATCGCTTTGCCAAGCTTTGCCAGGAGCACGAGTTCTTCTATATTCTGGGCAGCGGTCCCAACTTTAGCCAGACCTACGGTTTCGCTATCTGCTCTCTTATGGAGATGCAGTGGCAGCACTGCAGCTACATCCACTCTGCCGAGTACTTCCACGGCCCCTTCGAGGCTACTCAGGATGGCGTTTTTTACTTCCTGCAGATGGGCTCCAGCGAGTGCCGTGCTATGGACGAGCGCGCCCTGGCGTTCCTTAAGACGCATACCGATACGCTGATGGTGCTTGATGCCAAGGAGTACGGTATGGAAGCCGTGCCGGCGAGCGTCCGTGCCTATCTGGACCCGGTGCTGTTCTACGCCATGAACTGCGAGCTGCGCGCCGCACGCGGCAAGGTGTTTGATCACGATCCCGATTTCCGCCGCTATATGGGTGTTGTCGAGTACTAGAAGGGGCAAAGGCTATGGCATTTAACGTTAACGCGCTCGGATTTGGCGACAACGTCGTCGATCGCTACGAGCATATCCACACCATGTATCCCGGCGGCAATGCGGTGAACTTCGCCGTTTATGCCAAGAAATGCGGTGCCGCACGCTCTGCATACATGGGCATTTTTGGCAATGACGCCGCTGCCGAGCATGTCATTGCAAGCCTCGAGGATGAGGGTATCGAGCTTGACAAGTGCGAGCAGATGATTGGCGAGAACGGAGCGGCTCGCGTGACCGTCGTTGACGGTGACCGTGTCTTCCTTGGCTCCAACGAGGGCGGTATCCGTGGCGATGCGCGCTATGTCCTCGATCGCTTTGACCTTGCGTACATGAAGCAGTTCGATGTGGTTCATTCGGGCAACTACTGCTTTACCGAGCGCGAGCTGCCCAAGTTGAAGGCTGCGGGCGTCACGGTCTCTTTTGACTTTTCGGACGACTCCACCGACGAGTACTACGAGCAGATTGCGCCCTACGTCGATTTCGCTTTCTTTAGTGCGGCGGATGCCGCGAGCGAGGACGAGATTCGCGAGCGTCTGGCATGGGTGAAGGGTCTGGGTCCGCGTTTTGTGTCGGCTACGGCGGGCGCCGAGGGCTGCATTGCTTACGACGGCGAGCGTTATTACCGCCAGCTGGCTAAACCGGTAACGGACATGAAGGACACCATGGGGGCGGGCGACTCGTTCCTCACCTCGTTTTTGATGTGCTATCTCGATTCCGTCAAGCGTGGTGAGGATGGCGCCGAGGCCATCGAGCGCGCGCTCGACTTTGCTGCCGGGTTTGCTTCGACCGTGTGCGGCATGGAAGGTTCTTGGGGCCACGGAGCACCAATCGTCGAATAGCTTAAGAAAGCGTACGGCGGTCTGGCTATGAGGCCTTGGACAGCCGATGCAAAACAATAAGCGAAACGCGAAAAGGGGGCTCGCCATGTGGTGGGTCCCCTTTTGAACATTGGAGAAGAGTATGGGTATTAAAGCGTGTGCGGCTGGTTTTTGCTGTGCGGACGTCTATCAAAACATCGGCGTGTTCTATCCGACTGGTAATGGCATTGACTGGGGTATCCATCTTGCACGAATGGGCGTTTCGGTATCCGCCGTGTCGGTTGTCGGCAAGGACGAGTACGGAGACAAGATGAGAGAGGCGCTGGCCGCCGAGGGGTTCGATATCTCACATCTGCGGGTGGAGGATGGCGACACCTCGGTGATGCTCATGGCATTGAAAGACGGCGTCGATCGCGTGCATCTCGAGGCAATCGATGGCGTAATGGAGACATATCGACCGAATGAAGACGACCGGGCGTTTATCCTGGAACATGACATCATTCATACCGACCTGTTTGGCAATTGTTTGGACCTCCTGCCCGAATGGCATGATGCGGGCAAGACGGTGGTTATGGACTTCTCGGTGTTCAGCCAGGATCCCGAATATGCATGTGAGGCTCATTTTCCTTACGTAGACTATGCGTTCATGTCGTTTGAAGAGGACACTCCGGAGCTACGAGACTGGGTACGCCACGTGCAGGGATTGGGACCGCGCGTTGCGGTTGCCACGCTTGGCGAGAAGGGAAGCATTGCCTATGACGGTGAGCGCTTCTATGAGTGCGGGGTCGTACCGGCGGAGAAGGTCGTTAATACCGTGGGTGCCGGCGACTCGTATATTGCCGGGTTTACCAAGGGCGTGATCGATGGCCTTGATATTCCGGCGTGTATGAAGGCGGGCGCTGAGCTGTCGTCCCGAGTGATTGGTTCGTTTGAGCCGTACTAGGGTCAAATGCCTGGAAAGGAGTACAAAATGGTTATCGACATGTTGGTTCAGCCCATGCTCTACAGCGAGATCTGTACGCCGGGTGATGAGCCTGATGGATTCGGTTTTTGGTCACGAGAATTTGGTATGGGGCATATGGGCCCCATGGATTGGGATGAGCTTCAAGTCGAGATGGACGTCTGCGATGTGCAGAAGAGCGTGCTCATGCCGCTCGATGTAACCACGGCATGCGGAGGGCATTTTGGCACCAATGACCAGATTGCCATGCTGGTTGCCGCGCATCCCGATCGTCTGTGGGGATTTGCGAGCGTAGATCCGCAGGTGAGCGGCGCCGCAGACGAATTGGAGCGCGCCTTTACCGAGTTGGGGGCAAAGGGGCTTTGCCTGCATCCGGCAAAGCAGGGTTTTGCCCCCGATGATGCTGTGGCCGAGCCGCTTTACGAGCTATGCGAGCGCTATAACAAGCCGGTGGTTTTCCATGCCGGTATGTCTTGGGAGCCGGGTGCAGAGCTCTCGCGCAGTAATCCGCTTGCATTTGAGCACACAATCGCAACGCATCCAAATGTGCGTTTTAGTTTGACCCACTTTGGCTGGCCCTGGGTGCGCGAGACCGTGGCGATGCTGCTCAAGTATCCCAACTGCTACACGGACACCTCTATCACTTACATCGATTCGCCCGAGGAGATGATGCAGCGTCTTTTCACGGTCGATATGGGGCCGCTGTGGTATGAGCGTGCGCTATCGCATCAAGTGATGTTTGCCAGCAATACGCCGCGCTTCCGTGCGTTCAAACTCAAGCGGGCGCTCGATACCGTGTCCATGCGCGATGATGCGCGAGAAAGGCTCTACTGGGGTAATGCCCTGCGTTTTCTTGAAGGGGATGAGTGAACATGGTGACGCTCGAGACATTGAGCTATCTCTCGACTGCTCCGGACCAGTTCATCGATATTACCGAAGACGTGCACGCCGCCGTCGAACGCAGCTCGGTGACGAATGGCTTGGCAGCGATTATTTTGTCGCATACGACCTGCGGAATCGTGGTAAACGAGGGGCTGCCCTGCGTGGAGACGGATCTTATGGAGACGCTTGATCGCATCGCCCCACTCGATGCCCCCTATGCGCATGCACACTTCCTGCCGAGCTATGGAGCCACCGGCAACAACTCCTGTGGGCATATCAAGAGCATGATTTGTGGAAACAGCTGCTTCTTTCCCGTCCAAGATGGCCATATCGTGTGCGGAGGTGCCCAGAACATCTATCTTGCGGAGTTTGACGGTCCGCAGAAGCGAAAAGTGTACGTCGAGGTGTTGGGGGAGTAACGTCCCTGCAATAGCCCTATGAAGGAGCACGTTATGTCGTTTCTAACTTCGGTGTTCAAGACCGAAAAGCCGGTTATCGGAATGCTGCACCTGCGTCCTCTGCCGGGCGATCCACTGTTTTATCCGGGTGGAATCGTATCGCAGGTCGTGGAAGCCGCCAAGCGCGATCTCGAAGCGTTGCAGCAGGGCGGTGTCGATGGCATTTTGATTACCAATGAGCTCTCGATGCCCTATGAGCAGCACGTTTCTCCCTCAACCCTTGCATCGATGGGCTATGTAATCGGGGCTCTGTCCCATGATTTGTCGACCCCTTGGGGAGCTGAGGCTATTTACGATGGTGATGCCACAATCGAGCTGTGCGCTGCCGTCGATGCGCAGTTCACGCGCTGCAATTTTTGCGGTGCCTGGGCCGGTGATCTCGGGCTGATTAACCGAGATTTCGCGCACACCATGCGTCGCAAGGCGGCGCTGCGCTTGGACGACCTCAAGCTTTTTCACTTCATCACGAGCGAGGGGGAGGTTTATCTCAACGACCGCACGACTGCGGACATTGCCGATTCACTTCTCTTTAATTGCCTACCGGATGCGATGGTCATCGGCGGTTCGGCTGCCGGTCGTGGCGCTTCGGGCGAGCTTGCCGATGAGGTCCGCGAGCGTGTTGGCGAAGTGCCTGTGGTATGTGGCACCGGTTGTCGCGAAAATACCGTGGCTGACGTATTTGCTCACTACGATGGCGCGTTTGTCGGCACGTGCTTAAAGCGTGACGGAAAGCTGGATGCCCCGGTTGATGTTGAGCGGGTAGTTCGTTTTATGGCTGCCGCTCGTACGGCGCGAGGGGAGTAGGCACCTATGGCGTTTTATCTGGGTATTGATATTGGGACAAGCGCCTCTAAAGGCGTTTTAATCGATGATCGATGCAACATCGTTTGCCAGGCCACTTGTGGACACGAGACGGATAACCCACGTGATGGATGGTACCAGCATGATGCGGAGGCAGTTTGGTGGGGCGATTTTTGCCGCTTGTCGCGCGAGCTGGTGGTGCGATCGGGGGTTAACGCGGCGCAGATCGGATGCGTCGGCCTTTCCGCATTGGGTTGCGACTGCGTGCCGGTCGATACCGAGTGCAACGCGCTGGTGCCCGCGATTTTGTACGGAGTCGATGCACGTTCGAAGCCGCAGATTGACGAGCTTCTTTCCGAATATGGGTCAGATCGCGCACGCGAGCTTTTCGGGCACGATCCCTGTTCGTCAGATATTGCTCCAAAGATCTTGTGGTTTAAGGAGAGTATGCCCGAGGTGCACGAACGTGCTGCGAAGTTCCTGACGGCGTCATCGTTTCTGTGCGCAAAGTTGACGGGGCGTTTTACGGTGGACCGTTATTTGGCGGAGGATTTTCTTCCCCTATACGATCGCTACACTTGGAAGGTTGATGCTCGGGAATGTGCTCGTTTCTGCCGGCCTGACCAGATGGCGGAGGTAATGTCGGCTACCGATATTGCCGGGGTGATTACGCAGCGTGCGGCTGAGGCGACGGGGCTCGCGGCAGGGACACCTGTCTTGGTGGGAACGGGCGACTCTGGTGCCGAGGCCATTTCGACGGGTGTATTCCGTCCCGGCGATATGATGGTTCAGTTGGGGAGTACGGCGTATTTCATCTACCTAGCTGATCATATGATCGATGATGCCTGTCTGTGGCCAGGGACGTTTATCATTCCCGGAACTTACGGGATCTGCGCGGGGACCAATACGGCGGGTGCGCTCACATCGTGGCTGCGCCAAGAGCTGTATCGCGACGCCGTAGAGGCCGAGGGCCACGGTGGCCCCGATGCATATTCGGTTATGGCGCATGATGCCGCCGACGTGGCGCCGGGTGCCGATGGGCTCCTGTGCCTGCCGTACTTTGCGGGGGAGCGTACTCCGCTCAACGATCCCGAGGCGCGTGGCGTCTTCTTTGGCTTGACCGGAAGGCATACGCGAGCCCATATGGTTCGCGCCGCCTTGGAAGGCATCGCGTATACCGTTGCATCCCATGTCGACATTATCGAGCGAGAGCATGGACTGCCAATTGGGCGCATTATGCTTGTCGGAGGTGGAACCAAGAATCCAGTTTGGATGCAGGCTATCGCCGACGTATGCGGGCGCGAGGTCTCGGTTGCCAAGGTTACGATGGGCGCATGCTTCGGCGATGCCATCATGGCAGCTCTCGCAGGAGGCGCCTATGCATCATGGGATGAGCTCGCTCAAGTCCTTGGCGTTGCGCAAACAATCGTGCCCGATATGGCTGCCCACGAGTTATATGCGTCGCGTCGTCATATCTTTGACGAATTGTATGCACGCAACCGTGATCTCATGCACGAATTGGTGTAATGCTGCCGAATTGTACTGCCTGCCAATAGGGACTGCGTTGTGCGATTCGCATGTCCCTTGGCATTTTTTGCCCACAGGGGTTAGCGAAGGTCAAATACAGAGCGCGCATTTGCTAAAACTGCCGACTCAATGTGCTTAGCGTCGCAGTTTTTGAGCGAGGCGATGCGCCCTGAGGCTCTTGTGAGCGATCTGATGAGCGACTGTGCGCTTGTTTCTGTGTTTGGCTCGGCCGGCGCATCGGTCTCGAGCAGTAGACGGTCGAGTGGAATCTGTCGGGCATATTCGCGTCCACGTTTAGACGCAAGCATGCGTTCGTTGACGGAAAAATTACAGCCCGCATTACGCGCGCGGGCGAGTTCGTCCGAAGTGCCGCTAAACCAGTGGAAGATGATAGCGGGGGAGTCGGAGTTTGGGATGAGTAGTCCATGCGATTCGAGGACGTCCAGTACGGCTCCTGCCGAACGAACGGCGTGAATTGATATCACACGCCCGACAAGAGGATGCTGCACGAGCGCATCGCAGAGCCGGTCAAGCGCCTGTATTTGTAGCGGCTCGCTTCCTGCAAAGCATGCGGAAAAGTCGAGTCCCACCTCGCCGATGTAGCGCTCTTGGGCAGCAAACTCGCAAAGCAGGTTGACTTCGGCGGGACCGCAGCGGCCGTCGGCGAGCCACCAGGGGTGAAGCCCAACGCCGGCGATGATGCTTGGTTGGCGACGGGCGCGCTCGTTTGCGGCCGAAAAGTCGCGTGGGTCGACCCCGCAGTCAAAGAGCCCCAGACCCAACGCCGCCGACTCGCTGGCTGCAGTATCGGGGCCGAGCATCAAATCAAGATGACAATGCGTGTCAAAGAATTGCGGTTCCATCGCAGGACATCCTGCTAGTCCAGGCGCTGGCCATCGGCGCGCACGTGCTCGGTGCCGCGCCCACTGATCTGGCGGATAACCTCGCCGGCGATCATCTGGCCCATGATGGGCGGCATAAAGCTGGCGGTTCCCAGCTCGGTGCGCTCGTGGATGTTGGAAGGGTCGCGGGGCTGTGTCTTAACCGATTCCTCGCAGCTAAACAGTACATGTAGGCTCTTGATTCCGCGCTTCTTACATTCTTTGCGCATGATGCGGCTCATGGGGTCACGTACCGTATCGAAAATGTCGGCAAATCGGAGGCACTCGGGATGGAGTTTGTTGGCCCCGCCCATGGAGCTAACCAAACGGATGTCGTGGTCCTGAGCATATTTGGCAATGGTGAGCTTGGCCGAGATGGTGTCGATGGCGTCGATGACGTAGTCAAGTTTGCCGTCCGTCTGCTCCAAAACGCTCGCGAAAAACTCGTCGATGTTGTCGCTCAGCAGGTATTCGGTACGCTTGATGACGGTAGCGGCTGGATTGATGTCGTGGATCATGGCTTCCATAACATCGATCTTGCGCTTGCCGATGGTGCTGTGAAAGGCGATGGCCTGGCGATTGATATTGCTGGGCGCGATGATGTCCTTGTCCAGAATGACGAAATGACCGATGCCGCCGCGGGCGAGTGCCTCGCAGCAATTGGAGCCCACGCCACCGCAGCCGAGCACCAGCACTGTGGAGTTGGCGAGCTTATCGAGTGCCTCGCGGCCCATGATGATCTCGAGCTTGGTGTCGCGTGTCTCGTTGGGAGTTGCGGCTGCGGTTTCGGTCATAGACATCCTCCGATGGGGAAGCGAATCGTGTTTTAGCTATCGCCATTATAGGTAATCGCCCATAGGTTGCGATGGCGCTTACTTTGATGTGGTTTGAAGCATTTCGATTAGATAGTTAGACAAACATCTAAATATCGAGTATAGTGTGCGCGTCATGAGGGGTGCTGAGAGGAGGTCTTATGCCGGGAGAGGGTTTTAAGGCGCTGGCCGATCCTACGCGGCGGCGCATTTTGGAACTGCTGCGCGAGGGCAATTGCACGGCGGGGGAGCTTGCCAAGCATTTCGATATCAGTAAGCCGTCGCTGAGCCATCACTTGGCGACGCTTAAAAACGCCGGGTTGGTGACCGACGAGCGCCATGGCCAAAACATCGTATACAGCTTAAACACCACCGTCATGCAGGATTTAATTGGCTGGTTTATGGGTTTTACAAACAATGAAGGTGATAAGGATGAATAACGAAAACAAGGGCATTCACCCCACAGGGGTATCGTCGCGCGTGTGGATTGCGCTGGTCGCTCTGTGCGTCGCCAATGTCGTAGCGCACCTCATGGTGATGCCGAGCTTGCCTGCGCAGATTCCCACGCACTGGGGCGCGAACGGCGCTGTCGACGGTTGGGGTCCTAGCTGGATGGCCTCCGCGCTCGGCGTGCTGCCTCTGGCGCTTCTCGCAATGTTCTGCGTGGTGCCGCGCGTCGATCCCAAAGGTGAGGCATATCGAACCTCGGGTAAGTTCTATCAGGGCTTCGTAATTGCCTTCACCTTGTTCATGTGCGCCATAAGCTGGCTGGGAGAGCTTACGGTCTGGGGCGTGGTGCCGGCGGTCGGTTCGGTCAACGTGCTGATTTCCGGTGCTGTCGGTTTGCTGTTCATCGGCGTAGGCAACTACTTGCCGCGTGTGAAGCAGAACTATACGCTCGGTATCAAGACGCCCTGGGCGCTTGCCGATCCCGAGAACTGGCGCCGTACGCAGCGCTTTGGCGGTGCCTGCTTTATGGTGCTGGGTGTTGGCCTGATTGTGATGGGCGTGGCGGGCAGCGTGCTTTCGAGTGAAGTCGTCGCCGCGGTGATTGCGGTGCTGACGTTTGGTTCAGCTGGCGCTGCCTACGTCTATTCGTATCTGCTGTGGCGCAAATCGCAGCGAGCCGTTCGCTAAGGTTGCGGAAAACTAGCGTACGCAGTTCATAGTGTGTTCCGGGGGACTTTTCCCAGGTAGTATTAGGGGGTGTGGGCAACCATGCCCCTTTTTCGTTAAATTTCAGAGCTGGTTGCCTCATTTCGTTTCCACTAAAACGAAAACAAGAATAGGGAAACAGCAGGTAGAAAGGATAAAACAGGCAAATGGCGGAGTTTATCTACCAGATGTATCAGGCTCGTAAGGCCCATGGCGACAAGGTGATTCTTGACGACGTGACCCTGAGCTTCTATCCCGGTGCCAAGATCGGCGTCGTGGGCCCCAACGGTATGGGCAAGTCGACCCTGCTCAAGATCATGGCCGGTATCGAGGAGGTCTCCAACGGCGATGCCAGGCTCACTCCCGGCTACACCGTGGGCATCCTGCAGCAGGAGCCGCCGCTCGACGACGACAAGACCGTCATCGAGAACGTGCGCATGGCGTTTGGCGATATGATCGCCAAGGTCGATCGCTTCAACAAGATCGGCGAGGAGATGTGCGACCCGGATTGCGACATGGACGCCCTCATGGCCGAGATGGGCAAGCTCCAGGACGAGATCGATGCCGCCGACGGCTGGGATATCGATTCCAAGCTCGGCCAGGCCATGGACGCCCTGCAACTGCCCGATTCCGACATGCCGGTCAATGTGCTTTCCGGCGGCGAGCGCCGTCGCGTGGCCCTGTGCAAGCTGCTGCTCGAGGCTCCCGATCTGCTGCTGCTCGACGAGCCCACGAACCACCTGGATGCCGAGTCGATCCTGTGGCTCGAGCATTTCCTGCACAACTACCAGGGCGCGGTGCTTGCCGTCACGCACGATCGCTACTTCCTGGATAACGTTGCCGAGTGGATCTGCGAGGTCGACCGCGGTCACCTTTATCCCTACAAGGGCAACTACTCCACGTATCTGGAGACCAAGGCCGCCCGTATCGAGGCTCAGGGTAACCGCGATGCCAAGCTTGCCAAGCGCATGGAGGCCGAGCTCGAGTGGGTGCGCAGCTCGCCCAAGGCTCGCCAAGCCAAGAACAAGGCCCGCCTGGCTCGCTACGAGGAGATGGAGGCCGAGGCCCGCGCAAGCCAGAAGCTCGACTGGACCGACATCCGCATCCCTGTGGGCCCGCGTCTGGGCAACAAGGTGCTCGAGGCCCATCATCTGCACAAGGAGTTCGATGGCCGTGTGCTCATCGACGACCTTTCGTTTACCCTGCCGCGCAACGGCATCGTGGGCGTCATCGGCCCCAACGGTGTCGGTAAGACCACGCTGTTCAAGACGATTGTGGGTCTGGAGCCGCTGACTTCGGGCGAGCTTGAGGTGGGTGAGACCGTCAAGATCTCCTATGTCGACCAGAACCGTTCCGGCATCGACCCCGATAAGAACTTGTGGGAGGTCGTCTCGGACGGCCTGGACCACATGATGGTCGGCGAGACCGAGGTTCCGAGCCGCGCTTATGTGGCGAGCTTTGGCTTTAAGGGCCAGGACCAGCAGAAGCGCGCTGGCGTACTCTCCGGTGGCGAGCGCAACCGTCTGAACTTGGCGCTTACGCTCAAGCAGGGCGGCAACCTGCTGCTCCTCGACGAGCCCACGAACGACCTCGACGTCGAGACGCTGTCCTCGCTCGAGGCGGCGCTGCTCGAGTTCCCGGGCTGCTCGGTGGTCATTAGCCACGATCGTATGTTCCTGGACCGCGTCGCCACGCACATCCTGGCGTGGGAGGGCACCGATGAGAACCCGGGCAACTGGTATTGGTTTGAGGGTAACTTCGAGGCCTATCAGGCCAACCGCATCGAGCGCCTGGGCGAGGACGCAGCCCAGCCGCATCGTATCCACAGGAAACTTACCAGGGACTAGTTTGATGTGGCAAAGGGACAGCCCCTTTGTCACACGAACTTATGCTCAACCTGGGAAAATAAAAAAACGCGGCGAACGTTTTTGTGACGTTCGCCGCGTTTTGCTATTCGTTGGATTCTTCAACCTTGTCGACGGTCCAGGTGGCTCCGAGGCCTCCGGTGGTGTTGCGGCGGATGCGCACGGTGACTTCGTGGCGCTCGCCGGCCTGCGTGTAGCGCAGGGGGAAGATTGCGCGGTTTCGCGCGGCCTCGATGGTGCCGCGTTCGCGGGCGATCCAGTAGTACTCGCCGACGATGCCGAGGGTGTCGGCGCCGTAGGGGAGATAGGTCGACAGCTGGTGCAGCAACGGGCCGGGGCAGAAGACCTCGGTTGCGAAATCGACGGGGAAGTCCTCGGGGATGGTCGGTGCTGCGGGTACCGAAGCCGGTACCGGTGCGGGAATTTGGTCATAGACAGGTGCGGATGCGGACTCGATGACGGGTGCAGACTCGGGCGCCGGTTCTGGCTTAACTGCGGAATCTGTCGGTTCCACGGAGACGGATGTGTCTTCAGTCTCGGTTTTGGCGTCGGCTTGCGGGGCGTCCTCTGCCTCGACAGACGGCTTTGCCTCGATGGGCGTGGATGCCATGGTGGTGATGCCGGCGTTGGCGTTCTCGGGGTCATAGACGACCGTGAGCGAGATGGCGGGCTGCGGTGCCTCGGGCTCCGATGCCGCCTCGGTAGCGTCCTGTTCTGCGAGTTCTTCGGGCTGATCGTCCTCGGCCTCGTTGCCAAAGACATCGCTGTTTTGGAACGCAGGCGTCTCGGGTTGGTCAGCGGCTTCTTCGGTTGTCGACTTGGACGCTTCGTTGAACTCAGCAGTGGCTTCCTGCTCGGATATGACTTCGGGATCGGTCGTGACGGCGATTTCTGGTTCGGCTTCTGCTGTTACCACAATAGCGACTTCGATCTCCGTCTCGGGCTCGGGTTCCGGGGCGACTTCGGCCACGGGCTCGGGCTCGGCGCGCTTAACGTGCTTGGGGCGCACAGCCTTCAGGTCCTTCTCACCGCGCTTTTTTCTTTTTGTAGGACTGCTTGGCTCCCTTGGCTGCCTTGGGCTTGTCCTCGCCCTTGGCGAGAGCGGCATCCCAAGCCTCGTTGGCGATGACGGTGGCATACAGACGCCCGCCCTTAAAGACGGTCAGCTTAATGCAGTCGTCAAGCTCTTCGAGCAACTCGCGCGTGGACTCAAAGCCCAGGTCGTAGGCCGTCATATCGCCCGCGACGAGTGCCTCCTCGACCTGCGTCATAAACGTTTGCTTGCCGCATCCAATCGCATCGCGTAGCAGGCGATACAGATAGATGTGGTTGCCCAGCGAAAGCGTGGGCCTAACTATTGTCTTGCTCATGGCAAATCTCCTCTTTACACATGTAAAGCATCTTACCATCGCATAGCGTTCGCCATGGCGGCGCCCAAGGCAAACGGGCGCGAACCGCTGTCGATTCGCGCCCGTTATACAGGCCGGTTATCTATGAGAGGAAAATGTGCTTAGTTGCCCGATGCCGTGCCTTGGCTCGAGTTGTCGGATGCCGTGCCGGACGCGGTTCCGCTCGAGCTGTTCGAGCTGTTGGTGTTGCTGCCGTCTGCTGTGCCCGTTCCCGAAGTGCTGTCGCTCGTCTGGCCGCCCGTGCTCGGATGCGAACCGTCAGTCGTTTGGCTTGAGTCGGTCGTGCCGGACGGCGTGCCACTGTTGGACGCAGAAGAATCGGTGTCCTGCGATTGGTTTTGGGTGTTCGATGACGAATCGGCAGAGGTAGAACTGTCTTGTGCGTCGTCCGTCTGTGCCTGCTGATCTTGTGACTGGGCGGTGCCATTTGCATCGCTCTCGGTCGTGCGCGACGAAAGGATTGGCTCGGGGCGCTCACCCAGACCCTCTCCGGCAGTGGTGATAAGGATGGCGCCGGCGCAGGCGATGACCGCGACGATGGCGATGGCGATCGAGAAGACGATGACCTTCTTTTGCGTCTGGCTGCGCTCTGCCGCTGCCTTGGCGCGCAGGCTGTTGGGGGCGACGCGCGCCGTGGTCGCGCGACCTGCAACCTGACGCATCTCCTGCGTGGTCGCGGCGCCACCTAGGTGCTCCTCGACATCGGGTTCAACGGGCTCGTAGGCGCCGGCAGGGTAGTCGACAGCGGCATGCGTGCCCTTGATTGCTTCGGCGCTGGCAGAGATAAAGTGGCGGTAGACCTGCGAGGACACAACGGTGATGACCGAGCTCACGGCGGCGCCAATTACTGAACCAGCGATACCAATCTTGGAGGCAAGCGCGACGCTCGTGGCGGCAGCTGCGGCGCCGGCGATGATCTGGGGAATGGAAATGTCGTCAAACAGGCCCTTTTTGGGTGCGATGGCCATGGTCTGTCCGATGGAATGGTTCTCGTGCACGCCGTTGTTGAGCGATGCCGGCGTCATGACGCGCGTGCGCGGCGCGTCGGTATATTCAGTCGTCATACGGGGTCCTCCCGGTTCGTTTAGTGCTGCGACAGGTTGTTCAGCCCTCAGGGTACCCAGTCGGTGTGAACCGGAGATGGATTCGCCCGCAACACCATCAACTCACCAAAGCGCGAAACTTCTTCTCAGGCTGATCGAATGAAGACGGGGCGAATCGTTCGGATGTCGAAAGGAAGGTTGACCGGATTTGAAATCCCGTGGAATAATCGGGCTCGCGGCGCTGTTGCTTGCGCCGGGTAGGGAGCGTCATGAAAATCCTTAAGCGGATCAACAACAATACGGTTATCTGCGTAAACGCCAAGGGCCGTGAACTCGTGGCAATTGGCCGCGGTATCGGGTTTCCCAATGGCCCCGATGAGGTCACACTCGATAAGATCGAGCGAACCTTCTACGGTGTCGACTCGCGCTACCTAGCGCTGCTCGACGAGATCGATCCTCAGGTGATGGAGTTCTCCGCCCAGATTGCCGATATCGCTCGCTCCAACATCTCGCGCGAGCTCTCGGCAAACCTTCCCTTTACCATGGCTGACCATATCGCCTTTGCCATCAAACGCTGCCGCGAGCATATGTTCGTGCAGATGCCGCTCTCCTATGATGTGCAGCAGATGTACCCCATTGAGTACAAGATCGCCAAGTTCGCGATCGAGGGCATCAATCGCGGCTTCAACGTCAAGATGCCGCGGGGGGAGGCGAGCGGTATCGCGCTCTGTATCGTCAACAGCGTGGTCGCCTCGTCTTCAAAGGCCAAATCCAATACGGTGCGTAAGGACGAGGTGATGCTCGAGAGCTTCACCAAGATTATCGAATCCGAGCTGGGGGTTTGCGTGGACCGCGACGGCTTTGACTTTTGCCGTTATGCCACGCACGTGCGCTACCTGTTAGAACGCGTGCAGACAGGAGAGCCCCTCAACACGGAGAACGGCGCGCTTTACGGACCGCTCTGCGAGCAGCATCCCGACGTGGCCGTGTGCGTCGACCGCATGGCCGCGCTTATCGAAGAGCGCTTTGACGCCGGGCTCGCCGATGAAGAGAAGGTCTACCTGATGCTCCACGTCAATCGCGTCTGCGCGGGATCTAGGTCCTAATCGACCGCTCGCCGCTGAAGTTTGACCGTTGGCCGGTTTCGACTTTCGTAAAAGCAACTGTTGGATGTAGTTTCATAGTCACATAAGGTGTTATTCGAGAAGAGCCTCGAAGCATGACGTAGACAGTTCCCTGTCCGCTTTGTGCTTTGGGGCTCTTCTGTTTTTGTCTTCTTCTTGCTTTTCTCGATTTGCCTCGTGTCAGGCCTGCCGTAATCGGTTCTTCGCGTGTGCGCAAACGGGAAGACAGAAAAGCAAGGGAGTTCAGCTATGACTGACAATAAGAAAATCGCAGCGGACGTGCTCGAGGCCGTCGGTGGCAAGGAGAACGTGACGTTTGTTGCGCACTGTATGACGCGCCTGCGTTTTAACCTCAAAGATATCGATGCCCCCGATATCAAAGAAGTGAAGAAGATTGGCGGTGTGTTGGGTGCTCAAATCTCCGGAGGGCAGTTCCAGGTAATCGTGGGCCAAAACGTGCCCAAGGTTTATGACGAGCTCTGCAAGATCGGCGGCTTTGCCAAGCAGGACGCCATCGACGAGAACCTTGATGCTCCTAAGCAGAAGCTCACACCTAAGGTTATTGGCAATAACATCCTCAACTACCTGTCAAGCTCCATGGTGCCTATGATCCCCGTCCTAATGTGTGCTGGCCTGTTCAAGACCGTAGCGGTGGTGCTGGGACCTACGATGGCGGGCGTGCTGTCCGACACAAGCGACCTTTATGTTCTGATGAACATGGTTTATGACGCAGCGTTCTATTTTATCCCCATCTACCTTGGCTATAATGCGGCTAAGAACATTGGCGTAACGCCTGTCCTCGGTGCCTTTATGGGCGGCATTCTTATCGACCCGACCATGATTCAGCTTGCGACCGATGGAGCTCAGTTCTCCGTTTATGGCATTCCCTGCGTCGCCGCAAACTACACAAAGACGGTCCTTCCCATTCTTCTGTCCGTGTGGGCGATGAGTTATATCGAGCGCTTCTTCCGCAAATATGTGCCAGATACCCTTTCAACGGTTTTCGCGCCTTTCCTTACCATGGTCGTCGCTGTTCCTGTGTCTCTCTGCGCTCTCGCCCCTGTTGGTTCATGGGCCGGTAATGCCCTCGCCGCCGGTTTTGAGTTCCTTGGTACTTCCGGTGGTATCGCCGCCATCCTCGGAGGAGGTATTCTGGCGGGTCTTTGGTGCCCAATGATTATTACCGGCATGCATGTGGCGGTTGCGATGATTGCCATCGCTAACTATATGACTGTGGGAACCGACAGCTTTGTTTTGGTTGCGACGGGCGTTAGCCTTTGGGCGACCTTCGGCTGCGAGGTGGCGACCTGGCTCAAGCTGCGCGATAAAGACGAGAAGAGCATGGCATTCGGCTATTTGGTCGCAAACATTGTCGGAGGCGTCGGCGAGCCTTTCATCTACGGCATGATGCTGCGCTATCGCCGCGTGTTTGTCTGGAAGATTATCGGATCCTTTGTTGCCGGTGCGCTTGCAATCGCTCTCGGAGCCACGGTTTATACTGCCGGCGCGGCATCTAACTTCTTGGAGTTCCTCGCGTTTGCGGGCGGCGGGACCCAGAATCTCATCAACTTTGGAATCGCTGCTGGTGCAGGCTTCCTTGTGAGCGCCTTGGGCACGTATTTCCTGGGCTTTACGGCGGATGAGCTCGAGAATGGCCCCGTTTCCGAGCGTTAAGTTTTCTACGGCCTGCGTGTGGCAGGACGCATTGGAAGGGCGTCCATGACGCCCTTCTCTTTTTGTATTTCTATTTCCGATGTTTGGGCGGCGTGTGCCGCGAAGAGTTGGAGTTGGAATGAACATAGAGTTTGGAATCTCGAAGATTGACGTAACACCCCAGTCTCCTTGCCGCATGGGCGGCTACAACAGAAAAGGTGCCTGGACGGATGTTCTTGATCCTATTGAGGCCAACGCTAGCGCTGTCTGTGTTGATCTTGTCCCGTTTATTCTTATCGAGCTCGATTCAATAATGGTGTCGAAAGATTTTTCCCTTTCGGTCAAGAACGCCGTATCGTCAAAAACGGGCATCGATTCGAGCAATATCGTCGTCGCATGCATTCATACCCATTCTGCACCATGCTATTTTAAGCTTGCCTACGAGGATACGTTACCTGAAACCGAATTGACGAGTGATTTGATTGGCTTGGCTACCGAGGCGGCGGTATCTGCATGGGCGTCCAGGTCGAAGGCGACCGTATCGATGGAGATGTTAGGCATCGAGGGACTGTACGGGAATCGAAATGTTCAGGGCGGTCCGGCCGATAAACAGGTAAGTATTTTCTCGTTTGAGGACGCTCAAGGCGGTCGCCCAATTGGAAAAATGCTGTTCATATCCGCTCATCCTACCATCCTTAATGGGAAAAGCGCCGTCCTCTCTGCTGATTTGATTGGGCATGTCAGGCAGCGTTTGGAGAGGAAATATGGCTGTCCTGTACTTTGCGTCAACGGAACGTGCGGGGATGTGTCGACGCGTTTCTATCGGCAAGGGGAGGGAGTTGCCGAACTCGAGCGCACGGCTAACGAACTTTGCGCTCAAATTGAATCCAAGCGTGAGCGCGCGGCACTCAGAGTTGATACTCCGCGTTGGGGCTCTATCAGCATGAAGAGTGTCTACGATGCAAAAACAGATCCGGACTGGATCGAGATGACCAATCGGATAGAGGCTATGGATGCGAGCCCGATGCGAGACTTTCTCCTTAAGCGGCAACAACTTAAGCTCTCGATGGGGAAAATCGAGCTTGAGCTTCCGAGCCAGTTTGCGGTAATTGGTAACTGCATTTTTATCACGATGCCATGCGATACGTGTAGCACATTAGGCTTGGATTTTAAGAGGGCGTTTAGCCAATACAACGTCTTTGTTATCGGCTATGCGAACACGTACTGCAACTACCTTGTGCCTCAGGAAGACTACGGCAAGTATTTTGAAACCTACAACTCGCGAACGCCGCGCGGGGTTGCCGATGCGTTCGTTGCGCGAATCATTCAGGCGGTCGGTGCCGCGCTATAGCGGGCGCTATAGACCATCGTGGTAGATGAACCGGTCAGGATTATACGGAGCATGTATTGTGTCAATCATTGAACCTCTCATCCAACAAGTCCTTATCATGTTTTTGCTCATGGGAATGGGCTACGCTCTAAACCGCTTGGGCATATTGAGCGAGCAGGCTGCAATAGAATTCGGAAAGTTGCTCATCAACCTTGTGATTCCCGCAATCATTCTCAAATCATTTTGGATCGAGTATTCGTTTCAGAGGATGTATGAGTTGGGAATGACCTTAATGCTGTCGGCGGCGATGTTGTTGCTCGCTTGCGTTGTTGCCCGCCTGTTGTTCAGGGGCCGTCCCATCGACATTTTTGCTGCGGCATTCTCGAATGCTGGATTTGTGGGAATACCCCTTGTTGAAGCGGCGCTTGGAAAAGATGCCGTGTTTTTCATCACGTGCATGATCGCTCTTCTCAATGCTATGCAATGGACATACGGGCAGTATCTGCTGTCGGGGTCTAAAAAATGTATGAGTCCTAAAGCGATCCTGGCAAGTCCAATGGTCATGGCTTTATTGGGCGGTTTCTTGATTTTTATCCTTCGTGTCCCAACGGTCCCTCTGGCACAGTCAGTGCTTTCGTATATCTCGGGGCTCAACACTCCGCTAGCAATGATGACTCTCGGTATCTATCTTGCTCAGTCTGATTTGATGGCGCTCCTGAGGGCGAAAAGCTTGTTTGCCGTCTCATCGGTCAGGCTGCTTGTCATTCCGATTCTTTCGCTCCTGTTCCTATGTCTCTTTCCATGTGATAGGTCAATTAAGATGGCGCTGCTGATTGCGGCTGCGACCCCCACCGGCGCGAATGTAGCTATCTTTGCCCAGCAGCATAATAAGGACTATCGATATGCATGTGGAACAGTCTGTGTTACCACCCTTCTGTCTATGTTCACTATGCCAGCGATAGTGTCCTTGTCTCAGCTAGTGTTCTAGGCGCTATGCCACGCACCTGCGGATGAACGCTTCGTGGCGGTCGATTATGGCCGGGGCCCAACAATCCGGACCGCCGTTGATCGTGCTGGCAACAGATGCCATCAACTCATCAAGGGGGCTTGCTATCATTGGTGCACTAGCTTGATGCTAAACTGAATTAATGATTGCGAGGTGGTTTACGTGATGTACCCGTATATGACATTCGAAGATGGTACCGAGGTCATTCATTCTGACCTGATCACAGATGGCGATATCGAAAAGGTCATCGTGCATTTTGAACGACCGACGGCAGAGGGTTTCGACTCCGCTCGTTGCGAGCTGCCTTCTTACAATTGGACCATGTGGGAGGGGCGTTTTACCGACGAGGAGAAGCGAGGTTTTGAGACTTTTCTGAGCAATAACGCCCATCTGCTGTATCGCTACGCCGCAAACGGAGGAGCTAAAGTTGCCTAGCCTTTTTCTTATTGGCGGCTATCGGGTCTTCTTTTGGTCCAATGAAGCGGGCGAGCCAATCCATGTCCATGTTTGCAAGGGGGCGCCTTCAGATAACTCGGCCAAAATCTGGCTGACTCGAAGAGGTGGCTGCATTGTCGCTAATAACAAAGCGAAGATCCCCCGGAGCACGCTTGATGACCTCTGTGAAATCATCGCCGCTCAGCATGAATTGATTTGCTCTAAATGGAAGGCATTTTTCCTTGTGGACGAGATCTCGTTCTACTGCTAAACGTCATCCCGGCTTCTCTTTTCCAATTTTAATCATGAGCTTGTCCCATCTGTGCTGATTGAACTTGACAGTACAATGGAGGCGGACTATATCGCCGCCGCTCGTTGCGGCTAACGGATGTGCTGGAGCTCGCATGAACGATTTTCTAAACGGTCAAGTTGAGAACGACGGTTTTTTGCGCGCGGCAGCGGCCTCGCCCAAGATTCGCGTGGCCGATGTCGAGGGCAATGCCGAGGTTGCGCTGGCGGCTGTTCGCGAGGCTGCTGGGCGCGGCGTTCGTGCGTTGGTGTTGCCCGAGCTTAACCTGACCGGTTATACTGCGGCCGATCTGTTCCATAACCGCACGTTGCTGCATGCCTGCGAGACGGCGCTTGTGCGCATCCTCGATGAAACCCGTGAGCTGCCGATCGTCTTTACCATTGGCTTGCCCGTTGCGGTGGCCGAAAACATCTACAATTGCGCCGCCGTGTGCTGTGCGGGCGAGCTTTTGGGCCTTACGGCCAAAAAGTATCTGCCCAACTATGGTGAGTTCTATGAGCGCCGCTGGTTCGCTCCGGCGCCCGTCGATCCCGTGTGGGTTGAATTTGCCGGCCAGGGTCCGGTGCCGCTTGGCTCGGGGCTTGTCTACCGCTGCTGTGACGAGGGCGCCGAGGATCTGGTGCTGGGCGTCGAGGTCTGTGAGGACCTGTGGGTGCCGGCGCCCCCTTCGACCGAGATGGCGCTTGCCGGCGCGACGGTGATCCTCAACCCGTCAGCCTCGGACGAGATCATCGGCAAGGCAGATTACCGTCGCAGCCTCATCTCCAACCAGAGCGCACGCCTGTACTGCGCCTATGCCTACGCAGACGCGAGCGAGGGCGAGTCCACGACCGACATGGTCTTTGCGGGCGAGAACCTTATCTACGAAAACGGCTCCAAGCTTGCCGCGACCAGGCTTCTCACCTGTGACATGGCCATCGCCGACGTCGATCTTGACCGTCTGGTTGCCGAGCGCCGTCGCTCGACGACGTGGACACGCGCCGACGATGCGCCGGAGGCCACGACTGTTGAGTTTTCGTTTGAGGGCGTGTTGGCCGAAGAGCCCGTCCTGCGCGATGCCTGCGATATCGACCGCGTTTTCCCGCGTGCGCCCTTTGTGCCGGCCGACCACGGCGATCTGGCCGAGCGCTGCGAGACCATCCTCGACCTGCAGACTGCGGGCCTCAAGACGCGCCTTGCCCATACGGGCACCAAGGCAGCTGTTATCGGTCTTTCGGGCGGCTTGGACTCCACGCTGGCGCTGCTTGTGACTGTGCGTGCTTTCGATGCACTGGGGCTGCCGCGCACGGGTATCACGGCGGTCTCCATGCCCGGCTTTGGCACGACGCACCGCACCAAGTCCAATGCCGAGTCGCTCGCCCGCGACCTGGGTGTCTCCTTCCGCGAGGTCTCGATTCATGCGGCCGTGGAGCAGCATTTTAAGGACATCGAGCACGATCCGGCCGTCCAAGACGTGACCTACGAGAACAGCCAGGCGCGCGAGCGTACGCAGATTCTGATGGACCTGGCCAACCAGGCTGGCGGCTTTGTCATCGGCACCGGCGACCTGTCGGAGCTGGCGCTCGGCTGGGCTACGTACAATGGCGACCATATGAGCATGTACGCCGTCAACGCGAGCGTGCCCAAGACGCTCGTGCGTCATCTGGTTCGCTATGCGGCCGATGTCTTTGGCGGGCGCATCGCGACCACGCTGCTTGACATCCTCGACACGCCCGTCTCGCCCGAGCTTCTGCCGCCCACGGGCGACGGCGAGATCGCGCAGAAGACCGAAGACCTGGTGGGTCCCTACGAGCTGCACGACTACTTCCTCTACTATTTGCTGCGCTTTGGCTTTGAGCCGGGCAAGATCTATCGCATGGCGCTCAAGAGCTTCGAGGGTGTCTACGACAAGGTCACCATCCATACGTGGCTGCGTACGTTCTACCGTCGCTTCTTTGCCCAGCAGTTTAAGCGCAGCTGCCTGCCCGATGGTCCCAAGGTGGGCTCGGTGACGCTCAGCCCACGCGGCGATTGGCGTATGCCGAGTGACGCCAGCTCGCGTCTGTGGCTTGCGCAGATCGACGCGCTCAATCCCATTGACTAAGGTCGGCTAAATTGAACCAATACGGGGGTTGCAAGCGTTACACTTTTGCAATCTGATGGCCCGTATCGCGCGGCGCTCTTGTCGGAGCGCCGCTTTTTTATATCGGAAGGTGGCACCATGCAGGCATCGCAGCGTCTCGACCGCTTTGGCGCGGAGGTCTTCGCCTCGCTCAACAACAAACTGCTTGCGCTGAAGGCTCAGGGCAAGACCATTTACAACATGAGCGTGGGCACGCCCGACTTTAAGCCGTACGACCACGTGGTCGAGGCGCTCACGCAAGCGGCCCAGGACCCCGAGATGTGGAAGTATGCCCTGCGCGACCTGCCCGAACTCAAGCAAGCCGTGTGCGATTACTACGAGCGTCGCTTTGGCGTTTCGGGCATTACGCCGTCTATGGTGCAGTCGTGCAACGGCACGCAGGAGGGCGTTGGCCATTTGGGCCTTGCCCTGCTCGATCCGGGTGACACCATTCTGGTTCCCGATCCGTGCTACCCGGTCTTTGAGGCAGGTGCCAAGATCGCCGATGCCAAGCTCGAGTACTATCCGCTGGTGGCGGAGCACAATTACCTGCCCTATGTGGCGGGTATCGATCCCGAGGTGGCCGATCGTGCCAAGTACATGATTGTGTCGCTGCCCGCCAACCCGGTGGGCTCGGTGGGCACGCCCGAGGTCTACGAGGAGATCATCGCTTTCGCCCGCGAGCACGACCTGCTCATCGTTCACGACAACGCATACTCCGACATCGTGTTCGACGGCGAGCCGGGCGGCAGCTTCTTGCAGTATCCCGGCGCGCTCGAGGTGGGCGTTGAGTTCTTCTCGCTCTCCAAGTCGTTTAACGTCACCGGTGCGCGTATCGGCTTTTTGGTCGGTCGCGAGGATGTGGTCTCGGCCTTTGCCAAGCTGCGCGGCCAGATCGACTTTGGTATGTTCTTCCCGATCCAGAAGGCTGCTATCGCCTGCCTGAACGGTCCGCGCGATGAGGTCGAGGCGCAGCGTCTGAAGTACCAGGAGCGCCGCGATGCCCTGTGCGACGGTCTTGAGGGCCTGGGCTGGGAGCGTCCCAACGCGCATGGCTCTATGTTTGTGTGGGCCAAGCTTCCCGGTGGTCGCACCGATTCCATGGCGTTTTGCGAGGAGCTCATGGAGAAGGCCGGCGTTGTGGTGACGCCGGGCGCGAGCTTTGGTCCTTCGGGCGAGGGGCACGTGCGCATGGCGCTGGTCTTGCCGCCCGACCAGATTGCTTTGGCTGTCGAGGCCATCCGCGAGGCGGGTCTGTATTAGAAACCTGTTTCGACTCGTCAATAGCTCGAAACCGATTTCGTGCAGTTATTTTACGAATCCTGCAAACAATTTCGGTAAACGGTCGATTTTTGGCTGCGAATAGGAGCATAATCAAAGTCCCGATTGGATGTATTGGGATTACGACAAGCCGCTCGGGTCGTTCCCGGGTGGCTTGTTTGTGGAGAGAGATGGGAGTTTCTAATGGTTAACGAGAAGAAGGTCGCTATTGTCGGCTGCGGTTTCGTCGGTTCGTCTTCGGCGTTCGCGCTGATGCAGAGCGGTCTGTTCTCCGAAATGGTCCTCATCGACGTGGACAAGAACCGCGCCGAGGGTGAGGCTCTGGATATCGCGCACGGCATGACGTTTGCCGAGCCGATGAAGATCTACGCCGGCGATTATTCCGATGTCGCCGACGCCGCCATGATCGTCGTCACCGCTGGCGCTGCCCAGAAGCCCGGTGAGACCCGCTTGGACCTGGTCAACAAGAACGTCAACATCTTTAAGTCCATTATCCCCGAGATTAAGAAGTCTGGCTTCGACGGCATTCTGCTCATCGTCTCCAACCCGGTCGATGTTCTGACCTATGCCGCCATCAAGATGTCCGGCCTGCCCGAGGGCCATGTCATCGGCTCCGGTACCGTGCTCGACACCGGTCGTCTGCAGCAGATGCTTGGTGCCCACGTTGAGGTCGACCCGCGCGATGTCCAGGCCTATGTCATGGGCGAGCACGGCGACTCCGAGTTCGTCGCTTGGTCCAGCGCCCAGGTTGCCGGCGTTCCGCTGAACACCTTCTGCGAGCTTCACGGTCATCTGGAGCATGAGGCTGCCGAGAAGCGCATCGCCGAGGACGTCAAGAACTCCGCCTACACCATCATCGAGAAGAAGCACGCTACCTACTATGGCGTCGCCATGGCCGTCAAGCGCATTTGCACTGCCGTCATGCGTGACGAGCAGACCGTTCTGCCCGTCTCCTCGCTCATGGTGGGCGAGTATGGCCTGTCCGATCTTGCCATCTCCATGCCGACCGTCGTTGGCCGCGACGGCGTTGTCTGCCGCGTCCCCGTGCCGCTGAACGATGACGAGCAGCATGAGCTTACCGCCTCCGCCAAGGCCCTCAAGGACATCATCGACAGCGTCGACTTCTCCTGCTAAATCAAGCTCTTTTGGGCAACAGGCTACAATGAAAGGCGTCCGGTCCACACGGTCCGGGCGCCTTTTTGGTGCAAAGTAACCTGACCCCAATGCGCCATAGTTGATGGGAGCGCCATGTCGGATTCGCCTAATTTTTTGACCTATGCCCAGACGGCGTTTGACCCGTTTGAGGAACGGCCGTTCTGCGCGGTGGATAGCCTGGTCTTTGCGTGGTTGTCCTATTTGCGTTTGCCGGGTGATATGGCGGAGCTGACGAACTGGCAGGGCCTAGACGTACGCGAGCTGCTGCGTGCCGAGTGCTACCGGGACATGATTGACGATTTGTGGGACCCAGAGGGGAGCAGAGCCTTGTTGGAGGCCGTGACAGCAAGCCCTCGCTACCGTGGCGTGCACGTTTGCGGCTATCGTGCCGTGAGCGATGTGGTAGCGACAGAGCAGTTTGCAGCCATGGCGTTCCGGTTTCCGGCGGGGTTTAGCTATCTTTCCTTTCGGGGGACCGACAGTACGATTGTGGGCTGGAAAGAGGACTTCAACATGGCGTTCCGGTGTCCTGTGCCGGCCCAGGAATCCGCGGCGCGCTATGTGGACGAGGCGGCGGATGCGATTGACGGGCCGCTTTTGTGCGGAGGTCATTCCAAGGGTGGAAACCTTGCGGTGTACGGTGCGGCGATGTGCTCCGATGTCGCCCGTGAGCGAATCGAACGGGTGTATTCCCATGATGGTCCTGGCTTCGTCGAGGAGTTTCTGAACGGCAACGCCTTTGCCGATCTTTCCGGCCGCATCGATAAGACGCTACCTCGGTCGTCGATCTTTGGCATGATGTTCGAGACACAGGAGGACTATGCCATCGTTGAGAGCACTGAGTTCAGCCTGCTGCAGCACAATCCCTTTAGCTGGGTGGTTGATGGTCGCGACTTCGTGTACTGTGAGCGCCTGTCCGCCGGTGCTCGATACGTTGATGGCTCCATTCGCGAGATGCTGCTTGCAGTGGGGCCTGCCGAGCGCGAGCGTTTTGTAGATGCATTGTTCTCCGTGTTTGAGGCTACGGGTGCTGAGCGGTTTGCGGATATCGCTGGGAATCTGCGCGAGAGCCTGCCCGTGATGCTCCAAGCTGCACAAGGCTTTGACAAGGATACGCGACGCTTTGTCTCGCAGACCATCGTGGCAATCCTTAAGTGCGCACTGCTGCCCAAACGACCCCAGATCGACATGTCCGCTGCCGGTAAGAGTCTGGCAGAACAGCTCGAGGCTTGGCAGTCCGAGCTCCTGCGCTAGCCATTGGTGCAAAGCAACCTGTCCCAGATGCACCAATCTTCGATGCGCTCGGGGAGGGCTCGACCGCTATACTGGTTCATGCCGAAATCGATCTAGAACGGAATGCCGTATATGAAAATCAATCACGCGATTCTGCATATCCTGGACTTTGACTCTGCCGTCAACGTCATGAGCCAGCGCGAGCTCGATATCGAGAGTCGTACCGTGCGCAACTTCGTGACCACGCATCTGCGCCGCGCACGTACCTCGGCCGACAATAAACGCGCCACGTTTGCCGAGAACTCTGCGTTTGGCGGCGAGCTCAAGGGTTACTTCTTTGGCGAGCGCGAGTTCGTGGACCTGTCGCAGCAGATTGCGGAGTTTATCTCCTCCGAGCTCACCAAAGCCGAGAAAGCCGAGTCCACCGACGTGCTCGTGGCCGATTTTGACGACGATGAGGATGCCCGCTGGTTTGCCGTGATGCTGCTGGGCTCCAAGCAGGCTTTTATGCACGAAGTGGGCCGCGAGGAGGGAGAGGTGCGCAACGACATCGCGCGCCACTACGCCATTCTGCCGAACCCCTCGCAAAAGGTGCCGAGCTATGCCATCGTGCGCGCGAGTACCATGGAGATCGGCTACGTGGACAAGAAGCGCAAGATTGCCGGCGAGGACCGTATGCTTATCCCCGATGGCCTGCTGCAGTGCGACACGGGCGTATCGGGCAAGGAGGTCATCGACACCGTGACGCGTGTGGTCGAGGAAGTCGCCGAGGAGCACGGTGCCAATACGGCCGTAGCGCTCGCTAAGGTTAAGGCTGCCGTTGCCGAGAAGGTCGAGGATGACGAGGAGCTTCCGCCTTGGGATATCGTCGATGAGGTCTTTGAGGACGAACCGGTCATCAAGGAGAGCGTACGTGCGGCGCTGACCGAAGAGAAGGTGCCCGAGCGTGTGCCCGTGGAGCGCAAGCAGGTCGAGCGTGCGGCCGTGCGCAACCACAAGATTCGTACCGACACGGGCATCGAGATCAGCTTTCCGGCCGAGATGGGCTCGAACTCCGAGTACATCGAGTTCGTCAACGAACCCAACGGCCTCATCTCCATCGAGCTCAAGAATATCGGCAGCATCGAGAATCGATAAGTTGCGTTACGCCTGCAGCGAGAAAGCGAAGGCCGAAGCCTCGGATGAGGGCTTCGGCCTTTTTACTTGGGGCTTAATTTCGCTACTGGTTGAGCATAAGTCAGCGAAAACGCCCCAGAGCGAGCAAGGTGACGTGAAAGAGGAGGGCATTGACCTTTTGGTCATGCCCGACGACTGAACGTCAGATTGCCGCTCTGGGGCGTTTGCAGCGTCGGCTAGTTACGCGGTTTGGTAAAACCGCGTAACCCTACAGTTGACGTAAGCCCTCTTCCAGGCCGGTCTTGCTGTCGGTCTTCTCGTCGCGCATCTTGATGACGCGGGCGGGGACACCGGCCACGACGGCGCCGGCGGGGACGTCCTCGACGCACACGGCGCCGGCGGCAACGACGGCGCCCTTGCCTACGTGCACGCCCTCCAGAACCACGGCGTTGGCGCCGATCATGACATCGTCCTCGATGATGACGGGCGTGGCGCTGGCGGGCTCTACGACGCCTGCCAACACGGTGCCGGCGCCGATGTGGCAGTTCTTACCCACGGTGGCGCGGCCGCCCAGCACGGCGCCCATATCGATCATGGAGCCTTCGCCGATGACGGAGCCGATGTTGATGATGGCACCCATCATGATGACGGCGCGATCGCCGATCTCGACGCGGTCGCGGATGATTGCGCCCGGCTCGATGCGGGCGTTGATGCCCTTGAGGTCGAGCATGGGCACGGCGGAGTTGCGGCAGTCGTTCTCTACGTCGTAGTAGTCGATGGAATCGGCATTGGCGACCAGGATGGTCTTAAGCTCATCCCAGTTACCAAAGACGGTCTTGCCGCGATGACCGCCGTAGACGTGCGCATTGCCCCACTGGACCTTCATGCCCGGCTTTTCGCGCACGTACAGTTTGACGGGCGTTTTCTTGGGCGCGGTGGCGATGTAGTTGATAATCTCCTGTGCATCCATCTCGGCTGCGTTACTCATATGCTGTTTCTCCTTTTCGTGGATACGGTTGATACCTGGTTAGGCAAACATGACCTGGTCGAAGGTGTAGAAGCCGGGGTCGCGGGTGATGAGCTTCTGGGCGGCGGCCAGGGCGCCGTTGACAAAGATCTGGCGGCTCGTGGCACGGTGTGTGAGCGTGACCTCCTCGTCCTGGCCAAAGAAACTCACCTCGTGCACGCCGGCGACAGTGCCACCGCGCAGCGAGTGCATGCCGATCTCCTTGGGGTCGCGTGCGCCGCACATGCCCTCGCGGCCATAGACGGGGTGGTAACCTGCCTCGGGCTCGGCTTCGACGACGGCGTCGAGCAGCAGCTTCGCGGTGCCGCTGGGGGCGTCGGCCTTTTGGTTGTGGTGCGTCTCGACAATCTCGCAGTCAAAGCCGGGCAGCTCACGCGTGGCCTGTGCCACCAGATGACGCAGGGCCGCGATGCCGATGGAGTAATTGCCGGAGTGCATGACGCGGGCGTTCTGACCCAGCTCGCGCAGGCGATCCATCTGCTCGGGCGTGTAGCCCGTGGTGCCCGAGACCAACGCCGCGCCCGTGCGCTCGACATAGGCGACGACAGCATTGAAGGCCGCAACGTTCGAGAAGTCGATGATGACGTCGGCTGCTGGGGCGTTCTCGAGCTCGGACAAGTCGAAGCCGGTCTGGGCGACGATGTCAAAAACGGCCTCTCCAGCGGCGTTGACAATGCCCTCGGCGGTAGTGCGGATGAGCGAGCCCATGCGGCCCGTTCCCATAATGACGGTCTTAATCAAGCAGACCAGCTCCCTTCAAAGCATCGGTAAGTGCAGCGCGCGTGTCGTTGGCCATGGGGCACAGCGGCATACGGTAGTTTGCCTCGATCATACCCATCTGAGCGAGCGCCTCTTTGACGGGGATGGGGTTGACCTCACTAAAGAGGGCGTTGATGAGCGGCTGACCGGCAATCTGGATATCGCGGGCGCGCTCCACGTCGCCGTCCAGATAGGCACGGCACATGTCGTGCACGAGCTGCGGCTGAACGTCTGCCCACACGCTGATGGTGCCCGAGGCGCCCAGGCTCATGAGCGGCACGGTGAGTGCGTCCTCGCCCGAGTACATGCGGAAGTCGTCTGACAGCAGGTGGGCGATCTTGGCCGCGTAGGCGACGTTGCCCGAGGCCTCCTTGATGCCCATGATGTTGGGGTGCGCGGCCAGGCGCTCTACGTTGCGCTCGCTGATGCCGCAGCCGCAGCGGCCGGGGATGTTGTAGAGGATGCAAGGGATGTCCACGGCGTCGGCCACGGTCTTAAAGTGCTGGTAGATGCCCTCTTCGTTAGACTTGTTGTAGTAGGGGGTAATGAGCAGCAGACCATCGGCGCCCAGGCCCTGATAGGTGAGCGACTTAGTGAGCATGGTCTGCGTGGAGTTAGAGCCCGAGCCGGCAATAACGGGGACTCGGCCCGCAACCTGCTTGACCACTGCGGCGACAACGGAGTTGTCCTCGTCGTCGGTCATCGTGGCACTCTCTCCGGTGGTGCCCAGGGTGAGGATGGCGTCGGTGCCATTTTGCAGGTGGAAATCGATAAGGCGCTCGAGCGCGTCAAAGTCGACACTGCCGTCCTTTTTAAACGGCGTGACAAGGGCGACGATTGAACCCTCGAGATTGCGGATGTCCATGTTCTTCTCCTTCGCTTCCGCGATCTGGATGCGTTTGTTCCACTGAGCGGCGACGGCCAGGCGCTCGTCCTGAGCGCGGCGGCGGGCACTTTCGGCGCGCGACTTGGCCAGCAACTCTCGGCCGCACGGCAGCACGTCGAGCGTGGCAAAGTAGTCGCCCGGGCGCTCGGCGCGACGGATGAGGTCGGCCGAGCCATCGGGGCGCAGCAGGACCTCGGCGGAGCGCAGACGGCCGTTGTAGTTGTAGCCCATGGAGTAGCCATGCGCGCCGGTGTCGTGAATCACGAGCAGGTCGCCCATGTCGATATGCGGCAGCTCGCGGTCGATGGCGAACTTATCGTTGTTCTCGCATAGGTTGCCCGTGATGTCATAGGTGTTCGTGACGGGCGCTGTGGCCTTGTCGGCGCCGCCCGGCTGACCCATCACCGTGATGTGGTGGTAAGCGCCATACATGGCGGGACGAATGAGGTCGACGGCACTGGCGTCCACGCCGATATAGTCCTTGTAGATTTGCTTCTCGTGGATGGTCTTGGTGACCAGGCAGCCGTAGGGCCCCATCATAAAGCGGCCCATCTCGGTGCGGATGGCCACATCGCCCATGCCAGCGGGAACCAGGATCTCGTCGTATGCCGCGTGCACCCCCTCGCCGATGGCGTGAATGTCGTTGGCCTGCTGCTCGGGCAGATAGGGGATGCCGACGCCGCCGGACAGATTGATGAAGGCGACGTGTGCGCCGGTCTCGCGCTCCAAGCGCACGGCGAGCTCAAAGAGGATGCGCGCGAGCTTGGGGTAGTAGTCGTTGGTGACGGTGTTGCTGGCAAGGAATGCGTGGATGCCAAAGTTTTCGGCGCCCTTGGCCTTGAGCATGCGGAACGCCTCGAAGAGTTGCTCGGTGGTCATGCCGTACTTGGAGTCGCCCGGGTTGTCCATGATGCCGTTGGAGAGCTGGAACAGGCCGCCTGGATTAAAGCGGCAGCTGACCGTCTTGGGGATGGGCCCCGCAACACGCTCGAAGAACTCGATGTGGCTGATGTCGTCAAAGTTGACGATGGCACCCAGCTTGTCGGCGAGCTCAAAGTCGGCAGCCGGCGTGTCGTTGGACGAGAACATGATGTCGTGTCCCGTAATGCCCAGCGAGCGGGCGATCATGAGCTCGGTATAGCTCGAGCAATCGCAGCCGCAGCCGTATTCGTTGAGAATGGAGATGAGCGCCGGGTTGGGATTTGCCTTGACGGCAAAGTATTCCTTAAAGCCCGGGTTCCATGCAAAGGCGTCGCGCACTTCTTGCATGTTGCGGCGGATGCCCGCCTCGTCGTATAGATGAAATGGCGTGGGGAACTGCTCGACGATATGCTCGAGCGTTTCCTTGTCCACAAACGGCTGCTTAGCCGCGTATGCCTCGTTGGGAGTTAATGACATGTCCCGTAAACCTCGCTATCCAGACGGCGCTACCTGCGCATCGAATCCGCATAGCGTGGACCCCATGTCCGGATAGCGCTCCCGCATTGCTGCAGACAGTCCTGCGGGTGTTTCCCGCAGGCCCACCAGGTTGTTCGTGCCCGAAAAACCCAGTTCGGCGGGTTTCGCCTCCCCACGGGGTCAAAGCCTGCCGGCTCGCCCGCGGATCTTCGTGCCCGCGCCTCTATCAAGTGGTAACGACCCTACCACGTTGCACTTTACCAAACAAGAGTATTTGTATATAACGTTTAAAAAATGCAGGGATATGCTGGAAATAAGGGTGTAGCAATCTTGCGGCACAATAGATAGCAGCCGACGCGCACCTACGAAAGGAACCAATATGGCCGAGCTCCAAGAACTCCGTCGCTACCGCCGCGACTTGCACAGGATCCCGGAGCTCGACTTCGATCTTCCGCAGACGATCGCCTATATCGAGGGCGTGTTGGCACCGCTCACCTGCGATGTGACCCATCCGTGTCCCAGCTGCGTCTGCGCTTTCTTCGATGCCGGCACGGGCGCCGTGCATGCCACGGCGATTCGCGCCGACATGGACGCCCTGCCCATCGCGGAGGCAACGGGCGCGACCTTTGCCTCGACGCATCCCGGTAAGATGCATGCGTGCGGTCACGACGGTCACATGGCCATGGTGCTTGCCGCCGCGACGTATGTCGATCGTACGATTCGTGAGCAGCCGGGTGCCATCAAGCGCAACGTGCTCTTTGTGTTTCAGCCGGCCGAGGAGACGACCGGTGGCGCCAAGACGGTATGCGAGAGTGGTGTGTTCGAGCGCTATGGGGCCGACCGCATTTTTGGCTTCCATGTGTGGCCCGATCTGCCTGCCGGCACGTTGGCGAGTTGTTCCGGTCCGCTGCTGGCGCGTTCGAGCGAGACGCATATCCATATTCACGGTACGAGCATCCACATCGCTAAGACCTATGGTGTGCCGGTCGGGGAGTCGCACGATGCCGCGTTGGCGGCAGCAAAGTTTTTGGTTGCCGAGCGCGAGCTGATGGACGAGCTGGGCACCGACGAGCCCTGTATCGGTAAGTTTGGTCTGCTGCAGGCCGGTACGGTTTGTAACGCGGTGGCGGGGGAGGCCCATGTGGCCGGAAGCCTGCGTGTGTTTACGGACGACATGTTCGACCGTGCACGCGAGGGTGTGTGCCGCGTGCTTGATGAGGCATGCGCTGCAACGGGCTGCACGTACGATCTAGACTTTGCCGAGGGCTATCCGCCGGTCGACAACGACCCCGAGTTATTTGCCCGAATCGCGCCTGCTCTGCCCGAGTTACAGCTCGTGGACGAGCCGCTGCTGATTGCCGAGGATTTCGCGTTCTATCAGCGCCATCTGCCGGGCGTGTTTTTCTTGCTGGGCACGGGCGTGCCGGAGGGTCAAGAAAACCCGAGCGATTCGGATGGCTGCCCCGCCTATGCCACGAGCGCTCTGCATACCGATACCATGCTCTTTGACGAGGAAATCCTACTCAAGGGCCTCGATGTCTACAAACGATTGCTCGTGATGGAGTGACGATGAGGCGACGTCGGCAATCTGCCGTATATAGTCCGGGTGGATGCGGGTGTGGTTTGCTGCTACTTCCGGTCATTGCTGTGAGCATTGGCGTGATGTTTGTGCTTGCTGGGCTGGCTGCGGCGGCACTCGTACTGTTTATCACTGCCATCGGCGTGACGATTTGGCTCTGCCGCAATCGCGGGCAACGCCGTGCCGACGGTAAAACCAATGTCGGCTGGGTCGTATTCCTGATCACTGCGTACCCGCTGAGTGTCAGCTACCTGGTGTTCTTTGCCCTGTTGATGATCAGTGCCTTTACCGGGAAATCCGTCACGGTGGGTTGATGCGCTGCCAGCAGACGGTCACGCAAAGTGCGTTTGCTCGGCGTCTGGATAGCTGCATTGGCCGTTTACCGCAACCTTAGCTCTCAGCTAATGAATTCAAATTCAATCCTTCCTAAGATGTGCTGTGTGCCGGCACGGTAGCCGGATCGTAGGAAGGATGAATAATGGCAAAAGAGGGAAAGAAGCCGATCGGCAAGATTGTCCTAGGCGTCATCGTGGTGCTGGTTATCGTCGGTGCCGTGGGCTCTATGGGTGGCAATTCAACCGATTCGTCTGCGAGCGATTCGGCAAAACCTGCCGAGACGACACAGCAGGCTGAGGAGCAAAAAGAACCGCAAGAACCGTATACCATTGCTGACGAGGCTGAAGACACCTCCAATCAGTTTGCCTATAAGATCACGGGCACGCTGACCAATAACACGGACAAGGAAAAGAGCTACATTCAGATTGAGTATGTTCTGTATGATGCCGATGGCAACCAGGTTGGAACGGCTCTTGCAAACACCAATCATCTGAAGGCGGGCGGCTCCTGGAAGTTCGAGGCGCTGGGTACGGTGTCTCCCGACCAGGTTGCTAGCTGGGAGCGTTCGGACGTAAGCGGTTTCTAGCATGTTGCATGCACTGGGGGAGGTGAAGTCGTATGCCCGATAAAAAGCTGACCGAGGAGTTGCTCAATGAGCTTCTCGATGCGCCGAACATCGATGGCTATATCAGGGAGCACGACTTTGCCGCCCCGTCGCTTTCGGACTACCTGAAGCAGCTGCTGCAGGAAAAGGGCTTGGAGCGTTCGCGCGTGGTGCGTATGGCCGACCTCAACGAGACCTTTGGCTATCAGATCTTTACTGGTTCGCGCAATCCGAGTCGCAATAAGGTGCTGCAGATTGCCTTTGCGATGGCGCTGACGCTCAAAGAGACCAACCGTGCACTGACGGCTGCCGGGGTAAGCGTCCTTAACTGCAGGGATCGCCGTGATGCGATTATCATCTTTTGCATCGATCGCGGGTGCAGCCTCCAAAAGGTCAACGAGGAGCTGTATCGCTTTGGCGAGGAGACGGTGAGTTAGCGGCTGATATCTGAGCCGGCGGAGCTGCCGAACAACGATGCAAACGAACGGGGCGCGGATGCCATGGGGTGTCTGCGCCCTGCGCTATGATGGAGGCTATGGATACTCAGATCACAACATATTCCGATGACGAGCTGACCGCAGCGCTTGCCGAACATCTGGCGTCGCTCGATCGCGACGACAGCTATCGCGTGGAGCGTGTACTTAAGCGCTCGTCCGTTGAAACAACCGAGCTCGTGTACTTTGAAGGAACCGGTGGTGGTTCGCTCGGCCCCTTTGTCCGTAAACGCATCGATGCCTCGGCTCAAATCGGCGGGGCATACGAGCGTCTGTTTGCCGCTCAGCGGGCAGGCAGGCGTTTTGAGCACCTGCCCAGAATCGTCGATTGTCGTCGTGTGGGCGACGAGCTCAACGTGGTTATGGAATACATCGAAGGGGAGACGCTCGGGGTGCTGGTGGACCGTCTGGGAGCCACCCCCGATTATGCGCGTGAATTGTATCCTGCCCTATGCGATGCCGTGGGCGAGCTCCACGCCGGTTTTGCAATGGCGGGGGAGACGTCGGCGCCGGTGATCCATCGCGACCTCAAACCGTCGAATATCATCGTGACGGGTGCGAACTGTACGCTCGATGAGGGCCTGACGTTTTCGTCGCTGGTGATTATCGACTTGGGGATCGCGCGCGTATGGCGCGATGGCGCCGATGCCGACACCGTCAAGTTTGGCACGCGACCCTATGCGCCGCCCGAGCAGTATGGGTTTGGGCAGACGAGTGTGCGCAGCGACGTCTACGCACTTGGCGCCCTGTTGTTCTTCTGCTTGACGGGAGTCGACCCTAAACCAGGGCTCGACATGCGCGAGCAATGCGAGGCGCGTGGCATTCCCACTCCACTTGCCGATGCCGTCTGCATGTCGATGGCGCTCGACCCGGCCAAGCGTTTTGCGAGTGCGGAAGCGTTGGGACGGGCGACGCGCTCGGCATACGATCTGAGCCGCCCCGTGCGGCCTCCTACACCTGCGCCTGTCCGTACTCCGGCCTCGGAGACGGTGTTGACGCTCCAAGGGCTCCAGAACCCCGCAGGGCTTCCTAGGCCTGCCGCCTCCGCTGCATGCGGTCTGCTCTCTCGCGTTCCGGAGTCTCTGGGGCGCATTTGGAATGCGCTCGTCTGCTTCTCGCTACTTGTGTTCTTTGCCGGAAGTCACTTTGCCGTCTTTCACCCCACGGGAGCAAACCAAAGCTACCCGACGTGGCTTCTCATAATCGAGTATTTTTTCTTTGTCGATGGCCTTATGGTGCTTATGCATTTTGCGCTGCTCGATAAGCGCCGTCTTCGTCGGCGATTCGCACTGCTCGACAGCCATCGCGGCAAGAAACTCGCGAAACTCTGGCTCAAGGCATTGGGTGTGCTGCTCCTATGCATGATCGTCATAGTCGCGATTGCCAATGCGACCGGCGTCGTCGATACCTCCGCTACCTAAAAGAAAAGGGCCCCATTGGGGCCCTTTGCAGTTGCGCTTAGATGCGGTTCATCTGAGCGGCGACTTTGTTGTACCAGTCCTGCCACGTGGGCGGGCAGTACTTTTTGGCCGCTGCCGGGGTAAGGGTGGAGCCGTAGTTGGCGCCCAGATAGGCAACGTGAGCGGAGATGCCCTCGCTCCAGCTGCCAAAGCTGCGCCAACCGCCGCCACGGGCACTCCAGCCCCAGGCGTTGTAAGAATTGGCGCAATAAGCACCCTTGGTGCTCTCGATGCAGGCGATGGCGGGGGACCAACGGGGGTCGACACCGGTATTCCAAGCGGCGACGGCAAAGTTATAGCCCTGGCCTGCCATGGGGGAGCCGGCGAGATAATTGTCGATGCGGCTCGTCCACTCATTAATGAACGAATCGTAATCGGAGCTACCGGTATTGGCGTTGTTCACCGTGGTGTCGATGGTGGTGTTGGTGTTGGTGGCCTGGCTGCTGGAATTGCTGCCGCTTACGCCCTCGCCCGAGATCTTCTCGGCGGCAGCGGCCTTATCGGCCTCAAGCTTGGCAAGCTCGGCGGCATTTTCCTGCTCGGCTTTTGCCTGTGCCTCGCTGCGGAGCTGCTGGGCCTGAGCCAACGCATCCTCGGCGTTTTTCTGCTCTGCCTCAAGCTGAGACTTGGCCTGCTGGAGCTCAGCCTTGTTCTGCTCGAGTTCGGTTTGCATGTTATTAAGCTGTTCGATCTCGTCGACGCTCGAGCTCGTGATCTGGTTGGTGTATTTGCAGGTCGTGATGAACTCACCCAGGCTCTGCGCGTTGACCAGGAAGCTCACGATGGGGTTGGTGCCCTTCTGATACTTGTACAGATCGCGCATGGCGGAGCTTGCTTTGGCCTGCTGCTCGGGAAGCTTAGCCTCGATTTCCTCGATGCTTGCCTCATTGGAGTCAATCTGCTTTTGCAGGTCATCGAGTTTGGTGCGGGCGTCGTTGTAGGCGCTCGTGGCGGCTTCGATCTTCTGCTGGGCTGCGGAAAGCTGGTCCTGCGTTGCCTGCGAGGCGGCATACGCCGCAACGGGGGAGAGCATCGGCGTGGCCGTCAGCGCAACGGCGAGCGCGGCGCTCGTGATGATACGAGCCGGCTTCGACGCAATGAGCGCTGCGGCGCGATGATTCGAATGCTGCATCCAGTCCCTCTGCAATCAATCGTAGGTTATGGTTCGAACGGTATTCTACTACTGCTTTCGACCTCAACTTGAACCTTAAAGGTTCTAAAGGGTCAAGTTGAACTTGAGGCTTTGGCCTTGACCTGCGGGAATGGTGAATTGTTGAGAAACCATAGAGTTCAACTTTAACGTTACGGAACCCTGTCGAGAGGGTTTTTGTTTATCAAAAGTCGCCTCATGTGGGGTTTTGCAACTACAGGGTCCCATCACGGCGAGGGCGGATTTCATGCTGGATAATTGCGCTGATTGCCATAGATACGGTGGAGCTTTGGGCGCCGGCGGTTTGGCACGCTAGAATAAATCAGTTGCGCAAAGACCGCCCGTTGTGTGGGCAGTTCATGATAGGAAGTTTCCATGGCATTGCAGTTTACAGAGCGCGAGTTTATTCCCGTGCTGCTCGGTGGCGACATCAACGCCTATTCGGTGGCGCGCGCCTTCTACGAGGAGTACCAGGTCAAGAGCCTGGTCTTTGGCAAGTACCAGACGGGTCCCGCGTACCGCAGCCAGATTATCGACTACACGCCCAACGTGGATATCGATACCATGCCCGTGATGCTCAGGACCGTCAACGGCATTGCCCAAGCGCATGCCGATAAGACGATTGTTCTTGTGGGCTGTGGCGATAACTATGTTGCCCTCGTGGCTCAGGCCAAGGATGCCCATGAGTTGGCGGATAACATCGTCGCGCCTTACGCTCCCTACAGCATGCTTGAGCAGTGTCAGAAGAAGGAGATCTTCTACGAGCTGTGCGAGAAGCATGGCGTGCCCTATCCGCATACCTTTACCTTCACCATGGCGATGCTGAACGCCCAAGGCGAGGCACCTGCCGAAGTGCTCGACCAGATCGATTTTCCTTACCCGATGATTCTGAAGCCTTCTGACGGCATCATGTGGTGGCAGCACGAGTTCGAGGGCCAGAAAAAGGCCTATGAGATTGCCGACCGTGCCGAGCTGGAACAGGTCATTCGCGACTCGTATGCCAGCGGCTACACCGACGACCTGATCTTGCAGGATCGCGTGCCCGGCAATGACGAGTACATGCGCGTGCTCACCAGTTATTCCGACCGCAACGGCAAGGTGCGCATGATGTGCCTGGGTCACGTGCTGCTCGAGGAGCATCAGCCTCACGGTGTCGGCAACCACGCCTGTATCATCACCGAGCCCAATGACGAGCTCATGGGCGGCGTGCGCAAGTTGCTCGAGGACCTTCACTTTGTGGGTTATTCCAACTTTGACGTTAAGTACGACGAACGCGACGGCTCGTTTAAGTTCTTCGATTTCAACACGCGCCAAGGTCGCAGCAACTACTACGTCACTAACAGCGGCTTTAACGTTGCCAAGTATGTGGTGGACGAGTATGTGTTCAACCGCCCGTTTGAGCCGGAGTTTGTGACGGCGCAGGACGAGGCGCTGTGGATGGTCGTTCCCATGGGCGTCGTCGACAAGTACGTCAAGGATCCCGAGCTGCGCGCTAAGGTGCATCGCCTGGACAAGGAAGGCAAGGGCGCCGACCCTTCGTTTATGAAGGGCGACTTTGTCTTTAACCGCTGGCTGCGCATGTGGCACACCAAGCTGCGCCACTTTAAGCTGTTCAAGACGTATTACAAGTAGATGAGTGCGGCGCCCGTCCGGTTTACATCGGGCGGGCGCGGGTATGATACGCGCAATTGCGCAAGCGTCACCAAGGAGGCGGCGATGGAAAAGCTGGGAGTTATCGGCGGCATGGGCGCCGAGGCCACGTCGTATTACTACGACCAGGTGGTGCGCCATACGGCTGCTGCCTGCGATCAGGAACATATCGACATGGTGGTGCTCTCCAAGTCGACCATGCCCGACCGCACGCTTGCCATTAAGACCGGCGAGCATGCCAAGCTGCTGGCGACCATGAAAGAGTGTGCCCAGGCACTCGAGTCGCTGGGCTGTGCGCACATTGCCATTCCCTGCAACACGTCGCACTACTTCTACGACCAGATCCAGTCGTTTACGAAGGTGCCGATTATCCACATGCCGCGTGAGTCGGTGCGCTATGCCCTTGCGGGTGCGGTGATGGGGGAGTGCGAGTTCGACCCCAACCTGAGTATGCCGGCCGAGCCGGTGCACAAGATTGGCATTATGGGCACCGACGGAACCGTGGGCGCGGGCGTCTACGGCCGCGAATGCGAGGCTGCGGGTGTTGAGGTCGTCTATCCCAGCGAGAAACGTCAGAACGATGTGATGTCGCTTATCTACGATGATGTGAAAGCCGGACGTGAGCCCGATATGGATAAGTTCGACCGCGTGATGTGGGAGTTCGCCCGTAGCGGCTGCGACCGTGTCATTCTGGCCTGCACCGAGCTATCGGTGCTGCAGAAGTATCGAGAGATGCCCGAGATCACCCTCGATGCCATGGATGTCCTGGTGCGCGAATCCATCATCCGCAGCGGCGCCCCCTACCGCCTCTAGCTTCCGACCTGTCAAAAAGGGACAGGTTAATTTTGGTAGGTTTTATCTGATGAAACAGTAAAGGCCTCGGCTCGTTTGGTGCGAGCCGAGGCCTTTTGCGTTGGGCGGTTGCTGCCGGTGGCGAACTAGAACAGGAAGCCGATGGCGATGAGGGCGATGCTGACGATGAGCACGGCGATGTCCAGGCCTTTGATGGAGTAGCGCTTGTACGAGCTGGCGCGTGTACGCAGATAGAAGCCGCGCTGTTCTGCCGCCAAGGCTGTGGCATCGGTCTTGCCCACGCTCGAGATGAGCAGTGGCACGCACAGTGGCAGCATGAGCTTAAGCTTCTTGATGGGGTTCTTGGTGTCGTACTCGACGCCGCGTGCGGTCTGCGCTTCCATGATGGCGTTCATCTCCTGACCAAACACCGGCACAAAGCGTAGCGCCGTGGTAAAGGTGAAGGCATAGCGATACGGCACGTGCAGCACCTCGACGCAGGCGTTGGCAAGGTCGTTGAGCTTGGTCACTATGAGCATGAGGATGAGCGGTAACGCCACACCCAGCAGGCGCAGACAGGCCTTCGATCCTGTGATGAGGCCCGTGTCGGTGATAAAGCCCCACACAACGTTGCCATCGCGCATAAAGGCCAGCTGGAGCACCAGCATGATAAGCGCGAGCGGAATCAGCAACTTGAGCAGCGAGAACAGACGGTCGACGACACCGGCATAGGCACCCAGCGCAAGGGTGAGTGCCAAAAAGCCCAGCAGCGCCACGTAGGTGTCGGACAAGAAGATGCCGACGATGATGGCGGCGGCGAGGCCCAGTTTGACGACGGGGTTCAGGCGATGCAGTAGCGTATCGCCCGGCATGTAGTCGATGACGTTAACCACGGCGGACCATCTCCTTGGTAATTCGAACGACATCGGTGACCTCGCTCACCTGCGCAAAAGCGGGCGAGACGGAAGATGCCAGACGGCGCGAGAGTTCAATAACCTGGGGAGGCTCCACGTAGGCACGCCGCATGAGATCGATGTTCGAGAATAGCTCGTGCGTGCGGCCGCGGCCGAGGATGCGACCGTCGGCCATTACTACGATACGCTCGGCAAAATCCGAGACGACTTCCATATCGTGGCAGACCATAATCACGGCGCAACCGCGCTCGGCCATGGTGCGCACTGTTTCCATGACGGTCATGCACTCGCGGTAATCAAGGCCGCTCGTGGGCTCGTCGAGCACGACGATCTTGGGCTCAACCACTACGACGGAGGCAAGCGCCACCATTTGTCGCTGGCCGCGCGAAAGCGAGAAAGGTGCCTCATCGGCAGGCAGGCCAAAGCGGTCGATAACAAGTTGAGCACGACGCAGAGCCTCGGCACGGTCGATGCCGGCAAGCTCCAGGCCAAAAGCGACCTCGTCGAGTACGGTATCCTTGCAGATCTGGCGGTCGGGGTTTTGGAAGAGGGTTGCGACTTCGCGGGCGATGCGGCTCGTGGGAACGGCTGCGGTGTCCAGCCCCGTAACGCGCACGCTGCCCGAGGCGGGCTTAAGCAGGCCTGTGAGCAGCTTGGTGAGCGTGGTCTTGCCGGCACCGTTCTGGCCGACGATGCCCACGAGCTCGCCGGGATAGAGGGTCAGGTTGAGGTCGTGTACGGCGGCGCCGCCATTGGGATAGGCAAACTCAACGTGATCGAAGGTGAGCACGGGCTCGGCGTCCTTGGCGTGCGGGCGCAACGACGGTGCATGCGGGGAGCCGGCGGGCGCCTGGGCTTCGCTGGCCGCGTGTGCGGGGTCGACAATGCCCGAAATCAGGCGCTCGGCCTCATCGACATCCAAGCAAGGGGTACCGCTTACCAGGCCATCGGCCTCGAGGCTATTGAAGATACGCGTGACGCGAGGGCAGTCGACGCCGATGGCACGGAGCTCGTCGGTATGCGCGAAGACCTCGTGTGGTTCGCCCTGCAGCGCGATTTCGCCATGGTTGAGCACGAGCACGCGGTTGCAGTACTCCGAGAGCAGGGCGACCTTTTGCTCAACGACGACGATGGTGATTCCAAGTGCGCGGTTTGCCTCACGCAGCGTCTCGAAGACCAGCGTGGAGCTGGCAGGGTCGAGTGCCGCGGTGGGCTCGTCGAGAACCAAGACGCGCGGACGCATAGCGAGAATGGCGGCGATGGCTACCTTTTGCTTCTGTCCGCCCGAGAGGGTGGCAATCTCGCGGTCGCGCAGGTCGCTGATGCCGACGGTCTCGAGCGTTTCGCTCACGCGCTGCTCGATCTGGTCATGGGGGACGCCAAAGTTCTCGAGGCCAAAGAGCATCTCGTCCTCGACGACCGAGGCGACCATTTGCGTGTCGATATCCTGCAGCACGCTGCCGACGATCTGCGATACATCGGTGAGCGAGACCTCGCAGGTGTCGTGGCCGTCCACGGTGACGGAGCCAAAAAAGGTGCCGGTGTAGTGGTGAGGCACGGCGCCCGAGAGGCAGGCGGCAAGTGTGGACTTGCCGGCGCCCGAAGGACCGATAATGCCGATGAAATCGCCCTGATGCACATTAAACGACACGTGGGCGAGCGCGGGCTCGGGTGCGCTGCCATATGAGAACGAGACGTCATCGACGCTGATGATCGTTTCCATGAATACCTTTCATAGTCGTTGGGGACGTTCTTACATGACTAGTCGTTAAAGAACGTCCCCAAGAGCTAGTTGTTTGGGACAGTCTTTACCGATGGGACACTGTGGGTTAGTTGAGCTTCAGGGCCTTCTGAATGGGCAGATAGAGGGCGCCGACCAGAATGGCGTTAAAGACGGCGGTCATGGCGACGACGGGCAGCATAGCGGCGGCGAGCTCGCCGACCACGCCAAGCATGGCCATCTTGATAACCATGAAGATGACGCCGGAGACAAAGGTGGTCACGAAGGTAGCGACGATGGCGACGGCAGGCTTGACCTGACCGTTCTTGCCGGCGGCGTTGACGATGCCGGCCATGAGCATGGCGGCGATGCCCTCGGCGGCAAAATCGACGAACGGCGAAGTGGTGGTGATCTGGATCACGGCAGCCGAGATGAGGCCAATGACGAGCGCCTGGCCGATGTTGGGGCGAACGACCAGGATGGTGAGGCAGAAGGCCGAGATGATGAACTCGGGGCTGATCATGCCGCCCGAGATGCCCGAGATTGCCTTGCCGACGGTGAAGTTGAGGATGAAGCCGGCGGCGAGCAGGATGGCGAGCAGGACGAGGGCGCGGACATCGAGTTTGCCGCGGTCGGCGGTCTGGACGGTGCGGGGCTGGGCGGCGGTGTTCTGAGACATGGTGAAAATCCTTTCGGAATGGGAGTGCAAGAGAAAAGCGGAGGCGCGTGATGCGAATGCGATCGGGCTCGAGATAGAAAAAGGCCCCCGGTCGAAACCGGAGGCCTTCCAATCACCTAGAGCTAAAAAACAGGCGTGAGGGACTCACTGTCGACCGATCGTATTCGCATCACGCCACCACCAGTTGTTGAGAGAGTTCATCGTGTTCTTCATGTTGGTGGCTCCTTTCGTGATGCCGTGGCGCGGTCGCACCTAGTTGCTGTTGCGCTGCACTATAGCACAGCGAAGTGTGTGCGGGGAAATCTTTTTTAAAAAGATTTCAGGCGGGTTTCCCGCCGGTCAAAAGAGCGGGCTAAGCGGGCGAGGCTGCCATTGCTGCCTTGCCCGCTCAGCTAGGACGTTACTCCTTGTTGCGACGGTAGAGGAAGTAACCACCGGCGGAGATGACGGCAACGCCAGCGATGGCGAATGCAGCCACCATGCGGCCATCAAAACGATCACCGGTGGTGGGCAGGCCGCCCTTGGTGTTCGTTTTGTTGGCGGTTACTGTGGTTGTGGTGTCCGACTTGCCAGGCTTCTCAGGCTTGGTGGTGGGCTGCTCGGGCTTAGCGGGCTGCTCGGGGGTGCCGGGCTGCTCGGGGGTGCCGGGCTGCTCGGGGGTGCCGGGCTGATCCGGGGTGACCGGATCGGTGGCAAGAGCATCCTTGGCGTAAGTGATGGACACCTTGAGGCCGTTGGTCTCGGTGTTCAGGTCGCTCGGGGTGAAGGGCTCGTCAAAGTTTCCGGCCTTCTGATAGGCGCGCATCTCCTGGAGCAGGGCCTTGCACTTGACGTAGGTGTTCTCGGTGGCAGCCTTGCCGGCCTTGTTGGCCAGAGCGGTGCGGCCCTCGGTGGTCGTCTCGGCCAGCATGGCGGCGTCGACTTCCTTGTTCTGTTCGATGAGCTCGTTCTGGAGTGCATCGAGGTAGGAGCGGACGCTGATACCAAGGGTATCGGGATTCTCAAAGCAGAGGGAGCTGATGTCCATGAGGACGTAGTTGATGGAGTTCTCGGGCTCCTCGTTGTTCACGATGTCCGTCTCTTTGCAGTGGTCGAAGGAGACGGTCTGGTCGCTGAAATACGGGCTAACCTCGGTAATCAGCGCGGAGTAGAAGGGGATGGCGACGGAGTACGCGGCGCGGGAGAGCATTTCCCACTGGATTGTTGCAACCTGGGGATCAAGACCGTTGCGAACCTGGAAGACGTGAATCTCGGTGTTGCGCTCGGTGCCGATGGCATAGGCACCGTCAGTGTTGGCGTTAAGGCCCGGGGTATTCTCGCCACGGTTACCGAGAGAGCGAATCATCTCAAAGGTAGTCCAGTCTTTCTTTCCAGGCTGGAAGAACAGCGGCTGCATCTCGTGGACCAAGGCGCCGGTCGTGGCGCGAGCCTCTTCGCGCTCGTCCTTGACGATCTCGTAGTCGGTGCCCTCCTGGAGCTCGTTGCCAAAGTAGTTACGGCCCTGGACGTAGCGGGTCCACTGGTGCATACCGGAATTCTGAATGGTCTCGCCATAGGTTGCGGCGACGTCGAACTTGCCGTCGGTGTACTCGGCAAAGCCCTTCTCCTTAGGCATGGACTCGATGCCCTCGGAGTGCAGGCAGTTCTCGGGGTCGTTGAGGTCGACATCGTAGTTGAGGTTGCCGATGTTGGGGTTGATCGAGGCGACGTCGTCGGCGAGCTTCATGCCGATCCACTGGTGACCGGAAAGCGCGGCAAATAGCCAGGTCTCGTTGTTGTCGGCGATGATGATCTGGTCGTTGGAGCAGACGCCCTGCTCGTCAATCAGGCTGCCGAGGAGCTCGACGCCCTCGCGGGCCGTGGCGCTCTCGCCCAGGATGACGCTGGCGTAGTTGTACTCGCCGATGCCGGTTTTAGTCAGGGGGTCTGCTGTCTCGGCATCTGCATTCATACTGGTGCTTAGCGTGGCGGAGCAGGATACGCCCTTCTCGTTGATGCCTGCTTCAGAGTAGGCATCCCAGCGTTCATCCCACTGCGAGGGATGGTCGCGTACATAGGTGTAGCGATACGTGGTCTTGGTCGAGGTGTACATGAACGAAGACTCGTCCGAGCTGTACGTATGTCCCGGGCCGTGAGAGGGCTCAATGCCAAAGTGCTTAAGATAGCGCGGGCCATAGTCCTCGGAACGGCCGTAGTACGTGTTGCCGTCGGCCGTAAGGTTTTTGCCCATGTAGACCTGCGTGCAAGCGAGTGCAGAGGTCGGCATGGACATGATGGTTGCAGCTCCAAATGCAAGGCCTATGCCAAGCTTCTTGAGCGCGTTGACGGGGCGAGTTTTCCTCATTTTCCCTCCCAGCGTGCGAAAGCCCTCTGTCGCCAGAGGGCTTCAGCCAATAAAGACACCTCATTAGCGTAACGAACTGGAAACAATATTCATCTATGAAAGAAACTTACTCGATAAGCGTGATGAAATATGCGATGAGCGGTTAATCGTACTCAGTTTGCAACTTTACTTTAATAAAGACGCCCTGTAATTACTGTAGCCGAATAAAGTAGCTGGGAATGCCCGAAATGAAAATCCCCCGCTGTTTGACGAATGCATAAACAGCGGGAGAGGCGATAACTGGATGAATATCATACCAATGTGGATTTACTTCTTTCGGCGGTGAATCACGTTGATGGCGTAACCGACGAGCATGGCCAAGACGATGACAATAAAGCCGATCAGGGGATTGTCGTTCATAGGGTCCTCCTATTTTCCGAGCGGGGAGAATTCGTCGACGATGAGGTCGAGGCATTGCGGAAGCGCGCGGGCTCCAAAGACGCCCGAATTGCTGGAGATAATCTCGCCATCGAACTGCATGCCCAGTGACGGGGTGCAGGTGATCTTGGCTTCCTTGGTCTGGATGATCTTGAACTGTGGGCGCCCGAGTACCTTACCGGCGGGGTCAAGCGCAGCGGTGATCACAGTAGGCAGCAGCTGAACGGTGCGCACGGGTTCGATGACCGCAATATCGACCATGCCATCGTTCATGCGGCAGTCGGGGAACAGGTTGATGTCGTTTTGAATGACCGAGGTATTGCCCGCCATGCAGCAGATGCCGTCGAGCTCCTCGACAATGCCGTCGTGCTCAATGGTAAAGTGCGCCACCGTGGGGTTGGGCGTGGCGAGAGCGGAGAGGAAGTAGGCGATCTCGCCGATGTCGTTTTTGGTGGGAGCGGCCTTCATCATGATCTCGGCGTCGAAGCCCGAGCCGGCGATGATGATAAAGCCGTGGCGCTTCTCTCTGCCGTTCTCGTCGAGCCAAAAGAGCTCGCCCATGTCCACTTTGACCGTGCGACCGGCGCGGCAAGCCTTGGCAAGCGCCGCCGCCTCAGGGGCATTGCCGATGTTGTTGAAGAACAGGCAGGCCGTGCCGGAGGGGAAGACGAGCGTGGGGACGCCGCATCCGCGCATCTGGTCGAGCACGTTGGAGACGGTGCCGTCGCCGCCCGAAATCACCACGCGATCAAACTCGCGCACGTCTGCCACGGCGTCCTCGGGCTCCATGCCATCGCCGATAAAGCGCATCACGACCTCGTCGCCGCCCTGCGCGAGGGCGTGCGTGAATGCGTAGATTTCATCTGAGCTGGGGCCCGATGCCGGGTTGTGGATGATAAGGCAGCGCATACTTACGTTCCCGTTCTGTGACTAACCGAGTATAGTTGTAAGGCAATGCCGATATCCTACCCGTGTTTTTCGGGCCTAACCTTATTCGATGGGTTGATATGTACATTTCCACACATCAGGCTCTACTCGACTTTTGCCAGCGCGCCCGCGAATTCGACGCGATTGCCGTCGATACCGAGTTTTTGCGCGAGCGCACGTTCCATCCGCGTCTGTGTTTGGTTCAGATTGCCACTCCTGCCGAGAGCGTAGCGGTCGATCCCCTGGTAATCGACGACCTATCGCCGCTGGCCGAGCTTATGGCCGACGAGAGCGTGACCAAGGTCTTCCACGCCTGCTCGCAGGATATGGAGGTCATGCTTCATACCGTAGGCGTGCTGCCGCGTCCGATTTTTGACACGCAGGTGGCCGCCGCCTTTTTGGGCGAGCGCCAGCAGATTTCCTACGGCGCGCTCGTACAGACGTTTTGCGGCGTCTCGCTGCCCAAGACCGAGTCGCTGACCGACTGGTCGCGTCGCCCGCTGACCGATAAGCAGATTGAGTACGCGATCGATGACGTCAAGTACTTGATCGTCGCCTATACCGAGATGATGAGTCGCCTGCGCGAGCTGGGCCGTGTGGACTGGGTGCTCGACGAGTTGCGCCCGCTGGCCGACGAGTCGCACTATCGCGCCGATCGCCACGAGGCGTTCCGCAAGGTCAAACGCATCAATTCGTGCAGCCGTCACCAGCTGGGTATCGCGCGCGAGCTCGCCGCCTGGCGCGAGGATCGCGCCGAGCGCCGCAACATCCCGCGCAAGTGGGTCATGTCCGACGACACGCTGCTGGCGCTCGTCAAGCGCAACCCTGTGCGCGTTGAGGAGTTCCGTAGCATTCGCGGTACTGATCAGTTGGGGGAGCGCGACGTGGATGGCGCGCTCATGGCCATCAAGCGCGGCGCGAGCTGCCCGCACGATCGCCTGCCGCTCATGGTGCGCGGGCATCGCCAGATCTCTCCGGAGCTGGAGAGCGTGACGGATCTCATGTATGCGCTCATTCGCCTGGTTGCTGAGCGCTCGGGCGTGGCGACCTCGGTTATTGCCTCGCGCGATGACCTGGCCGACTACATTGAGCATCCCGAGCAGAGCCCCCTGCGTGAAGGCTGGCGTTTTGAGCTTGTGGGCTCGCGTCTGGACGATCTGCTTTCCGGCAATATGGGACTCACCGTGAAGGACGGAAAGATTGAGTTGTTATAGGGAAGCCTAGTCTGCTGAGTGGGTAGAATGCCTCCAACGTGTAACTCGATTCGGAGGAATTCGCATGCCCTATTACTATGGATATGGCTTTGGCATCGACCCGCTGTACCTGCTGGTTGTTCTTGTTTGTACAGTGCTCGGTCTTGCCGCGCAGAGCTATATCAACTCGACGTACAAAACCTGGTCCAAGGTTCGCTCGGACGGCGACACGGGCGCTGCGGTCGCGCGCCGCATGCTCGACGCCAACGGCTGCAATGCCGTGGGTATCAAGGGCGTCGCTGGTGAGCTCACCGACCACTACAACCCGCAGGATAACAACCTGTACCTCTCGGACGCCAACCGTTCGGGCGGCTCGGTTGCAAGCGTTGCTGTCGCTTGTCACGAGGCAGGCCATGCCGCGCAGCGTCAAAGTGGCTATGCCATGATGAAGGTGCGCACCGCTTTGGTTCCCGTCGTCAACTTTACCCAGAACACTTGGACCATCGTGCTGCTCATGGGCCTGTTCATGAACATTGCGGGGCTCACGACCCTCGCGCTGGTTTTCTTCTCGTTTAGCGTGCTGTTCCAGCTGGTTACGCTGCCGGTCGAGATTGACGCCAGTCGCCGCGCCGTGGCGTACATCGAGCAGTCGGGCATGAGTTCCAAGCAGGTCAACGGTGCCAAGAAGGTGCTGACGGCAGCCGCGCTCACCTACGTGGCTGCGGCGCTCACCTCGATTATTCAGCTGCTCTATCTTATGGCTCGCTACAACAGAAACTCCAACCGATAACAAATTGGGTCGCTGGGCGCCGCGGGGATTTGTGTCCCCGCGGCGCTGTACTATGTGTTGGACTTGAATTTGCGCAGGGCCGGAGCCCTTGTGCACGATGACGAAAGGAGGCTGCGTGGCAGGCTGGAATCTGACCGGCAATGCCGTTTCCGCCGAGTTCGACGGTTCGGACGAGCAGGAGCGTAAGGAACTCAGCGTGAGCCAGGCGGTAGAGATCGCCGCCGGTGCGCTCGATGCCATTCCGCAGCTGAGCGTTCTGGGCGAGGTCACGGGCTTCCGTGGCCCCAATGCCCGAAGCGGCCACTGCTACTTCCAGATTAAGGACGACTCGGCCGCCGTCGACTGCATCATCTGGAAGGGCGCCTATCTCAAGCGTACCTTCGATCTACGTGACGGCATGCAGGTGAGCTTTAAGGGCAGCTTCAATCTCTATAAGGCCACGGGCCGCATGAGCTTTGTCGCTCGCTCGTTTTCGCTGGCGGGGGAGGGTCTGCTGCGTCAACAGGTGGCGCAGTTGGCCGAAAAGCTACGCCGCGAGGGACTGATGGACGAGTCCCGCAAACGCCGCATTCCGGTGTTTTGCTCACGCGTGGCGGTCGTCACCTCGCTTTCCGGTGCGGTAATCGACGACGTCAAGCGTACGCTGCGCCGTCGCAACCCGCTCGTCGAGCTTGTCTGCGTGGGCGCCAAGGTCCAAGGCGAGGGTGCGCCGGCCGAGCTCATTGAGGGCTTGCGCCGCGCCGCTTCCATTACGCCGGCGCCCGACTGTATTTTGCTGGTGCGCGGCGGCGGCTCCTTTGAGGACCTCATGACCTTTAATGACGAGGAGCTTGCCCGCGCGGTGGCGGCTTGTCCTGTGCCCGTGGTGACCGGCATTGGCCATGAGCCCGACACCTCGATTTGCGACATGGTGAGCGACCGTCGCGCCTCCACGCCCACGGCTGCGGCCGAATCGGTGGCGCCGGCTATGACGGAGCTGGCTGATGTGCTCGAGGCGCGCCATCAGCGTCTGGGTGCCGCGATGGCATCGATGATTGGGTCGGCCCAGGTCGACCTGGAGATGCTCGATCAGCGCGGTCGCCGTGCCTGGGATACCTATACGGCTCGCTTGGGTGATGCGCTCGATGCCGCTGCGTGTCGCCCGTGCCTCAACGACCCCACATTTATGGTCGAGCGTCGCGAATCGGAGCTTGCGCTGACTGCCGATCGCCTGTCGGGCGCCATAGTACGCTCGGTCGGGACATTCCGCTCCAACTTTGAGCGCCTGCCCGAGCGTTTGGTTGCAAGCACTTCGGGGCTCGATGGCAAACGCCATGCGCTTACGCTTGCGAGTTCCCGTCTGGAGTATCAGGGGCGCACGATGCTCAGCAAGCCCGCGTCCGACCTGGGCCGAGCGGCCGCGTCGCTCGATGCCCTGTCGCCGCTCAAGGTACTTGCCCGCGGCTATTCCATCGTCTACAGCGAAGATGGCGTGGCTACGAGCGCCAAGACCTTTAAGCCCGGCGACGCCATCCGCGTGCGCATGGCAGACGGCAATGTGGCGGCAACGGTCGATGCAGTCGAGTAGGCCGCGTTTCACATAGTGATAAACCTTTAGGAAAGGAAACAGATATGGCAGAGAAGACCCCGGTGGAGCAGCTCACCTACAAGCAGGCCTCGCAGGAGCTGGAGCTCATCATCCGTAGCCTGGAGTCGGGCGATATGGAGCTTGAGGAGTCGCTCGAGAGCTATACCCGCGGCGTCGAGCTCCTCAAGAGCCTGCGCACCCGCTTGTCCGATGCCGAGCAGAAGGTCTCGGTGCTCCTTAAGGACGTCGACGGCAACGACGTACTCGCCGACGGCGAGGCCGCCAACACCGACGACAGCCTCTCGTTCTAACCATCCCGACCAAATATAATTACCTTGGTCTGTGAGAAAGGAACCAACCATGTGCGATTGCATCTTCTGCAAAATTGCCAACCACGAGATCCCCTCGACCGTCGTCTATGAGGACGACCAGGTCATCGCGTTCGACGACCTTAACCCCCAGGCGCCGGTTCACACGCTCGTGATCCCCAAGAAGCACTACAACGACATCGCCGACAACGTGCCTGCCGAGACCATGGGCGCCATGGCTCACGCCATCCAGGAGGTCGCCAAGGCCAAGGGTCTGGAGGACGGTTTCCGCGTCATCTCCAACAAGGGTGTCAACGCCGGCCAGACCGTCATGCACTTCCACATGCACGTCCTCGGCGGCAAAAACCTGGGCGAGAACCTCATCTGAGGGCGCGTAGCCCGTCGACTTGGCTGCCTTTGGAGTAATCTATGCAGCTTTCTCAACTCGAATACCTTCAAGCGGTAGCGAACTATGGCGGCGTGCGCAAAGCAGCTCGCGCCGTTCATGTGAGTCCGCAGGCTGTTTCGTCGGCAATCAAAAAGTTGGAATCTGAGTATCAGATTGTTTTGCTCGACCGATCGGCGGGGGAGGCTGTTTTGTCTCCGGCGGGCAGAGAATTTGCGCGTCGTGCACGCGTGATCCTGGCACAAGTCGACGATCTCAAAAAGTACGCTCAATCGAGGGACGACGGCGTCTCGCCCGACGGCCACTTTCGTCTTTACGCCCCTTGCCTTCATGGGCGGGGGCGCCTTTTTGCCGAAAACTGGTATGACTCGTTTGAACGCTCGCATCCTCAGATTCATCTTGATGTGTGGCATCAGCCAACGGCAACATGCTTTGAATCACTTATACTTGGAATTTCGGACGCGGCTATCTCGTTTGAGGAACCACGGGACAGCGTCCTTTCTTCAAAATATATGGGTGAAAAGGAGCTCAGGGTTCTTTCATGTCCAGCTGGTCATCAATCTGTTGACGCTATGACCATTCGTGAGTTACTGGGCGGCAGGCTCGCTGTTCCCATTAATTTGTCACCCTGTCTCAATGCAATCAATCAATGTCCCGAAGCTCAGCTGGTTAATTTCCGCTTTCGCGATGTCGAATACGGAAACAGGGCGCAGGCTGAGTTTCTTCAAGCCGGGGGATTGATATTGAGTTTTTCTGGCTCTTCTCTCGCATCGGATGGATCGGAAGTGAGCGAGTGCTCCATTGAAGCCTCACATGACGTAGCCTTGCCCATCTACTTTTGCTATCGACAAAATGCCTGGACCGATCGACACCAGACGGTATTTCTTCACCTATTGCGCCATCTCGCTTCGTGAGATTAATTGGCTTCGAGGCATCAAGTGATTATTGACGCCTTGTAACACATAGCTGACAGCTTTGCCCTCATGTTTTTCCAAGATTCCGATTTAGATTGCTGACTCTTGGAGGGTGGAGCATGAAAAACCGTACGGTTTTGCTTTATATGACGTTCGTTTTTCTGTCGAACTTCAGCACCATCTTGTATTTTCTAACTGTCTACCTTGAGTTCGTCGGACTTTCGATGGTATCGATTTCTAGCATGATGATTGCATATCAAGTGAGCAAGTTCATCCTTGAAGTTCCCACTGGCTATATTGCTGATAGGTTTGGACGAAAGACAAGCGGTCTCGTTGGCGTCGTGGGAATGCTTGGATACTACGCCGCCCTGCTTCTCGTCCGTTCTCCCCTGCTTTTAATCGGTGCGTTCGCTCTCAAGGGTTTTGCCGTTGCGTGTGTGAGCGGATCCATCGAAGCGATTTACATTGACAGCGTCTCTCAGGACCAGCTCGTAAGACTTAATGTCGTTGAGCGATTTGTTTTCTATGCCTCTTATGCCATCTCCGCTTGCGTGGGCGGTTTCATTTCGTCCGTCGGTGCATATCTCATTGGTCTTTCGGCAGATATCATCGCAATGGTGTTGACGTTGGTTGTCGTTGTCTGCATTCCTGAAATGCGAAGAGGGGGCACTGCGACGACACCTGAACATGGGATTAGCCCGAAGATGATCGGTACCGCTATTGCGGGTAATGGCATTCTTCGTTCAGCGTTCATCATGGACTGTTCTCAGGCATTTGCTTTTGTCGCCCTGGAAGACTTTTTCTCACTGCTGCTTGCGGGTCGCGGAATGAATGCCGTCGCTTCGGGTGTCACCATTGCGGTCCAGCTCCTTGCCTCGGCCTCCATGGGACTTATTGTGCCCTGTGCGATTGCTCATGTCGACAAGGGCCGCTTTGCGCGTATTTGCGGCATCGTGCGCCTTTTCCTGACAGCTTTGTTTTTGATTCCCCTTACTCCGGCTAATTTGCTGCCCGTGTTCTATGCGCTGCAGACGGTTGCGTACTCGTTATTTGCTCCAATTAAATACTCATTTTTTCAAAAGGCAGCCGATTCATCGATGCGCTGTTCACTGATTTCGGTTCAAAACCAGATGGTGGCGGTGGGCGCCATCCTTTTCTATCTGTTCAATGCTGTGTTGAGCAGCATCGCGGGCATTCGAGTCGTATTGCTTGTCGCGCTCGGGATTTCTTCCCTTGTGTATATCCCCGCGCTCTTTCGTCTTACAAGCCAAAGGTCATGAGTATTTGGGCACCGATAACTTATATATCAACGCAATAAACCCGAGCGCGAGGGCGTTTGGGTTTATTATTGATGCGTATGTAACCTGGCGGCGCCACACCGCCTGTTAGTAGGGAGACACATGAACGTTCTGGTCGTCAACGCAGGATCTTCGACCCTTAAGTATCAGGTCATCGATACCAAGTCCCACAAGGTGTCCGCAAAGGGCTCCTGCGAGCGCGTCTGTTTTACCGGCGGTACCTTCACCCACGCTGCCAACGGCTCCAAGAAGGTGACCGAGAACATCGAGTTTCCCGACCACAAGGTCGCCATCGAGGTCGTCCTGAAGGACCTCGAGGCCAACGGCGTCAAGATCGAGGGTATCGGCCACCGTATCGTTCAGGGCGGTTGGTACTTCGGTGATTCCTCCCTCGTCGACGAGGACGTCCTCGCCAAGATCCGCGAGGTTGCTCCGCTCGCCCCGCTGCACAATAACCCCGAGGCCAACGTTATCGAGTACTGCCTCGAGCAGTATCCCGACCTGCCCAACGTCACGGTTTACGACACCGCTTTCCACTTCAACATGCCCGAGGTCGCCAAGACTTACGCCCTGCCCAAGGACGTCTGCGACAAGCTGCACATCCGTAAGTACGGCGCCCACGGCACCAGCTACCGCTACATCTCCAAGAAGGTCGCCGAGATGACCAACGGCGAGGCCCGCAAGGTCGTCGTGTGCCATATCGGCTCCGGCGCTTCCCTGTGCGCCATCGAGGACGGCAAGTGCATGGACACCACCATGGGCTTGACGCCGCTCGACGGCGTTATGATGGGCACCCGCTGCGGCTCCATCGACCCGGCTACCGTGTGCTACCTGCAGCGCGAGGGCGGCTACACCTTCGACGAGGTCGACGAGATGATGAACAAGAAGTCCGGCCTTTTGGCTGTGACCGGTGGCAAGACCAACGACTGCCGCAATGTCGAGGAGCTCGCTGCCGCTGGCGACCCCGAGGCTCAGCTCGCCTTCGATATGTTCGTCTACAAGATTGCCGCCAAGGCTGCCGAGATGGCCACTTCTATGTGCGGTATGGACACCCTGGTCTTTACCGCCGGCATCGGCGAGCACGCTCCGGCCGTCCGCGCCGGCGTTGCCGACCGCCTGGCCTTTATGGGCGTCAAGATGGATCATGCCCGCAACGCCCTGCGTGGTGACGGCGCTTGGTGCCTGTCTGCCAAGGATTCCAAGGTCAAGATTTTCGTCATCCCCACGGACGAGGAGTTCATGATCGCTTCCGACGTCGAGCGCATCGTCAACGGCAAGTAATTGATACAAGGGGAGGGGACTGGATGGCCTTGTGCCGTTCAGCCCCCTTTTACGCTCTTTGGGCGAAGAGTTTGATAGATATTTATCGAATTCTGATAACTTCTTATTAAGGATACGGCCGCCTTATGGGTTTGCCGACCGTACTGTAATCACGAAGGAGTCTCATGAACGTACTTGTTGTCAACGCCGGTAGCTCAAGCCTTAAATATCAGCTTTTGGATACCGATACCCGCGAGGTTTTCGCCAAGGGCAACTGCGAACGTATCGGTTCGGACATGGGCATCTTTGGCCACTCCGAGAACGGTGGCGCCAAGCAAACCGAGGAGGTTCCCTTCCCGGATCACCGTTCGGCTATCGCACGTGTGCTCGAGGAGCTCGAGAAGACCGACTTTACGATCGATGGCATCGGCCACCGTATCGTTCAGGGTGGCTGGTACTTCGATGATTCCGCGGTCGTCGACGATGAGGTCATGGCTAAGATCCTCGAGGTGGCACCGCTTGCTCCGCTGCACAACTACGGCGAGGCGGCGGCAATCGAGTATTGTCGCGAGAAGTATCCGGAGCTGCCCAACGTGGCCGTCTTCGACACCTCGTTCCACATGACTATGCCCGAGGTCGCCTACACCTACGCCCTGCCCAAGGGCGTGTGTGACAAGTATCACGTGCGCAAGTACGGCGCCCACGGCACAAGCCACCGCTATGAGTGGATGATGGCCAAGGAGATCCTGGGTTCGCGCTGCCACCGTCTGCTTTCGTGTCATCTGGGCAACGGCGCTTCGCTCGCCGCCATTGAGGACGGCGTGTGCCGCGATACCACGATGGGCCTCACGCCGCTCGACGGCCTGATGATGGGCACCCGTTGTGGTTCCATTGACCCGGCTACCGTGTGCTACCTGCAGCGCGAGGGCGGCTACAGCTACCAGGAAGTCGATGACATGATGAACAAGCAGTCTGGTCTGCTTGCCATCTCTGGCATCTCCAACGACGCCCGTGACATCCGTACGCGCGCCTCCGAGGGCGACGAGCGCTGCCTGCTCGCCTTCGATATGTTCGCCTACAAGGCCATGCAGCAGGCCGGCTCCATGATCGCTTCTATGGCGGGCGTGGACACCATCACCTTTACCGCCGGCATCGGCGAGAACGACTGGTCGATCCGCAAGGCTTTCTGCGACTGCTTCGAGTGGCTGGGCGTGCGCATCGACAACAACAAGAACCGCGAGGCCGTGGGTAACGGCCCGCAGGTCATCAGCGCCGCCGGTTCCGCCGTCACGGTCATGGTCATCCCCACCGACGAGGAATACATGATCGCCCACGACGTCGAGCGTCTGACCGCGAATAACTAGTGCGTTCGCTTGCGATTGAACGAAAGGCCTCCTGAGCAGCAGCTCAGGAGGCCTTTTTGCTAGCAGGCGGAAATTCCAGTCCCAAAGTGATCATCACCAGTAACGCCTGCGCTCCCAGCAACGACACCCATCCATTCAGATCCTCAGCCCCAGCTCGTAGCCAAGCCGCCGTCCACTCCAGATGCTCTGATTGCTACGTGGCGGCAGGGACCCTACAGGGTAAAGCTCTGAAAACATTCCGCAGGACGGAGGAAGCCCCCGCCGCACGTAGTGCGCAGCGGGGGCTTCCGACATGTCCGAGGACGTTTTCAGAGCTTTACCCTGTAGGGTCCCGAGGGGCTATGTCCGCTACTCAGCCATCTGAGCCTGGACGGCGGTGATGGCTACGACACCCACGATGTCGTCGGCAGAGCAGCCGCGCGAAAGGTCGTTAACCGGCTTGGCGATGCCCTGCAGGATGGGGCCGTAAGCGTCGGCGCCAGCGAAGCGCTGAACCAGCTTGTAGCCGATGTTGCCGGCCTCGAGGTCGGGGAACACGAGCACGTTGGCCTTGCCGGCAACGGAGGAGCCGGGAGCCTTGAGCTGGGCGACGGTGGGGACGATAGCGGCATCGAGCTGCAGGTCGCCGTCGATGGCGAGCTCAGGAGCCTTCTCCTTGCAGAACTTCACGGCCTCCTGGACCTTCTTGGCGACCTCGCCGCCGGCGGAGCCCATGGTGGAGTAGGAGAGCATGGCCACGTGCGGCTCAACGTTGCCCATGAAGGTGGACCAGGAGTGAGCGGAGGCGATGGCGATCTCGGAGAGCTCGTCGGAGGACGGGTTGATGTTGAGGCCGCAGTCGGCGAAGATCAGCGTGCCGTCGGTGCCGAACTGCGGGGTGTCGGTGCACATCACGAAGAAGGCCGAGACCAGCTTGGTGCCCGGGGCGGTCTTGAGGATCTGCAGCGCGGGGCGCAGGGTGTCGGCGGTGGAGTGGCAGGCGCCGGAGACCAGGCCGTCGGCGTCGCCCATCTTGACCATCATGGTGCCAAAGTAGGTGGCGTCCATCACCTGGGCGCGAGCCTGCTCGATGGTAACGCCCTTCTTGGCGCGGAGCTCGGCAAACTTCTGTGCGTACTCCTCGTGCTTCTCGGCATTGCGCGGGTCGATGACGGTGGCGCCGGGAACGTTGATCTCGTTGGGATCGCCCAGGATGACGATGTTGGCCAGGCCTTCCTCGATGATCTTGTTGGCCGCGACGATGGTGCGCGGATCCTCGCCCTCGGGCAGGACGATGGTCTTAAGGTCGGCCTTGGCGGCAGACTTCATACGGTTTAGGAAATCGCTCATGTTACTCCTTGCAAGCGTTTCGCTAAGCTCCAGGCGCCCGGCTGTTCACGAATAAACCCGCTGCTAGCGGGTTTACCTTTCAATTATGTACGCCGCGGTGCTTGAGCTTTCCTTGTGTGGCAAGCTCATTATAGGACGCATTAGCGCTATAATCGCTCTGATAAATATGTCTCGAAGAATGTTCGAGAAAAGCCCAGCTAACGAGCCCGTGGCTTTTGACAAGGAGTATCGATGCAGATTACCTCAGGCCTGCCTGAAGGCTTTAACGCCGGCGCGTACGACATGATTGTCGTCGGTGCTGGATATGCCGGTGCCGTTTGCGCCCGCCGTCTTGCCGAGACCATCGGCTATCGTGTTGCCGTTTTGGAGCGCCGTAGCCACATTGCGGGCAATGCCTATGACTGCACTGACGAGGCCGGAATCCTGATCCACGAGTACGGTCCGCATATCTATCACACCTTTAACGAGCGCGTGCACAATTTCCTGTCGCGCTTTACCAAGTGGACGGATTATCAGCACAAGGTGCTCGCCAACATCAACGGCACCCTTATGCCCGTGCCCTTCAACCACGCGAGTCTCAAGCTCGCCTTTGGTGACGAGCGCGGCGAGGAGCTGTATCAGAAGCTCGTGGAGACCTTTGGCAAGGATGTCAAGGTGCCCATTATGGAGCTGCGTAAGAAGAACGACCCCGACTTGGCCGAGGTCGCTGATTACGTCTACGAGAACGTCTTTTTGCATTACACCATGAAGCAGTGGGGCCAGACGCCCGACCAGATCGATCCCTCGATCACCGGCCGCGTTCCCGTCTTTGTGGGCGACGATGACCGCTACTTCCCGCAGGCCCCCTTCCAGGGTATGCCGCAGGATGGCTACACGGCGCTGTTTGAGCACATGCTCGACCACGACCTGATTGATGTGTTCTGCGACGTGGATGCTCGCGATCTCTTCGAGATCGACGAGACAACCGTCAAGGTCGACGGCAAGGTCTACGGCGGCGAGATCGTCTATACCGGTCCGCTCGATGAGCTGTTCAACCTCGACCTGGGCGCGCTGCCGTACCGCACGCTCGACATGAAGTTCGAGACGCTCGATATGGATCAGTTCCAGCCCGTGGGTACCGTCAACTACACCACGAGCGAGGATTACACGCGCATTACCGAGTTCAAGAACATGACCGGTCAGGTTCTGCCCGGCAAGACCACCATCATGAAGGAGTACTCCAAGGCCTATACGCCCGGCTCGGGCGAGACGCCGTATTACGCCATTCTTGAGCCCGAGAACCGTGAGCTCTATGAGCGCTATCTTGAGCGCGTCCAGAACCTGACAAACTTCCACCCGGTGGGTCGTCTGGCCGAGTATCGTTACTACGATATGGATGCCGTGACCAATTCCGCCCTCGATCTTTCGGATGAGATTATCGCCTGCCATGCATAAAGTCATAACATTCGGTATTCCCTCGTATAACGCCGCTAAGGACATGGACCATTGCATTACCTCCATCTTGGAGGGGAGCAATTATGCCACCGATATCGAGATTATCGTGGTGGACGACGGCTCCAAGGATGAGACGGCCGCCAAGGCCGACGAGTGGGAGGCCCGTTATCCTGGAATCATCCGCGCGGTGCACCAGGAGAATGGCGGCCACGGTATTGCCGTCCTTTCGGGTCTGCGCGAGGCGCAGGGCACCTACTACAAGGTTGTCGACTCGGACGACTGGCTTGACGGCGCTGCCCTTTCGACCATGCTGTCGATTCTGCGCGGCTTTGAAGAGCGCGACCAGCGCGTTGACCTGTTTATCTCGAACTACGTGTACGAGAAGGTTTACGAGGGTACGCATACGGCCATTGGTTACAAGTTTGCCTTGCCTCGAAAAAAGATCTTTACCTGGGACCAGATTGGCCATTTCCGCCTGGACCAGAATCTGCTCATGCACAGCCTGTGCTATCGCACGGATGTGCTGCGCGAGTCCAACCTTCCCATGCCGCCGCACACGTTCTATGTGGACAACATCTACGCCTACGTGCCGCTGCCGCGTTGCAAGACCATGTACTACGCCGACATCGACCTCTATCGCTACTTTATCGGTCGCGAGGGCCAGAGTGTCAACGAGGCCACGATGGTCAAGCGTCTCGATCAGCAGTTCCGTGTGACGCGCATCATGATGGAGTCGTACCACCTGTACAGCGATGTCGAGTCGTCGCGTCTGCGTTCGTACATGATGGGTTATTTCACTATGATGATGGCGATCTGCTCGGTGCTCACCAAGCTTTCCGAGGAAGATTGCGCCGACGAGCGCCTAAAGACGCTGTGGAATGATTTGAAGGCCTATGACGAGCGTATGTATCGTCGTGCACGTTACGGTGTGGTCGGCTTCTTCACCAACCTCCGCGGTCGTGCCGGAGACAAAACCACACTCGGCCTATACCGCCTTGCCTCAAAGATCTTCAAATTCAACTAGGGCAGAAACGCTCGGGTAACGGGGACCCCTGGTCCTTAACTTGCTACTTCGAACAGTCCTGCGCAAGACGGAGGCGCCACTGGCGCCTCCTTTGCGTGCGGAACTCGTATCAAGTTAAGGACCAGGGGTCCTCTGCTATGTCCCGCTTTATGTCAGCAAGCTGAATTTGAAGATCTCCGACGCGCGGTACACAGGGGCCTGGGCTGAAAAGATTTTGGTTGGTAGGTTGCCCGGTGGGTCTTGGTTATGTTTGTCGCGAGTTCCGCACGAGCCGAAGAGCACTTAATGTGCTCTTCGTGCGAGCCAGGACTGTAGAGCAGCAAACATAACCAAGACCCACCGGGCAACCGGACGAGCTAGTTTACTTCGCGGCGCCGGGGATGCCGTGGGAGGTTTTGGCGGTTTTGGCTCCGTTTACGATGGCGGTTTGCAAAGCCCTTACGGCGAGCATGCCCAGCAGGTCTAGGGGAACGGCGGCGCTTGCCTGGGCGCCCAGTTTGCCGCTGGCGAGGGTGTAGATGGTGTCGCCGTCGTTGGTGGTGTGCGTGGGACGGATGGCGTGTGCGTAGGCGTCTGCGGCCATCTGGGAGACCTTGGTGGCTTGTGCCTTAGTGAGTTCCACGTTGGTGACGATGCAGCTGATGGTGGTGTTGGTGCGGTCGAGCGGCATCTGCATGGATCCGGCGGCGGCAAAGGCTGCGAGTTCCATGTCGACGATCTGGTCGCTATCGGCTGCGGCGCGCATACCGGCGACCCACTCGCCGGTGAAGGGGTCGACAACGTTGCCGCAGGCGTTGACCGAGACCACGGCGCCCACCTTGATGGGGCCGAGCGCCACGGCGGCAGCGCCAAGGCCGGCCTTCATGCAGGTGGCGGGGCCCATGAGCTTACCCACGGTAGCGCCCGTGCCGGCGCCTACGTTGCCCTGTTCGAGCTTGGTGGGGGTGTGGTCGAGCGCCTCGCGCACGGCGGCGATGCCGGCCTCAATGTCGGGACGCACCGTGGGGTCGCCAAAGGCAAGGTCGAAGATACAGCTGGAGCACACGATGGGCACCTGCGTGGGGCCGACGGGCAGACCAATGCCGCGGCTCTCGAGTTCGCGGGCCACGCCGCTTGCAGCCTCGAGGCCAAAGGCCGATCCGCCCGAAAGGCAGACGGCGTGGACCTTATCGACGGTGTTTTCGGGACGCAGCAGGTCGGTCTCACGCGAAGCGGGGGCACCACCACGTACGTCAACGCCGCCGGTGGCACCCTCGGGCGCCACGATTACGGTGCAGCCGGTGCCAGCCTCCTCGTCCGTATAGTTGCCAAAGCAAAAGCCATCGACATTGCAAACATCGATGGCTTCGAGCAGTGTGTCCATGTGTTCTCCTATCGGTTTTCCGCCGGGCCTTATGCCCGGTCGGGATCCGTACGGTACGGCAAAATTGTAGGCGCTGGGGGATACCCAGCGCCAGAGCAATTACGAGAGTTTTTGAATCGCGCGTGCGACGCGAGCGATGGGCAAGCCCACCACGCTGTAGAAGTCACCCGAAATATCGTGCACAAGCATGCGGCCGCCTGTGCCTTGGATGCCGTAGGCCCCGGCCTTGTCCATGGGTTCGCCGGAGGCAACATAGCGCTCGATCTGCTCTTCGGTAAGCTCATAGAACGTCACGTCGGTCACATCGACAAACGACAGGCTCTCGGCGGCATGCGGAGCTGTAGCGTCGCCGGCTTTAACGATGCAGACGCCGGTTGCGACCTGGTGCGTGCGGCCCGAAAGCTCGCGGAGCATGGTGCGCGCCTCGTCCCCGTCTGCCGGCTTGCCCAAAATTTGGCCGTCAAAGGTGACAATAGTATCGGCCGCGACGGTCAGTTCGTTGGGCTCGGCATGTTCGGCCGTGACGGCAGCGGCTTTGGCACGCGCCAAGCGCTCGACGAGTGTAAGCGGAGCTTCGCCATCAAAAGGCGTTTCGTCGATATCTGCGGGAATCACGCGAATGTCATAGCCCGCCTCGCGCATCAACTCGATGCGGCGCGGTGATTGCGAAGCCAAAATCATAGCTGAATGCCCTCGGCGACCTTCTCGACGGCCTTGTCGCCGGCGAGCGTGCGCAGCAGCTCAAGCGCAAAGGGGAGCGACTGGGCCATGCCGCTGGCGGTGATGATGTTGCCGTCTTGCGTAACCTTCTCGCCGGTATAGGCGCCTTCGGGGAAGCTTTTCTCAAAGCCAGGGAAGCACGTGGCGTGGCGCCCCTCGAGTAGGTCGAGCTCGCCCAGGATAAACGGGGCGGCGCAGATGGCGGCAACGTGCTTGGTCGCGGCGAACTCGCAGACCACGTCGCAGACGCGCTGATCGGCACGCAGGTTGGTGGCACCGGGCAAGCCGCCGGGCAGCACGACGCAGTCGTACTCGTCAAAGTTGATCTCATCAAAGAGCGCATCGCAGGTCACGGGGATCTGCAGCGAGCTTACGACCTCACGTGTGGGCATAATCGAGACGAGCGTGGCACGCACACCGCCGCGACGCATGACATCGACCATGGTCAAGCATTCAATAGTTTCAAAGCCATCGGCGGCGAGAACGGCAACGCTGGGCATGAGGGTTCCTTTCATAGGCGGCATACAATTAGCCGTCTTATACCCCGAAGACCTCCGCTTGCCACGCCCGATTTCTCAATGATTTATCTGAGCAATGATTGAGTGGCTAGTTGCGCCTAAGGTGGACGACGGTCTCGCAGTGGAAGGTTTGTGGGAACAGATCGACTGGCGTGATCTTTACGGGGGAGAAGGTGCCTTCTTCGACAAAGCGTTTGAGATCGCGCGCCAGGGTGGCCGGGTCGCAGCTCACGTAGGCTACATCGCGAGCACTCGTGCTGGCGATAAGGTCGATCGCCTCGGGGGCGAGGCCTGCGCGCGGCGGGTCGACCACCAAGACGTCGGCATCCTGGTCGGGGAACTCGCGCACCGCGTCTCCGCCAATGACGTCGACGTTATCAAGCTTGTTGATCTCCAGGTTACGGCGCAGGTCGCGCACGGCCGGGCCGTAGGCCTCGACGGCGGCGACGAAGTTGCAGCGGCGGGCGAGCGGCAGGGTAAAGGTTCCGGCGCCGCAGTACAGGTCCACGGCAAGCTCGTCTTCTTGCGGGTCGAGCGCTTCCATGACAAGCTCGATCAAAATCTCGGCACCCTTGGTGTTGACCTGGAAAAAAGACGGGGCAGACAAGCGCATCTGGCCCTCGGCGATATTCTCGGTCCATGAGCCCTCTCCGGCGAGCATTTCGACCTTGGAGACACGGCGGGCCTTCTTTTCGCCCTTGCTCATCACGCGCACGATGCTCGTGGGATGAGCGGCGTCCGCCAGCACGCGGGAGACCTGCGAGCGCGGAAAAGAGCCTGTTGGCGTCCAGAGTGCAACCTCGAGCGCCTTGGTGCGGCGCGATGCACGAATGCCCACGCGTTCGAGTCCCAAGTCATGGCTGCCGCTTAGATAGTTGAGTGCGCCGACGACCGATTTGAGCGCCTTGGGAAAACGTTTATCGAACAGCGGGCACGCATCGACGGTCACGATTTTGCTGGGGTCGACACCGTGCATGCCAAGGCGCACGCGACCGTTGACGACGGTCGGTTCGAGCTCGATTTTATTGCGGTAGCCCCAGTCGTCCTTGGTGTGGCAGATGGGCTGTACCAACTCATCGACCTGCTCAGGAGCGAACTTGCCGATGCGCTCGAGCGTGGAGCGCAGGTTTTGCTCCTTGGCGGCGAGCTGTGCCGTGCGTGAGAGATTGCCCCACGAGCAGCCGCCGCAGATGCCCACGTAGGGGCAGGGAGGCTGAATGCGATCGGGGCTCGGCTCCAGAATCTCGGTCGTGCGGGCGCGCATGAACGACTTGCCGTCCTGTGCGACCTCGGCCTCGACGGTGTCGCCTGCCACGGCGCCCTGCACAAAGACGGCTTTGCCGTTGTCGGCGTGCGCCAGCCCGTCGGCGCCGTAGGTCATCGATTCTATAGTGAGCTTCATATCCCTGCCTGTCATTCGTGTTGTTGCTCGCACCATGGTAGCAGGGAAAAGCGCCCCGCATCCGAGGCTTTCCTCAAATGCGGGGCGCTTCTACAAACTGCTTCTACAAACGACTATTTCGTCTTGCCGGTAATGAGCGTCTTAAGACCCAGGCCGATCAGGCCCAGGCCCATGCGCACACGACCGGGGCGATGGCGCTCGATGGCCTTGGTCTTGCCGGCGGGCTTATCGCGACGGGCGCTCGTCTCGGGTGCGGGCTTAGCTGCCTGCGGCTCGGGCTGAGGTGCAGGTGCGGGCTCGGGCTCAATGACGGTCGCCTGGACCTTCTGAACCTCGGGTGTGGCCGGCTGCGGCTTAGGAGCAGGGGCGGGCTTTGCCTCAATGACGGGCTCGGGCGCGGCCTCGGCGTTGCGGTAGGCACGCTCCAGCAGGGCTTCCTGCGAGTTGAAGGGTTTCTCACCCTCTGCGCGCTCCACGGGGACCCAGGTGCCGTCGCTCGTGAGGCTGCGGGCCTTCACGTTGTCGCGCAGCTGCATGCTCATGTACTCGTGCACCAGGGCGCGGCAGGTGGGGTCGAGCACGGGGAAGGCGATCTCCACGCGGTGCTCGGTGTTGCGCGTCATCATGTCGGCCGAGCTCAGATAGATCATGTCCGAGTCCACGCCAAAGGCGTAAACGCGCGCATGCTCCAAAAAGCGTCCGACGATAGAACGGACATGCACGTTCTCGGTCTTGCCAGGAACGCCCGGCTTGAGGCACGAGATGCCGCGGATGATCATGTCCACGCGGACTCCTGCGCACGATGCCTCGGCGATCTTGTCGATGACCTCGCGGTCGGTAAGCGAGTTGAGTTTAAAGAACACGCGGGCGGGCTCGCCGGCGAGGGCGCGCTGGATCTCGCGGTCAAGCCCGCGCATGATGAGCGGTTTCAGTCCGACGGGCGCCACACCCAGGAAGCGGTAATCGCCGCGCAGGTTGCCCAGCGACAGGTTGCGGAAGAACAGGTTGGCGTCCTCGCCGATGCCGGGGTGAGCGGTCATGAGCATAAAGTCGCTGTAGAGTTTGGCCGTCTTCTCGTTAAAGTTGCCGGTGCCCAGCAGCGTCAGGCGCGTTAGCGCCATGCCCTCGCGATAGGTGAGCTGGCAGATCTTGGAGTGGCACTTAAAGCCCTCGGAGCCGTAGATGACGGTGCAGCCGGCCTCTTCCAGGCGCTCGGCCCACTCGATGTTGTTCTGCTCGTCAAAGCGCGCGCGGAGCTCCATGAGCACCGTGACCTCTTTGCCGTTCTCGGCGGCATCGATCAGTGACTCGCACAGGCGGCTCTGCTTGGCCACGCGGTAGAGCGTGATGCGCAGTGAGATGCACTCGGGGTCGTAGGCGGCCTCGTGCACCAGATCCAGGAAGGGGTTCATGGCCTCATAGGGATAAAAGAGCAGCTTGTCGTGCTGAAGTACCTGCTCGCGGATGGAGCGGGTCATATCGATGGTGGGGTTGGGCTGCGGCTTAAACGGCGTAAAGAGCAGCTCGTTGCGCAGGTGCTCGGGAATCTTGCCCTCAATGCCAAAGACGTAGCCTAGGTCGAGCGGGATATCGCAGGTAAAGACAGAGCGGCGCGAAAGCTCGAGCGCCTTGCGGATGGTCTTGAGCGTCGCCTTCTCGAGCGACCCCGAGACCGCGAGCACCACCGGCTGCAGGCGCAAGCGTTTCTTGAGGATGCGCTTCATGTGCTGACGGTAATCCTCTTCCTCCTCGACGCCCTCGCCGTCCGGGTCGATGTCGGCGTTGCGGGTGACGCGGATGAGCGCGCGGTCGAGCGGCTTATAGGAGCCAAAGCAGCTGTCCAGGCAGGCGAGGATGACGTCCTCGAGTAAGATGTAGGAGTAGGTGCCGGTGGGCGAGGGGATCTCGACCACGCGGTTCATCGAGGTGGGAATCTCGATAAGGCCCAGCAGACTCTCCTCGTCGGTGACGCCGTCCAGGCCGCAGGCCAGGTAGAGTGCGCCGTTGCGCAGGTTGGGGAAGGGGTGGCGCGGGTCAATCACCAGCGGTGAGATGACCGGCGACACGTAGGCCTGGAAGTAACGGGTTACAAAGGTGCGCTCCTCGGGCGTAAGCGAATCGATGCGGGCGCGGTGAACGCCCAGGGTGTCGAGCTTGCCCTCGATGCTCTTAAAGATGGACTCCCATCGGGTAAGGAGCCCGGGCAGCTCTGCCATGACAGCATCGACCTGTTCGGAGGCGGTCATATTGCTCTTGTTGTCGACAGGCTGTTTTTTGAGCTCTGCCAGATCGGACAGGCCGCCCACGCGCACCATGAGAAACTCATCGAGGTTAGACTCGAAAATCGACACGAACTTTAGCCGCTCGAACAGCGGAACGGTCTCGTCGAAGGCTTCGTCAAGCACACGGTTGTCAAAGCGCAGCCAGCTGAGCTCTCGGTTCTGCGTGTACGAGAAGTCGCGCGGCGGCTTACGCAGCTTTGCGGCGGCTTGCTTTTTTTCGATTTTGCTCGGCATATGCATCTGTCCGTTCAGTCCCCGTGGGGGACGGTTGCCTAACACTATTCACTATTGTCTCAATTTAGTCGACCTATGGCACGGACGTATCGCGTGAACGGTATCTTTACCTACTTCTTACGCTGACAAGCCATAGAGCTGACGCTCTTCGCGTTGTGAAAAACGGTCTATATCCTCACTCAACTGGTGAGTATGTGTGAATAAGAATGATAGGTAGCTGAATATCATCGAATAGAGACAGAAACACGAACAAGCGTCATTTATATACATAAAACCGTTTTAGATATGCAATTCTTAATCGAAAGATTGGAGTTGTAATTGCGAATGATTTTTAAGAAAAAAGAGCATTTACCTTAGAAAAGCTACTTTAGAACGCCGAAGTGCATTATGGGGGAATCATATTCGATATACCGTTCATCGAACTTTGTTGACCGTTCGGGGGCGAGGTGGAATTGCGGGTGATATTTGGATATAACTAGAGCTGTCAGCAAGCAGCACCCGTTACGGAAGGGTGCTGAGAGATTCGGCCGTAAGGCCCGAAAGAAAGGTAGGAGGCCATGACGAAAGGTCTGCACGTGCCTTCCGAGATCGGCAAGCTCAGGAAGGTCTGCCTGCACCGTCCCGGCGACGAGCTCCTCAACCTGCCGCCCGACGAGCTCGAGCGACTCCTGTTCGACGACGTCCCGTTCCTGGAGGTCGCGCAGCAGGAGCACGACACCTTCGCCCAGATCCTTAAGGACCAGGGCGTGGAGGTGCTCTACCTCGAGAACCTCGTCGCAGAGGTGTTCGACCAGGTCCCCGGCGCCCGCGCCGAGTTCACCGACCAGTACATCGCCGAGGCAGGCATCCGCGGCCAGCAGATGCCGCAGATCGTCCGCGAGAAGCTGGACTCCATCGAGGACAACCTCGAGTTCGTCAAGAAGACCATGGCCGGCATGACCAAGGCCGAGATCGACATGCCCCTCACGGCGTCCACGACCCTCGACTCCCTGGTCAACTCCGAGTCCGAGTCCGACCTGATCATCGACCCGATGCCCAACCTCTACTTCACCCGCGACCCGTTCGCGGTCGTCGGCGAGGGCGTCAACCTCAACCGCATGTACTCGGTCACCCGCAACCGCGAGACCCTGTACGGCAAGTACGTCTTCAAGTACCACCCCGACTACAAGGACGTCTCGCTGTACTTCCGCCGCGACTGCCAGTTCCACACCGAGGGCGGCGACGTGCTGAACATCAACGAGAAGACCCTCGCCGTCGGCATCTCCCAGCGCACCCAGGCGGCCGCCATCGACGTCATGGCCCAGAACATCTTCTGGAACTCCGACTCCAAGGTCGAGCGCATCCTGGCCTTCGACATCCCGGTCTCGCGCGCCTTCATGCACCTCGACACGGTCTTCACCCAGATCGACGTCGATAAGTTCACGATCCACCCCGCCATCATGGGCACCCTGCGCGTCTACGAGCTGACCGCCGGCAAGAACCCGGGCGACGTGAACATCCGCCTGATCGAGGACACCCTCGAGCACGTCCTGGAGGACGCCACCGGCGTCGACCAGGTCAAGCTGATCCCCTGCGGCGGCGGCGACCCGATCGCGGCCTCCCGCGAGCAGTGGAACGACGGCTCCAACACCCTGTGCGTCGAGCCCGGCAAGATCTGCGTCTACGCCCGCAACACCGTCACCAACGACGTGCTGTACAAGGAGGGCCTGGACCTTCTCGTCGTGCCCTCCGCCGAGCTCTCCCGCGGCCGTGGCGGCCCGCGCTGCATGAGCATGCCCTTCTGGCGCGAGGACCTCTAAGGTTTTCAAAGACCCGTACAGGTCTTACTACAAACATCTAGCTGCCATTAGGTGTCTCCCATTGGGGCGGTGCGGATCTTTCGCACCGCCCCATTCATGTTTAATGACGCTAAATGAAGATCAGATAAGGTGGCCATGGATATCAAGACAATCGGTGTTGAGGAATGGCTCAACGTTTGGGAGAAGAGTGCTACCTGGGATATAGCTCAGTCGACGATCTCGTCGCTGACCATGGGCGAGCTTCGCGCACTGGACGAGCAGGACGGCGCCACGTTCTACGAGCGCCTGGATCGCGAGAAGATGAACTACGGCTGGATCGAGGGATCGCCGGAATTTAAGGCCGAGGTCGCCAAGCTGTATCTTCGCGATGTCAATCCCGATCACATTCTGCAGGCCAATGGCTGCACGGGCGCCAACCTCAACGCCATCATGGCCGTTGTGGAGCCCGGCGATCACGTGATTGCCGAGTGGCCTACCTATGCGCCGCTCTACGAGATTCCGCGTACGCTGGGTGCCGAGGTCGAGTATTGGGAGCTCCGCGAGGAGCTCGGCTGGAAGCCCGATATCGATGAGCTCAAGCGCTTGGTGCGCCCCAACACCAAGCTCATCTGCATCAATAACGCATCGAACCCCATCGGTACGGTGCTCGATGCCGATATGCTCGGGCAGATTGCCGAGATTGCCCGTTCGGTGGGCGCCTACGTGCTGTGCGACGAGGTGTATCTGCCTCTCGAGAACACCGAGTCCTTTATGTCGATGGCCGACGTGTACGAGAAGGCCATTGTCACCAACTCGGTGTCCAAGACCTATTCGACGCCTGCGGCCCGCGTGGGCTGGGTCGTGGCCAACGAAGAGGTGTCCAACCGCATCCGCACATATCGCGACTACACCATGATCTGCGGCGGCGTGTTCAACGACGCCCTGGCGACCTACGTGCTCGAGCACAAGGACAAGATTCTCGAGCGCAACCGTAAGATCGTGTTTGGCAACCGCGATATCGCACAGGCATGGATCGATACGCAGCATCGTGTCTCCTGGACGGCCCCGCAGGGCGTGTCCACCTCGTTTATCCAACTGGATATTCCCGAGGACGACGAGGAGTTCTGCAAGCGCCTGTTGGCCGAGAGGGGAGTGCTGCTGGTTCCCGGTAGCCGCTTTGAGCTTCCCTGCGGCGCGCGCTTGGGCTACTGCGCGAGCGAAGGCGTTCTCCGCGAGGGCCTGAGGCTTCTGGGCGAGGCGCTGGCCGAGTTCGATCGCTAGCCCCTTGAGGCTTTCGAGGGCCTAAACCTTTCTGGGCCCTAGATATACCGAATGCAGACCCGCTCCCTTGGGGGCGGGTCTGTTTGTCTTTACCGCCGAAAAAATCAACTTGTTACAAATGGAGGCGCAAAGCAGACGGAGTATTCGATGGGCCTTATACTGAGCTTCCGGTGAACGGTATCCAACGTCTGGTAAACGGTAGCCTGTTTGCCAAAAATGAATAGGACGAACTTTTTTCTGAATAAAAATCAAAATGGTTGAGACGTAGCAAGAATTGCGAATTCTATTCATACCTTTGCGTGAAATATGCAAATCGAGGGTGGTTTAAGAAAGATTAGTTCCAATTGATTTTTCGGTTAAAAAGGCATTTAAGCACGTAAATACACTTTATTAAGTCAAAGTGTACCATGCGTGAAGTATATGTGTATGCCGTTCACCCCTCATATAAAACCGTTCGGGGGCAAGGTGGAAGTATGGGCTGATTTTGGATATAAATATGTCGTCAGCAATAACGCCTCACACGGAGGGGCGCTAACGAATCGGCCCCGACAAGGGCCCGAAAGAAAGGTAGGAGGCCATGACGAAAGGTCTGCACGTGCCTTCCGAGATCGGCAAGCTCAGGAAGGTCTGCCTGCACCGTCCCGGCGACGAGCTCCTCAACCTGCCGCCCGACGAGCTCGAGCGACTCCTGTTCGACGACGTCCCGTTCCTGGAGGTCGCGCAGCAGGAGCACGACACCTTCGCCCAGATCCTTAAGGACCAGGGCGTGGAGGTGCTCTACCTCGAGAACCTCGTCGCAGAGGTGTTCGACCAGGTCCCCGGCGCCCGCGCCGAGTTCACCGACCAGTACATCGCCGAGGCAGGCATCCGCGGCCAGCAGATGCCGCAGATCGTCCGCGAGAAGCTGGACTCCATCGAGGACAACCTCGAGTTCGTCAAGAAGACCATGGCCGGCATGACCAAGGCCGAGATCGACATGCCCCTCACGGCGTCCACGACCCTCGACTCCCTGGTCAACTCCGAGTCCGAGTCCGACCTGATCATCGACCCGATGCCCAACCTCTACTTCACCCGCGACCCGTTCGCGGTCGTCGGCGAGGGCGTCAACCTCAACCGCATGTACTCGGTCACCCGCAACCGCGAGACCCTGTACGGCAAGTACGTCTTCAAGTACCACCCCGACTACAAGGACGTCTCGCTGTACTTCCGCCGCGACTGCCAGTTCCACACCGAGGGCGGCGACGTGCTGAACATCAACGAGAAGACCCTCGCCGTCGGCATCTCCCAGCGCACCCAGGCGGCCGCCATCGACGTCATGGCCCAGAACATCTTCTGGAACTCCGACTCCAAGGTCGAGCGCATCCTGGCCTTCGACATCCCGGTCTCGCGCGCCTTCATGCACCTCGACACGGTCTTCACCCAGATCGACGTCGATAAGTTCACGATCCACCCCGCCATCATGGGCACCCTGCGCGTCTACGAGCTGACCGCCGGCAAGAACCCGGGCGACGTGAACATCCGCCTGATCGAGGACACCCTCGAGCACGTCCTGGAGGACGCCACCGGCGTCGACCAGGTCAAGCTGATCCCCTGCGGCGGCGGCGACCCGATCGCGGCCTCCCGCGAGCAGTGGAACGACGGCTCCAACACCCTGTGCGTCGAGCCCGGCAAGATCTGCGTCTACGCCCGCAACACCGTCACCAACGACGTGCTGTACAAGGAGGGCCTGGACCTTCTCGTCGTGCCCTCCGCCGAGCTCTCCCGCGGCCGTGGCGGCCCGCGCTGCATGAGCATGCCCTTCTGGCGCGAGGACCTCTAAGGTTTTAACGGTTCCGGTGCGGTCCCCCTACAGCCGCACCGGTTTCGCCCGTCAAACGGGCACCACTTTTTAGTAATTCACTTTTTCGAAAGGAAACGAACCATGGGTGTTAACCTCTCCGGCCGTAGCTTCCTCAAGCTCCTCGACCTCACCACCGAGGAGATCGAGTACCTGCTCAAGCTCTCCAAGAACTTCAAGGACATGAAGCGCGCCGGCGTTCCTCACCGCTATCTCGAGGGCAAGAACATCGTCCTGCTCTTCCAGAAGACCTCCACTCGTACCCGCTGCGCCTTCGAGGTCGGCGGCATGGATCTGGGCATGGGCGTCACCTACCTCGATCCGGGTTCGTCGCAGATGGGCAAGAAGGAGTCCATCGAGGACACCGCCCGCGTTCTCGGCCGCATGTATGACGGCATCGAGTTCCGTGGCTTTGCCCAGGACGACGTCGAGGAGCTTGCCGCTAAGTCCGGCGTGCCCGTGTGGAACGGTCTGACCACCGAGTGGCACCCCACCCAGATGCTCGCCGACATCCTGACCGTCCAGGAGAACTTCAACTACGACATCAAGGGCAAGACCCTCGTCTTCATGGGCGACTGCAAGAACAACGTCGCTCGCTCCCTCATGGTCGTCTGCTCCAAGCTCGGCATGAACTTCGTGGCCTGCGGCCCCGAGGAGTGCATGCCCGCTGACGACGTCATCGAGGCCTGCAAGCCCATCGCTGAGGCCAACGGCTGCACCATTAAGCTGACCACCGACGTCAAGGACGGCGTCACCGGCGCTGACGTTCTCTACACCGACGTGTGGGTCTCCATGGGCGAGCCCGACGAGGTCTGGGCCGAGCGCATCGCTCAGCTCACCCCGTATCGCGTTACCTCCGAGGTCATGGCTATGGCCAACCCGGGCGCCATCTTCCTGCACTGCCTGCCCAGCTTCCACGACACCAACACCACGATTGGCGCCGAGAAGTGCGAGCAGTTCGGCATCACCGAGCAGGAGGTCACTGACGAGGTCTTCGAAAGCCCCGCTTCCAAGGTCTTCGACGAGGCCGAGAACCGCATGCACACCATCAAGGCTGTCATGTACGCTACGCTCAAGTAAGAGCATCTAGCATCTCGCTCGGGGTGCATTGCTGCGCACCCCGAGCGCTTTTGTCTGGTAAAAATCTCGCACCGAGCGACATGCACGGCACGGAAGAGCCGCTTCGGGCGAGATCAGTAAATGATTTATGAAGGGGGGATGAGAACTATGACTGAGACCGCTAAGAAAAAGCGCGGTATGCCTTCATCGTTCACCATTCTTCTTGCTCTGCTGGCAATCGTCGCGGTTATTACCGTTATCGTCTCCGGTACGTCCGGTGGCGCGGTTACCGCTGCCCGCCTGAGCGATTTCTGCACCGCCCCGGTCAAGGGCTTCGCTGACGCTCTGCCCGTCTGCCTCTTCGTTATGATCCTCGGCGGCTTCCTCGGCATGATGACCGAAACCGGCGCCCTGGACAACGGCATTGCCGTTCTGGTGCAGAAGCTTAAGGGCAATGAGATCATGCTCATTCCCGTGCTGATGCTCATCTTCTCCCTCGGTGGTACCACCTATGGTATGTGCGAGGAGACCGTTCCCTTCTACGCCCTGCTCGCCGCTACCATGATGGCTGCTGGCTTCGACCCCATGGTCGGCGCCGCTACCGTCCTGCTCGGCGCTGGCTGCGGCTGCCTCGGCTCCACGGTTAACCCGTTTGCCGTCGGCGCTGCCGTCGACGCTCTGACCGGCGTTGGCATTGAGGTCAACCAGTCCATCATCATCGGCCTCGGTGCCGTCCTGTGGATTGTCACCACCGCCATGTCCATCTTCTTCGTCATGAGCTATGCCAAGAAGGTCAAGGCTGACAAGGGTTCCACCATCCTTTCGATGCAGGAGCTCAAGGACGCCGAAGAGACTCACGGCAAGGCTGCTTCCGAGGTTAACAAGGAGGTCAAGCTCACCGGTCGTCAGAAGGGTGTTCTGATCGCCTTTGCCTTCACCTTCGTCGTCATGATTGTCGGCTTCATCCCGCTGGCCGACCTCAACGAGGGCGTCGCCAACTTCTTCGATGCTGGCGCTGTCTATGACGCCGACGGTAACGCCATCGTTCAGGGCTGGTCTGCCCTGATCACCGGCCTGCCCATTGGCCAGTGGTACTTCGACGAGGCTTCCACCTGGTTCTTCCTCATGGCTGTCCTGATCGGTATTATCGGCGGCCTGTCCGAGAAGCAGATCGTCAACACCTTCATCACCGGCGCTGCCGACATGATGTCCGTTGTCCTCGTCATCGCTCTTGCCCGTGGTATCTCCGTCCTCATGGCTAGCACCGGCCTCGACGTCTACGTCCTCGACGCTGCCGCCAATGCTCTGTCTGGCCTGTCCGGCGTGATCTTCGCTCCCATGAGCTTCCTGGTCTACTTCGGCCTGTCCTTCCTGATCCCCTCGACCTCTGGTATGGCTACCGTGTCCATGCCCATCATGGGACCGCTGGCTGTCAAGCTCGGCTTCTCGCCCGAGGTCATGGTCATGATCTACTCCGCCGCCATCGGCATCGTGAACCTGTTCACCCCGACCTCCGGCGCCATCATGGGCGGTCTCGCCCTGGCCAAGATCGAGTGGACGACCTGGCTCAAGTTTGCTCTTAAGCTCATCGTCGCTCTCTCCGTCGTCTGCGCCATCATCCTGACCATCGCTTGCGTGATGATCTAAGTACCCCCTGGGTACCCCACGGAAACCATGACGATCCTATAACGGATCACCTGGTCATCGTCTGTCCGGTGGGGTCAACCCACCGGTAGACTCCTACCTTTAGCCCCCTCCCGTTCCGTGCGCGGGAGGGGGCGCTCTTGTGTTCCGGCGTTTTACCAAACGCCGGAACCACTCGACGCTGCAAGCCCGCCAGAGCGGCAATCTGACGTTCAATCGTCGGGCATGGCCAAAAGGCCTATGCCCTCCTCTTTCACGTCACCTTGCTCGCTCTGGTGGGCTTTCGCTGACTTATGCTCAACCTGCGGCGCTGCCATTGTTGGCGCAGGGGGCGGCTTGCTCGCTCTGGTGTCTGTTCGCTGTTCGTTCTCTGCCCGCGACGTTTCTGCTGTTGGTGCAAAGGGGTCAGGTTACTTTGCGCCAAAAGGGGAAGTTGCGGTGGAATAGTTCCCGTTTGGCCGTCTTGAGGGGTTAAACAGGAGCTATTTCACCGCAACTTATCGATGGCGTGTTTGGTTGGTGCCTGTTGATGGCCTGGGCATCGGGGAGGGCAGGCTCCGTTATAATCGCGTAGGAACTTAATTTACGAAACGGGACGGGAGCCATACATGCGCCAGGGTTTCGACAACGCGAAATATATCGAGCTGCAGGCCGCTCATATTAAGGAGCGCATCTCGCAGTTTGGCGGCAAGCTGTATTTGGAGTTTGGCGGCAAGCTGTTTGACGACTATCACGCGAGCCGCGTGCTGCCGGGTTTTGAGCCGGACAGCAAGTTTCGCATGCTCAAGAGCATAGCCGACGACGTCGAGGTCATCATCGCCATTAACGCGAACCACATCGAGAAGAACAAGGCTCGCGGTGACCTGGGCATTACCTATGACGAGGACGTTTTGCGCCTGGTCGACCTGTTCCGCGGCAACGGCTTTGCCGTCGCGGCTGTGGTCATCACCCAGTACGCCGGCCAGCCCGCTGCCGATGTGTTCCGCAACCGCCTGAACGCGCTCGGTATTCCCGCCAAGCTGCACTATCCCATCGAGGGGTATCCGCACGATGTCGATCTGATCGTGTCCGACGATGGCTATGGCAAGAACGAGTTTGTCGAGACCACCCGACCGCTCGTTGTGGTCACTGCCCCCGGTCCTGGCTCGGGCAAGCTTGCCACCTGCCTGTCTCAGCTCTATCACGAGCACAAGCATGGCACGGCCGCCGGCTATGCCAAGTTCGAGACCTTCCCGGTCTGGAATCTTCCTCTGACGCATCCGGTCAATATTGCCTACGAGGCCGCCACGGCTGACCTCGATGACGCCAATATCATCGACTCCTTCCACCTGGAGGCCTACAACAAGACCACGGTCAACTACAACCGCGACGTCGAGGCCTTCCCGGTAGTCCGTGCCCTGATGGAAAAGATCCTGGGCAAGAGCCCCTACCAGAGCCCTACGGACATGGGCGTCAATATGGTCGGCTTTGCCATCACCGATGACGATGCCTGCCGCGACGCTTCCAAGATGGAGATCGTTCGCCGCTACTTTACCGCGGTCGAAAATGTGCGCCGTACCGGCGTGGGCGATGAGCAAGTCGACCGTCTCAAGATTATTATGAAGAAAGCCGGCATCGATAAGAACTACTCACCGGCGCGCTCGGCGGCCCTCACCAGGGAGCAGCTGACGGGTGGTCCCGTGGGTGCCATGGTCATGCCCGATGGCTCCGTGGTGACCGGTAAGACCTCCACGCGCCTGGGCGCCGCAAGTTCGCTCATTATGAACGCCCTCAAGCATGTCTCGGGCGTCGACCTTGAGCTCGAGGTCATTAGCGATGAGGCGATCGAGCCCATCAGCAAGCTCAAGACGCATTTCCTGGGCAGCAAAAACCCGCGCCTCCACACCGACGAGACGCTTATGGCGCTGTCGATCACCTCGGCCACGAGTGAGACGGCCGCTCGCGTCCTTTCGGGCCTGGAGCAGCTGCGCGGTTGCGATGCCTTCTTTAGCGTGATTATCTCGCCGACGGACGAGACGGTACTGCGCAAACTGGGTATCAACGTGTGCTGCGAGCCCAAGTTTGAGCGCCGCGGTTTCTTCCATCGCTAAGTTTGAAGCACCGCGGTAATTGCATTGCATTTTGGCCGTATCGGGTTAGCGCCCGGTACGGCTTTTTGATCAATAAAGCGTCTATTTCGGCGAAAAATAGCTGTTTACCTGCCTAGAAACAATTTGAGCGGTATACAATAACCGTAACTGTTTCATCCTTAGCGGGATGCCGCATGATGGATATTACCTGCCATCGTGAGGTGTGTCGGTCGCGCACGGCGCGTTAGATGCTCGTGCTCGGTTTGAGGAGGCTGCTATGGCGGGCAAGGGTCGTGCGAGTGTTAACGATATGAAGCGTGTCGAGGTGCTGGTGTTGATGGAGATCGACCAGCAAACCGAAGACAATGGCGGGCCGTATGGTTTCTCGCGCAAAACGCTTGCCGAGCGCGTGGGGGTTTCGCCGTATCGTGCCCGCGCCGCAATCGATCGCTTGGATTCCGAAGGTATGATTGATGTCGTCTCGCGTTATAGCGACGACGGCGGTCAGCTTGCAAATGGCATTTGCCTCACCGAACGTGGTGAGTGGTATCTTGAGGGCGTCCGTACCGGCATGCTCGTTCAAGAAATGCTTGAGGACGAGGTTGCTGATCGATAGCAGCATGTAACCCTTGCCATAGCGACGCCGCCTGGGAAACCGGGCGGCGTTTTGTTTCAAGATGGAGAAATGCTATTGCGCGTAAGAAAAATTGCGTGCGGCGTGCGTCGCGAGTATTACAATGAAGACCCGTAAGATGTGTATGGACAACTTCTACGGGAAGCGCAGGTAACTCAATATGACCAAGCATGTGTTCGTGACCGGCGGCGTGGTTTCGTCTCTGGGCAAGGGTATTACCGCGGCCTCGCTGGGCCGTCTGCTCAAGTCGCGCGGGTACAAGGTAACGATGCAAAAGGCCGACCCGTATCTGAACGTCGACCCCGGCACCATGAGCCCGTTCCAGCATGGCGAGGTCTTTGTGACCGAGGACGGCTACGAGTCCGATCTGGACCTGGGCCACTACGAGCGCTTTATCGACGAGAACCTGACCCGCGATTCCAACTTTACGACTGGTGCCATCTATAAGAGCCTGATCGCCCGCGAGCGTCGCGGTGACTTTTTAGGCGGTACCGTGCAGGTGATTCCTCACGTCACCAATGCCATTAAGGATAAGTTCCGCCGCATCGAGGAGCAGACCGGCTCCGATGTAGTCATCACCGAGCTGGGCGGCACGATTGGCGACATCGAGTCCCAACCGTTTGTCGAGGCCATTCGTCAGTACCGCAAGGAGGCCGGCCCCGAGAACGTCTGCTACATCCACGTGTCGCTCGTTCCCTATATCGCCGCCGCCCACGAGGTCAAGACCAAGCCCACGCAGCATTCCGTCAAGGAGCTCCGCAGCTTTGGCATCCAGCCCGATATTATCGTGTTGCGCTCCGACCACCATATCGATGACGCTATCCGCGGGAAGATCGCAAGCTTCTGCGACGTCGACACCGATTGCGTCTTTACCAACGAGGACTGCGCGAGCATTTACGATGTTCCGCAGCTGCTTGCCGAGCAGGACTTTGACCTGCGCATTTGCGAGCGCCTGGGTCTGGACCCGCGTGAGCGCGACATGAGCGAGTGGAACGAGTTCCTGCGCAAACAGAATCACGCCAACCATCACGCCGACAAGGTGAAGATTGCCGTCGTTGGCAAGTACACGCAGCTGCCCGATGCGTACCTGTCGGTTATCGAGGCCCTGCACCATGCGGGTGTCTTCTACGATCGCCATGTGGACGTCCAGCTGGTCGACGGCGAGAGCCTCGACGAGCAGAATGTCTCCGAAGTTCTGGGCGACGCTTCGGGCATCCTGGTCCCCGGCGGCTTTGGCAAGCGCGCCCTGGAGGGCAAGATCCTCGCGGCCGAGTTTGCCCGCGAGCACAAGATTCCGTATCTGGGCATTTGCCTGGGTATGCAGGTGGCCGTGTGCGAGTTCGCCCGCAACGTCGTCGGCCTTGCCGGCGCCAGCTCCTCCGAGTTCGACCCGGACGGTCCGTTTAGCGTCATCGATCTGATGAGCTCGCAGGAGGATGTGACCGAGAAGGGCGGCACCATGCGTCTGGGCGCCTATCCGTGCAAGCTCGCCGCCGATACCCTCGCTCGCGAGGCATATGGCGAGGATCTCGTCTACGAGCGTCACCGTCACCGCTTTGAGTTTAACAACGCCTTCCGCGACCAGCTCGAGGACGCCGGCTTGGTTATCTCTGGCCTCTCACCCGACGAGCGCCTGGTCGAGATGGTCGAGCTGCCGCGCGACGTGCATCCGTGGTATGTGGCAACCCAGGCTCACCCCGAGTTCAAGAGCCGTCCGACCAACCCGCAGCCGCTGTTCCGAGAGTTCGTGCGTGCCTCGATCGGTCAGCACGAGGGTGTCGATCGCCTACAGGTGACGCCCATGAACCTCGCTACGGACTAAGGGTGCCGGCGAACAAAGAACATACCGAAGCTACTCCCTCGTCGCTCGCCGTGGCGGCGGGGGAGTATCTCGATTACCTCGCGGTCGAGCGGGGTTTGGCGCGCAACACGATTGCGGCCTACCGTCGTGACCTGACGACGTACTGCGCCTATCTGGAGCGGGCGGGCATCATGTCTTTTGATGAGGCGACTCGTCAGGTCGTGGAGGGCTTTGTCGCCGACCGTCGCGATGGGGGCTATTCCGATGCCTCGGTGGAGCGTGCGCTTGCGGCCGTGAAGGGCCTGCATGCCTTTTTGGTGCGCGATGGGATTGTGGCCCAAAATCCAACGGCGGCGTTGCGCCTGCCTAAAAAGGCTGAGCGTTTGCCGGAGTATCTATCGGTGGAGGATGTCTCGGCGCTGCTCGATCAAGACTTCCCCGAGGGCGAGATGGGCTTGCGCGACCATGCCATCTTGGAAGTGCTCTACGGATGCGGCTTGCGTGTGAGCGAGTTGGTGGGGCTCGATGTGGGCGATATCCATATCGACGATGGCTTTGTGCTCGTTCGCGGTAAGGGCTCAAAGGAACGCCTGTCCCCGCTGGTGGGAAGCGCGGCGCGAGCTCTGACGCTCTATTTAACTGAGGGGCGTTCTCGCTTGGCGGCCCATGCCCACGGAACCGAGACCTCGGCGGTCTTTTTAAATAAGAACGGCCGCCGTCTGTCGCGCCAGGGCATCCATGCCATCTGTGAGCGCTACGGGCGCCAGGTGGGGCTGGTGGGACTCCATCCCCATACGCTGCGTCACTCCTTTGCCACCCATATGCTTGCGGGCGGTGCAGACCTCCGTGTGCTACAGGAGATCTTGGGACATGCCGATATATCGACCACGCAGGTCTACACGCATGTCGATCGTACGCAACTGACCGAGGTCTATCTGGCGGCGCACCCGCTGGCACATCGTTAACACATCGCTGGCCTGCATATCTATAGGTATTTGGGGACGGGCCCCAGATTGCCGCGGCGTGCTTTTGCGCGCGCATGGGCAATCTGGGGTCCGTCCCATTTTTTGCCACTTGTCGTCGCGGTGGCGGGCCGCATGTGCCTTGGGTGGGGGAGTTTGGGGGCGATGTGAACGGCATATAAAGGGACGCAAAAATCGCCTCAAGGTCAACTTGAAGGTTGAGGTTGAAAGGCGGGGTGCCACAGGTGGCATCCCGCCGTTGCTGTAAACACAACATATTGTGTTTTCGAACATATGATTGGGGGTGTTTTGCAATATATGGTGGGTGGAGTGGTGGGGCGGGGTGGGGGAAGGGGTGGGGAAAGGTGTTGAAAAATGGGGCGGTTCCCCATATTATTAATGACGTCGACAGGCGGGGTGGTTCCCCGCGTACGTGCCATCTGAGTAACCGAGGGGAGGGCGCACATGGGAATGACTGGTGCATACGAGCGCAATCTCGATGCAAAAGGTCGTCTGTCCCTGCCTGCACCCCTTCGCGAGGAGCTTGGAGAGCACGTTCGCGTGTTCAAAGCCCTGGATGTCGATGCTCTGTACGTGTTCTCTGCCGAGGCCTTCGATAAGTGGGTCGAAGGACTCTTCGCGGGTCGTGAGGGCCACGAGGGTTTTAACCCGCGTGACATTAATGACCAGAAGCTCATGAGGGCGATCAACAAGCGCACCACGTCGATGGACGTGGACAGCGCCGGTCGTATCGGTCTTTCCGAGTCTCTCCGCAAGCAGGCGAACCTCGACCGCGAGGTCACGGTTGTGGGCAACTACGACCACCTTGAGGTTTGGGATCGCGCCGCGGCCGATGAGGACGATGACGATGAGGCCCTGCTGGACCTCTTCTTCTCGTAAGGGCAAGGCACGGGTAACGGATGGAGCGTGGGATCTTGACACAAGAATATCGGCATGAACCTGTCATGCTCGGCGAAGTGCTTGAGTCGCTGCGGCTAAAGAGCGGCTCCGTTGTCTGCGATTGCACCCTTGGCGGTGCCGGCCATTCGGTAAAGATGGCTGCGCAGGTGGGGGAGACGGGTCTTTTGCTCGGCGTCGATCAGGACGACATGGCCCTCGAGGCCGCTGGCGCCCGTCTGGACCGCGAGGTTCCCGGCGTTCCGCACCAGCTGCTGAAGGGCAACTTCGGCGACTTGGACGAGCTGCTTTGCTCGGCCGAGGTGCCCGGGGTCGATGGCTTCCTGTTCGATTTGGGCGTTTCGTCACCGCAACTCGATATCCCTGGAAGGGGCTTTTCGTATAACGAGGACGCCCCATTGGACATGCGGATGGATCCGGGTAATAACACCTTAAACGCAGCTGAGGTCATCAACACCTATAACGAACACGACCTCGCTCGGATTCTACGCGTCTACGGCGAAGAGAAGTTCGCCTCGCAGATCGCGCGCGAGATCGTGCGCCGCCGCGAGCAAGAACCGATCGAAACCACCGGCCAATTTGTCGAGATCATCAAGGCGGGTATCCCGGCTGCCGCTCGTCGGCATGGCGGACACCCGGCCAAGAAAAGTTTCCAGGCCATTCGCATCGAGGTCAATCACGAGCTCGATGTGCTCGAACGAGGGCTTGATGCCGCCACCAGGTGGCTCAACCCGGGCGGACGTATCTGCGTCATCTCATATCACTCGCTCGAGGACCGTATCGTAAAGAACCACTTTAAGGAGATGAGCCAGGGGTGCACGTGTCCGCCGGAGATTCCGGTGTGCGTGTGCGGCAACGTGCCGATACTCAAGGTCATCACCCGCAAACCCTTGGTTGCACAGCCTGATGAGGTTGAGCGCAACCCTCGGGCGAGATCAGCCAAAATCCGCGTGGCGCAGCGTCTGTAGGCGCGACCGCGTGATATTGGACCTCCCGCTCGCACCATAAACGAAGCTTAAACACACTACCAACGTACTCGGGATGGGAGGCGGCATATCATGGGCTACAACACTTCAAGCGCAGCACTCGCCTATGATATGAACGCCATGCCCGCCTATCGTGAGACGCCGCAGGCCCCCGTTGCTCCCCGTGAGCAGCGCACGCCGCGCTTTGATGTCTACACGGGCGCGGGCCGTCAGGCAAACCAGGCGGTAAGCCCGGTTTTCATGAGCGTTCTTAAAACGTTTTGCATCATTGCGGCTATCTTCATGACGATCGGCGTCGCCCGCGTGGCGCTCGCCGGTGTTACGGCCCAGGTGCTCAACAGCAACGCCGAGCTTACCAATACGCTCGAAAAGGCGACCGATGAGAGCTCCGACCTGGAGGTCATGCATTCGGTCTATGGCGCCGACACGCGCATTCGCGACCTTGCGGGCGCTTATGGCATGGTGGAGCCCAGCGAGAGCGTTACACTTGACTTTTCGCAGGATGCAGCCGCGGGCGCCAACGCGACCGCGACCGCTCAGTAGCAAGACGGTAGCTGAGTATGACAAATGACTATCGCCGCGGTTCCGATGGGGGCCGCGGTTCTGGACGTCCCTCGTCGCGGGGACGTTCTGGTTATCAAGGAACGGGTCGGCAATCTTACAACGCCGGGCAGTCCCGTGGCAACGACCCGGCGTCGCGACTTCGCGGCTCGGGCGGCCCTCAAGTGCATAACACCAGGTCGCGCAAGAGTTCGTCGACCGAATGGCTCACGGGCACGCCTCTGCCTCGCCGCAAAGCCGTCATGGGCTTCATTGGGCTTGGCTTGGGCTTGGGCGTCTTTCGCCTTGGCGACTATCAAATTGTCGAAGCCGATAAACTGCGCGAGCGTGCCGATGCGCGCCGCCTGCTTGCGCAGACCCTCTATGCCAAACGTGGCACCATCTACGACCGCAACGGTAACGTGCTGGCGTCGTCGGCCGAATGTCGCAACATCGCCGTGAACCCCCAGCTTGTCGAGGATGTTGACAAGACGGTGTCGGCGCTGGTCAAGGCAACTGGAATCGATAAAAAGACCTGCCGCAAGCTCGTTGAGTCCGATGGAACCTGGGTGTATATCAAGCGCCAGGTGGACGAAGACGACGCTGCGGCGCTGGAGAAGAAGAACCTGCCCGGCGTGCTTTTTGAGCAGGCCATGAAGCGCGTATATCCATACGGCAATCTGGCATCGCAGGTGCTGGGTGTAGTGAATGTAGACAACGACGGCTTGACGGGTCTCGAAAAGCAATACAACAAGCTTCTGACCGGCACGAACGGTTCTCTCGTACGCGAGCGCGCGAGGGACGGCAGCTATATCGCGGGCGGTGCCTATAAAAAGGTGGCTGCGGTCGACGGCGTTGATATCGTGACGACGCTCGACGTCAATATCCAGCGTGCGGCCGAGGATGCCCTGGCAGAGGCTGTCGAGAAGACAAAGGCCAAGAACGGCTCGGCGCTGGTCACCGATCCTACGACAGGCGAGATCTTGGCAGCCTGCTCGTATCCGACCTACGACCAGACCAATTTGGAAAACGCCAAGACCGAGGATATGAACCTGCGCCTGGTCACCGACGCCTACGAGCCCGGCTCGGTCTTTAAGACGCTCGTGGCGGGCGCCGGCTTCGACTTGGGCGTCGTGCGGTCGAGTACGTCGTTTGAGGTGCCGGCGAGCATCAAGGTGGGCGACGATACCGTCACCGATGCCGACAAGCGCGACTACGCCATGACCATGGATGTGCGCGAGATGATGCGCCGTTCGTCCAACGTGGGATTTGTCCTGGTGGGGCGCAAGATCGGTGCCGACGACTTTGCTGCCTATGTGGACAAGTGGGGCATCGGTCACAGCTCTGGTGTCGATTTTCCGGGCGAGAGCCTGGGCATCGTCAAGGAGCGTGACCAGTATGACGGCGCCACGCTGGGCTCGATGAGCTTTGGACAGGCGCTGTCTGTCTCGCCGATTGAGATCGCACGTGCCGTGGGCGGCATCGCCAACGGCGGCGTGATGATGACCCCGCACTTCTATAAGTCCAGCAAAGGCGACGAGAAGGACTGGGGCGAAGGCGAGCGCGCGATTTCGGAGGATGCCGCATCCCAGGTGACATCGTGCATGCAGACGGTCGTGTCGGAGGGAACGGGCGTTGGCGGCGCGGTTGACGGCTATGACGTGGCGGGTAAGACCGGTACGGCCGAACGCGCCGACGAGAACGGCGGCTACCTCAAGGAGAACTACATGTCGTCCTTTATGGGCTTTGCACCGGCACAATCGCCCAAGGTGCTGTGCTATATCACGCTCGACGGAACGCCGAGCGGCTCAGATGCCGCTGCGGTGCCGTTCCAGTCCATTATGGCCAACGCGCTCGACGTGCTGGGTATCCCGCACACGAAGTAGGGGGTTACAATCTTTGGGGCGTGGTTTGTTGTCCCATATGAGGGGTGTTCACATGCCCTGCACCACGCATGCGCGGCGCTGGGATACAATACGCCGATAGCATTATTTAGGTTTACAGGGGAGCTGCAATGATAGAGATCGCCGTCAACAACCTCGCGGCCGCAACAGGGGCCCGAACCGTGACGGGAGAAGTCGATCGGGTATGCCGCGGGTGCGTTATCGACTCGCGCCAGGTCGAGGAAGGGACGATTTTCGTCGCCTTTCCCGGTGAAAACGTCGACGGCAATGATTTTGCTTCCCGTGCGGTCCAGTCGGGTGCCGGCGCCGTCGTGATGACGCGTGAGCCCGAGGCCGAGCTGGTCTCGCTGGCGCAGGACAAGGGCTGTGCCATCTTGCTGACCGATGATCCCGAGGAGTTTCTGCTGCGTTTGGCGCATGCGTATCGCCTGGAGCTTGGCTGCCTGGTCGTTGGCATTACCGGCTCTATCGGCAAGACAACGACCAAGGACGTGCTCGCCGCGGTGCTCGCCAAGCGCTATCGCGTTTGGGCAACCAAGGGTAACTACAACAACCTGATCGGTATGCCGCTCACGGTGCTGGCGGCCCCTGCCGACACCGAGGTTCTGGTGCTCGAGATGGGCATGAACCATTTCCACGAGATTGAGCGCATGTCTCAGTCCGCCAATCCCAACCTTGCCATCGTGAGCAAGATCGGCACCTCTCATATCGGCATTTTGGGCAGCCGCGAGAACATCGCCCGCGCTAAGGCCGAGATTGTACAGGGCATGTGCGCCGCCGGCGACTATTTGCCGCTGCTGGTTTTGGGCGGCGAGGACGATTTTACGCCGTTCATTCGCGATACGTTCGCCCAGCCTGCTGGTATCGACGTGATGCTGGCCGGTGTCTCTGACGATGATGAGGTCCGCGCCCGCGACGTTCGCGTTGATGACGAGGGCCGTCCGGTCTTTACGCTCGATTTTGGTCAGGGCGAGACAATCGATACCATGCTTGCCATCCCCGGCGTGCAGTCCGTTCCTAATGCCGTTAAGGCCGCCGCGGTTGCCTATCGCCTGGGCGTGACGCCCGAGCAGATCGATGCTGCCTTTAGGGGCCTCACGATCACCGGTCACCGCCAGGAGATCAAGCGCGCCAAGAGCGGTGCCCGCGTCATCGATGACTCCTATAACGCCAGCGCCGAATCGATGGCAGCCGGTCTCGACCTGCTGTGCTCGCTTTCGTGCACGGGGTCTCGCATGGCGATCCTGGGCGAGATGGGCGAGATGGGCGATGAGGCTCCTCGCATGCATGAGCTCGTGGGCGCTTATGCCGCCGCCAAGAAGCTCGACATGCTGGCGTGCGTGGGTGGTGAGCTGGCCCAGCTTATGGCCGATGCCGCACGCATGATGGGCATGGACGAGGACCGCATCCAGGTGTTCTCCGATTATCAGCAGGTGCTCGACCGCATGGGCGGCGCGCTTGAAAAACATGATGTTGTACTGGTCAAGGGTTCCCGCTTTGTTGAGCTCGACCGCTTTGTGGAAGGTGTGTGCTAGCCCATGTTCGGCAATCCCTCGTATCCAACGTATCAGGCTTTTTTGGGGCTTGGCATCGCCGCAGCCATCGCGCTGCTGCTCATGCCGTGGTGGATCAAGCTGCTCAAGGTCGAGGGTATCGGCCAACAGGTTCGTGCCGACGGCCCCAAGCGTCATTTGGTTAAGCAGGGAACGCCCACCATGGGTGGCGTTGTCATCCTCGTCGCGATCTCGCTGACCTGCCTGCTGATGGGCAAGCTCACCACCGAGCTCGTACTCGTGCTGCTCGCCACGCTGGCGACCGGCGTGCTGGGCCTGATCGACGACCTGACCTCCGTTACGCATGGGCGCTCGCTCGGTCTGACGCCCCATGCCAAGATGATCGGCCTAACCATTATCTGTGTCACCTTTACGGTACTTGCCGTCAACTGGTGCGGCGTCGCCCCCGAGATTCGTTTTCCCGGTGGGTTGACGATCGACCTTGGCGTGCTTTCGACCACCATCTGCGGCTATTCGTTCCCGTGGCTCTATATTGTCTTTTGCTGGTTGATGATTGCCGGTCTTTCTAATGCCGTGAACCTGACCGATGGCCTTGACGGTCTTGCTGGCGGCACCTCCATGATCGCCATGCTCGCCATGGCTGCCATGGCGTTTCTGCACGGAGACGTGAACCTGTCCATCTTCTGCACCGCGTGTGCCGGTGCCTGTTTGGGCTTTCTGTGGTTCAACTGCTATCCGGCGAGCATCTTTATGGGTGATACCGGCTCGCTTGCTCTGGGTGCCGCGTTTGCCTGTACGTCCATCATGACTAACACCGAGGTCGTCTCCCTCATCATCGGCGGCCTGTTTATCGTTGAGACCCTGTCGGTCATGATTCAGGTTGTCTACTTCCACTTTACGCACAAGCGCGTCTTCCTTATGGCGCCCATCCATCATCATTTCGAAAAGAAGGGTTGGGCCGAGACCAAGGTCGTCATCCGTTTTTGGATTATCGCTGCGGCATTTGGTGCCGTTGGCCTTGCTCTGTTCTTCCAGTTGGGATAGTGGTCTTTCATGCCTCTTGCTGAAGTCTTTAGCCTGCTCGTTTTGGGTCAGGGCAAATCCGGTCTCGATGTCGCCCGCTGGGCGCTGGCACATCCCGAGCGCGTAAGCGCCGTTACCGTGTATGGCGGCGGCACCTCTGAGCCCAATGACGCCACGCGTGCGCTCGAGGCTGCTGGTGCGTCGTTTGTCTATGGGACCGAACAGGTCGAGGGCGCCTATGACGCATGCGTGACGTGCCCGGGCATCTCGGAGTTCTCGGGCTTCTTTAAGGCCGGGCGCGAACATGCCGCCCAGATTATGGGTGAGCCAGAGTTTGCCTATCGCCTGTCGCCCGATAACTGGATTGCCATCACGGGCACCAACGGCAAGACGACCACCACGTCGCTGACCGATTATCTGCTCAAGGCTGCCGGCGAGGCCAGCGTAGCTGTCGGCAACATCGGCGAGCCGCCGGTCAACGAGATTGACGGCCGAGCCCGCAACGAGTGGTTTGTGGCTGAGCTCTCGAGCTATCAGATTGCTACGACCACCGAGCTCCACCCTCGTGTGGCGGTGCTGCTCAACATCACTCCCGACCACTTGGGCTGGCATAAGAGCCATAAGAACTATGCGCTTGCCAAGATCAAGCTGTTTGACAATATGGTCGATGACGATCTGGTGGTTGTCGACGTCGAAGACGCCGGCATTCACGAGTTCGATGAGTACATCTATACGCCGGGTCGCCGCATCTGCAAGGTCGCTTTTGACGAGCCCGAGGGTGCAGACGCCGCCTTTGTGCGCGACGGCAAAATGGTCGTGCGCCTGAAGGGCGTCGAGACTCAGCTTGTCGCCACGTCCGAACTCAAGATCTCGGGCCATCACAATGTTATCAATGCCCTGTGCGCTGCCACGGCTGCCCTGGCAGTCGGTGCCGATGTCAATGGTGTCTGCCGCGGTCTGGCCTCGTTCCAGCCGCTCGAGCACCGCGTGGAGCCGTGTGGCGAGATTGACGGCGTGCGCTACGTCAACGATTCCAAGGCGACCAACACCGATGCGGTCGAGAAGGCGCTGACGGCATTTCCCGATGACGACGTGATCTTGCTGCTCGGCGGCCACGATAAGGGCACGCCGCTCACGGACTTCGCGCGCGTTGTTATGGATAACGTACGCTCGGTCGTCTGCTTTGGCGATGCGCGCGAGCGCTTTACCGCCGCTATGGACGAGGCCGATGTCGATGGCGATGTGGATATTGCCCAGGCGGATGACCTGCGCGATGCCGTGGACGTCGCCCGTTCGCTGTCGAGCCGTGGCGACGTGATCTTACTTTCTCCTGCCTGCTCTTCGTTCGATGAGTTCTCGGGCTATGAGGAGCGCGGCCGCGTGTTTAAGGACTATGTGGCGCAGCTTGCCGCTGCGGCGAAATCGCAAATGGAATAGGGGTTGCCGGTGAGAGAGGAGAGCCCCCGACAAGGTATGAGGAGGCCCGACTCGGACCGTGCTTCCTCGCGGCGTAGCACACCGCGTTCCGGTCGCGGCGGGCAGTCGTTTAGCGAACGCTATATTGCCGGCGTTCCCGCCCGCATCATGCGCCCCCGTCTGATATTTATGGCCTGCCTGTTTACTTTGGTGTGCTTTGGTCTGCTGATGGTGTACTCGGCGTCTTCGGTCGAGGCGCTGCACGAGAATGGCTCGGCGACGTTTTTCCTGGGTCGACAGGCCGCGTTTGCCGTGGTTGGTGTTCTGGCGCTGATTGCCATCGTGCGCGTTTTGCCGGACAGCTGGTTTGGGGAGGATGTGCTTAGGATCTTCCTTATCGGCATGATAGGGCTACTGTTTCTGGTGTTCTTGGTGGGCAGCGGCAGCCGTGGCGCCACGCGCTGGCTCAACATCGCCGGTATTCAGTTCCAGCCTTCCGAGTTTTTAAAGCCATTTGCCATTGCGTATTCGGCCATCATGCTTGATCGCTTCTTTTCGCCCGGTGGCAACATAAACGAATTCCTTCGCAAGATGGGCATCTACCTGGGTATTTCGCTCTTTCTGATCTTTATCCAGCCCGATTTCGGTACTGTCCTGATCATCCTGTTGACCCTCATGTGCATGGCGTTGTTTGCGGGTCTCGACCCGAGATTTATCATCGGCGTGCTAATCTTCGGCATTCTCGTGATCGTGATTGCACTTGTCGCAGAGCCGTACCGTATGGTGCGTATTCAGGTTGCCTTGAACCCTTGGGCTGACGAGTATGGTGACGGCTATCAGGCCACGCTTGCCATCATGGCCTTTGCCTCGGGCGGTCTGTTCGGCCGTGGCATCGGCAACTCAACCATGAAGTACTCGTATCTGCCCGAGGCGCACAATGACTACATCCTGGCCATCATTGGCGAGGAAGTCGGCTTTGTCGGAACCGTGCTGTTCTTCTTGGTGTTTGCGATGCTGATCTACTCGGCGTTTCGCATTGCCGAGCAGGCGACCGATCGTCGGGGCGCGCTTATGGCGTCTGGCTCCGCGGTCATTCTCGCGGTGCAGTTTTTGATTAACGCGCTGGGCATCCTCAACGTGTTTCCCATGACGGGCAAACCGTTGCCGTTTATTAGCTACGGCGGTTCGTCGATTATTGTGTCGCTTATGCTTGCCGGGTTGATCCTGCGCGTTTCGTACGAGAGCGCCCGCCGCGATGAGTATGACCGCCGCCGTGAGAGCTTTGCCGTTATGGACGAGAGCACCGCCGGCGTGGCCCATGTGCGCGGTGAACGACCTTCGCGTAGCGGCTTTACCGTTCTGGATGGTTCTGCATCCGAGCCGGCAGCTCGTCCACGCTCGCGAACGGCTCCGCAAGGTCGTCCGCAGCGCCCCAGCCCTCGCAACGCGGGCGGCGGATATAATCGAATCGATTTGAACTCGGACCCGTCGGCGCGTCTGCGCACCGACGACCAGGGACCGCGTGTACGAAGGGACTACCATGACCGATAAAATGACCGTTGCTATTGCAGCCGGCGGCACGGCAGGACACATCAACCCCGCGCTCGCCTTGGCCGAAGAACTGCGTGACCGTGGCCACCACGTTGTGTTCGTGGGCCAGTCGCGCAAGCTCGAGGGTCGTTTGGTCCCCGAGGCTGGGTTTGATTTTGTGCCCATTACGGTCACGGGCTTCGACCGCTCCCGTCCTTGGACGGCGCTGACCTCGCTGTGGCGTGTCAATAAGGCCAAGCGTGCGCTCGCCAATCATTTCTCAAAGGTCGGCAAGCCCGATGCCGCCATCGGTTTTGGTGCCTATGTCGAGGTTCCGCTGTTGGGGTGGTGCAAGGGCGCAGGCGTTCCGTATCTGCTGCATGAGCAGAACTCTGTTCCGGGCCTGGCCAACAAGATGATGAACTCCCACGCCGCCCGCGTGTGCATCTCGGTGCCGGCAGCGCGTTCGGTCTTTGAGCGCGAAGGTGACCCTGACCACGTGCTCATGACCGGCAACCCCGTACGTCGCTCGGTGATCGAGGGCGATCGCGATCGTGGCCGCAAGGCACTTGGCGTTCCCGAGGACGCTACGCTGCTGCTCGTCTTTGGCGGTTCACTTGGCGCCCAGCACCTCAACGAGCGCGTGACTTCGCTCAAAAACGAGCTGCTTTCGCGCAAGAACCTCTATGTGTTGCATTCGACGGGTGCCGACGGCTTTGAGGAGACCGAGCGCGCTTTGGCGCTGACGCCCGAGGAGGCGAAGCGTTACCGCGTCCAGCCTTACATCGACAACATGGGCGATATGCTGGCTGCTGCCGATTTGGTGCTCTCGCGTTCGGGTGCATCGAGCGTGGCCGAGATCGCTGCGCTCGCCGTGCCCTCGGTGCTCGTGCCGTATCCGCATGCGACGGCCGACCACCAAACCACCAATGCTCGTTATCTGGTCGACGCCGGGGCCGGCGTGCTCTGCGCCGATGCCGATATCGACGGTTCTGCCTTTGCCGATGAGCTGCTGCACCTGGTCGATGACGCGGCGGCGCGCGACGCCATGCGTCAGGCGGCGCGTGGTCTGGCTCAGGATAGAGCCGCCGCTCTTCTGGCGGATGCGGTAGAGGGTTTGCGTTAGTTAGACGGGATATCTTCGGTCGCCCTCGCGCTGATGCGGTAGGTGCGGTACAGTTAACGGGTTACAGGCAGTGTTTACGCAAGGAGTACACGAGCACATGGCTGATTCCCAGACTGCAACCTCCGCGCCCGAGTTTAAGAGCGCCCACTTTATCGGTATCGGCGGCGCCGGCATGAGCGGCATCGCCCTCGTTCTGCACGAGCGCGGTTATGCCGTTACCGGCTCCGACCTTAAGACGTCACGTTATATCCGCCAGCTTACCCGCGCTGGTGTGAAGGTGCATGTGGGCCATGAGGCCGCCACGATCGACGAGGTCAAGCCCGACGTGGTTGTTGTCTCCACCGCTATTCCGGAGTCCAACCCTGAACTCGTGCGTGCTCGCGAGCTTGGTATTCCCGTGTGGCCCCGTGCCAAGATGCTCTCTGCTTTGGGCCACGGCTACACCACCGTCGCTGTTGCCGGCACGCATGGCAAGACCACCACGTCTTCGATGTGTGCCACCATGCTCGACCGCATGGGTCTGGATCCGAGCTTCCTGATCGGTGGCATCGTTGAGGGCTATGACACGAACGGCAAGAACGGCTCGGGCGACTACTTTGTCGCCGAGGCCGACGAGTCCGACAGCTCCTTCCTGTTCCTGAACCCCAACGTAGTCATTGTGACCAACGTCGAGGCCGACCACCTCGATCACTACTCGGGTATCGAGGAGATCGAGGCAACTTTCGCCAAATTCATGAGCCTGGTGGGCGAGGACGGCACCGTCATCGTCTGCGGTGAGGACCCGCATCTGGTCGAGCTCGCCAAGTCGACGGGCCGTCACGTGCTTTCCTACGGCTTTGCCGAGAGCAACGACATCGTCTGCATGCACCCGGATGTCAAGGGCATCCAGAGTGACTTTATCGTTCGCTTTGAGGACGGCACTGAGCGCGCTGTGGAGATCAAGAGCAATCCCGGTCGCCACAACATGCTCAACGCCACGGCGGTGCTCACCGTCGCCCATGTCCTGGGCCTTGACATCGACGCCGCCGCCAAGGCGCTCTCGAGCTTTGAGGGCGTCCGCCGTCGCTTTACCCACGTGGGCGATATCGATGGCATCACCGTGGTCGATGATTACGGCCATCACCCCACCGAGATCAAGGCGACGCTTGCTGCCGCTTCGTCGCTGGGTTACAAGCACGTCGACGTCGTGTTCCAGCCGCACCGCTATTCGCGCCTGCAGGCCCTGTGCGACGACTTTGCCGATGCATTTGCCAATGCCGATAAACTGCTGCTGATTGATGTGTTCTCGGCTGGCGAGATGCCCATTCCGGGTGTCACCTCTAAGATGCTCGCCGATACCGTGCGCGCCAAGCATCCTGGCAAGGAGGTCGTGTACTGCTCCAGCCGTCTTGAGCTCAATCAGGAGCTCGAGCAGATGGTGGGCGAGGGCGACCTGCTGCTCACCATGGGTGCCGGCGACGTTACGACCGTCGGTCCCGAGTTCATTGAGTATCTGACTGCCAAGAAAGACGCTTAAGTCTAATGGGTCTGTTTAACGCCGTCATGGCGCTCTCGGGCATGATCGACACGGATGTGATCGAGGACGAGCGCCTTGCGCGTCATACGAGCTATCGTATCGGCGGCAAGGCCGACCTCTTTGTGACGTGCCATAGCTATCATGCCCTCCGCCGCGCCGTGGCGGTGCTCGATCGCGAGCAGGTGCCGTGGGTCATCATCGGCAAGGGCTCCAATCTGCTGGTTGCCGATGGCGGTTATCGCGGTGCCGTCATTTCGCTCGGACGTGAGTTCCAGCGCACGGTTGTTGCCGATGACGGTTGTACGCTGACGGTCGGTGCGGGCGTGATGTTTGCGCGCCTGGTCAACGATGCCCTGTCGCGTAGCCTCTCGGGCCTTGAGTTTGCCGTTGGCATTCCCGGTTCGGTCGGCGGTGCGATATCTATGAATGCCGGCACGCGGACCGAGTGGATTGGCTCGCTGGTTGAGGATGTCGTAACGTTTGACCCGGCATCCGGTATCAAGCATTATGCGGGGTCCGAGATCTCTTGGGGCTACCGCGAATGTAGCCTTCCCCGCAATGAGATCATCCTCGAGTGCGTGCTCAAGCTTAAACCGGCGCCCAAGGCCGACATTCGCGAGCGCATGGAGCGGTACCTTACAAGGCGCAAGCGTACGCAGCCCATGGGTCGCGCATCCTGCGGGTCTGTCTTTCGCAACCCGCCCGATGCGAGTGTGGGCAAGCTTATCGAGGATTGTGGATTAAAGGGTTTTTCGATTGGCGGCGCGGAAGTTTCGCCCGTTCACGCTAATTTTATCGTTAATAACGGAACTGCCTCGGCCGATGACGTTGCCGCGGTTATCAGACATGTGCACGGAAAGGTGAGGGAGGCGTATGGCATCGAGCTCAGACCGGAAGTTAAATTCCTCGGCTTCTAGAGCATCGAAACCCACCTTCCGCCGCGCCGGAGGGCGTTCCGGCGCGCCTGCCAAACCTCAACGCAATACCGTCGCGCACTCTAAGTCTGTCGGGCATGCTCGACAGACCAGTCGTCCGGTCGTCGGCTCGCAGCTCGGTAATCGTCCGGCCGCAAAAAAGTCCTCGCGTCCCTCGGTGACGTCAAAGCCTGTTATGGGCGCCAAGCCTGCCCGTCCCATGGCAGCTCCCAAGCCCTCGACGGGAACTAAAGCGGCGCGTCCAGGTCTCACGCTGGGCGCATTGAAACCGCGCTCGCTGACATCGGTGCCGGCTACCGCCAAGAAGCCTTCGAGTAAAAAAGGTTTCAACCCGTTATCTTCACTTGGAGCGATGGCAAATAAAACATCAGACGCCGCTTCTGTCGTTACAGGCAAAGGCAAAATCGTGGGCGGCGTTCTGGCCGTCTTGGCCGTGCTCGTCGTCGTTGCCATCGTGGTGATCAACTCTGGACTGTTTACTGCCACTGATATTCAGATTCAAGGCAGCGAGCATGTGACGAAGCACGATGCTATCCAGCTGATCGACTTGCCCGAGGGAACGTCGCTTTTTAACGTCGATCCCGACCAGATTACCGAGGATCTCAAGCAGAACCCGTGGGTTTCGGGCGTGGATGTCCAGCGCCAGTTTCCCCATACGCTTATCATCACGCCGACGGAGCGTAAAGTTATCGCCATTGCGTATATCAGCTCCGACGACCTTGCCTGGGCTATCGGAGACGATGACACCTGGATCGCCCCGCTGTCGACGTCGGTCGAAGTGGACGACCAGGGCAACGTCATCACGACAGGGCAGGGCTCAAATACCTTGACCGGAATCGATGCCGCGCTGGCGCTCGCCAAGCATTATGGCGCGGTGTTGTTGACTGATGTCTCGGCGGATGTCGCTCCGGTTTCCGGCCAGGCGGTGAACTCCAAAGCCGTTAAGGCCGGCCTGGATTATGTGCGTGGTTTTTCGAGCGAGTTCTTGGGACAAGTCAAGGATATTTCCACGCCTTCGGTCGAAGCCATCTCGGCAAACCTCAATAACGGCATTGAGGTGTCGCTGGGCGATTCGGACGATATCGCCAAGAAGGAACGCGTAGTCACCAAGTTGCTTTCGCAGGTAGAGGGCGTAACGTATATCAATGTGCGCTCTCCGGGCAACTACACATTTAGGAATGCTCCGACCTCGTAGCGCTGGTTGATGCTTTGTTGAGGGGCCATACCGCGCCGTTTATCTGGTTTGTTTGGTTTTCACGGTCAATTATTTGACTGATACGTTCATAATGTGCAAACATAATACGGTTTACCTTTGCATTTACTTTCAACCTGAAGGTTAATGTGCGCAGGGGTCGACCCATGCTATGGCTATAACCTTTGTTCGGAGGACCGACATGCACGAGACAGAGATCAACAACTACCTTGCCGTCATTAAGGTGGTCGGCGTCGGCGGCGGCGGTACCAACGCGGTCAATCGAATGATCGAAGAGGGCATCCGCGGCGTCGAGTTTGTTGCCATCAACACCGATGCTCAGGCACTCGCGATCTCTGATGCCGATATCAAGGTGCACATCGGCACCGACCTTACCCGCGGTCTGGGCGCCGGCGCCAATCCCGAGGTTGGCCGCAAGGCTGCCGATGAGTCCCGCGACGACATCGCCGAGGCGCTCGCTGGCGCCGACATGGTGTTTATCACCTGCGGCGAGGGCGGCGGCACCGGTACCGGCGCTGCTCCCATCGTTGCCGATATCGCGATGAACGAGGTCGGCGCACTGACCGTCGCCGTCGTGACCAAGCCCTTCACCTTCGAGGGCCGCAAGCGTAAGAAGAGCGCTGAGGAGGGCATCAAGACCCTCTCCGATTGCGTCGACACCATGATCGTCATTCCTAACGATAAGCTGCTCGACATCGCCGAGAAGAAGACCACCATGCTCGAGGCCTTCGCGATTGCCGATGGCGTCCTTTCCCAGGGCACCCAGGGCATCACCGACCTCATCACCGTCCCCGGTATCATCAACCTGGACTTCGCCGATGTTAAGACCATCATGAAGCAGGCCGGTACCGCCATGATGGGTATCGGTACCTCTTCTGGGGATACTCGTGCCGTCGACGCTGCCCAGCAGGCCATCTCCAGCCCGCTGCTCGAGAGCTCCATCGATGGTGCCACGCGCGTGCTGCTCTCCATCGCCGGTTCCAAGGACCTGGGCATCCAGGAGATCAGCGACGCCGCCGACGTTGTCGCCAACGCCGTCGACCCCGAGGCCAACATCATCTTCGGTACCGTTGTCGACGAGTCCCTGGGCGATCAGGTGCGTATCACCGTCATCGCTACGGGCTTCTCCGACTCCAACGTCAACCGTCAGGATGAGCTCTTTGCTGCTCAGCAGTCTCAGAGCAAGGCCGCTGCCTCCGCTGAGCCGCAGCGCACCGCTCCGGCTGCCAGCCCGGCTCAGGCCGCTCCGACCCGCAACGTCGGTGGTACCGAGCTGCCCAACTTTGGCAACGACCAGTTCGAGCTTCCCGACTTCCTGAAGCGCGGTAGCTTCTAGTTCGTTTTTCTCAACGACCTGCACGGGGTGTGTCCATTTGGATGCACCCCGTTTTGTTTCTCGTTTGTAAACGAAAGCCTCCAATCTCCTTACGTTCCCTTTACGTTTGGTCCCTACCGCTGCGGGTATCCTTTTAAGGAAGTATGACAGCCGTATAAACGCGGACTGCGCGGCGACGCCGCGGTACTTGTGTTATTAGGAGGCTTTAGTATGGCAGCACGTGCGGACAACGTTTCGCGTGTCGACCATGATGGAGTTACGTTGGTGGAGGGCGCGACATCCGATGTCCGCTTTGCCTTTACCGAGCGCACCGGTGGCGTTTCTGAAGATGCGTACTCCTCGCTCAACCTGGGCTCGCATGTAGGCGATGACCCCTTTGCTGTTCAAGAAAATCGTCGTCGAGCGCTCGAAGCTATGGGCGCCACTGAGTGCGAGCATAATCTGCTCGTGCCCAATCAGGTACATGGTGACCATATCGTTACGGTGACTTCGAACGGCGCCGACGATCTTGAGGCTGTTCGCGAGCAGATTGCCGAGGGCTGCGATGCCATCGTCTGTACGGCCCATGACGTGCCCGTGCTGCTCTGCTTTGCCGACTGCGTTCCCGTGGTGCTGGTGGCCCCTGGCGGATTTGCCGTGGTGCACTCCGGTTGGAAGGGCACGATTGCACGTATTTCTGCCAAGGCGTGCCAGGCGCTTTGCGATGCTGCCGGCTGCGATGCGAGCGACGTTTCCGCCTATATCGGCCCCCATATCTTGGCTGACGAATATGAGGTATCCCAGGAACTCATGGATCGCTTTGCCGTCGAGTTCTCTTGCATCGATGCGAGTGCCTCTCGCATGCTCGATCTTTCCGCTGCCATTTGTGAGGCGCTGGTAGATGCCGGTGTGGACGCGGATAATATCGTGGATACCCAGCTTTCGACTGTGCGTCAGAACGACCGCTTTTATTCCTACCGTAACGAGGACGGCACCTGTGGGCGCCATGCTGCGATCGGCGTGATGCTATGAGAAAGATCGTATCGGTCCTGAGCGCCGCTGTGCTTACGCTTACGCTGTGCGCCTGTTCTTCGGGATCTTCTACCTCTTCCATTACCGTGGCCGGCTCCACGACCTGCCTTCCTATCGCCGAAATTGCGGCAGAGGGCTTTAAGGAGGAGACCGGCATCGACGTGCTCGTTTCCGGTTTGGGCTCTTCCGCTGGCATCGAAGCCGTCAGCGCTGGCACGGCCGATATCGCCAGCTCCTCCCGTGGACTCAATGCCGACGAGCAGGATCTGGGCCTGACTCCCATCGTCATTGCCCACGACGGTATCGCGGTCATCGTGAACGAAGACAACCCCGTCGATAACCTCTCGACCGAGCAGCTCCGCGATATCTATGCCGGCAAGATCACCAACTGGAAAGAAGTCGGTGGCGAGGACCTGAGGATTCAGGTTATCAACCGAGATGAGGCGTCTGGCACGCGTGAAGCCTTCCGCACCATCGTGATGGACGGCACCCCGTTCGATCGCCGCTCCGCCGTTCTTTCGGGCACGGGCCAGGTGCGCGACGTGGTATCTCGTTCGCGCGGGGCTATCGGCTACATTTCGCTGGGCTTCGTCGATAGCCTCAACGCCAAGACCTCGGTCAAGGCCGTCTCGGTCAATCATGTTGAGGCGTCCGAGAAGACGGTTGCGAGTGGCGGCTATCCCATCTCGCGCGACCTTTACTTCTTTGTGAAGGGTGCGCCTTCGCAGCAGGCGCAGGATTACATCGACTACGTGACGTCCGAAAAGATGGACAAGCAGATTCGCGAGGCGGGCTTTATTCCCGTCACCAACGACGAGAAGGGGAGTGAGTAGCATGGAAGCACAGGAAAACTCCCAGACTGAGCAGAATGCTCAGGCGCCCAAGAAGCGCGAGCTGGCGCTCGTATCGCGCAGCACCTATATCAAGGAGAAGGCGCTGCAGTGGATTTTCTTTGCCTGCGCGTTCTTGGCGGTTGTTACCGTCATCCTGATTTTTGTCTTTACCACGTACTCGGCGCTGCCCGTCTTTACCGACATCGGTCTGGCGGACTTCTTTAGCTTTACGTGGGCGCCCTCTGAGGGCCACTACGGCATCGTGTCGCTGCTTGCCGGCTCGGGTCTGGTGACCGTCGGTGCGCTCGCCATGGGTGTGCCCCTAGGCGTGGGCACGGCCGTGTATCTGGTCGAGATCGCCAGCAAGCGCGTGCGCAAGCTCATCAGCCCTGCCGTTGACCTGTTGGCCGGCATCCCTTCTATCATCTATGGCTTCTTTGGCATGATCATCATCCGTCCGTTTATCGCGCAACTGACCGGTGGTCTTGGTTTTGGTGCGCTGACGGCGTGGTTCGTGCTTGCCATCATGATCGTCCCTACCATCACCACGCTCACCATCGATGCCCTCAATTCCATTCCCATGGGTATTCGCGAGGCATCGTATGCCATGGGTGCTACTAAGTGGCAGACCATCTATAAGGTCGTGCTACCTGCCGCCAAGCTGGGTATCGTGGATGCCATCGTGCTGGGTATGGGCCGTGCCATCGGCGAGACCATGGCCGTGCTCATGGTCGTGGGTAACGCCCCGGTTATTCCCGACAGCATTGCGAGCCCCATCTCGACGCTCACGAGCCAGATCGCGCTCGACATGAGCTATTCCTCGGGTCTGCACCGCTCGGCGCTGTTCGGCATGGGCGTGGTCCTGTTTATCATCTCCGCCACGCTGGTGGGCGTCGTCCGTCTGATTTCCAAGAAGAAGAGGGGGTAGGCTATGTCCGATTCCGTTGACACGACGGTCGATACGACCTCGTCGCGCGAGCGCATCAAGCGTGCCCTTTCCCATGGCAAGAAGGGCCGCATCAACAAGGACCTGTCCAACAAGATCATGCTTGGCGTGTTCCGTGCCGCGGCATACATCACCACGCTGGTGCTTGTCGCTATCATTGCCTATGTGGTCATTAACGGCCTGCCGCATATCTCGCTCGACTTTATCTTCGGTTGGCCCCAGGGCGTCAACGCCGAGGGCGGAATTTGGCCCACGATCGTCTCGACCGTCTATGTGACGGCGCTCGCCATGCTTATCTGCACGCCGATTGCTGTGCTGGCAGCCGTCTATCTGGCCGAGTACGCCAAGCAGGGCAAGGTCGTCGAGCTCATTCGCTACGCTGCTGACGCTTTGGCCTCGGTGCCCTCCATCGTTATGGGCCTGTTTGGCTACGCCTTGTTTGTCGAGGCCATGGGCCTGGGCCTTTCGATGGTCTCGGCCGCTCTGGCGCTCGCGCTCTTGATGCTTCCCATTGTCATGCGCACCACCGAAGAGGCCATTCGCGCCGTCCCGCGCTATATCCGTTGGGGCGCGTACGGCCTGGGCGCCACCAAGTGGCAGGTTGTCTCCAAGATTGTGCTTCCTTCTGCCTTTGGCCGTATTGCCACGGGCATCGTCCTCGCCATCGGCCGCGCCATTGGCGAGACCGCGGTGGTGCTCTACACCATGGGCCAAGCCATCAATCTGCCTATTTCGCCGCTCGATTCCGGCCGCCCCATGACGGTTCACCTGTACCTGCTTGCCAACGACGGCATCAACATGAACGCAGCCTACGGCACCGCGCTCTTGCTGATGGTGATCATTCTGGCCTTCAACCTGTTTGCGCGCTTCCTGTCGCGCAAGCGTCGCTAGTTAAGGAGTCCCATGTCCGTTTATCAGTCCGCTCCCACGCTGGAGCAAGCGGCCATTACGGCCAAGGATTTCAACTTTTGGTACGGTGACTTTCATGCGCTGACGGGGCTTGACCTCAACATCGCCAAAAACGCCATCACCGCCTTCATTGGCCCTTCGGGCTGCGGCAAGTCGACGTTTTTGCGCTGCATCAACCGCATGAATGATCTGATCGAGGGTACGCGCGTCGAGGGCACCATGACGCTCGACGGCAATGATATCTATGCCGAGGGCGTCGACCCGGTCGACCTCCGTCGTCGCGTGGGCATGATCTTTCAGCAGCCCAACCCGTTTCCCAAATCCATCTACGAGAATGTCGCCTTTGGCCCTCGTCTACAGGGTGTGACTAGCAAAAGCGACCTCGATGACATCGTGGAAGAATCGCTCAAGCGCGCCAACCTCTGGAAAGAGGTATCCAATCAGCTCAACAAGGATGGTTTGGCGCTCTCGGGCGGTCAGCAGCAGCGTCTGTGCATCGCGCGCGTGCTTGCGGTGCAACCCGATGTTCTCCTGATGGACGAGCCCTGCTCCGCCATCGACCCCACGTCCGTCTCTAAGGTCGAGGATCTGATGGCCGAGCTGGCGCCCGAGATGACGATCATCATCGTCACGCATTCAATGCAGCAGGCAGCTCGTATCAGCGACTACACCGCATTCTTCTTGCAGGAAGTTGCCGGCGAGCCCGCCACGCTCATCGAGTATGGTCAAACCGACGCGATCTTCACCAGCCCGGTGGACTCGCGGACGGAAGACTATATCACCGGCCGCTTTGGCTGATCGGTGCGACTAGTCCCAAGCCGATCGGACCTAGTCCGGTGCGTATTCACTGTGCGGGCGGCATGACCGCACCCAACTGATTGGAGTGAACCATGCGCAAACTGTTTTCCCGTCAGCTCGTCGAGGCCCGTCACGAGATGCTGAGCATCTATGAGGCCGTCGATCTGGCCCTCCACGATGCCGTGAAGGCCTATGTGACCGACGACCGCAAGCTCGCCACCAAGACCAAGAAGCGCACGCTTTCGATTGACGCGCGCTGCGCCAACCTGGAGGCCGTCTGCTACAACCTGATCGCCACGCAGTCACCGGTCGCCTCCGACTTCCGCCTGCTTCAGACGATCATCTACGTCGACTTTAACCTGCAGCGCATGACCGATAAGGTCCGTCAGATCTGCCGTGCCACGCGTCATATGATCAAGGCCGACATCTCGCTGCCCAAGGAGCTTGTCGGCACGGTTGAGGCCGAGGCTGAGGCCGTCTACCAGGTGCTAGGCTCGTCGCTTTCTGCGCTCGTCACCAACGACATGTCCATCATTTGCAACCTGGCCGTCGAGGACGAGCCGGTGCACGCCGCCTACGAGAAGTTCTTCCGCACCTTTAACCGTATGGATACGGGCGACTTTATGGACGACGACAGCAACTATGACGACCTGCGCCGCGCCATCATGGTTTCGCGCTACCTCGATCGCATCGCTTCCATTTCCATCGATGCCGCTTGCCGTCTGACCTTCCTGTTGACTGGTCAGCGTATGAACGCCGGCGATATCGCCCGTGTGGACGAGGATGAGCTCGAGAGCATGCGCGTGCCTTCGGGCGAGGGTGTTATCATGAGGCCCGCCGTCGACGCGCGTTACGTTGCCAAGGTGCCCGCCAACGAGGTCAGCGAGGGTCTTCGCTACCTGCTCGATCATCTTGAGGACGAGGACGATGGCGAGGACGACGAGGAGTAAGTAGCCCCGTTCGTCGAAAGATTGTAAATACCTAAGTGAGCGCGGCCTTGCACATGCGGGGCCGCGCTCTTGCGTTAGCATGGGACTACTTGTTTGGCTGTCAGCGGAGGCGATTGGCAATGGATAACTATTTGGATTTGATGCGCGCTCGCCGCGAGCAGATTCTGGAACGTTTTTATGCGGCGCTCGATCGCGCGGGCCGCCCCCACGACGCCGCGCGCCTCATTGCCGTGTCCAAGACCGTTGGTGTCGATGAGACTGTTGCTGCCATCCAGGCGGGGTATCGCCATTTTGCCGAGAACCGCCCGCAGGAGCTGGTTCGCAAGCTCACGGGTCTGGCGGAGCATCAGGAGCTGCCCGAGGTGCGCTTCGATATGATCGGCAACCTGCAGACCAATAAGATCAATGCGGTGCTGGGCTCAGCCGAGCTGATTCACTCGGTGGGTTCGCTGCATCTGGCACAGGCGATCTCGAGCCGTGCTGTCCGCAAGATTGAGGCAGGCGAGCTCGCCGGCCCCCAGCGTGTGCTCATCGAGGTCAATGTGAGTGGTGAGGAGTCGAAGGGAGGCTTTTCGCCCGATGAGATTCGCGCCGCCGCGGGTGAGCTTGCGGAACTTGAGGGAATTTGCGTACAGGGGCTTATGACTATGGCGCCCCGGGGGAATAAGGATGTGGCACGCCGCACCTTTGCGGGGCTTCGTGAGCTGAGGGATGAGCTGGAGGCGGCGCATCCCGATTTGAACCTGCCTGAGCTTTCCTGCGGCATGAGCGAGGACTTTGAGCCTGCCCTTGAGGAGGGCTCTACGCTCGTTCGCCTGGGCAGGGTAGTATTTAGCCCGGAGTTTGCAGTAAAATAAGGCTCTGAAGTGCGCACTGATTATCGGGGCGCCTGCACTAAACCGCGAGAGGACACAACCATGGGCTTCCTTGACGAGATTAAAAATAAGATGCACCTGGGCGGCCAGCAGGGTTACGACCAGGGTTATGGCCAGGACGACGACTACGGCTACGATGACGGCTATGACGATAGTTATCAGGGCAACGGCTACAGCGGTGCTTCGGGCGAGGGCTTCTACACCCAAGACGAGCCGAGCAACGGCCTGCTTGGTCAGACGCGCCGCGGTGAAGCTGAGTCGGTTGCCGTGTATACGCGCTCCGGTCAGCTGGTCGGCGATGACTCCCGCCATGCCACGACGTATAACCCGCCTTCGCGCTCGCAGGACAGCGTTGCGAGCGGTTATCGTCCTGGTGCCTATGACACGCCGTCGAGCTACGCCGAGAACACCCGCGCCCGTGCCGCCGCTGCACCCGCGCCTGCACCGAGCGATGCCTCGGCCTATGCGAGCAATATCATCAACGCCACGCCGCAGCTGCCGGCCTATGTCCTGCGCCCCGAGAGCTATGACGACGTGGAGACCGTGGTGCGCCGCGTTCGCACCAAGCAGCCTGTCGCACTGATTTTTGTTGGCGTTCGCACCGAGGTCGCCAAGCGCGTCCTGGACTTTAGCTATGGCTTTGCCTGTGGCCTGGGCGCCACGGTCAAAGAAGTGGGCGATCGCGTATTCATGGTGCTGCCCGCCGGCTGCGAGGTTAAGGATTCGGACCTCAAGAAGCTTCGTGCCGACGGCTACCTTAAGTAAACCCAAGACGAGGAGATTCTCATCAACATCTACACCATTGTCCAGCTGGTCAACACGCTGTTCAACTTCTACTCCACGCTCATCGTGGTCTATTGCTTTATGACGTGGATTCCCATGAAGCAGGGCGGCCTGCTGCAGGATATCGCTGCAGTGCTCGATAGCGTCTGCGGCCCGTGGCTCAACCTCTTTCGTCGGTTTATCCCGCCGATGGGCGGCGTTGATTTTTCGCCGGTCGTTGCGATTATTGCGTTGCAGTTGGTGCAGAGGCTGATTCTGCAGCTTCTTATAGGTATACTCGTATAGAACTGACTTAGTAACTTACGTCGGGCGTGTAGCGCCGAGGCGATGAAAAAGGAGACTTGTTATGGCTATTACCCCTGCAGACATCCAGGCTCAGACTTTCTCTGAGGCCAAGCGTGGCTACGATCCTGCCGAGGTCGACGTCTTCTTGGAGACGCTGTCCTCCGAGGTTGACGCTATGCTTGCCAAGATCGTTGATCTTAAGGGTCGCCTGACCGCCACCGAGCAGCAGCTTGCCGACGCGCAGGCTCAGCTTGCCCAGGCTCAGGATGCCACCGCCCAGGCCGTTCCTGCCGCCCCCGTGGCTGCTCCCGCCCCTGACTTCTCCGCTCAGGAGCGTCAGATTTCCGCTGCTCTGATCGCTGCCCAGCAGACCGCTGAGACCATCGTCAACGATGCCAACGAGAATGCTGAGCGTATCCGCAACGAGGCTGACGCCAAGGCCCGCGAGGTTATCCGCCAGGCCCTGACCGAAAAACAGGCCGAGCTCGAGGAAATCGATCGTCTTAAGGCTTCCCGCGAGGAGTTCAAGGCCGAGTACCTCAAGCTCATCCAGCACTTCATGGATGATGCCCAGAACTCCTTCCCGGCCGACCTCATGGCCTCCACGCCGGTCGGTTCTGCCGCTTCTCCTGCGGTGACTGTTCCCGCCGAGCCGCTGCCCGTCGCTGACCCGGTTGTCCCCGTGGCCGATCCTTTCGCCCCGATCGACAACTTTGCCGCCGACGACCTGGACTAACATTCGGCCTACAATTTAGTGCCTAGAAAGGACCCGCAGCTTGCGGGTCCTTTTTTATGACTGTGCCGGGGTGCGTAACATAAAAAACCGAGCCCTGCACATAGTGGCGCAGAACTCGGCGAACGGGTGAGCGGTCAAGGGTAGGTTTTAAGGCATGTCCCAATAATCTACTTGAGGAGGAAGTTGGAGAGGGGAATGGTGCGGGCCTCGCGATGCTCGGGATCGGCGATGTGGTCGGCGGGATAGCCACAGACGAGCATGTGATAGGGATAGACGCCCTCGGGCAGGTTGAACTGCTCGCGGGCTAGCTCGGGCTTAAAATGGCATACCCAGCACGTTCCCAGACCTTGCTCCTCGGCCTCCATCATCATCTGATCGCAAACAATCGAGGTGTCGATGGCACTCGAGTTCATCTGGTCATAGGGGCGAACCCAAGCGTCGCCGGTAACGCTGCAAATAAGGAAGACAAGCGGAGCCCCAAAGATGGACCCATCACGAGCAAACCGAGGCTGACAAGCAGCAGCCTTCTCCAACAGCTCAGGCGTATCCAGCACCATCACACGGGCTGGATGATTATTACAAGCAGAAGGAGCAATACGCCCAGCCTCAACAATGGCATCCACAACAGTTTGCTCAACAGAACGATTCTCAAACTCGCGACAAGAATACCGAGACCGAGCCAGATCCAAATAAGACATACAAGCCCTCCAACAATTAAAAATCAAACAAACCCAAAGTAACCCAAACAGTACCCAAAGCAGCAATCAGCCAAACGCTCATCAAGGGCCAAAGTGTCCGAACGGGTACCAAAGGTCCCTTCAGCCAAACCCCCATCGCGCTACAACTATCAGCCAAAGTTCCCAATGGTGGTACGTAAGGCGAAGGGCCGGCCACGGTTTACTTTCGAACGACTCTGCAAAGCAGCCGGAGTGAGAAAGCAAACCGTGGCCGGCCCTTCGCCGCCGGGACACGTACCCCCAATTAACTGTTCTTCATGACGATCGAATCCACGACATCGGCCACATTCTCGCAGCAGTCGGCGCAGTACTCCAGAAAGGCGTACACGTCACGCCAAGCGATGACCTCGAGCGGGTCCTTGCCGTTAACGTGCAGGTTACGCATGGCGTTGATGTAGAGTTCGTCTGCCTCGGACTCGATGGTGTTGATCTGGATGACGAGCTCGCGCAGCGTTTTGGACTTGCGGTAGTTGGGAAGCTCGACCATAAGGTCCTTCATGGCGCGGCAGGCATCGGTTACCTTGTGGGCGATGACGATGGCGTCGGGATGGATGCTCTGAATGTTGGTGAAGTAGACGCGCTGCACGACGCCCTCGATGCGGTCGAGCACGGTGTCGAGTGAGCAGCTCATCAGATCCAGATCCTCGCGTTCGAGCGGGGTGATAAAGGCGGTGAGCAAGGCGTCTTCGAGCTCATGGTGCTTCTTGTCTGCCGCATGCTCAATCGCGTGCATCTCCTCGAGCATGTCGTGGATCTGCGCGGGGTCAAAGTTCTCAAAAATCTTGGTGAGCAGCTCGGCGGCCTGGACGGCAAGGTCGGCGCAGGCGACGTAGTTGTCAAAGTAGAACGAATCGGGTTTCTTTGCCATGAGTGGGTCCTTTCGAGGCGAAGACGGGTGGGCGAAGTTTTGCGGTCCGGATGGACGCTCGGTGTGGCTAGAGGAACATCATGAACAGCTTGGCCATGACAAAGCTGATGAGTCCGCAGGCGGGGAAGGTGAAGAACCAGGTGAACATCATGTCCTTGACCACGCCGAAGTTGATAGCCGAAAGGCGCTTGACGGCACCGACGCCCATGATGGCGCAGGTCTTGATGTGGGTGGAGGACACGGGGATGCCGGTAAGGGTGGCAAGCAGCAGGTTTGCGGCGCCCGCGAGGTCGGCGGAGAAGCCCTGGTACTTTTCGAGCTTGACCATGCTCTGGCCGACGGACTTGATGATGCGCTCGCCGCCCACACTGGTGCCGATGCCCATGGTGGCCGAGCACAGCAGCATGATCCAGATGGGGATGCCGGCGTCGCCGACGCTAGTCTGGCCGTTGGCGAAGGCGACACCTAAAAAGAGCACGCCGATGAACTTCTGTCCATCCTGCGCGCCGTGCATAAAGCTCATGGCCGCAGCACTCGCGATCTGAGCGTATTTAAAGAAGACATTGGCACGTCGCCTGTTGGCGGCGGCGAAAAGAATCGAGACGAGTTTGCACAGGATCCAGCCCATGACAAAGCCCAGACCGATGGAGAGCGCCAGGCCGTAGATGACCTTCATCCACTCGTGGACGTTGACGCTGTTCGCGCCGCCGAGGGCGATGGCAGCACCGGTCAGGCCGGCGATAAGGCTGTGGCTTTGCGAGGTGGGGATGCCAAAACGCGACGCTGTGGCGCCGTAGACGACGATGGAGAAGAGCGCCGCGCAGAGGCACGCGAGTGCCATGGTGCTGTTTCCGCCAAAGTCGACGATATGTGAGATGGTGTTGGCGACGCTCGCGTTAAAGTGCGTCATGATGAGCACGCCCAAGAAGTTGAATGCGGCGCTCATGAGGATGGCGGCGCGGGCGGGCATGCAGCGCGTGGTGACGCAGGTCGCGATGGCGTTGGGCGCGTCGGTCCATCCGTTGACGAAGATGGCGCCGAGCGCGAGGATCACGGTGACGGCAAGGACTGGGTTCGACACAAGCTGGCCGAGGAAGGTTGAGAACGTTACGTCCATATATGGGCTTTCTCGATATTTGCAGACTCGTTACAAAAACATGATAAATCGTATCACCTCCTGCGGGTTTCTTTACGGAGTTCTGATGGGAGAAGTGAATTTTTTGGTACTAACATTGAATATTAGCCCTGTTGACCGTGGTCGTTCTTTTTGCTAACACGCCATACGGACGCGTGCGTTCGCTCCGACACTCCAAAACCACAGTCTGTTCGCTTTACAACATGCAAACATGCGTTCGATAATAGGGCCATGGAATATCGACAGACAGACGGCAAAACTCGGCGCGTGCACAAGCAGTATGTGGACGTCGTGGCTCGCATTCTCGCGGGCGGACAGGTTGTGCCGGTTACCGTCTGCTGGGTTGACGGTCGCTGCTTTACGATTGACGAGATTGTCTCGTCCACCGGTTTTGGCCTGACGGTTCACGGCATTCGTACGGCAACCTATAAGGTACGTTTTGGCGGACATGCGACCGAGTTGTATCTAGAGGACCAAACGCGTGAGCGGGCGGACGGCTCGCAGGCGCACGTGATGCGTTGGTGGGTCTGGGCTTTTGATCGTACGCTCGAGGGCGAGCGCCGCAGGTAAGAGCGCGCGGCATTCGGGTACAATGGCAGGAATCTTGTCACCTACGGCGCTGTTGTGGCGCTTTTTGAAAGGACGAAGTATGAACGATATCCAGGGCTATCAGAACGGCCCCGTCGAGACCGGCGCAAGTCGCGCCAAGGAGATGTCGCCGCGCGCGTACAATCTCGCCATATCTGCCCTGATCTTCTTGGGCTTTTGCGCCATGGGTGCCGGCGCCTACTTTACGAGCACCATGTCGTTTGCGCGCATGATGATGAGCGGCGCCGCCCTGCCACTGGTCTTTGGCTCGTTTATTTTAACCATCGTCGGCATGGTCATGATGTCGGCTGCTGCGGGCAAGCAGTCCGTGGGTCTGTCCCTTGTGGGCTACGTAATCTTTGCGAGTACCTTTGGCCTGACGGCGTCGTTTGGTCTTGCCAACTACGACCTGCCTACCATTAACACCGCCTTTATCGCCACGGCCGCCATCACCTTTGTCTTTGGTGCGCTGGGCGTGACGTTCCCCAAGTTTTTCCAGCGCGTATATGGCATCGGCTTTGGCGTTCTGCTCGCCACTATTCTGGTTGAGATCGTGCTGATGTTCATGGGCGTCTCGCAGACCATCACCGACCTGATCGTGATCGTGGTGTTCGCCGGCTTCATCGGCTACGACACCTATGTGGCAACGACGGTGCCGCCCACGCTGCCCAACGCCGTGCTCATGGCATCCAACCTGTTCGTGGACATCATCAACGTGTTCCTGCGCATTCTGAACATCCTCGGCCGTCGCGATTAAAGCGCGGCATTGCGATGCTTCCTGCTGGACACGGTAAAACGATGCGAAAGGCGGTCCTTCGGGGCCGTCTTTTTTGTGCGCGGCGGGGTATCATGGATGGGAAAAGCCGATAGCGGCAGCGACAGGAAAGGTGGCCACGTATGGCAGACGTCGACAACAGGAACCGTAACCGCAGGTCCAACCGAGCGGGTCAGCCCAATCCCAAGCGCGAGGCCCGTGCCAAGGCCGCCGAGCGTCACGTGGCAACTGTGTCCGAAGCGTGCGCCAAGGATATCGAGCGTTCGCTTGCCGGTGTTCGCGAGTTTGACGGTATGCCTGCCGGCTTTGTCGCGGCGATGAAGGCCAAGGTTCAGAGTGCTGTGGCCCCCGAAGAGCAGGTCGCCGAGGACGTCGAGAACGCGGAGACTGCCGAGGTCGAGGCGGCGCCCGAGACCGAGGCGGCGCCCGAGCCCGTCGAGGAGCCTGCCGAGGAAATCGCCGAAGCTGAGTCCGCGCCTGCTGAGGAGCCCGCTCCGGTCCTGCCCGAGGTCACTGTGCTTGATGCCTCCGCCACGCAGGCAATCCTCGATAACGGTCGCGGCTATGCGCAGTTCTGCGACATGGCCGTGCTCGCCTTTGCCTCGTTTACCAATCCGGGCGGTGGATATATTCAGGGTTATCTGGGCCAGGAGGCCACGCTGTGCGCCGATTCGTATCTGTACAACGTTCTCGATAGGCAGCGTAAGTGGTACGGCGAGAACCGTCGCCGCAACATCAACTGCGAGCTCTATCGTAACCGTGCCCTAGTGGTGCCTGCGGTGCGCTTCGACCGCAACCACGTGCATGCATACGCCGACGTGATCGTGGCCGCCGCGCCCAACGTTAAGCGCGCCCGCCAGGAGTATCGCGTGAGCGACGATGCTCTGCTGGATGCCCTGCGCGACCGCATTCGCTTTGTGCTCGCCATCTGCGACGAGTTGGGTCGCGAGAAGCTCGTGCTGGGCGCATGGGGCTGCGACAACAACGGCTTTGATGCCGAGGCCGTGGCCGAGCTCTTCCGCAAGGAGCTCGCATCGGGCGACTTCAAGGTCAAGCAGGTCTTCTTTGCCGTGCCCTCTACGCGCTGGGACGAGGACTTCGCCAAATTCGAGCACGTGCTGGCAAACTTCCCCGAGCGAAACGAGGAGTCCTATGCTCAGGTTGCCGCCCGCGCCGCAGCCGCCCGTGCCGCCGAGCAGGCTCAGGCCGCTGCCGAGGATGACGAGGATGACGACGACTGGCGCAAGTACCTGTAAACGGTGCTCGTGATGCGATATACCGAGCCGACGGGAGAGGCTGCTCCTGTCGGCTTTTTATTGAGTGGGGAGCTTACGATGAAAAACGTTCTGTGCTTTGGTGACAGCAACACCTATGGTTACGATCCGACGGGCATGCGCGACGGTACCGCGGTGCGCTATGCGCAGGATGTGCGCTGGTGTGGCGTGGTCCAACGTGACTTAGGCGAGGGCTGGCATGTAATTGAAGAAGGCCTCAACGGCCGCACGACGGTACGCGACGACATGTGCCATCTGGACACTAACCTCAACGGCATTCGCGCGCTTCCGATGCTGCTCGAGGCTCATAAGCCGCTGGACGCCATTGTGATCATGCTGGGCACCAACGACTGTAAGACGGTCTTTAACGTGACAGCTTCCGATATCGCCCGTGGCGCCATGGCGCTGATTCGCGCCGTCCGCGCGTTTCCGTGGACCGACGCTGCGCCTTGCCCGCGCATCCTGCTGATGGCTCCTATCAAGATCAAGCCGCAGATCGCCGATGTATATATGACCGATTTTGACGAGCGTTCCGTCGAGGCATCTGAACATTTTGGCGAGTACTATGCGCACGTGGCCGAGCAGTTTGGCTGCGACTTTTTGAATGCCGCCGAGTTTGCCGAGCCGGGCGATATCGACTATCTGCATATGATGCCCGAAAGCCACGAGAGCTTGGGACATGCCGTGGCAGCCAAGCTCAAAGAGATGCTCGGTGAGTAGCACGGCCCCAAACCACCACAGAGTTCCCCTTGCGGGGGCTTGTTTCGTTTGTTTGTCTTGATCTGTAACAGTTCCAAGGCCGAAAACGGGCTAGATGTTACAGATTAAGATTATTTAGGTCGATATCGATTGTTTGTCTTGATCTGTAACATCTAGGGTCGATTTTGCCGAGTTACTGTTACAGATCGAGATGTTTGTGGGAGCCACCGCAAAGGTGCCTGTCCCCTTTGCGGCGGTTTTGGGCTGCGAATCTTAATATTGCCACATGTGGTTGACGGGGCCGGAGCCTTTGCCCATGTTCAGGCCGGCGGCCAGAGCGCCTGTCAGGTATGCCTTGCCGGCGTTGACGGCATCGGCAAGATCCATGCCCTGGGCCAGCGCGCAGGCGATGGCGGACGAAAGCGTGCAGCCGGTGCCGTGTGTGTTGTCGGTCTCGATGCGCTTGTGGCGGAACCACGTGGTGAGCGGATCGCCCAGATGGTTGCCCTCGTCATCGAGTGGCGCGGGTTCGGCCAATACATCGTTGGCCTCGTTGACAAGATGCCCACCCTTAACGAGGGATGCGCAACCAAAGCGGCGGGTGAGGAGCATGGCAGCATTTTGCTGTGTGCGCTCGGAGTCGACCTCGTAGTCAAGCAGGGCCATGGCCTCGGGAATATTGGGCGTGATGACGGTTGCTAGTGGGAACAGGCGGCGGGTGAGCGCCTCGGCGGCATCTTCGGCAATCAGCCGTGCGCCCGAGGTGGCTACCATGACGGGGTCGACGACCACGTTTGTCGCGTTCCAGGCGCTCAGGCGGTCGGCGATAACCTCGATAATTTCGGCAGAGGAAACCATGCCGATCTTGACGGCGCTGGGGCGGATATCGTCAAATACGGCGTCGATCTGCGCAGCGACGATATCAGGGGAGATATTCTGCACGGCGGTGACACCGAGCGTGTTTTGTGCGGTGATGGCGGTGATGGCCGTCTCGGCATACAGGCGGTGCGCCGTGATGGTCTTGATGTCGGCCTGAATGCCGGCGCCGCCGCTGGAATCGGATCCTGCGATGGATAGAACGGCAGGTACCTTACTGCGATCCATGTTCGCTCCCTTGTTCGGTCGGAATCAAATGGGTCTTTAAGCCAGCATTATAAAGATGCCCGGGCCGGCTCTATGACGAACCCGGGCGAGCGATGCAATCTTTACGCAAATGTAAGCAAATGTTCACACGTCAACAATTGACGAACACCATGTTACCGATTGTGGCTCCGGTGACGAGTTAGTCCTCCATGCCGAGGTCGATCGTCGTGCCTTCGAACACCTTGTTAACGGTGCGGACGGCGCACATCTTGCCGCACATGGTGCAGGTGCCCTCGGTGGCGGCGGGGGATTCTTCGTAGCGTTTCTTGCCGGTGACCGGGTCGAGAGCACACTTCCACATGGCATCCCAGTCGAGCTTGCGGCGTGCCTGGCCCATCTTGTCGTCCATGTCGCGGGCGTGCGGCACCTTCTTGGCGATATCGGCGGCGTGCGCGGCGATCTTGGTGGCCATGAGGCCGTCGAGCACGTCCTTGGCGTCGGGCAGGCACAGGTGCTCGGCGGGCGTCACGTAGCACAGGAAGTCGGCACCGGAGCTGGCGGAGATGGCGCCGCCGATGGCGGCGGTGATGTGGTCGTAACCCACGCCGATATCGGTCACCAGCGGCCCGAGCACATAGAACGGGGCATTGTGGCACAGGCGCTTCTGCAGTTTCATGTTGGCGGCGATCTCGTCGAGCGCCATGTGACCCGGGCCCTCGACCATGACCTGGACGCCGGCGGCCCAAGCGCGCTTGCACAGCTTGCCCAGCTCGATCATCTCGGCGGTCTCGGTGGCATCGTTGGAGTCGTAGAGGCAGCCCGGGCGGCAGGAGTCGCCGAGCGAAATCGTCACGTCGTACTCGTGGCAAATCTCGAGCAGCTCGTCAAAGTACTCGTAGAAGGGGTTTTCGTTGCCGGTGACCTCCATCCAGCCAAACAGCAGCGAGCCGCCGCGGCTCACGATGTTCATCAAGCGGCCGGTCTCCTTAAAGGTCTTGGTGACCGACTTGTTGATGCCGCAGTGGATGGTCATAAAGTCCACGCCGTCCTCGGCGTGCGCGCGCACGACCTCGAACAGGTCATCCTTGGTCAGCTTGACCAGCGGCTTTTCCATATAGCCGATGGCGTCGTACATGGGGACGGTGCCCACCATGAGCGGTGTCTCGTCGATGAGCTGCTGGCGGAACTGGCGCGTCTTGCCCGAGTTGGAAAGGTCCATGATGGCGTCGGCGCCAAAGTCCTCGGCGATCTTGACCTTCTTCCATTCCTCGGCGGCATCGGCCTTGTCGCCCGAGATGCCCAGGTTGACGTTGACCTTGGTGGACAGACCCTCGCCGACACCAAAGGCGCGCATGCCCTTTTTGATATGCACGATGTTGGCGGGAATGGCGATGCGGCCGTCGGCCACGCGCTCGCGGATGTACTCGGGGTCGCGATGCTCGCGCTCGGCAACCTCCTTCATCTGCGGTGTGATCTGCCCGGCGCGGGCGAAGTCGATTTGCGTGACGAGCTTGGGCTCGGTCTGTGTGCTCATTGGCACGGCTCCCTTCGTTGGCATTACCCATATCAGGTTTGCGGGTCAGGGCGGGCGCGCCCAATCTCAGCCTGCCGTCTTGTCCTGCAAGCTCCCCGTTTATGTAATGGGCTCAAGTATAGCTCGAATGGGTACGATTGGCCTAACGAGCGTGCCTGTGGGGAGGCGAACATGGAAGACAAGCATCTATATCGAGAGACGCAATGGGATGTATCGGCCGAGGAAAGCCGTGCGCACCATGGCCTTGTCGCGATTGGTTTTGCGGTGCTTGCCGTGCTGGTGATTGCCTTTTGTATCTGGACGTTTGGCGGTCACGGCGGCGCTGCATGGGAGTTCGAGGCCGACGATGCCCTGCCGATCATGACAGTGAAGGTTACGGGCGGCAATACCGTTGCCGCGCCGGGCGACTATTGGTATTCGCGCGATGGATTTGTCCAGCTTCAGCTGAGCGGTGGGTCTATTCCTGGTGAGGAAATCGAACGCGTGACGTATGATGCGGCGCTCAAAACGCTGACGGTGAAGCTCAAGAATCAGGGCGACGTGCCTACGACTATGGATATCGCGCTGACGGAATGGCGCTTGGAGCCCCCATCGGGTGTTGCGGTGTCCGAGGTAGAGCACGTTAAGATTACCTACCAAGATGGCTCGACAAACGAAGTTGCCAAAGCCGACGGCTTGGCGGAATAGACGCCGTGCCTAGGCAGCACATTCAAAAGTAGCGGTGGTCCTACAAGGTCTGTTCGTTCAGGAAGACCAAAGTGTTCTTATTTGAAAGCTCGGGAAAGTGACGATAACCAACGTCAAACGCGGTGAGCCCGCTTACATCCTCGAGCTTGTTTTCTGCCATCCAGCGCACCATGGAACCACGTGCCTTTTTGCTGGCGGTCGAGCGCTGGATGGGCTTGCCGTTGCGGATGCCTTCGCCAAAGAGGCACGTGACGACCGTGGCGTCGCCCGCGAGATGGGGCAGAACGGCTTTGGCGTACTCTACGCTGGCGAGGTTGACGATCGTGGTGTTTGAGCCTGCCGGGGCGATAGCCCGCGCGAGCTTGTCGCTCCAAAACGCATAGAGGTCTCGGGCATCGTCAACGGCGAGCTTCGCGCCCATCTCCAGCCGATATGGTTCGACGGCATGAAAGGGGCGAACGCACCCGTAGAGGCCAGAGAGGATCCACAGGTGGCTTTGCAGCCATGCGAGCTGCGCGGAATCCATCACCTCGGGCGCCATGCTCTGGTATTGAATGCCGTGGTAGGACATGACGGCAGGGGAGAGGTGACAGGCGAGTGCGGGATTGTCGAGATCGCCGTTTTTCAGGATGGGCCCGAACTCATGCAGGGTGTTGAGGCAAGGCCCCAGCAGTTTGTCACTCACGTTCCATAGCGCCTGCAGGCTGTCGCTGCCTTCATTCCGCTCGATATCTAGCAGTGCGCGGTGGAGGCGAGCCGTCTCGCGCGCAAAGGGTGGAATGCCCAGGACTTCAAAAGCATCTTGGGCCGCGCGCATCTGCTTGGCGGGCGAAATGACGACCTGCAGCATGGACTCTCCTCTGCCAAAAAGGAAGTTGCGGTGGAATCGGTCTGTTTTGGCCGTTTATGGGCCAGTTTAGTCTGTATTTCACCGCAACTGATGAAGGGTTGGTTACGCGCGCTCGATGAAGGCCTTGTAGCCGCGATAGGCCTCGTAGATATCGGCCTTGTTAGCGACCTCCCACAGGGCGTGCATGGACAGGACGGCAACGCCAGAGTCGATGACGTTCATGCCGTACTTAGCCATGATGTATGCGATGGTGCCGCCGCCGCCCGCGTTGACGCGACCAAGCTCGCAGGTCTGGAAGTCCACGCCGGCCTCGTCCATGATGTCGCGGATGAGGGCCACATACTCGGCGTCGGCGTCGTTAGAGCCGCCCTTGCCGCGGCTGCCCGTGTACTTGTTAAAGCACAGGCCGCGACCCATAAAGGCTGCGTTCTTGGTTTCGAACTTGCCGGCGTAGCCCGGGTCGAAGCCGGCGGACACGTCGGAGGAGAGCATGCGGCTGCGGGCGAGCGCGCGGCGCAGGGCCAGCGGGCTATCCTCGCCGGCGAGCGTCATGATCTCGGCGACGGTGTTCTCGAAGAAGCGGCTCGTCATGCCGGTGGCACCTACGGAACCGATCTCCTCCTTGTCGACGATGAGTGTGATGCTCGTGCGCTCCACGTTGGCGACGTTGATCTGGGCGAGCATGGACGGATAGGCGCAGACACGGTCGTCGTGGCCATAGCCCAGAATCATGGAGCGGTCGAGGCCCATGTCACGGGCGGGGCCGGCGGGCACGACCTCGATCTCGGCGGAGAGGAAGTCCTCCTCCTCGACGTCGTACTGCTCCTTGAGGATATCCAGGAACATCTGCTTGACGGGCTCCTTGGGGGCATCCTTGTCGTCCTCGTCAAACTTGACGGGGCGGCCGCCCACGATCACGTCGAGGATCTCGGCGTCGACGGCGTCCTTGGCGGGCTTGGCCATCTGCTCGCTCGAGAGGTGGATCAGCAGGTCGGAGATGGTAAAGACCGGGTCGTCGGCCTTGTCACCGATGTTGATGTCGACGGTGGTGCCGTCCTTTTTGCAGATGACGCCCACGAGTGCGAGCGGGGAAGCGACCCAGTGGTAGCTCTTGACGCCGCCATAGTAGTGCGTGTCGAGATAAGCCATGTCGCCGGCCTCGAAGGCGGGGTTCTGCTTGAGGTCCAGGCGCGGCGAGTCCACGTGGGCGCCCAGGATGTTAAAGCCCTGCTCGAGCGGGGCGGTGCCCAGGTTGACGAGCATGAGGTCCTTGCCGTGGTTGGCGGCGTACACCTTGTCGCCGGCCTTGAGCGCGCGGCCCTCGGCGATCACGGTCTCCAGATTGACGTAGCCCGCCTCCTCGGCCATCTTGATACCGGCCTTGACGCACAGGCGCTCGGTCTTGTTCTCACTCAAAAACTGCTTATAGCCGCGGCAAAGCTCCTCGAGCTCCTCGATCTGCTGTGGCGTGTACTTTTTCCATGCGCTGGGACGCTCCATGACGCAGGCTCCTTTCGGATCGATCGTGCTGGTTGATGTACCGTGAGCCATCGTATCACGCGCGGGCCCGCGGCGGCAGGGAAGCCTGATGTGCGGTGGCCGCGGGGCGGGGAGCGTGTAAACTGGTGTGAGCAAACCGTGCCCAGCCCAAAGCGAGGTATTCAATATGTCTGAAAAGCGCCGTACCTTTGCCGTCATCGACGGCAACTCGCTCATGCATCGCGCCTTCCACGCCGTGCCGCCGACCATGAACGCGCCGGACGGTCGCCCCACCAACGCGATCTTTGGTTTTCTGAACATGTTCCTCAAGATGATCGATGCCTTTAATCCCGACGGCGTTGTCGTGGCGTTTGACAAGGGCAAGCCGCGCGTGCGTATGGAGATGCTGCCGCAGTACAAGGCGCAGCGCCCGCCCATGGACCCCGACCTGCACGCGCAGTTCCCCATGATTAAAGATCTGCTTGCCGCGCTCAACGTGCCCATTTTGCAGTCCGAGGGCTGGGAAGGCGACGATATCCTGGGAACCATGGCGCGCCTGGGCGAGGAGGCCGGCTGCGACATGCTGCTGGTGACCGGCGACCGCGACATGTATCAGCTCGTGACCGAGCACGTCAACGTGGTCTCGACTCGCAAGGGCCTGTCCGACGTGGCGATCATGACGCCCGAGAGCGTGGACGACCTGTATCACGGCATCACGCCGGCGCTCGTGCCCGATTTTTACGGTCTGAAGGGCGATACGTCGGACAACATTCCCGGCGTACCGGGCATCGGCCCCAAAAAGGCGAGTGCGCTCATCGCGCAGTACGGCAGCCTTGACGAGGTCATCGCGCATGCTGACGAGGTCAAGGGCAAGATGGGAGAAAACCTGCGCGCACACATCGACGACGCGCTGCTGAGCCGTAAGGTGGCGACCATCCGCACCGATGCGCCCGTCGAGCTCGACTTTGACGAAACATCCTTCCCAGCGTTTTCTGCCGATGAGGTTTCCGCGGCGCTGGGTACGCTTGGTATCACCGCCATGCAGAACCGTTTCTTGGCGCTGATCGGCGGCGAGGGTGGCGCTGCTGCCAGCACGTTTGAGATTCCCGCCGTTTTGCGCGCAGCCGCCGGCGATGCTGGCGCGCTTGGTGCCGTTGCGGCTGAGGTCTCCCGCGTGATTGATGCCGGCGAGTGGGTCGCCGCCGTGGTGGACGATGACAAGGAAGAGGGCGCGCTCTTTGGGCTGACGCGCACGCTGTGGTTGGCGACGTCCAAGGGCCTGTTTGCGCTCGAGGAGGGCGACAGCGGTGCGGCGGCTGAGGTTGAGGGCTTCAACTTCGCCCACGGCGTGATTGCCGGCGTGCTCGCGCGTCTGTTTATGGAAGGCCGTGTGGCGAGCCCGGATATGAAGGCGCTTTTGCATGAGCTTTCGCCCATCGATTCTTCTGAGCTCGAGCTCATGGATCCGCTGGCAGTCGATTCCACGCGCATCTTCGATACCGTTGTTGCCGCCTACCTGTTGGATTCCGACCGCTCCGAGTTTGACGAGGTGTATCTGGCCGATACGTATCTGCAGATGGCGCTGCCTGCGGCGCGCGGCGCAGAGGGTGCTGGCGAGGACGCTCCTGCGCCCGCCGCTCGCACGGCGGCCTTGACGCTGGCGCTGGTTGCACCGCTGCGTGACCGCATGGCCCGCGAGAACGCCGCCAACGTGTTCGATGGGATCGAGATGCCGCTCGTGCCGGTGCTTGCCAAGATGGAGCGCGCGGGCATGCTCGTGGACCCCGACCGCCTGCACAGTCTGTCCGAGGGCCTGGCGACCCAGATTGCCGATGTCGAGCGCAGCATTCGCGACCTGGCCGGCGACGAGACCTTTAACATCGGCAGCCCCATGCAACTCTCGCACGTGCTGTTTGATGTTATGGGACTTCCGACCAAGGGCCTCAAAAAGACCAAGCGCGGCTACTATTCGACCAACGCCAAGGTGCTGAGCGACCTTGCCCACGACCACGAGATCGTGCGCCTGATTTTGGACTGGCGTGAGAAGTCCAAGATTAAGTCGACCTATCTGGACACGCTGGGCCCGCTGCGCCGTGGTGACGGGCGTGTGCACACCACGTACAACCAGACCATCACCGCGACGGGGCGTTTGTCTTCGAGCGACCCCAATCTGCAAAACATTCCGACGCGCTCGGAGCTGGGGCGTACCGTCAAGACGGCGTTCTCGGCGGGCGAGGGCAGCGTCTTTTTGGCGGTGGACTACTCGCAGATCGAGCTGCGCCTGCTCGCGCATCTTTCGGGTGACGAGCACCTGGTGCGCGCCTTCAACGAGGGCGAGGACTTCCATGCCGAGACGGCCGCGCGCGTATTTGGCGTGCCGGTGTCCGAGGTGACACCCGACCTGCGTAGCCGCGCCAAGGCCGTGAACTTTGGCATCGTGTACGGCCAGCAGGCCTATGGACTGTCGCAGTCGCTGCACATCTCGATGGCCGAGGCGCGCGATATGATCGATCGCTACTACGAGGCCTACCCGGGCGTGCGCACGTTCCTCGACAATGTGGTGGCGCGAGCCAAGCAGACGGGCTATGCCGAGACCATGTATGGCCGCAGACGCCATATTCCCGAGCTCAAGGCCAAAAACCCACAGCTCCGCGGCTTTGGCGAGCGCACGGCCATGAACCACCCCATGCAGGGCACCGCCGCCGACATCATCAAGATCGCCATGGCCCGCGTAAGCCGTCGCTTGGAAGAAGAAGGCTTTGCCGCCCACATGATCCTGCAGGTACACGACGAACTGGACTTTGAGTGCCCCGTCGACGAAGTCGAGCGCCTCACCGCCATGGTCCGCGACGTCATGGAACACGTAGTAGACCTCCGCGTACCGTTGATCGCCGAAGCCAGCACCGGCATAACCTGGGCCGACGCGAAATAGGGAAGCACTCCGTAAGGCAAGCTCGCCCAAGACGCAAGCCCCCACATACTTAAGATTTGGGACAAACACTACTGATTAATTTGTCCCACAGTAACCAAAACAGAGGGGAGCCCCTCCCAACAAGGAGCTCCCCTCTGCTCAAATCATTTCAGCTAAGTATCTAGACACTCAAGACGCCATCTTGGCGCCCGGCCGGGTCCGACGAGCCCCGTTAACGAGCCGCCAAGATGGCGTCGATGAGCGTCAGTACGCCCCCGTCGTTGTTGCTCGGAATGCGCCATTTGGCATGCGCGTTCATGTGCTCCTCGGCATTGTCCACGATAAAGCTATGCCCGACGCGCTCCAGCATGGGGATGTCGTTGTACGTATCGCCCACGGCAGCGGCGTCGGCGATATCGATGCCCAGGCGCTCGCAGAGATGTGCTACGCCCGACCCCTTGTCGACGCCCAGGTTCATGAAGTCGATCCACTCGCGCCCGGCGTTCGTGACGTAGAGCTTGTCCGAGAACTCGGGGCTGTAGTCCTCGCGAAACGCTGGCTCGGCATCGTAGGCGGGGAAGAAGATCGAAATCTTGTTGGACTCGATATCAAGGCCCTCAAAGCTATCGACGTAGTTGATCGTGTTGTAGTACACGCTGATCTCGTCGTGGTACTGATGGTCGCGGGCGAGCACATAGAACTCGTCGTAGCAGCACAAGACGGGAACGGCACGCGGGTCCTCCGAGGCACGGGCGAGCACCTGCTGATACAGCGCCACATCGATGTTGCTCTTATAGATATAGCTGCCGCGATAGATGACGCAGGCTCCGTTGTCGGGACAAAAAGCAAGGCGGTTCTTAATGCTCTCGAACATTTCCTCGAGTTTGGGGGCGGGGCGTCCGCTGGCGGGGCAGAATACAATGCCTGCGTCGGCGAGCTTGTCCAGGCGCTCATCAAGACCCTGCGGCAACACGCGCTTGTCGGTGAGCAGCGTCTTGTCCATGTCGACGGCGAGAATCTTAATGCTTCCGATATTGGTGTCCGATTCGTAAGTTTGCATAAAAGCGCGCCTTTCGTTTCGAAATTGTTTCAGACGTTATAACCATCAACCAGTAACTGAGCGTATTGTCGCAGGAACGGAGCGTATTTGCACCACGCTTCACAAAGTAATGAAAAAACTTTTCAGAAATTTGAATTTGTCGCTTGTGCTGCGGGCACTTTAGCGTAATATAGCGACCATCGAAAACGGAGACGGAAATACAACCGCTTACCGAAGAAAAGGTACCGTTTACGATATTAGAATTGCGCCCGGCGATAGGTGAAAGGAGAGGCAGATGCAGTTCGTAAAGATCATCACCACTGCAGATAATGCCATCCGACGCCAGCGCGCAATTTCCCGACGACGATAACAATCGTCTCTGTCCGCATGGGGCGAATTGCCTCAACAGAGTCATTTTGAGGTCGTTGGGTTTTAGCACGATATAAACGCATGTTTCTAGGGCATGCTGTGCTGCTTTTTGCTATTTAACCTGATATTGCACGGTTTTTTGACCTCGAAATGACTTGCAACTGACCGATGTTCTAACTAGCTACCAAGGGCGAAAGGAAACAGCCATGAGCAAGAAAAAAGTCGTTCTCGCATATTCCGGTGGTCTTGATACATCCGTATGTGTCAAGTGGCTCCAGGACGAGAAGAATCTCGATGTCGTTTGCGTCTGCGGCAACGTGGGCCAGGAGGAGACCGGCTTGGATGCCAAGAAGCAGAAGGCGCTTGACCTGGGCGTTCTCGATTGCCAGGTGCTCGACCTGCGCGACGAGTTCTCCGATGAGTTCCTGACTAAGGCCATCGCCGCAAACTCCATGTACGAGAACAAGTACCCGCTGCTCTCCGCGCTGTCTCGCCCGCTGCTCGCCAAGAAGCTTGTCGAGGTCGCTCACGAGTTTGGCGCGACCTACGTCGCCCACGGCTGCACCGGCAAGGGTAACGACCAGGTTCGTTTTGAGGCTGCCGTCAAGGCCCTCGACCCCGAGCTTAAGGTTATCGCCCCGGTTCGCGAGTGGGATCTGAAGTGCCGTCCCGATGAGGTTGCCTATGCTCACGCCCACAACGTGCCGGTTCCCGAGGGCGCCAACGACAACCCCTATTCCATCGACGACAACCTGTGGGGTCGCGCCATCGAGTGCGGTCACCTGGAGGATCCCTGGAACGAGCCGCTCGACGACGCCTGGGTTATGACCAAGAACCCCGAGGACACGCCGGACACCCCGACCTACACCGAGATTGAGTTTGAGGCGGGCAAGCCCGTCGCCGTCGATGGCAAGAAGATGAAACTCTCCGAGATCGTCATCGCCCTCAACAAGATTTCAGGTGACAACGGCTTTGGCCGTCTCGACCTGGTCGAGGATCGTCTGGTGGGCCTCAAGAGTCGCGAGTGCTACGAGGTTCCTGGCGCCCTGACGCTCATCACCGCCCACAAGGCGCTCGAGGACATCTGCGTCGAGGGCGACCTGCTCAAGACCAAGATTAAGCTCGAGCAGGATTGGGCCACCGCCGTGTACAACGGCCAGTGGTACAGCCCGCTCAAAAACGCGCTCGATGCCTTTATGGCCGACACCCAGAAGTGCGTGACCGGCACCGTCCGTCTGAAGTTCTTTAAGGGCAACTGCCATGTCGTCGGCCGCAAGAGCCCGTTTAGCCTGTATGACTACGGTCTGGCTACCTACGACCGCGACACTACGTTTGACGAGAAGGCCAGCGCCGGCTTTATCGAGATCGATACGCTGTCGCTCAAGACGTGGGCCAAGGTCCAGGGCCCCAGCTCTGCTGCCGCCCAGGCCTAGCGCCTCCTTCCTTTGGTATCCGCGCGGCCCATCCGCGTGATACATAACGGGCGCATGGGGTCCCTGCCTTTCGTTATGCTTGCTGACACTTCTTAACATCGGTGGCCCCTACGTTCCGCCCGCATATATGATGCCGCGTCTGCGGCTGAGTCCGAGCCCCGCCGGGGTTGTCCGGCGGGGCTCCTCCTATCAATTTGACGGCCCTGCGCCTATATATATGGGGAGTATCCATTATGTTCGATGCTATCGCGCATGCTTTACTTGCCCTCGCGCCCGAGTTCGATGCTGCAAAGGTCGAGGACGTTCCTATGAGCCTAAAGGCCTGGATCGATGGTTCGCAGGGCAACATTCGGAGGGAGACGTTGGGCGCCAAGTGCATGGCGCGTCACTTCTTTGCAAATTAGCTATAGGGCCTCGCACATGGTGGGGAATATGCAAAACTAGCGGTTGAGAAATCGCTTCAGCGACAGGGCGCATTGCTTTGGGCGCTTGTTTTGGGATTTGATGAAAGGGGACGGTTCCATGGCTCTTTGGGGCGGTCGTTTTGAGGCGGGCGTGGCCGAGGTCACGCAGGAGTTTGGCGCGTCGTTGCCGGTTGACAAACATCTCTATAAGCAGGATATCGCCGGATCTAAGGCACATGCCAAGATGCTGGCGGCCCAGGGCATTATCAGCACCGAGGACGAGCAGGCGATTGCCGAGGGCCTGACCGGAATCGAACAGGATATCGATGCCGGCAACTTCACCTTTGATATCAACGACGAGGACATTCATATGTCCATCGAAAGCGAGCTGACGCGTCGTATCGGCGAGGCTGGCAAGCGCTTGCATACTGGGCGTTCGCGCAACGACCAGGTGGCGACCGATACGCGCCTGGGCGTCAAGGCGCTGGCCAAGGAGCTCATGGAGGTCAATCTTGAGCTGCGCCATGTGCTGGTGGATGCGGCCAAGAAGTACGACAAGGTGATTCTGCCGGGCTACACGCATATGCAGCACGCTCAGCCCGTGCTGCTCTCGCATCATCTGCTGGCGTATTCCTGGATGTTCGCGCGCGACTTTACGCGCCTGAAGGCCGCCTTTGACGCCGCCGACAACTGCCCGCTGGGTGCTGCAGCGCTTGCCGGTACGAGCTATCCGCTCGATCGCCAGATGACGGCTGCCGAACTTGGCTTTGCGGGCGTGATTCCCAACTCGCTCGATGCGGTTTCCGACCGTGATTTCCTGCTCGATCTGCATTACGCCGGATCCGTCATGGCGATGCACCTGTCGCGTCTTTCCGAGGAGATCGTGCTGTGGTCGAGCTCCGAATTTGGCTTTATCACGCTTTCAGACTCCTACTCCACCGGCTCGTCTATCATGCCGCAGAAGAAGAATCCCGACTTTGCCGAGCTTATCCGCGGTAAGAGCGGTCGCGTGTACGGCAACCTGGTGCAGCTGCTGGTAACCATGAAGGGCCTGCCGCTCGCTTATAACAAGGACTTGCAGGAGGACAAGGAGGGCGCGCTCGATACCGCTCACACGCTCATGCAGTGCCTGTCCGTTATGGCCGGAATGATTTCGACCTGGACCGTCAACGAGGATGCCATGGCGCGCGAGTGCGGCGTGGGGCATCTTGCCGCCACCGATGTTGCCGATTACCTGGCTAAGCGTGGTCTGCCGTTCCGTGAGGCACATGCCGTGGTGGGCCATCTGGTCCTGATGTGTGAGAAGCGCGGCTGCAATCTTGAGGACCTGCCGTTTGAGGTGTTCCAGGAGGCAAGCCCGCTCTTTGAGCGCGACATTACCGAGGCGCTCGACATCCCGTCGATTATCGCCGCACGCACGACCGAGGGCGGTACCGCCCCTGCCGCCGTTGCCGTGCAGCTGCAGCGTGCCGAAGCGCAGCTCGTGGGCGACGAAGGCGTGTTTGGATCGCTAACCAAGGTTGTCGAGATGGGTCACGGGGCAAAGTAGAGGTTTGGCTGAAGACGTATTGTCCATTTATTGATAAATCGTTTTTGCTTTACGGGCGTCTGCTGATGCGGGCGCCCCTATTTTGCTGCTATGGGGGAGGGGCTTGTCGAGAACTTCTGTAGGACCTTTGGGCAGGTTGTGAAGGGGGTACGTTCGCGGGTGGCAACCGACCGCCCGCTCTGTTCGATGTGGTTGATGAGCGGGCGGATGGTACTCTAATCGGGCTTCGAAACAGAAGTGACACATATGGAGCGCTTTAATAAATTGCAGCGTTTCAATAAACAGCTTTTTGTTTAACTGCAGCTAAAACTCTGTTACGATGCAGTCCAGGCGGGTGCCGGAATGGGACTTGGGCACGCGCGAACCTACTTGAAAGGCTACCTTATGGCTATCGAGAAGACCTTCATCATGATTAAGCCCGACGCTGTGCGCGACCGCAAGATCGGCGAGATCGTTGCTCGTATTGAGCGCAGCGGCCTTGTCATCGAGCGCATGGAGATGACCACGCTCGAGCGCGCTACCGTCGAGGAGCACTACGCCCATCTGGCCGACAAGCCCTTCTTTGGCGGTCTCTGCGACTTTATGACGAGCGGTCCGGTCGTCAAGATGGTCGTTTCCGGCCTCTCCGCTGTTTCCAAGATGCGCACCCTTATGGGCGCTACCAACCCGCTTGATGCTGCTCCTGGCACCATCCGCGGCGACTTCGCTGTCGATGTCAACGCCAACGTGATCCACGGCTCCGACTGCCTGGAGAACGCCGAGATCGAGATCAAGCGCTTCTTTGGCTAAACCAGCTTTGACTCCTTAAAGCTGTTAGCGTGTGGCTTGGGCGCCGCGGAATTCCAACCGCGGCGCCCTTTTATTCCGGTAGATTTTTAGTAAACGCATAGAAAACTACTAAAGAGCCCCCGTCCGGATGTTTCTTCCGGGCGGGGGCTGGCGCTAGCGTATGGCTTTGTAAGTCTTTAGGCCTCGTCGACAATCTTTAGTCCGCGGGTCTGGTCGATCTCGTTGAGGAGATTGACGCGACGCTCGTGGCGGCCGCCCTCAAACTCGGCGTCGAGCCATTCGTCGACAATCATCTTGGCGAGCTCGGAGCCCACGACGCGGGCGCCAAAGGCCAGCACGTTGGTGTTGTTGTGCATACGGGAGAGCTTGGCGCTGAAGGGCTCGGAGCACACGACGGCTCGTACGCCCTCGACCTTATTGGCGGCCAGGCTGATGCCGACGCCGGTACCGCAGATCAGGATACCCAGGTCGACGTCACCGTTGGCCACGGCCTTGCCCACCTTGTAACCGGCGATGGGGTAGTCGAAGCTCTCGGAGGTGTCGGTGCCATAGTTCACGACCTCGCAGCCGCGCTCCTTCAGGTGCTCGGAAATGATGTTCTTGAGCTCGACGGCGGCGTGGTCGTTACCGATACCGATCTTCATGAGTGGTTCCTCTCTGGTCCGTGCGGCGGAATTGCTAAAGGTTTTACCGCGTTCGACTGCATGATAACGCGACTTTTGTGTAAACGCTCGGGCGTTTTTTGGTCAAACGCTTTAGCATGCAACAAGACCTGCTTTTCATGAATGAATGCCGCCAGTTTGTGCTTGAGCGCCGTCCGCCGGAACCATGGTTGCGGTTTTTGATGCATTGTTATCAAATAAAAGGGCTAATTATTTTCGAGAGCCCAGCCCGTTATGCAAGCAGGAGATACCTATGCCTACCGATTCCATCCGTGATGCCGCGTTTTGCGATGTTTTGAACCGCGAGCTTGTCTGTGCACTCGGCTGCACCGAGCCCATTGCCGTTGCCTATGCAGCGGCGCTGGCGAGCCAGACGCTCGGTTGCGAACCCGATCATATGGATGTTGCCTGCTCGGGTAACATAATCAAGAACGTTAAGAGCGTGACCGTGCCCAACTCGGGCGGTATGCACGGTATTGAGGCCGCGGCCGTGCTGGGTGCCGTGGGCGGCGACGCTAAGAGCGCGCTTGAGGTGCTCGAGAGCGTTAACGATGAAGACCGCGCTCGTGTGGCCGAGCTCCTCGCCGACGCTGGCTACTGCGATGTGTCGCTTGTCGAGGGTGTGCCCAACCTCTACATCAAGGTGACTGCGACGGCCGGGGGCCATACCGCGGTCGTCGAGATTACCGATCACCACACTAATGTCACGTGCCATACGCTCGATGGTATTCCGGTATGCGGCAAATCGGCGGGGGAGTGCGCCGCCTGCGCCGAGCGCGTGGTGGCCGAGCGTGCGGCAGATAACGCCGATACGCCCATGTCCATTGATTCCATCATCGACTTTATCGAGGACGGTGACATTGAGGGCGCCCGCGCTGCCGTTGAGCGTCAGATTGAGCTGAATGGCGCAATCAGTGCCGAGGGCCTTGCGCACGCTTGGGGTGCCGAGGTTGGCCGTACGCTGCTGGGTGCTCGTGCCGATGACGTTGCCTGCCGGGCCCGTGCCCGTGCGGCCGCCGGGTCCGACGCCCGCATGAACGGCTGTGCGCTGCCGGTCGCCATTGTGTGCGGCTCTGGCAATCAGGGCATTACCTGCGCACTGCCCGTCATGGAGTATGCCGAATACCTGCGCTGCGACCACGAGCGCCTGGTGCGCGCCGTGATGCTGTCCGATCTTATCGCCGTGCATATCAAGAGCTATATTGGTGCGCTCTCGGCGTTTTGCGGTGCTATTTGCGCTGCGTGCGGTGCCGGTGCTGCGATTACCTGGCTGTGCGGTGGCACGCGCGAGCAGATTGGCGCGACGGTTTCGAACACGCTCGGTAACGTTGGCGGCATCGTGTGCGATGGCGCCAAGGCGAGCTGTGCCGCCAAGATTTCCGCTGCCGTCGATGCGGCGATTCTGGGCCACGATATGGCCATGCAGGGCCGCGGCTTCCGCGCCGGCGAGGGTCTGATCCAGGATACCGTCGAGGAGACGATCGCGAGCATGGGCTATGTGGGCCGTGTGGGCATGAAGGATACCGATGTCGAGATTCTCAACATCATGATCGGCAAGACCATCGTCGACTGCTAGGGGCTCTGGGGCACTGCATCTTGTTGTTGAAACTATCGCGCTTGTGGCTGTAAAGCACCTGTCTGCATTGCGGACAGCGAGGATCTCGCGGTATGTCACCAGGTCGTTCTCGTGCTTGATGCGCTCGAGGACGGTTGCGACAACAAGCGCCGCTATCGCCGGCAGGAACGCCGCAGCCGCGGCGACGCCGGCGCCCCAGGTGCCCTCCATCCACTTAAACGCCGGCGACAGTATCAGTGCGAACGCCACCGCCAGCAACGCGAGCATCAGCACGGCCAGCCATAGCATCCGCGTTCCCATGCGCTTGCGATCTCTTTCGACTGCCTCTTCCATAACGGTCACGTCTCCCTTCACGAGCGTGTCTATGGAGGTGCCGAATAGGATGCTCAGCATGAGCAGGCTCTGGACGTCCGGATACGTCTTGTCCCGCTCCCAGTTCGAGATCGTCTGACGCGACACGTAGAGTTTCTCGGCGAGCTGTTCTTGGGAGAGCCCCATCGCCTCGCGCCTCGTCTTTGCTCACCGGCACGTCGAGCGTCTCACCGAGGGCGACGAGCATCTCCGCGTCGGGCACCGAGAGCCCGCGTTCCCATTTGGAAACCGTCTGCCTCACCACGTTCGGCTTGAGCGCGAGCTCCTCCTGCGATAGCCCTTTCGATTTCCTGAGGGCCTGGATGTTCTCGTTCAGCATGGTGGATCCTTTCTCTCGCCCGGTTCCTACGTTACCGCAATGCTGCCCGCAGATGGTCCGTTGCCGCAAGCAACGGGTCGTAACATCGGCGGGGATTGTTTGAGTTCACAGGGGATGCAAGCTCCTTATAATATGACGTCCATTTAATCTACCTGCGGTTTGCAACCATAGGGTGCCTGCAGGTTGCGTAAAATGAAGCCTCAAGTTGGTGGTTTCCGCCATGTGGCTACCGTAGTGTGTAAGTCGCCGGCAGGAAAGCACCGAACGCTGGGATGCCGCGCCCGCGCCGTCGCCGTGAGCCAAGATCATGACGCCCGAGCGGTCGCTCCCAGCCAACGAGAGGACCTACTATGAGCTTCCGTACCAACCTTCAGTATCTGCGCGCCGAGCGCCATATGACCCAGGAGCAGCTCGCCATGCTGCTTGGGGTGTCCCGCCAGTCCGTCACCAAGTGGGAGGCCGAGAAGTCCTACCCGGAGATGGATAAGCTCATCAAAATGTGCCAGATTTTCGAGTGCTCGCTCGATGACCTGGTGCAGGGTGACCTTACCGATCGCGCTCCGGCACCCGCCGTCGCTACCGTGCCGCCCGGTCCCGCGACGGATGTGTGTGGCTATGACGACCACATGCGCTCGTTTGCCAAGCGAGTTCCCACGGGTGTCGCCGCGTTTATCCTGGGCGTTGTGGGGCTCGTGCTTTTTGAGGAAGGGACGGCTCTGCGCGGCCTGTTCAATAGCAGTATGGCTGCAAGTTGGGGCGAGCTTCTGGGGCTGGCCGCCCTGTTCTCCGGCGTGCTTGTGGGCATTGGCATCTTGGTTTCTGCTGGCATGGAGCACTCTGCTTTTGTGAAGGCGCATCCCTTTATCGAGGATTTTTATACTGACGATGATCGTCTTCAGGCGCGCCAGGTGCTGGTACGCGGGTTGGTTACCGGGCTCATGCTCATCATGATGGGGGTTCTGCTGGGCAACTTCATCGAGCATGAGTCTGGCGCGGAGGCTCCTGCGGGCGCTGCGCTGCTCGCCCTGGTCGCGGTGGGCGTATGGCTGATTGTCCATGCGGGCATGATGTACGGTCGCGTGGATATCGATGAGTACAACCGCGATGCGGTCGAGGAACTCGAGGTTGAGGACATCGCCCGCATCGATGTTCCTGAAGCGGTGCGCAACGAGCTGCGCTCCGCAAAGCGCACGCACGAGAAGATCGAGGCTGCTTGCGGTGTCATCATGCTCGTTTCCACCATCGTTGCGCTGAGTTGGCTGTTTTTGGGTCCTTCGTTCGCTGGGACCACATGGGACGCCATCGGTAGTGGGCGTCAGGCGGCCGATTCCATCGTCGGCTACTTTTGGCTGCCTTGGCCAATTGGAGGCATTCTCTGCGGCATCGTCAGCATTCTCATGAAGGCCTTCGGAAGGGACCGTTGAGTAGCTGGAATTTTACTAGTGCTTGCAGTCAATTTGAAGTCTTCGGCTGCGGGCACCTTCGAGTCCGCATCACGAGCGCACACCGCCGCCCAAAAGCGCTGATTCTTGACGCGCGTGATGCGGACTTCGGCAGATGCTGCCTCTAGTTCAGCAACCCCCACACGGCAAAGCCGAGTGCTCCGCCGATGGCGGCCGCGGCGATGAAAGTCAGCAAGTCGTACGCCAGTCGATGCTTCGTCGGCCACGCGCGGCGGGGGAGTGCCCGCGGATCGCGCTCGATGTTCGCCTCGCCGTTCATGAAGGCGAGGATCTCGCGGTATGTCACCAGGTCGTTCTCGCGCTTGATGCGCTCGAGGACGGTTGCGACAACAAGCGCCGCTATCGCCGGCAGGAACGCCGCAGCCGCGGCGACGCCGGCGCCCCAGGTGCCCTCCATCCACTTAAACGCCGGCGACAGTATCAGTGCGAACGCCACCGCCAGCAACGCGAGCATCAGCACGGCCAGCCATAGCATCCGCGTTCCCATGCGCTTGCGATCTCTTTCGACTGCCTCTTCCATAACGGTCACGTCTCCCTTCACGAGCGTGTCTATGGAGGTGCCGAATAGGATGCTCAGCATGAGCAGGCTCTGGACGTCCGGATACGTCTTGTCCCGCTCCCAGTTCGAGATCGTCTGACGCGACACGTAGAGTTTCTCGGCGAGCTGTTCTTGGGAGAGCCCCATCGCCTCGCGCCTCGTCTTTATCTGGTTGCTGATGTCCATCGTCACCTCCCGGTCGTGAAGGAGCGTCCCGCGAACACATCGGGTGCGCTATCGAATCTGTTGTACATCATATGCGGCAAGGCTTGCCGGGCGCTGCAAAAATTGTTTTGCATGGGGTTTACCTGCATGATTGTTGCTGCGATGCGTGCCATCGCCGCGGGGAGATCTGGCTTGTGGAGGCTTGCGGGGCGATGGCTTAGCGATGTTGTCGAGCAGTCGTCCAGGTGCGCAGGCCCATGGCGGCGTAGCCGATTGCGGTATAGGCAACCCCATGGAACGCAAGGTCCTGGCTGCCCTCGACCGCGAGGGGAAACAGGAGCGCGGGTCCGATTCCGAGCGCTGCGGGTACCCAGAAGAGCGTCCTCGCGGAGTTCGCGGCGAGCAGACCGAGGGTGATTGCAGTTGCGGGGAGCACGGGGTAGATCAGCGCCATCATGGCGATCATGCCGGCATCGGATGGGACGACGCTCACCAGGAGGACGGGGATTGCCCAGCAGACGCCAACGATTGCGATCAATGCGATGAGGGACGCGCGTACGGTGACGTTCATGGGGCACCTCCTAACGGGAATCGCCCCCCATTCTGGCATACATCTTCAGAATGGGGGGGCTAAGGGGGATACCATTTCGGGGAACGGGTGCGTACCCGCGCTTTTAACTCAGCATCTTGGCGAGCATGCCGATGCCGACGCCCACCAGTCCGCCGGCGATGGCGCCGATGATGATCTGCACCGCGTTGCGCGTGCCCTTGACCCAAGGGTTCATCTCGCGCTCACGGCGCCCCTCGAGCGTGTCGCGATCGACCTGCTCGCCGCGGCTAAACGCCAACACCTCGCGGTACGTGACGAGGTCGTGCTGCTTCTTCATGCGTTCCATATACACGAACGCCACGAGCATCACGACGAGCGCCACGGCGGCAAACGCCGCGGTGGGCGCGATGTGCATGCCCCAGCCCCATTCGAACTGGAACGCCGCCCACGCGCTCAGCACCAAAAACACGACCGCGCTCACGACCGTGATTGTGGAGAGGGCGTTGTACTTCTTGGCCGCTTCGTTCATTACCTGTGCCATGGTTTCCACATCTCCTTTGATGAGGGAGTCCACGGTCACCCCGAACACGTTGGAAAGCAGCAGCAGGCTCTGGACATCCGGATACGTACGGCCGCACTCCCAGTTGCTGATGGTCTGGCGCGACACGTAGATGCGCTCCGCCAGATCGTCTTGGGACAGTCCGAGCTCCGTGCGATGCTCCTTGATGTGCGAGCCCAGCTCCATGCGTTTGCTCCCTAGAGGGTCGGGGTGACCCCTGTCGAGAGCCACCATGTCATTGACGCGAGCATCGTACCATCAAAGGTCTTTATATTTGACCCCCACGGGGCAAAATCGAGCTGTCAAAAGGCTTTATATACGACATCTAGCTGGGAAAAGAACGGTCTCCAAAGGCGGGTGCCTCCGGGGACCGGTTGGTGCGTATAGAGGGGGCGAGCTTGCTTTGGGTTGGTGTTGGCCCCGCCGCTCGGCTCGACTTTGGAGCGGCGGGGCTCAACTCTGCCTCGGCGCTGGCGAGGCAGAGCGCGGCTTTGCCCCGACGTCGGCCGCGCCCGAGCCCTGTCTTCCCGGCTTAGCCCTCCTCGCCTTTGGGCGTGCCCTTGAACGAGGGCTCTTTCTTTGGCAGCCTTCCCGCGCGTTTGAGGGCGTCTCGCAAGATCCATTCCACCTGACCGTTGGCGCTGCGCATCTACGAGTACCAGCGCCCGCTTGAGGGGACGAGCAGAACCCCCCAGCTCCTTCATGCGCTTGAGCGCGCGGATGTTCGCCTCGGGGATGGCGTGATTGGAGTCGAGGAAGGTCTCGTCCATATCGCCTGCAACAAGGCGGTACATGCTAGTACACCATGCCCATGGCCTCGCGCACCTCGGCGAGCGTGGCCTCGGCGACCTCGTTAGCGCGGCGGTTGCCCTCGTGCAGGACGTCCTTGACGTAGTCCATATCCTGCACGAGCTCCTCGCGGCGCGCGCGGATGGGGGCGAAGTGCTCGTTGACGGCCTCGGTCACGCACTTCTTGAGCTGGCCGGAGCCGCCCATGCCGATCTCCTCGGCAATCTCGACCTCGGAACGACCGGTGCAGATGGCGGCCGTCGAAAGCAGACCGGACACGCCGGGGCGGTTCTCGG